>Ga0207868_1000032_pt1 | contig 197865 bp, 169 predicted proteins | sample Passage237B_FD_187370 | JGI IMG/M metagenome (GOLD analysis project Ga0207868, IMG submission 187370) | Cellulose adapted compost microbial communities from Newby Island Compost Facility, Milpitas, CA, USA - Passage2 37B (SPAdes) (version 3) ...
GGGGAGCACCAGACTAACTAAATTATAATCTTCACTTTGCATAACTTTGTACAAAATAAAGATTTTTTAACTTTCCCCCCAGATTTTCCGATTGATCCAAAAAATCTCACAAAAATGTCAGCTACCCGTACTACAATTGTAAAACTCTATAAGAGTAGTATTTTAGGGATAAAAACAGTGGATGGAGCTGTTAATGGACAAAGTAATCTTACTTCGCACTGAAGTTTGTTGTTCGAAAAAAAAGCAAAGCCTTTGTTGATTTTCTGAACTACAATCTGTCCGTACCTTGGAGATATGGCCAGACTGCCGTCGGTTATATTAGGTACCGTTTGTACATATCCTCTTATTCGGCTTCCTGGCTTAAAAGCGTAACACAGGTATTCGTAATGAATAGGGTAAACCTGGCTTTCAATAGCTACGCTGGTTCCATTGGACTGTACTATGCCAATCTGGTTTGAGCTTTGATTTTGATTTTCCATATTGAATAAGTTTAACTGAATACTTAGTGTAAATCAGGAAACTGTATTTCAGACTTTTTAGGAATTTCCACAGCTAATCGAGCGCATCCAATTCCCTAAAATCTTGGTTGAAAGTTAAAAGATAGTTAACTGTTTTTATGTATAAAGGTTTGATTGGTAGCTGTTTTTAGTTGAAAGATTTAATGGTTATGTTCCTGTGTAAGTACACCCCATTTTTACAAAACTGTATAGAATTTCGTACGAGATAAATCGAAAAATGGACGATAATCTATCGTAATTCTTCAAAAGTCTTTCTTTTCAATTTCTATATTTGTAGAATATTTAAGCAGTAAAGATATGAACAAATCAGAAATAAACCCTATGCCTGAATTCTTTGACAGATATATTCATTTAGTGGAAGAATCGGATTTGATAAAGGCTATGGAATTGTCTCTTGAGCATCTTAAAGTGCTTAATACTAATTCGCTGAATGAATTGGGCGATAAAGTGTATGCGCCAGGAAAGTGGACGGTCAAACAAATACTTCAGCATATTATAGACAATGAACGAATACAGTCTTACCGGGCTTTAAGGTTCTCAAGAAAAGACGAAACCATGCTGCCCGGATATGATGAAAATCTACTGGCCAGAAATGCCGATACAGCGCACAGGACAATAGAAGATTTGACAAATGAATTAATTGTGGTAAGGCAATCTTCGATACAGTTGTACAAGTCTTTCTCCAAAGAAATGTACCTGAACAAGGGAATTTGTTTTAATAAAGAAATATCAGTGCTGGGGCTAGGCTTTGTAATTGTGGGGCATGAACTACACCATTTTAACGTGATCCGGGAACGGTATTATCCTTTATTAAGCCAATAAGCAAAAGTATGGGTTAAGTGGTTTTCGAATATTCCCGGGCTGTATTGCTGTTGTAAAAAATCTTTCCCCAGTCTTTTGAATTCAACTTTCCTGACCCTGAGCTATTCATGGAATCAAGCACCTTTTTCTTAAATGCCCAGCAGGTTTTCTGTCTCAGGTTAAGTTTTTCAGACAACTCGTGAGAAGAAATGTTTTTGTTGGCCAACACCAGGTAAGACAGATAAAAGGTTTGTGTGATTGGCAGTTTTGAGTTGTGGAAAATGGTGTAGGTGGTAACAGATTCATCATACCCGCATTTGGTACATCTTTTGGAATAAGGCGTTTTGCCTGTCGATGAATTTTTGTTACTGCATTTTTTGCAACTATATCCTTTGGCCCACTTAATTTCTGCAAGGTATTTAAAACAGCTCTCTTCATCAGGATAAATTTTCTGGAATTCTTCCAGGGTAACATCTTTGAGCATCAAACGAGCTTTGGTAATATCTTTGATGTTCTGATTTAAAGCCTTGTTGTCTAACTCCAGAAGTTTATTTAACTCTTCAATCTGTTTGTTTTTTTCTTCAAGATTAGCCAGAGCCACGGCAAGTTCTCTGTTCTTTCGATTCACCTCTTCCGTTCTTGCTTTCACCTTACGTTCCAGTTCCTGATTAATGGAGTCTTTTAACTTTTCATTCTCCTGCAATTGCATGATAAGCATTTTGTCGATGCGTGTTTTCTCTTCCTTTTCAATCTTCAGTCTTTGTCCCAGAGCTGAAGAGAACAAGACTACCTCAATAAGAAAACCAAAGTTCAGACTATATACTGTATAGATATTGGTAGGAACAAAGCCGTTTATTCTTAATATGAAAACAGAAAATGATATCAGGAATAACGAGAAGGCCAGCATAAAGTATTTAGCGGATTTGTTTCCTCTTTGGGCAGCTGTGATACCGGCTGCAAATATTAACAGAAAAGGAAGCAGGTAGGCATAACGTATCCATGAGATCTGAAGGAAGAAATTGTTTATGCAAAACAGGATGCAGTACACGACCAGGCTCAGATCAATTCCTTTTTTTAATATTGGTGCATACTGGTTCAGTGAAAGAAAGTTTTTCGAATAAAATACAAAGGCTGTGATCAGGAATATGGGAGCATATTGAATGAACTCATTAATCTCAGGAAAATTAGGCCAGACAAACTGAAAACCAAGTCCGTCTTCCGAAAAAGCATTCAACATATAGCAGACCACATAAGCCACATAGTACAGGTATACATTTTCTTTAGTAGAGAAATAGATAAAGATATTGTATATGGCCATGATAAGCAGAATACCATAGAAGATACCCAGATAGTAATATTCACTCAGGGCATAATCGATAAGCTTTTGTGCAGGCCGGATACAGACATCAGGTCTTGTGAAATAATTGTTTTTTAGAGAAAAAAGAATCGTAGCTTTATCGTCTTTGTAAAACTTTATTGGGAATATAAAGTTTTTATGTTCGGAAATTCTGGTGGAAAATTTCGTCAGATATCCTGTCCTGGATAAATGAGTAGTGTCCTGCCCTGAAATCACAAAAAAATCGATGGATTGAATATGAGGATCCAATACCTCAAAAAACCATTCTTTACTTTCTTCTGATTGGTTAACTACGTCCAGCTGAAACCAGTAGGTAGAGTTTTTGTCAAACTCATCGGACCTATAGGCATTGTAATTTTGAAACTTTATTTGTTTTAACTGATCGACACTTAGCTTGTTGCTGGAGTCTTTGTAAAATCTGAAAAAACTGAATAAGCTATCCTGTCGGATGCTGGAAGTGTTTTCCTTTAAATAATAAACACTTTCTCCAAAACCCTGGTTAGAATCAAGAAAAAGGAACAGGAAGAATAGTATTCTAAAACAGTTAAATAGGTTCTTTTTGCCCCTCATAATAGATTGAAGATAGTAATTTTCCTTCACTTTATTGGAACAATCCGGGAGAATTTTACCGAAGATGTCCATTAAATCACAAAAAGATCCAGTTCTTGGAATTTCTATAAACATTAAGGGGGGAAAAGCTATTAGTATTCCGTTGGAATTTACGCTCTAACTTTTAGCTGATACAATCCATCAGAAAGTTAGATCATGTTCTATACCAGGTAAAAGTTCCTTTTAATTTTTCGTGATGCGTAAAGGTAAAACAGGTAAACTCAAGGTTGCTTTTTTTTCACAACGGATACTTTCTTTAAAGAGAAAGGTTAGGGAACGTTATTTAATTATTGGGGTCTGTATGGTTTGGGGGATATTTGCTCCTGTTAAGACCGTAGGTCAAAGTTCGATGAATCTTTCCCAATGTATTGATTATGCCCTGGTACATCACCCTGACGTACTTTCAGCGCATCTCGATGAGGAAATTGCGCTTCAAAATGTGCGACAGGTTGCTGCTACCGGGTATCCTCAGATCAATGCGTATGGTTCCTTTGATGATAATATAAGAATACCTCTGGTGGCTTTGCCAGCCATTTTTTTTGATCAGACTGCTCCTGCTGATGCAATTGTACCTGTACGTTTTGGTGTGCAATATACAGGAGCTGCCTATGCACAGTTAGATCAGATAATATATATGGGGACTTACTGGATAGGTCTGAAAGCTTCCAAGGTAAGCAGGGTATATTATTGCCAGTCTTCTCAGCAGGTTATAGAAAACACGATTTATAATGTCTGCAAAGCTTACTTTAATTATCTGGTATCGGTACAGCGGGTGGAGGTTCAGAAATCTAATCTGGAAAAAAGTCAGAACCTGTTTCAGATAGTGGACCTTCAGTACCAAAACGATGTGGCTACCAAAGCCGACCGCGACAGGGTATTTGTGGATTACAATAATCAGCTTACGGAATTAAAGACATTAGAACGGGCGGTTAAAGCATCGTTAAATCAGTTGAAGTTTCAGATGGGAATGCCGGTTAGTGAACAGGTAGAAATAGTTAGTGTGAATGCGGATACCAGTACATTGTTTCAGTTGGAGGAATTACCGGAAAAACCGAACTACTGGAAACGGGCCGATTACAAGCTTATGCAAACCAGAAGAGAGTTGGGAGCACTTCAGGTAAAGCAGTATACATCTGAGTTTCAGCCACAGCTGACAGCATTTGGAAAGTATCAGTATCAGTCCTTTTCTGAAAAATTCAATCTCTGGAAAACAGAATGGTTTAACAGCCAGGTGGTAGGTCTGCGATTAACGGTTCCTATATTCAGTGGATTTAAAAGAAGTGCCCAGGTCCAGCAATATAAGCTTGAACTGAAAAAACTAGAAATAGGAATAGCAAGGCTGGAACAGCAGATCGATATAGAGCTTTCCAATGCAATGGAAGACTTTAATACTTCTGTCGACAATATAAAACTGGCAAGTGAAAATATAAAGCTGGCTCAGCTTGTATACGATAGCGAAATCCTTTCTTATAAGGAAGGCGTCGGTGCTTATTCTGATTTTCTCAATGCAACAAACTCCTTAAAGGTTGCACAGGTAAATTATGTAACATCGCTGTTTAATGCTTACCTGGCACGACTGGAGCTTGCAAAGGCACAGGGTAAGCTCAATGAAGTGATAAAATGGATTGGTAAATAGTTAATGCAAGAACGATGACTAAAAAGAAGAGAAGCTATACATTAATTTTTGTACTAGCAATAATCTTTGTGGTAATTGTACTGAGGCTTTGCAATAATAAAAAAGATATTGATAGGGCTAAAGAAACAACAACAACTTCCCCCAAGGTAAGTGTGAACGTTTATAAGGTTGAAAGACAAAGTATGACGGATGAGTTACAATTACTAGGAACAGTGATACCAAACAAAAGTGCTGTAGTGATTTCTGAGGTACAGGGAAAGATCGTGGAACTTCCTATTGAAAAGGGAGATATAAAAGATAAGGGAGCTCTTTTGGCAAAGGTGGAAAGTAAGGAACAGGTGGCTGCTGTGAACAAGTCAGAGCTTGCATTGGAGAAAGCTCAAAAGGATGTAGAGCGATATACCAAACTTTTTAATGGAAATGCGGTCACCAAGCAGCAGCTTGAGGATGCCAAAATTGCCCTTAGAACTGCTGACTACAATCTCCAGCAGGATAAAAAAAAGCTGTCCAATGCAACGATCAGAGCCCCCTTTAAAGGAATGATTACAGAACGTTTTGTGGAGCCTGGAGCGGCCATTATGGCCGGTAATCAGATTGCAAAGATTGTAGATGTATCTTCTTTAAAAGTAAATCTTTATGTTGCTGAAAAAGATGCCTATAAGCTGAAGCTTAATGATAAGGTAAAAATAACGACCTCTATATACCCGGATACTGTTTTTCAGGGAACCATTAGCTATATAAGTCCAACAGGAGATGAAGCTCATAATTACAATGTAGAAGTAAGGTTTAAAAATCCTGACGATACTCCTCTGAAGGCTGGTACCTTTGTGAATGTGGCCTTTGGTGTCATTACCCAAGGCGATCCGATTGTCATTCCAAGAGAATCACTGGTGGGAAGTGTGGAAGATCCTCAGGTTTATATAGTTGAAAACGATACGGCGAAGTTAAGATCCATTAAAATAGGACAGTCTTTTCCTGAAAAAGTCGAAGTGACAAAAGGACTGAAAGTTGGAGAGCAGATTGTAAAAACCGGATTAATAAATATAAAAGACAAAACACCTGTTCAGATAATAGGGCAATAGCATGTCAATTACAGAATTAGCAATAAAGAGACCTACCTTGATCGTAGTAATATTTACAGTGCTTTCCATTGTAGGTATTATTTGTTATCAAAGGCTGAATTATAATCTGTTCCCAAAGTTTGAACTACCTGTTATTTCCATTGTTACCACTTATCCCGGTGCATCCCCGGGTGTAATAGAAACATCCGTTACCAAGCCATTGGAAGATGCTGTAGCCACGCTTGAAAATCTGGATAAAATTGCTTCCATCTCTCAGGAGGGGGTCTCATTCATCACCATTCAGCTAACCAATGATGCCAATATAGACATTGCACTACAGGATGCCCAAAGAAAGATAAATGCGGTCTTGTCAACGCTTCCGGAGGATGTGAAAACACCTTCTTTGAATAAATTTTCTTTTGATGACCTTCCTATTTTACAGTTTAGTGCATCTTCCCAACTGCCACCCATGGAGTTTTATCAGCTTATGGATGATCGCATCCGGCCAGAGCTGTCGAAGATACCCGGTATGGGACAAATAACGCTGGTTGGTGGGAAAAAGAGGAAGATTATGGTAAATGTGAATCAGCAAAAGCTGGAGGCTTATAATATTTCTCTTGGTCAGGTAGTGAATGCTATCGAAACCGGCAGTAAGGAAGTGCCGGCAGGGGAAGTGAAAGGAAAGAGGGATCAGTTTGATTTAAGGGTAGAAGGGGAAGTAAAGACTCTGGAGCAACTGGCCAATCTTATTGTGCTTACAGGAAAGGATGGTAGCCTAGTCAGGCTGTTGGATATAGCTGAAGTAACAGACGCAACAGAAGAGGTGGAAACCATAAGCCGTATCAATTATAATAGTTCAATAGGTGTATTGATTCAAAAGCAGACAGATGCCAATACTGTTCAGGTTTCAGAAGAAGTAAAAGCGTTGCTTCAGAAACTTCAGGATGAGTATAAAGACATAGGGCTTAACTTTATTATATCCTCCGATACCTCCACCTTTACGCTGGCTGCGGCCCATTCTGTGCTGGAAGATCTGATGTTCGCTGTTATTCTCGTGGCACTGGTAATGTTAGTCTTCCTGCATAGCATAAGAAATGCCGCTATCGTGATGGTGGCCATTCCGTTGTCTATTGTCTCCACATTTATTGCCATGTACGTCTTTAACTTTTCCCTCAACCTGATGACCTTAATGGCATTGTCACTGGTTATCGGTATTCTTGTGGACGATTCCATAGTGGTGTTGGAAAATATATACCGACACCTGGAAATGGGAAGCGATCAAAGGACTGCTGCGCTTGAAGGAAGAAATGAAATTGGCTTTACGGCTTTATCTATTACGCTTGTCGATGTGGTGGTATTCGGACCGCTTTCTCTGGTAGGGGGGCTTATTGGAAATATCCTTCGGGAGTTTTCAATTGTAGTTATGGTGTCTACACTTATGAGCTTATTTGTAAGTTTTACTGTAACACCTATGTTAGCCTCGCGGTTCTCCAAAGTTCTTAAATTTTCTAATGACAACTTATTTGGAAGGTTTAGTAATTGGTTTGAGGAAAAATTTGAAGAGCTTAAAGAGAATTATACAGTGCTTCTGAAGTGGTCTCTGCGTCACAGGCTTATAGTTACGTCCATAATTCTGGTAATGCTTATCGGAGCCTTTGCGCTGGTTCCCCTGGGGCTTATCGGAAGTACGTTCATTGCAGAAGGTGATAGGGGAGAGTTTGTAGTTACTCTGGAACTGGATCAGACCAGCACATTATACAATACCAATCAGATAACAAGTGAAGTAGAGAAATTAATCCTGAAGAAACCTGTTGTTGTAAAGGTCTTCACGACTGTAGGGCAGTCCTCCACACTTGGTTCCAATCAGCCGGCCAATAATATTGCCCAGCTGACGGTGATCATGACCGATAAAAAAGAGCGGACTATTTCGGTGGATGAATTTGCAAATGAAATCAAAAATGAAATTTCCAAAATTCCCGGTATTAAGGTTACTTCTACCCCGACGGGGCTTACGGGAGCGGCTGACGATCTTCCTATTCAGATTGTGGTAAGAGGAGTGGACCTGAAAAATGTAATGGCTTATGCTAATGAGATATTATCTATGATAAAAACGATACCGGGCATTAGCGATCCTGATTTATCTGTAAACGAAGGTAATCCGGAGCTGGATGTAAATCTTGACAGGGATAAACTTGCCCGGCTGGGATTGTCTGTTGCAGACGTGGGCGGAACATTGATGACTGCACTTACAGGTAATACAGATATCAAATTCAGGGAAGGAGACGAAGAATACGATATCAGAATTGTGCTGGATCAGTTTAACCGGAGGGATGTCGAAGATGTAAAGCGCCTTACCGTTAAGAATTCTAATGGAGAACTTATCCCGTTGAATCAGTTTGCGATAATCCAGCAAAGCAGGGGGCCATCCAAGCTGGAACGCAATAATCGTATTCCTTCTGTTACAGTGAAGTCAAATGTGGTAGGACGTCCGGTAGGTACTGTTGGGGAAGAAATACAGGAAAAGGTAAAAGCCCTGAAGAAGCCAACGGGAGTATCCATCTCTTATGAAGGCCAACTTGAACAACAGGCCGAAGCCTTTGAAAGCCTTTTAATTGCTTTTATGATTGGGATTGTATTCGTGTATCTGATAATGGTAGCGCTTTACGATTCTTATGTCTATCCTTTTGTTGTGTTGTTTTCCATCCCTCTCGCCATTATCGGAGCTTTGCTTGCCCTGGCGCTTACGAGGGAAACCTTAAATATCTTTTCAATTCTGGGAATGATTATGATGATGGGACTGGTTGCCAAAAATGCCATCCTTTTGGTGGATTTTACCAATCACATGAAAGAAAGAGGTGCCAATACCTTCGATGCACTGATTGAAGCCGGAAGAGAACGGATTCGACCTATTTTCATGACCACGTTAACCATGATTCTTGGTATGCTCCCCATTGCCCTTGCTTCCGGTGCGGCATCTGAGGCCAAAAACGGACTTGCCTGGGTGCTGATAGGCGGATTGACCAGTTCTATGTTCCTTACTCTGATTTTTGTGCCAATTGTCTATGAGACAATGGATAATATTCTTTATAAACTGAGGAGAAGATTCAGCCCCAAAACAGAACCTTAATATGGTTTTGCTGATCTAAGCATAAATTTTTTGCTGTATTTCAGTTATCTCGTAACTCTTAGGGAGCTCTTTCTCAAGAGCGTGCATGAAATACATAAAATCATTCTGGAAACTGTTGTAATTTTCAATCAGGTCAAAGATACTTTCTTCGGAATTTACTCCCACTTTAGATGCCTGAATGAGTTTTCGGATAATAGTATGGACCCCCTCGATGGTTTGGTAATTGTCCAGCCAGGATTTGGAAAGGATTTCCGGAAATTTGGATATAGTGCTGTTGGGAAGAATAGTCAGATTTTTAATAAGCACATGGTGAATTTTGGCAGCATAACTGTCGTACGACTCGCTGGAAAATTTATCCCAGTTTTTAACCAGGAAATGATCAAAAAATACTTCTATTATTGCAAAGTTGGATTTTTTGTTTTTCATCCTTAGCCGGTTCATACTGGTAAGCATACGCGGATGATCCAGGGAGAATGTTTTAATTGATTTATTCAGAATTATACCTTCTACCACCTCATTATTAAATTTCTTATAGTTGGAAATTTTACTTAACTCGGATAATAAAACACCTAACATTCTGTCTCTGGAATCTTCGGCTTTAAGTGCATTAAGTATAAAATTCATAGAAGTCCTTGTTCTGATTTCAATACTAATTTGACTATAAAATTTTATAAAACCAAAGATAATTAGACGTAAAATATTGATAATCAAAATATTATATTTCAAAATAAGGCGCTTACGGATCAGGTACGGATTGCATTAAAAACTTGAAAATTTGAGTGAATTTCCCTAACAAGGGAATATTTTTCCTAAACAATTAGGCACAAACATCGCATTAAAATTTTCTCTACTTTTGGAAAAAAAATCTACCAATAAAAAATTATTAGATAAAATTAGATATAATTCGCAAGGGTATAATTGACCCTTTCTTTTCCCATTCATATTTCCTTTAACCTCAAAACAATGACAATCAGACAGAAATTAATGAAATGGCTTTATCCCTTAATTATGAAGCTGACAAAAAAAGATGCTTCTAAGGGGAAAGTTCTTAATAATGAGCAAAATATAACTGCTCCTGTTTCTTTTTATTCCCTAAAGGCGATTAGCAATAAAGGAGAGGAAGTCTTGCTTAGCCAGTTCAGCGGGAAAAAAACGGTAGTAGTAAATGTCGCTTCCAATTGTGGGTTTACCTCTCAATACGATGCGCTTGAACGACTTTATCAGAGAGAAAAAGATAATCTTGTAATTCTCGGGTTTCCGGCAAATGATTTCGGAGGACAGGAACCTGGTTCCGATCAGGAGATCGATAATTTTTGCAGGGTAAATTTTGGGGTTACGTTTCCTCTTTTTAAGAAAAGTACTGTGCTTCAGCAGGATAAAAATGAAGTCTACTCCTGGTTGACTAATCCGGAAAAAAATGGATGGAATAGTCAGGCACCTGTCTGGAATTTTAGTAAATATGTTATTGACGAACAGGGGAATCTGGCTGGATTTTATGGATCTGCGGTAGATCCGGAAGGCGAGCTTTTTAGGGAAGTCATTAAATAGGGTTTGATAACCAGTTAGATAGATGTGTTGGGTGAAACAAGGGTGAAGTTTATGGTAAAATTAAGTACCTTCGTAAGGTACATAGCCGGACAAGTGCTATCGGGATTAAGTAAAATATAAGAGTTCATGTCAGCATACAGACTCCTGACGCTCGAAGAGCTGAAGGAAATGGAAAAAGAATTTGTTCAGTACCTGGTTGTAAATGGTATTCCTGCGGAAGACTGGGAAAAAATGAAGCAGGAAGAACCTTCTAAGGCTGAAAAACTTATTGAAGTTTTCAGCGACATGGTGTTTGAAACCATTATGAGAAAGGTACAATTCCTGGAATACCGGGATAAAAAAGAACTGATCACCTTTCAGTGTCTGGAGGATGAGATCGTGATGGTTGGAATGAAAGCTGAAGGAGATTCCAATGTGGATTTTACCTCACAGGAATTTGTACAGAAAGCCATGGTAAGTCCTCCTGATGGACTAAAAGTGTATACTTCGGAGAAAAAATACCAGAAAAAGAGAGAAGTAGAGTTATTTGAAATGACTCAGAATGGATGTTTTATCTCTGAAGGGAATTTATTTAAGGCGCTTTGTCTGGCGTTGGAAAGGTAATTGTAACGAAATGGCATCATCTGAAAAACAGTTGAGAACCTGTTCCAAAGGGCATCGATATTATAAAAGCAGTGACTGTCCGGTATGTCCTGTTTGCGAAGAGCAGCGAAAGCCGGGTTCAGGTTTTCTTTCGGTTATTTCAGCTCCAGCCAGGCGTGCTTTGGAGGGGAAAGGAATTACAACGCTTGAAATTTTAAGTTCGTTTAGCGAGAAGGAAATTCTTAGTTTACACGGAATTGGCCCTACTACCATTCCCAAACTTCGTGAAGCTTTAAAACAGAAAGGTTTAAAGTTTAGAGCGTAAGCTATTTTACCAACATAAAATCCCGAACATCTTCAAATTTAGGAGGGATTACGACTACTCCGTTTTTGTTGATGTATCCGTATTTTTTTCCTTCTTTAAACCAGGCAAGATTATTATGAAAAGCTCCGGCAGATTCATAAATACAAGGAATGACTTCTTTACCTTTCAGGTCAATAAATCCCATTCTTCCGTTTTTGTAGATTGCTGTGAGGCCCTCACTTATTTTGTTCACAACCTGGTAACTGGGCCGCACCACCCATTTCCCCGATGGATTTATCAAACCATATAAGAGTTCTCCATTTACCCTCCCGGGAAACCAGGCGACGTCGTTTTTAAATTTCAACAGGTTAGAGTAGGCTTCGTTATAGTTGTCAATTTCAACAATCAGGGTGGTGTCATTAAGAGGAAGTATCGATTGCTCCTTCATGTTGAGGATCATCCAGTTGCCCCCGTAGATTCTGCCGTTTTCATATTTGCCCCCCTGGTTGGCAAAAGCTTTGGCTTCGCTAAAGTTGGTTATCCAGGTATATTGGTAAGGGATAAGGGTATTGCCGGTATTGTCGATTACACCATAGAGAATTCGGCCATCCATTGTTTTTTTGCCTGTGACAGCGAAGTTTTCTTGAAAATTGAATGCAGTGTCCCAGCGTGGTGATATCAGAAGTTTCTTTTCCCTGTTGATATAGCCTGCTTTTCCGCTTTTGAAAACCACCATAGCTTTTCCGTTTTCAAAGTTGCTGCAAAAGCGAAATTGTGCAGGTATAACTTTTCTTCCTACCGAATCCATAAATCCATACAGACCATTTTCAAGAAATGCCAGACGGCCTTCGGAAAAATGGGAAAAGTTAAATTCTGGTAGCTTGATTACCCAGTTGTTATTTTTATCAATAAAACCATTTATGATATCGTCGTCGGTGTATTGAACCACTTCAGCGACATTATCATGAAAATTATTGGCTTCTCCGTACTGAGGAGGAATGACCCAGTCTCCGGAAGGGTTAATAAAACCCCATAACCCTCCTGATTTTGCAGGGGCAAGCAATAGAGCTTCTTGGTCATCCTGACCTTGTACAGTCGAAATCAGGCAAAATACAAATAGCAAAAGCCATGTATATGCTTTGGTAGACACTTCCTGGATAGATGTATGTTTTAATTTTGAAATTACCTTGTAATCTTCAGAAAATAAAGGATTTTGAAAATTTTGTTTGGGCTATTTCAACCAGGTTGTGATAAAATTGTTCTACGTCAGTTTGTTATAACGGATACCAGGTTGCTTATTTAAAAACCTCCTCTTTCAGGCTTTCAGGCTGCTCCAGAACCCACCACCGGCTATTAGGGTACTTTCCGTTATCGTTGATGATTACTTTCTCTCCGATCATAGGTGTTGTAACGGGGACATTCTTTAGGCTGGCGTGTTTTAAAACCCGTTCCACAGGCTCGTTCCAGGCATGCAGCGCAAGAGTAAACTTTCCCCAGTGAACAGGGAATAAAACTTTGCTCTTCAAATCCAAGCTTGCCTGTACGGTTTGTTCTGGAAGCATGTGAATGTATGGCCACATTTCGTTGTATTGGCCGGATTCCAGAAGGGCAATATCAAAAGGCCCGTATTTGGACCCGATTTCCCTGAAATGTGCGTCGTAGCCGGAATCTCCTCCAAGGTATAACCGGTGCGTGGGAGTGATCAATACGTAAGAGGCCCATAAGGTCCGGTTTCTGCTCATAATACCCCGACCCGAGAAATGTCTTGCAGGTGTAACAATTAATTGGACGGAGTCTGTGATAGATGTTTCTTCCCACCAGTCAAATTCCGATATTTTGTTAGAAGCGATGCCCCAATATTCCAAATGTTCACCAACACCAAGTGGGGTTATGATTTGTTTGGTTTTGGACGACAGTTGTGTAACGGTTTCAAAATCGAGGTGATCGTAATGGTCATGAGTAAGGAGAAGCAAATCAATATCCGGTAAATCTTCCACCGAATAAATTCGTGTGCCCGGGTAATTTCTGGATCCAGCATATTGTACTGGAGAGGTCCTCTCGCTGAAAACAGGATCTACCAATATATTTAATCCATTGAGCTGGATCAGATAGGAGGAATGGCCAAACCATACTATGGATGGGTGTTCGGAAGAAACCTTCAGATCTGTTTTAACAGATGGAATGGAAGCAGAAGGTTCTGTATTCTGGTTCTTTGAAAAGTATTCTTTGAATAATTTCCAATAAGAGCCGTTTTTAGCCAGCGTTGGAGTGACAGAAAGGTTTTGAAAGCTACCGTCTTTATAGTTAGGAGATGACTTAATTTTTGCCAGTCGTTTGCCGGTCGGATTTTTACCAAAAGATTTTTGCTGGAATATAAATACAAGAACAAGGATTAAAACCAGGAGAATAGATGCAAAGAGAATCATGATTTTTTTAAATATACTCATTAGGAAATCTTAAATGCGTGTTTTGGGTGTTGACGGATGAGGTTCAATAATATTTTGAAGTAGACAGGGAAAAATAAAATTTAATTTTAATCTGGTAAAGAAAACAACGAAAATTAATAATAAAAAATAGTGCAGGACGGTCGTGAAGGCCTGAAGAATATTCGTAAAAGGCTTGAGCAAGAGCCAAACGAACAGACGTTTTGTTCTTGCTCAACAACCATTTTTTTAATTCTGAACTTTAGGTTTTTTTCCTTTCAGAAGTGGTGTATTTTTTCTTATCAGCTCATCACGGATATATTGTCCGGAAGGAGTGAGGTCTGTTTCTGCCCAGTGCGATAAATCTGATACAGGAAGTAAAATAGAAGCTGTTTCCTTTTTATTGGCCACAGACCAGTTGCACCAGCTGATTTTGTATTTATCAAGAAACTCAAACCATTCATCAGTTTCTTCAGGTCCAAACTTTCCATTTCCGGAGTAGTCGCAGGTGCCAAATTCAGTAACAAACAATGCCACGCCCATTTTTAAAGCCTTTTCAGCCTCATCTCTTAAATATTGACCGTGGGAAACAGCATAAAAATGCAAGGTGTATGCAATGTTGGGGTCCTGGATCGGGTCGGCAGCAGCTTCGCTTACCATCTGAGACCACTGTCTGGTTCCGACCACAATTATATTATCAGGATCATGTTCCCGTATGGCTTTTATAACCTTCTCCGCGTAGGGCTTAATAGATGATTTCCAGTAAGTATTTTGTAGTGGCTCATTATAGATTTCATATATAACGTTAGGGTACTTCCCATACTTTTTTGCCATTATCGAAAAGAATTTAATGGCAAGATCCGGGTTTTTATGAGCATGGTGACTATGGTAGTCGATGATAACATACATGCCGAGGTTAATTGCCGCATCTACCATATCCATAATCTTATAAATTTCCTGAGGGTTTTCCTTGTATCCCCCTTCTTCGTCTACTCCCATGGCCAGCCTGATGATGGTGCATTTCCAGTCGTCACGAAGCCAGGTAAGTGTTTGCTCGTTATAATACTGTCCCATCCACTGGCTCCAGAATAATGACATCCCCCTGAGTTGTACGGTGTCTCCATACTGACCGACTATGTAATTCCCCTTGACCGATAGCTGTCCGTATTTTCTTACTATGGATTTTTGAGCAAAGGAATGAGTTGTGAAACCCATCATTATCATAAAAAGGACTGTTAAAAGTTTTGCACGCGTTTTCATGTGATTAGATATTGATTTAATGCAAAACTATCTTGTAATTATTTAATTGAATTTGTGAAAAAGGAGATACTTTTTGCGTTTTGGTAAGGTGAACAAAATGAGGTGGTTATAGGCACTTTGCAAAAAGAAGCTATTACTTTGTAAAATATATAAATAGTTGATTTTTAGTGAGTTTTGCTGTAATCGAAGCCTGGATGATTTTAAGCTTTGCAAAATTCAGGATATTATTTGCAAAAATAGTAACTGGTTGATCAGTAGAGTGTTGTGGTTTTAGGATTGGGTTTTGTTTTGTTTACGGTAATCGTTTGGGGAAATACCGACAGACTCTTTAAATACCCTGTTAAAATGGGAAATATTGCCGTATCCCACCTTATAGGCGATATCAGAAACCGGCAGGCTCAAATCCATTAATAGTCTCTTTGCCTCGGTCAGGCGAAGGTTGTTAAGGTATTGTTTAAAAGTTAGTCTGAACGAGGCTTTTATTAAAGCGGAAATTTTATTTTCAGAGAGACCAGTGGCCAGTTGTATTTTCTTCAGAGAAAGTTCAGAGTCCTGGTAGTTATTGGAAATAAAGTCTACCACCTTTTGCAGATCCTGATCGGCCTGACGGGTTATTTGTACCGGCGTATACTGAATCTCAACCTTCTGAACCTTTTCTTTTGGCTTTTTTTTGTTGTACACCACAATACCCGCAATCAGACAATAACCGATTAGGACCATACATGTTATCAGATAGAACTGACGTACGTTTTTTGTAAATGTTAATTGCTTTATGATAATGGTATCAGGAATGTTTTTCCCAAGTAGCTGACAGTTTTGAATGTTAATGATTTTAACTTTATCCAATTCAAGTGATTTAAAATCCTTTTCGGAAACATTATTTTCAGCATACCACCAGGTAGGGGTAATAAACTGATCTAAAGCAAAAGTGTAGTGGTGCTGATCTTTTTTTAAATCCACATCTTTAACTATATACCGGTAGGAAAGTGTTTTTTCAGGATTGGTAAATCCTGTGGTATGCACTCCCATGATTATTTGAGGTCTTTTTCCGTTGGTAGCCTGAATATCCAATTCCATATAGTCATAAGAAGTAAGGTCAAAGAAAGAATTACCCTTTGCCAGTAAGGTTACTCCGGCGTAAGGGAACAGATAGCCTTCTCCAAGTTTATAACTAAATGAAATATTGGTGTCGTTTACATTAATGTTGTATACACTGGAAGCGTTATCAGGTGACTTTAATGAATCAGAGTAAGAATAAATCAAAAAGTTAGCCGTGTCTGCTGCGAAGGGGATGATGGAAAGTGTCTGGTGGGGTTTTCTCCACAGGTAAAAAAGGGAAAATAGAATTACCGGCAAAATGATCCATATGATTAACCGATTAAAAATTCCTTGTCCCATGTAGTATGATAAATCGCCCTAAAAATAAATAAAGTATCGGTTTAAAAAAAGGATGTACAAGCTTTCCTATAGTACGAGTTTTCATTTATTGTTAATCAGGTACTTGTTGAAGATTTCTGTGTAGCATGCGTTAGGTATTTTTTAAAGATAAAGTTTATACAACTTTGTAACTTTTGTTACAAAGCTTATATGTGGGAAGAACGAGTTGAAAAAAAATATTTTACAAGAGTAAGCTTGTTGGTTTCTCATGGGAAGAAAGGGAGAATGAAAATTTTGAGAGGTGCAGACATAAAGTTTTAAGCTATTCGTTTTGTTTAAGTGGAAAAAATGAGGTAATTTAGATTACTACAGCACGACATATGAAGAAGTTACAGCAATCTTATTTAACCTATGCTTACTATTATCTGATAGTCAGAGTCGGGGATTGCTGTTATTAAAATGGTATATAATCTAATCTGTAATAGAAGCCCCGGTTTTCGGGGCTTTTTTGTTTTTATTCAGGTATAAATAATCTTTCAATATGCATCCTAATCTAAAAGAACATGTGGAGATCATTTTCCCGGAAAACGGTCTTGATGAAAAATTAAAACAGGCAGAAGAACAAAACAGAAAGCTTGTGATAAAACTAGGATTTGACCCGACAGCTCCTGATCTGCACCTTGGACATGCAGTGGTTTTAAAAAAGGTAAAACAGTTTCAGAATCTTGGACATCACATTGTTATTATTATCGGCGATTTTACAGCCCGTATCGGAGATCCGACAGGGAAAAATAAATCCCGTCCTCCTTTAAAGGAAGAACAAATAAAGGAAAATGCACAAACATATGTTGAACAACTTTCCAAAATATTGGATATAGGTAAATGTGCAATTCGCTACAATTCGGAGTGGCTTGATAAACTGAACTTGTCCAATGCCATTCAACTGTTATCCCACGCTACTGTTGCCCAGATGATGCATCGAAAAGATTTTAACAGCAGGTTTGAAAAAGGTGTTCCCATTGCATTGCACGAACTTATATATCCGTTGCTTCAGGGATATGATTCGGTTGAAATAAAGGCCGATATAGAAATGGGAGGAACAGATCAGTTGTTTAATTGTTCTGTTGGCCGTCAGCTTCAGGAAGCGGCAGGAAAAGCAGGACAGATTGTGGTGGGGATGCCTTTGCTTAAAGGTATTGATGGATCAGAAAAAATGAGTAAATCGCAAAACAATATTATTGGCCTGACGGAGCATCCCAATGATATGTTTGGTAAGATTATGTCTATTCCCGATTCTTTAATTGTGGAGTATCTGAACCTTGTAACGGATTTCACAGAAGAGGAGAAAAAGGAATTATTACAGCAAATAAATGACGGTCTGAACCCAATGGTGCTTAAAAAGAAGATGGGACATAACGTGGTACAGCAGTATCATGGATTGGAAGCGGCATCTCTTGCATTGGAATTTTTTGAAAAACAGTTTCAAAGAAAGAAGTTCGATGAAAAATTATTTACAGATATCTCTGTTTCAACAAACGAAGCGTTGCGTTCACTACAACAGGTTTCCTTGATTGATTTATGTAAAGTTATTAAACCGTCTGAAAGTAAATCAAGTCTGAGACGTCTTATTGAAGCAGGGAGTGTAACGATCAACGGGCATAAGGTGATGGATATACATAGCAGCATTCGTCTGGATAACTTTCCTGTAAAGATTAAAATTGGGAAACGGGATTATTTTCAATTAATCCACTAGAAATATTTAGATAATCTGTTAATTTTTTTGTGCCTCTTAATTGTGGAAAAAGGTAATCGTTTGAGCAAGAATAACAATAGACAATACCTGTTGACTTTTGCCAGAACGGTTACCTGACTTTTTAAACACAATGTAACTTTGGTTGCAAACTCAATAGGATCTCTCATGTACCTTAGTGCCTGTTAAAGCAGCTATGCAGAGCAGCTTTGGTTTATCAGTTTTATCAGCCGGCAATAAAACATTCCTTACTTCAAGAAAGATCAACCAGACAACTCCCTATTGTTTTGTATAGCAACTGCTTTATACTTAAAGTGAATTCACATCACAAGTAGTTCTTATTTATCACTTAAAAGCATCTTTATGTTAAAGAATTTTACTACTATTCGCAGTCTGGTTACTATTCTGTTATGTGTAACCATGATATCGCTTTCTTATGCAGCCCCTTACAGGGGAGATCAGTTTGAGCTGAAACAGCCAGATGGATCATTGATTAAAGTAAACGTATGGGGGGATGAATATTACCAGCGTATTGAAAGCCAGGATGGCTATACCCTTACCAAAGATGAGGATGGCTGGATTTATTATGCTGTACTTTCTAAAGACGGAAAGGAGCTCATTAGTACTGGAATTAAGTATACCGGGACAAGCCTTGAGGATGCCAGAAAATTCGCTGGGGAAAAAGCTTCAAAGCTGCCAAAAGAAAAAGGCATTAAGCTTAGTACGGAAGCTGTTAGAAAGAAAAGAGCTGAGGGCATAGCCAGGTTAGGACAAAACACATCATCGTTAAGGACCTCTGGTGCACAGCCTGGTGATTTTGTTCAACTTTCAGGAAATGTAAAGGGACTGGCCCTGCTGATAGATTTTGCGGACGAGCCTGCTACCATACCTGCCGCAACACTGGATAATATGTTCAATCAGTTTGGCTTTACCGGATTTGGTAACAATGGTTCTTTGAGAGATTATTTCTACGAAGTCTCGAATGGTCAGTTGGATTATACCAACGAAGTTCTTGGCTATTACAGATCTACCAAACCAAAGAGCTATTATACAACTCCGGGTACGGATGTGCATGAGTTGCTTCAGGAAGTACTTGCCTGGGCAGATACTCAGTTTGATTTCTCTACGCTTACAACCGTCAATGGAGAAATCATTGCCATCAACTTTATGTATACTGGTACAGCTCCATGGCAGACAGGATTATGGCCTCACAAAAGTGGCATATCGTTTTATGCAGATGGCGTTCATACAGGAGATTATCAGATTACCAATATAGATACTTCTCCAACGATTGCAACGCTTTGTCATGAAAACGGTCACATGCTTTTTAACTGGCCTGATTTATACGATACAGATTATAACTCAACCGGATTGGGTAATTATTGTGTAATGGCATACCAGGGAAGTTCCACCAATCCTGTTTATCCTAACGCTTATCTTAGAATGAGTGTTGGCTGGGAAACTCCTGTGTCGCTTAATAGTCTGACTGGTAGTGTTACGGTGACAGCCAATGCTCATACGTCGTATATCTATACGAATCCCAATAACAGCGATGAACTGTTTGTAATTGAAGCCAGAACAAAAACAGGAAGGCATGCAGCTTTGCCTGACGAAGGATTAATGATTTGGCACGTAGACCTGGATGGAAGAAATTACAGACCTCAACGGACTCCTTTAAACCATTATCAGATATCGCTTGAACAGGCGGATGGGGCGTATGATCTGGAAAGCAACATAAACTATGGGGATGCCAATGATTTGTTTGATGCCGGTAGCTATTCAAGCTTTACTGCAACAACTGCTCCTAATTCTAACTGGTGGGATGGAACTCCTTCCGGACTGAATATTTATAATATCAGTGCTGTTGGTTCTACCATGACTTTTGAGCTGGGAGTGCCTCCTTCGGCCTGCAGGTTTGGGACACCTTTGTCCACTTCTCTGCCTACCATTTATTATACCCAGTATAACAGAGTGGATGTTGTGGGTGTAGGAGGTCCTAACCTTTCCAATATGAGGTATTTTGCTATCAACTGGGATGCTGTAAATAACGGTTTATACAACTTTGCTATAGAAACGACCAACGGAATTCCAACTTATTATCTTGATCTGAAACTGTATAGTACGGCATCCTTTAATACAACAGCCCCAGCAGTGACGATTTCCGGATCAAATGTAACTGGTCTGGACGGGACTTATTATGTGGGAAATCATAATGGGAATTTTGTATTGTCTGAACTGTCAGGGGCCTATACCATTTATTTCAGCAATGGATCATCGGCCCCGGTTTGTCCAAGTTCCTCTAAAGTGGCTTATGTAGACGTTTTGTCCGGTGTAGAACTGGCACCGAATCCAGCCAGTGATTATGTGGAGCTGTTAACAGAGCTGGATGTTTCAGCAATGGATATTAAGATATTAAATGAACTAGGAACGGAGGTAGCTGTACCATATTCTTTAAATGGGAAATCCATTTTGTTTGATATTAGCAACGTGAAGACTGGTTATTATTTAATATCATTAAAAGTAGGAGAGACCATTGTAAACAAACGTCTTGCAGTTGTTAAGTAAGGTTATTTGATTAACAGGTGAATGCCTCTGTATGGAACGTAAGTGCCTGCAGAGGTTTTCTCTTTGTTTAAAGGATGTGGTTGAGATTTAATAATTTACAGAGTATTTCGATTGCATCACACGATTTTGGGTAAAGGGATGTATTAAAAAATATAGTGTCATTATCCATATCCTACCTTCGCATTGATAATGCGAAAGATTGAACAAGTTTTTAAAGAATTGCCGGCTATTATATTTTTGGCCCAAAGGATGTATTATAGAGATACATACAGTGGGGCACGCGTTTCAAAAACGCGCGCCAGCCAAGTATTAATTATTGATTTTTGACTATAGAGGTGAATTGGTTATTTTCAGATCTTTTCTGGATGAAGGAATATAATGAAAGGGGGCTTTTATTACTTACCGTTCTAGATTACATAATTCAATACCATGATAAACCTGATATAAGCGAATGAGTTCAGGAGTTGCAGTTAAAATGATGCTAGGCCTATTGGTTTGTGTAATGATTTTTCATTTAAGCATTATTGTAAAACTGATTCCATACCAAATTACCTGGGGAGGAAGGTTGAAAAGTGATACAGAAATGTATGTCTTTGAGACAATTTCTATACTCATAAATCTTCTCTTATTTTTTGCAGTGTTAATTAAGGAAGCTTATGTGAAGGCATTTATACCGTTGAAGGCTGTTAATGCTATTCTTTGGAGTTTTATAGGGTTGTTCGGTTTGAATACCATTGGGAATATTTTTGCTGAAACCAATATCGAAAAATCTTTTTCCTTGTTAACGCTTATCTCTGTTGTGCTGCTTTGGATAATCATTCGTAATTCGAAGAGTGAATCTAAGCCTAAATAAATACCCTCTTTCTGTACTGAAATAATTTTTTGACTTTATTGATTTTTATCTCTTGAGTTTAATTTGTTCATAAATAGATAGTTATCTATATTGTTGTTTCGGTATTTATAATAAATTTTTTACTTCAAATTTTACCTTATGAAACACACACCTATACTATTTAGCCTTACTTTAGTGGGTATTTTAATCTCGCACATTGTTTTGGGCCAGTACAATCAGGCCAAAGTTTACTGGGTCGGACACAGTCTTGTTGACGGGAAAGACTGGCAAAACCCTAATGCCAAGAATCTTATTGAGCTAATGGAGGTCATGGCTAATGCATCTGGAAAATCGTATGCTTATCACCGGCACACCATTCCTGGAGCGCCTATTGGCTGGAACTGGGGAGTCCCTGCATCCTGGACACAGGTAGCACCAATGATACAACCTCTCATTAATTCTTCTCACGAGGATTATGGAACCTTCAATGTAATAGTGGTAACAGAAGGTGTAAACATAGAATCCAGTTATGAAGCCTGGGCCAGCGGTTTTTATGCAAGGAAATTTTATGCTGCTGCAAAGGCCGCTAATCCCGATACCCGTTTATTTCTTTATGAAAGCTGGCATCACCTCCATGCCGGGGACTATCAGAATATATATGGACCGGCAGAAACTTATAACTGGAGGGAGTACATGTTAAACGTAAGACCTGTTTGGGAAAAGATTGCCATGGAAGCTGCAGATCCGGCAGTGTTAAATGCGGCTCCTGATCCCTGGAACAACAGAGGGAATTATGTCTATCAGGGGAGTGGTCCTGATCCTGGAAACAGCAATGAGGTATTCGATGTAAAGATTATACCAACCGGAAGGGTGCTGGTAAACGTGCTGGATCGCCTTGCAGAAAATCGTCCTGCTGATGACTGGACTATCTAAACGCTGCCAAAAATCAACGGCTGAGCGATCTTGATTTTTTTGTTAACCCATACCTCAATTTCCCTTCTGATCTGACTACTACTGTACACGGTGGAGAGCTGGATGATATTCACGCCAGCGATGTTTTGATTTATCTTAATACATTGGTCCATTATGCTGTAATCTATCGTGAGGATCCTGTTAATCTGCCCACCTTCGGTTCCGTGCCTGATAATATTGCATCCATATTTAAAGAAGTTGTATGGGAAACGGTGTTAAACGATCCTTGGACTGGCGTAAATGAAGTGGTTACTACTATTCGTAATAATGAATCTTCTAATAACTGGAGAATTTATCCCAATCCGGTTAATTCTTTGGTAAAAATTGATCTCAGCGAAGATACCAAAGGGGAGATAAGTGTTTATAACAGTTATGGTGTTAAACTACGCGAAATGGCTCTTCCTGCACAGTCGTTTACCTTAGATATCGGAGATTTACCATCAGGAGTATATAGTTTTATTGTTACAGATGACAATCATAGGAAGTCGATTCAGAAGGTTGTAAAACAATAGAATTATACCTCCCGGTGTAAATATAACCGGGAGGTATAGATTTGTAAATTATTTTTTTTATTTGGGCCATTCATAAAAATAGCATATGGTATAAGTTATACGATAAGGCTTTAAATTAAGGTCTTAAAGACCTTAATGAAAAACAGGTATTGCTTTATTACTACATTGATATGTTTTACTCAATTGAAATGGGAGGAGTGTCCGGCTTTTTGTATAGTAAGCTGGAATGTGAAAATATTCAATACTTGCTGGTACTTGAATAGTTTGGAATTAAAGAATTGGCTAATGATTTAAAATTACTGTTAAAGAAGTTTCAGGATGAATTGAGAAAAGTTGATAAAGTGAATCCAGAGGATATATGGTGCTCTCTTCCGGCAATTTCTAATTTTTGCTGTTGAAGTGAATGTTGATTATTAAAATGATACTAAGAAGAGAGAATCTTAAAGGTAAATATTCTCCCTTCTTTGCAATGCAACAGGAATAATGTTTTATTTTTCCATTTTGATATCAAACTGAATGTTTCCCAGTATTATCGCTCCTGTATCTGACTCCTTGCTTCCTGTTGGTTTAGCAGTTAATAAAATCAATCCTCGCTTTCCATTGCTTAGTTTAAATCCGAAAATGTCCCCTGTATCCCATCCGTAAGCATCTGATTGTATGGCATTAGACTCGCCGGATACATTTGATTTGGTTGCTTTGGTGGCAAAAATGGTTTCAATACTGGAGGATAAGGTTATGGTATCGTATAGCAATGTATTGGAGTTGTGGTTAATATTATAAAATTCTACATTCGTCTTGTTCGTACTAGGTATATCATGCTCAGATCTCACAAAAGTTGAACTTGCACTTCCCAGCAAATGTTTGGTGCTGTTATCTGCGGGCTGGTTATGTACAAAGGCAAGCTCAATGGGAAAGTTTAGTGAGTTGCTGTATTTCTGATATGTAATGTTATAAAAATTGTACAAGGTCGGATATGAAACTGTATCCAAGGCCTGATTATACAGTTTAAGACTCCTGATTTCAACCACAGGTATTGGTACCACTTTAGTGGTCGTATCTACAGTATTGGGATTAGGGGTATCGTTTTTATCCCTTTTGCATGCAAAGAAAATAATGCCTGATGCAATAATTGTAAAAAGTACTTTTTTCATCTTTGGTTAATTTATGTTTGTTGTTTTTATGCTGCTAGTTCTTTTTTGCACCTATTGAGGTGCGTTAATATTGATTGAAAAGTTAAAGATAGTGTTGGAGGGGGCTTTGGATACATCTAAATTGCTCCAGCTGGAACAGCCACCCACTATATTCTTTTTAATACAGGCCCTGTCGTGTTTGACTTCCCCATCCATATACAAATTGTAATTAAGTGTTCCATCCCCAACTTTGCTCCAGTCAGGACCATACCTTTCTGCTACAATATCTTTGAGAAAAATTCTGACTGTTTTGTAGATATGGTCGTCTGTTGTACCGTTATGTTTATCCAGTCCTATATCGAACCAGTAGTACCTGTTGGTAAGGTTAAATGTAAGGTCTATAAAGGTTTGGGCAAACTTATCTGGATTGTAAGACACTTCCAGTTTGCCTGAGTTTTCATCAAAGTTTACTTTTTCACCATTGTTCTTTAATTGCAGACGGTCGTCAGCAGTTGGTTTGAAGAAAATAGTCACAGGTCCATTGGGAAAAGAATCAATCCCTTTATTGTTGACATATCCAACATTGGCTACAATATTGCCCCAGATATTATCATCCTGAGGTCCGTTGATATGGCTTGCATAATTTAATTTTAATGCACCGGTTGTGTTATAGCATTCATTTACTACATATTCAGAAATGTTTACCATGCTAAATACTCCATTATCGCTTATTCTTCTGAGTGTATAGGCAATGGGCAGACCAGGAGAGCTTGCCGAATAATTACCTCCATCCAGAATGTATCTGTATAGGCCCTCTACACCACTTATAGCCTGTACCGCATCGTTGCCTGATCCCCCTATAATGGTACCGGTGATTTTGGTATTATCATTGGTTAATTTGGAGGAATACTTTGTGTCTATACTTCCGTTGACTTTAGCATAAGTAAACTGTGCTTCAAGCTCCGCTTTTATTTCTTTGGCACTGAGTGTACTTTCGAAGCAGTAAAAAGCCATTCTGCCATACTTCACATTCGACACATAAACAGGGGATAATGGAGTGCCGTTTATACTATTGTACACCTGCTGGGAAGTGACACCTGTCTGAAAATAATCAGCAGGTCTGCTTTTAGGGTCATAAGACAATGTATAGTAGATCTGTTGGAACTGTGCCAGGATTCTGGTCTTTTTGCTACTCTGATTAAAATCAAATCCACTTTTTACTTTTATTTTGTTTTGGATTCCCAGTGAAAAGCCCAGATGCATATCCATTTGCTGTTCACTGTGGATTTCGTCGATCTGGAAGTTTACCTGAGCACCGGCACTGGAACCGCTAATCTGGTTTTCCCTCATCAGATCGATGATCCCCTGTTGAACTGCGGAGCGCACTGTCTCTTTTACTTCGATGTATCCTTTTTGTGCGTTGATAAGGTCGGTGGAAATGGTACCACCTGTACGTGGAAGGGAAATTAACCTGTATGAGCCATCGTATATACTATTACCGTCCAGAATTGCACCGGGGTAGATCACATCTGTCTGTGGGTTTAACAGGAAGCCTTCAGAATATTCCGGTCCCAATTTGTATTTGGTAGATTTACAATAGGTGGAACCTGTCCAGGTTTCAACAGGGTCTCCGGCAGACTGAGCCGTTCCAATAGGTGCAGGATTTTTAAGCTCCTGCATGGAAGCCAGGTACTCATTGAGCTCCTGTTTGGGGTTGGGAAGATTTGGGTTTACCTCTCTGTTTTTTTTGCATCCCGCTAATAAAACTATAGCGATTGCCAGTGTAAAAATTTTGTTCATAATCAGGTTTAAAATGTTGTTGTAAAAAAATAGGTGTGTTGTTCGGTTGAAAATTAAATTGGCTGGTTAAACATTGATTTTTAGTGTATTAATTTTTGTGCAAAATAATGCATAGGTCTTATTTGGTCAAATATTTTTAAAAAATATTACATGTTCATGTGTGGATGAAGGTAGGAAAAGTTTATACAAGTTCGTTCCAAAATCCTTTACAAGTGTAAGGGGGCAAAGGTATAATGAATTTGCTTTCGGCCGGGCCATTCGATTCATTATTACAGAGGCTTTTAAAATTGTTCTGAGGCTAGAACTTTTTCTCTTTTATGGAACTAATTATCCTGTACAAGCCTTTCAATAGCATTATTTAGGTTATGGAAAGAAAATTTGTAGTACAGGGAATCTTTGTCCTAATAGCGTTGATCTATATAGTCCGGTTGTTTTTTATTCAGGTTACCAGCTCTGAGTATAAAGAAATGGCGCAACGTAACGCTACAAGAAGGATGATTGACTATGCACCACGAGGGATTATTTATGACAGAAACGAAAAACCTCTGGTTACCAACACTACAGTTTTCGATCTGATGATCGTATTGAAAGAAACCAAAATTCAGGATACTGCAGATTTTTGCCAGAAGCTTCGCATAAGCAAAGACGACCTGCAAAAGGTTATTAAAGAAATCCGAAAAGACAAAGCATGGTCCAGACCTACAGCGCTGATTAAACAGTTGTCGTTTAACGATCTTGGAAGAATAGAAGAAGTATTGGTAGATTATAAAGGTCTCTATACGCAAACCAGGATCATTAGGAACTATGAAAAGCGTATCATGGCAAATGCCTTAGGGTATATTGGTGAAATCAGTAAAAAGCAACTGGAGCAACAGAAGGGTAATTATTATGCTAAAGGCGATTATTTGGGGATTAGCGGTCTGGAAGCCTTTTATGAAGAGGAGTTAAGAGGCCAGAAGGGTGTAAAATATTTAATGGTAGATGTTAAAGGTGCTGAAAAAGGTTCCTTACTGAATGGAAAATACGATACCATTCCTGTGCCTGGTAAAGATCTGTATACCTCTATAGACAGCGATTTGCAGGCGTATGCAGAAAAGCTTATCGCGTACAAAAAAGGAGGAATTGTTGCAATAGAACCTGCTACAGGAGAAATACTCGCTTTTGTTTCTGCTCCAACTTATGATCCCAATATGCTGGCCGGAAGAATGTTTGCACGTAATGCCATGGCTTTACAAAAAGATACCTTGAAACCGTTGTTTAACCGCCCGTTAATGGCCAAGTATCCTCCGGGATCTATCTTTAAACTTGCTCAGGCTCTGGTAGGATTGCAGTTGGGAGTAATTAATGAGCATTCTGCTTTTTCATGTAACAAGGACCTGGTTAATTGTCATAACCATGTATCTCCTCTTGATCTAAGAGCTTCCATTCAGCACTCCTGCAATCCATATTATTATCAGGTTTATAAAAGGATAATCAATCAGGATAAGTTTAAGGATAAATTCCAGGATACTGAAGCAGGATACGACCAGTGGTATCATCTGGTTCGCAACTTCGGATTTGGACAAAAGCTTGGGGTGGACATTCCAAATGAAAAGGCGGGATTTATTCCCAGTACAGCCTTTTATGATAAAGTATACGGCCACCATCGATGGAAATTTACAACCATCTATTCTCTTGGTATCGGTCAGGGGGAGATAGGTATGGTGCCTCTGCAAATGGCTAACTTTGCTGCATGTCTTGCCAATAGAGGGTATTATATAGCTCCTCATTTTGTAAAAGGAATTGGTAAAGATCACGAACTTGCTGAAAAGTATAAAGAGAAACATTATACCGGAATTGATTCGAAATACTTTGATATTATAGCAGATGGTATGGAACGAGTGGTCAATGAAGGAACCGCAGCGGCCTCAAAGATCAAAGGAATTCCGATATGCGGAAAAACAGGAACGGCTCAGAATCCGCATGGAGAAGATCATTCCGTATTTATTGCATTTGCGCCAAAAGAAAATCCCAAAATTGCTATAGCTGTTTTTGTTGAAAATGCCGGTTGGGGTGGTGCGTGGGCTGCCCCTATTGCCAGTCTTATGATTGAAAAATATCTGACAGATACCATAAGCAGAGGAGCATTGGAAAAAAAGATTCTGGACAAACACTTTTATGAACCTAAACCTGTTAAAAAGACTAATGAAGTATATGCTAAAGGGTCAATAAAAGACAGAGTTGTGCACCAATCCACTTTAACGAATAAAATGTAATGGAAAAAGAAAGATTAAAAGAAAAGATACTAAGGAAAATAGAAGCCTTGTCAGAAGACCAGCTTAAGGTGACAGATACCTTTTTAGAGTTTTTGCTTGAAGATCATACAACTTCAGGTAACTGGTATAATGATCCTTTGCTTAAAAAGCTGGATGCAAAAAGAAGAAATGACCGTACCAGGTTTTTATAATAATTCCTACTAGTTCTATTGATTCTTCTTCCGCCAGTCGTATACTATTGCATGATACGACAGGAGGAAGAGTTGTTTGTACGCAATTTCCCTCATATTGCTGAATTTTTTTTAGGGTGTTCTAATTTTCTTTACATGACACACCTCATTCATTAATAAATGTTTGTTAAGCTGAAGGAAAGTCGATCCCTGAAAATTTATTGACTGAGTTTAACAGGGTTATAGTTCAAAAGAATATTTTGGGTATCCGGTTTTTAGATTTTTTCGTATTAGAAATAAGAACCAAACAAAGTTAGCTATGAGAAAGATTTTACTTTTATTTGGAATTTTTATCCTCCCACTTTATTCATTAATGGCTCAGAATAACTTATACAGAGTATCGAATATTAGTGGTATTAAACTGAGAGAAGTGCCTGCTTCAAACGGACAGTATGTTGTATACATTCCGGAGAATGAAAGTGTAGTTTTACTTGCAAAACTTCAGGGAGATTGGTGTAAGGTCCGGTACAACGGAAAGGTTGGATTTACACTCTATGAAAATCTGAAAAAGGTTGAGGTACAGGCAGAGAACAAAGCCGACAGCACCAGCAGCCAGGCTCCTTTAAAAGAAAACCCAAAGAAAGACAATGAAGGAAGGTTACGAAAAAACAAACGACACACATGATCATTATAACATGATCATTATAATTGGTAAAACCATTCTTTACAGGTGATCTGACAATAAAGAATGGTTTTATTTTTTTTGTCCTGCCAAAGTAAACCCCTAATCCTCCGTCTATTACCATGTTTTTTAGGGAGTATTTTTGAATTTTAACAATAATAAATATAACTTTTTTGTATAAAAGTGTATTTTTGCATAGGTGTTTAAAAGTTTCGAAATGCGTTCACTGAGAGTTTTATCTATTTTGTTTTTTATTTTCCTGAGAATGAATGTATATGCCCAAACAGGGATATTGACCGATTTTTCCGGAAATTCTGCATCTGACTGGGCAGGAACCAATCCTTCCCATTTTGCCCTTAGCGTGGTGAATCAGGAGTTAAAAATTGTTTGTTCAAGTGTTGGTTACGAGAATCTTGAATTTAATTTTTCACCGATTTCTATCATTGCCAACCCTGTTGTCAATTTAAAAGTTAAGGCTTCAAGCAATTTTAATCTCAGGGTCGACCTGAAGGATGCCACTGGAAAATGGATTGCTCTTGCTTCTCAGGTAAAACCTGTTGTAGGCGATGGTAACTATCAGACTATATCCTTTGATTTTAAAGATAAATTTCCTTCAGGTTTTGATGCAACACGTATCGTAACTGCGACCTTTTTCTTTAATCCTGGAGGAAGTTATAACGGCATTGTATATTTTGATGATGTTTCAATTGGTGATCCAATACTTTATCTGCCTGGTAAAATTTTAATTAACCAGATAGGGTATGAACAGCAGGGACCTAAAGTAGCCATCTATCAGTCTAACCTTACTTCCATTCCTTCAGATAGTTTTTATGTCGTAGATCTTAACGATCAGATTGTTTATAGGGGACTGGGAACCTATGAGGGACCTGTTGCCAGTTGGACTACAGGAAATTATTGGAAACTAAACTTTTCCGATTTTGAAGGGACAGGTAGTTTTAAAATTAAAATGAAAGCAGGGAATCTGTATTCCTATAGTTTTAAAATTGATCAAAATCTTTTGTTTACGGAGACAGCTTCTATGGTCGTTTCATTTTTTAATAAAATGAGACATACCGGTCAGGGAGATAAGGCCTTACCATTCTTTGGATCCAGAAGCGGAACAGTTGATGTACATGGAGGGTGGATAGATGCCAATGGTGATCCAGGTAAGCACATGTCTCACCTTTCGTATGCGAATTATTTTAATCCACAGCAAATTCCATTTGTCGTATGGAGTCTTTTGAAGTCGTATTCCTTAAATCCGGATGCCTATGCAGATTTTGACGAAGCGCTGCTTTCGGAAGCCGCCTTTGGTGCCGATTATCTTATAAGAAACGTAGACCCTGCTGGTTATCTTTACATCGCTATTTTCGATGACTGGGGAGGCTCCTCATTAAGACAGATTACAGAGTGGGGGCAGCCAGGATGCGATGCCTGTCGCTCTGACAAATATCAGGCTGCCATGCGTGAAGGAGCAGGAGTGGCTATAGCTGCACTGGCAAGAGCTTCCCGCATGAATCTGTCAGGAGGAGAGTATACTCCTGACCAATATCTGGAAAAGGCGGAAATTTTGTACAATCATCTTAAGTCTCCCGGTGCCGGTGCCTATGCCACCAGGAACATAGAATACTGCAACGATCATAAAGAAAATATAATCGATTTTTATTGTGGACTGCTTGCGTCTACAGAGCTCTTTAGGGCAACTCAGAATGCTGATTACCTGACCGATGCTTCGGAGTATGCTGCGAAACTTATGGCTCTTCAAAAGTCGGAAGGATATCTCACCGCTAATGTTGAAGGTACAAGACCTTTTTTCCATGCTTCGGATGAGGGATTGCCAGTAATCTCTTTGATTGAGTATGCAGAGGCCAATCCTTCTCAGAAAAGCATTGTGGCTGCATTTCTTTTAAAATGGATAGAATGGTATAAAACCATTTCTACGGAGGTGACTAATCCGTTTGCTTATGTGAGGGAGTATAACAGTGCTTATGTAGATGGTAGTTTGCAACCGGCAACCAAAGTGTTTTTCCTTCCTCACGACAATGAAACAGGTTATTGGTGGCAGGGAGAAAATGCCCGCCTGGCATCTATGACCAGTGCGCTTTTGGCATCGTATCGTTTCCTTGGAAACTATAATTTTTCAGGAAGCTTTGATAATGAGTTTGCCATTGCCCAATTAGACTGGATATTGGGTAAAAACCCTTTTGATATTTGTATGATGTCGGGAGTGGGAACCACCACTTATCCTACTTACCTTGGTGGAGCAAAGTACCCGAACTATCCTGGTGGAATATGTAATGGAATTACTGCCAAGGATAAAAATGAGAGCGATATAGCCTGGGCTCCATATACATCCACCGACTGGCAGAACTGGAGATGGATAGAACAATGGCTCCCGCACGATGCCTGGTTTATCGTTTCTGTGGCACAGTTAAATGCCATTATTGAAGAGGTAGAACCATTACCATTAAATGTTACTCCTGCTGATCATAAAACGGCTGGGAATGTTGTTTGTTTTCCTGTTCCGTTTCATAATGAACTTTCACTGAGAATGCCTGATGGAGTATCTCCTGAACGGATTAAGATCGTGAATGCACTGGGTGCAACTCAGCAGCTAATAGAGCATCCTGCCGGCAATGTGTTGCGTGTTTCTACCGAAGATTGGGCTCCGGGATTTTATTTTGTTGAAGTGCACACCTTGGGTAATGTACAAACCATTAAGGTTGTAAAATAGCATTAATCTTCTACATTAATTTTAATGTACCCCTCCTGAACATTAACTTTTTCAGGAGGGGTTCTTTTTAGTTGAATAAGGTGTTTTAGAGTTATCTCCCGTATTTCGAATACAAAATAGTTGAAAGCATAGAGCAATCCGCATTAATTAAGGAGCAACAAGGGAATGAGAGGTCTTTGTAGTAGGAATTGATCGTGTATAGGGTTTGGTAAAAGTCTGATTTTTAGATGCTATTTTTGGCCGGAATTTTGAAAGCAAAGGCTGTAAAAAATGCTCCCGGGAAATGGTCTCAAACTTGTATTTCATCTGGCAGGATCTAACATTAAAACTCTTATGAAACCGATCATTTATTCAGCAGCACTTATCGTCACCTTATTAGGATCAAACCTAACCTTACAGGCTCAGCCTGGTAAAGGTCATAATCAACATAAGCAGCCAGCTCATTCACCCAAAAATCAAAGCAAAGGGAATAATAAAGGACAGCCGATGGCCCGTGCGGATTTTAACAGAGCAGTTCATAAGCCTGTGTCAGCAGCCAGAAACATTCACAGGGCACCTGTTCCACATGCGCCTCATGCACCTCATGCACCTCATGCGCCGCATCGATATGGCGTAATGCCTGTCTATAGAAGCAGTGTGGCCTATGTTCCAACAGCCTCTATTATTATTTCCAATAAAGGAATCAATTTTCGTTACTACAACGGAGTGTTTTATGAACCCAGAAATGGCTCCTATGTAGTAGTGACAGCTCCTCATGGGGTAAGGGTAAAAAGCATTCCGGCAAACAGTCTGAGAGTAGTGTTATCAAATGTGCCTTATTATTACTATTATGGTTCGTTTTATACGTATTCGGTCTATAGCAATGAATATGTGGCCGTACAGCCTCCGATAGGTGCAAGAGTTGATTTCCTTCCAGAAGGAGCCGTAAAGGTTTTTGTGGATGGGAATACCTACTATGAAGTTAACAATACCTATTATAAAGCTTTCGCAGATGAGACTGGCGCTATATGGTACGAAGTGGTTGGTCAAAAGTAAAAAGGAGCTGAGTATATTATAAAAAAGGCTTCCAGATGTGTTTCATGGAAGCCTTTTTTGTGAGGTAATTACTATAAAATTATTCTTCAATTTTGACTAATATGGTCGTGCCGAAATAATCATTGCCTGTATCTTTTACCACTTTCCATCCCTTCTTTTTTAGATTTTTCTTAATGTATCGGTTGAGCAATCCATGGGCAGTGAGTACCACTTTGGCATTGTCTTTACTGGCATTATCAAGAATCGTGGCTCCATGTCTGGCTCTGTCTTTGGCCTCGGAAAAGCTCTCAATACCGTCTGGTTTGCTGATGCCTAACATCCATTTGATACGGGCTGTTGTTTTCCATCTATTTATGGACCTTTTTTTAGCTGAATTGGTCTCTTTAATTTTGTTTTCAAATTCTCTGAAATAGGGGGAGACGTTAATGTCTCTGTTGGTTCCGAATAAATACTGGGCAGTAGTAAGTGCCCTGTTGATCGGACTGGAAAAAATTTCAACCTCTTCGTCCTGCTCAATTTCGAAAAATGGTTTTTCAGGTACGATGATACAAACACTGTCATAACATTTCAAAAACTGGTTGGCTTCAGCACAGGTGTATTGACCGGTTTTATCCATGTCAGGCTCGCCATGACGAATAAGGGCAATCTGTTTTAGCTTGCCATAATCGTTTATAATATTGTCTTCTTTTTGGATAAACCTTAAACTTTGACAGACCTCTTTTCCATTAGCTTTAATAAATGGAGCTGTTTTACTTAGCGCATTGTACTTTTTTTCTATTTTTTCAATAACCGAATCAGGGGTATCTTTTTGCTGTTTTATCTTGCTAAAACCTGGTGTAACCAGTAGTGCAAGAGAGAAGAATAGAGTATGGATATTCATTCCACTCCAACAAATTTCAGATGCGATAAGTTTCACCTTCTGCGGGCTGTCCGTTGGATTCAGTAGATTGCTAATTGTTGGAAACTGTTACCAGATCAGGGGATTGTAAAAAAGCTCATTTACGTTATGATAAATGAGCTTTAGGGGGCTTTAGAGTTCTATTCTTCCTGTAGTGTTTTCAGGTTGTTTAGACTTTTTTCAATTGGTGCTCCTACTGTTTTGGATACCAGAAGATTCATGAAGTTAAAAGGATAGTTGCTCTTACCCGTCATGCCCCATTTAACTCTTGTCGCACCGGGGTGGGGTGCTTCTGTGGTAAAATATACCTGAGCAGTGCTCTCAAATGGTTTAATAAAGCGCAGTTCAAGATCAATTTTTTCTCCTTCCTGTATGTTTATAATTTTCTGCTCACCTTTGCCTGCCTTCTCACTATCCCAGGCAAAGACAAAGCCTATCTGGGCATCCGTGCCTTTGTATTCTTTGTTCATGGCAGGATCTATTAAAACCCATTCATTAAAGTCGCTTTGGTTTTTCACGTGTTTAAGGTAGTCAAATACCTGCCATTGGGGTTTGTTGATGGTTATTTCTCTTTCAATGGTATATTCCTTTGGAACAAAAAGCGCAGTAATCAAAAGCAGTACTATAATACCTGCTATCGCTAATAAAATGAATCCTAAAATTTTCATAGTTTTATGCTGTTTGGTTATCTATGATACAAAGATCTATTCTTTGATTTAGATTATGTTAGTGGGAAAACGACAATTCAGAGGGGGAATTCTGACACATGCATTTTCCTGAGTTATACAGGAGGATTTCAGATATCAGGTTTTTAACAATTTTAAAGAAAAGTACAACTTCATGATAGTTCCAGGTAAGTACCAACACTATAAAGGCAACTTTTATAAAGTAATAAACGTAGCAAAACATAGCGAAACGCTGGAAGATATGGTCTATTACCAGTGTTTGTATGGCGATTTCAGTTTTTGGGTTAGACCATTAACGATGTTCAGGGAAATGGTCCTGGTAAATGGGGAAAATGTACCAAGATTTAAGTTTATTGAACCAATGGAGTGAAATTTACCCGAAAAAAGTTGCGTATTACAGTTTTTTTTTGTATCAATGTAATTTAGAAAAATATTGTAACGAATTTCTACTATAATTACCTTTTACCGGAGTTGTAGTCTTAACAATCAAGGTCCCGTAGTGGTTATTCGTCAATAGTTTTAAGTCTAAGTCGTTGGTTGTTCGTTTTGAGAAAAAATTTAAACAGTTTATCTTATGGAAAATTATAATGTCAAAATTTTTAAGTCCAGCAAGAGAATTGGTATTAAAGAAATTACAGCAGCATCCATTGATCAGGCTGAAGCTTATGTATTAAAGAAACTGAAAGAAACCTTTTGTCGTGAAGATAATCTAAAGAGCTTGATTAAGGTGATTCACCTGGTTAAGGAAGATTTTGAGCGACAAATTAAGGTTGAGATTCCGGGAGTAGATAAACTTACTATGACAATATGGAAAGGCTAAAAGCCTTTCTTTTTTTGTCCTAACTTATCATGACAATCAGGAATCAGTACATGAAAACCTGCATCATATACCGATTCCTGAAGTTGTTTAGCTTTTGTGTTTCTTAACAATCGTTCCTTCGGGATCAAAATAGACATCGTACTCCTGTTCACCCTTTTCTACCTCAATCCTGTATAAGGTTTTGCCCTGAGGTTTCTCTTTCTTTTCAACATCCTTAACCTTCCAGGATTTATATTCTGACTTGTTCAGACCATTTCGTACTTTTTCAGGCAGATCTTTTTCTGTAAGTTCTATTTCTGTAGACACCCAGTTACCGGTATTGTCAAATTTTACTTCATAGTCTTGTCCGTCTTTGGTAAACTCTGCTTTGTAGTGACTGCCTTTCTTTTCCCATTCAATATCTCCGGATCTAAGATCAGGATATTTTTGGGTTAAAGCTGAAGACACTTTGTCGGGTACACTTTTAGAATCAACAACATCTTGGGCATTTATTGAATACCCGGCCACCACTAATCCAATCATTAAAAGCACCTTTTTCATCTTCTTTCTTTTTGTTTTACTCAAGCTTTCCCAGAAAGCCTTTGAAAAATAACGGGCGCTTTTTAATAAGTGTTTGTTGATCGGTACAATGCTCTGAATATGAGCAGGATTTTACAATTGCAACTTTTGGTTTCGCTCCATCTTTCCTGCAGTTTAACTGTCATAGCCTTTCCAGAAGGTACTGAAGTTGTCGTTGTACTTAACTTTAAGCGTTAACAGCTCCTGTTTAAGGTCCTTTTTGATAGTCTGATAAGCCGGATTGTCTGCATGATTAACCATTTCCCAGGGATCTTTTTTCAGGTCAAACAGCTGGGTATGTCGCACTCCATCGACATTGTATTCTATGAGTTTGAAACCATCTTTTTTGACTCCTCTCTGAAAGTGTTTGTAAACAAAATATAGGGAAGGTCTTAGTGGTGCGTTGCTGTTTTTAAACCCTTCTGTCAGGCTTATTCCCTGAACGCTTTCCGGAATGTTAATTTCGGCCTGACTGGCGATGGTAGGGAAAATATCGCTCAGATAACACAAGCCGTCAACCTGTTTGTTTTTGGGAATGCCCGCCCCCCAGAACAAGAGTGGTACCCGGTTACTATGTTCGTACAGGTTTTGTTTCCCTAATAATCCGTGTTGTCCTACGGCTAGTCCATTATCTCCGGCAAATACCACCAGTGTGTTTTCTTCCAGTCCATTGTCTTTAATACTTTTGATGATTCTTCCCACCTGATGATCCAGGTGTGATATAATCGCATAGTAATCCCGTAGGTGTTTGCGAACCTCTTCTTCGGTGCGGGGAAACCCGGCCAGAAGTTCATCCCGAACTTTTAAAGAACCGATATCAAATGGGTGCTGTGGTAAAAAATTGGGTGGCAGTTTGAGTTTCTTTTCATCGTACAAATGAATAAATTCTTTCGGACAGGTTCTTGGGTCATGAGGAGACTGAAAAGCAGTATAAATCAGGAAGGGTTCGGATTTATACTTGTTAATAAAATGGATGGTCTCATCAGTATAAATTTCAGCAGAATGTTTCCCTTCAGAATAATACATCCGCTCCGTTGGGTACTTGCCATCTCCGGCAAAGTCCTGATGAGGAATTTTATACTGGTCACTCATTCCTCCGAAAAAAATTTTAGCACCATCGGTAAAGGCACGGGAGTATACCTGAGGACCGTTGTGCTGTTTTCCTATTCCTATAGTGGCGTACCCGTTATTTCTAAGTAGTTCCGGGAAGGTGATATAGTTGTTGAATACATCAAAGCTAAAGTCCTGGTTATCTCTTGCCTGTCGGTCGATGTCAAACAATGTCCTCCCGGTCAGAATCATGGCCCGGCTTGGCTGACAAATAGCTCCGGAGAGGCCTCCCATTACATGTGCCTGCGTAAAGGCCGTTCCATTTTTTACCAGAAAATCCAGGTTGGGTGTACGGATGTCTTTGTTGCCTAAAGCATTAATGGTATCAAATCTCTGGTCATCCGCCAACAATACTACAATGTTGAGTTTCTTTCCTTTTGAAAATAAATTCCAGGGAATACCTAGGGCTACTGCCATTGCAGCCACAGAGGTTCCTTTAATAAAAGTTCTTCTTTTCACTTTTTGCTATGGTTAATTGGTACTTAGAACAAAGGCCTCAAACGCAGGTTTAACAGGCCTGAAAAGTTTTTATCCTGTTTAAAAAAAAAGAAATTCAGGGGATCTGTATAATTTGGGGCAGATATAATGAGATGTTTACCAGTAGCCTTTGAGAACTCCGTTTGAAACAAAGCACCGGTAACAGAATTTATAATTCATCTTATGCGCTGATTATCTGGCCTTGCGGTGAAACTGTTAATAGATGCTGACATAAGGTTGTCACCAGATGATACTATATTGCTCCCAGATCATTCATTACAGCAATACAATGGAACTATTAGATTTGACCAAAACATTTAAAACCTATTACACAGCCAAAGCTAAACCTGAGGTGGTAGATATAGCACCTGCATCGTTTTTATCTGTTACCGGAATAGGGGATCCATCAGGTGAGCCCTTTGCAGAGAAGATTTGGGCCTTGTATTCAACGGCCTATACCCTAAAGTTTTTTTCCAAAGCGCTTCAAAGAGATTTTAAGGTGCCGAAGCTGGAGGGGCTTTGGTGGTACGATGAGGAAAAGTACCCTGGCGCAGATATGGCCGAAACAGCCCTGGTTGTTCCCAGAGAGGTCTGGAACTACCGTTTACTGATTCGGATGCCGGACTATATAACTGCAGAAGATGTTCGCGAAGCTGCCGAAGCTGTTGTCGGAAAAAAAGGAATTCAATTGGCTGAAGAAGTACATTTGTTTGAGATGGAAGAAGGGAGATGTGTGCAAATGCTGCATGTAGGTCCTTTTTCCAAAGAGGCAGAGACGCTCAGACAAATGATGCAGTTTATGAGCGAAAATAATCTGGTAAAAAATGGTTTGCACCATGAGATTTACCTGTCAGATTTCAGAAAAACAAGTGAGGACAAGTTAAAGACAATCTTAAGAGAGCCTGTGAAAGCAGGGTAGTTGTATTACTCTGCTTTCACATTTGAAGGCGATCTATTTTAAAGCTCCATTATGTCTTCATTCCAGAGTTCAGCGTTGTGTTGGATAAAATCTTCCATCATTTGTTTGCATTCCGGCAAATCAAGGTCGTTCACTTCCACACCATGCTGCTCCATAAATTCTCTGGCACCGCTGAAGGTTTTGGATTCTCCTACTATTACTTTGGGAATTTTGAACTGTACAATGGTACCTGCGCACATGTAGCAGGGCATAAGAGTGGAGTAGAGTACTGTGTTCCGGTAACTGCCAATTCTTCCGGCATTGTTCAGACAATCCATCTCACCGTGTAAAATGGGGTTGTTTTCCTGAACACGTTTGTTGTGTCCCTGAGCCACCAGTTTCCCGTCTTTTACCAAAACCGAACCAATAGGTATTCCACCTTCGCTAAGACCTTTTCTGGCTTCTTCGATAGCCAGTTTCATAAAATCATCCATACAATTGTTTGTTCGTTGCAAAAATAGGTTTACGATTAAAAGATAGTACTATATAAGTAAAACGGTACAAAATTGTTTCCGGGTTAAAGAATTTTCAGGTTTCAGAGTCTTCTGCAAATCGTTATATTGCCCTGATTTAAGAACTATAAAAATGGAAATTAATCACAAACAGGCAAAGGCAATTGCCAATGCTATTCTTGCTGAACTGGAGCAAAGGAATAAATCCGCGGTGATAGCTGTAGCCGATGCACACGGAGAATTATTGTATTTTGAAAGGATGGACCAAACCAAATTTCCGTCTATCACTAATGCCATTAACAAAGCCTATACAGCAGCCCGCACCCAAAAGCTAACTTCCGAGATAGGCAAAGCGCTTAGGGATCCGGTTAAGGGATACGATATTGCGTTTTATGGCGACCCTAAAATCTGTGGATGGGGAGGGGGTGTTCCGATTGTGGTAAATGGGAAAGTGATAGGTGCTGCAGCCATAAGTGGCCTGTCTCAGGAAGAAGATGAGGAAATAACCAAAGTCGGAGTGGAGCATTTTTATAAAGAGGTATCAGGGAAAACGGAAGGAAAGAATTAGGGTTAGGATAAATCAGGAATATTCACTAATATTTTCCCGTTTTTTGAAGAAATTAAACAACAATGATTGTATACGGAATTAAAAATTGCGACACGGTAAAGAAAAGTACAGAATGGCTTAAGAACCATAATGTAGCCTTTGAATTTCACGACTATAAGTCCAAAGGAATTACAGAAGACAAGCTAAGGGAGTGGACACGTCAGGTTTCCTGGGAGATTCTGGTGAATAAGAAGGGTACTACCTGGAAAAAGCTTGACGATGCAGTGAAAAACAGTGTTGTTGATGACGCCAGTGCCATTGAATTAATGAGGTCGCATACTAGTCTTATTAAAAGGCCGGTGATCGAGGACAACGGAAAGATCGTGGCAGTTGGGTTTAACGAAAAGGAATATGCTGAAAAGCTAACCTGAAAAAGAAATATCCTTTACAAGTTTTCCTCTAAATATTTTTTGTTCAGTGACAGATACTCCTCAGGGAAAAACTTCCTGAGGAATGATGTATAGTAATTGTAGGGCTTGTGCTGGTACATCATAGGTTCTTTTCTATAGAGCTCTTTATTCACAAAGTGCCCGTTGGATGCTCTGGGGTAAATGGCCAGAAGAGAATCGTTCTGAAGAATACTTGAATCCTTCAGAATTTTCGGATAAACGGCTTTGAAGAGTTCTATTCTGTTACCTAGTTTGTAGTAATTGACATCTTCAACATAAGGAGGCATTACAATTGTTCCTACCTCGTTGGATATCTGCTTGGCAACCGATGTGCTAAATCTTCTTACCGTATTTCCCAGGTTTTTATCAAAAAACAAAAAAGCTCCGTCAATGAGTTTTTCTCCAAAACTACCGTCATCGAGTAGTAAGGAGAGTAATCCTTGGGAAATAGTACTGCTTTCCTTGTAACTCAAAGGAAAGGTTGGTATTACATCAGCAGGGTTGACAATGGCGAAACTCAGACCTGTTTTACAAAAACGATCATTGTACTCTGCGGTAAAAGCTTTATTCCCAATCATTGGTGCTGCAAAAGCATAGCATCTGAAGCGGTTTTGAGGAGAAAGCTGCTTCTCAGGCAGGTGGTGAAGATAAGCAAGAAGCATACTGGCGAGGGCTCCCCCCTGACTATGACCCGTGATCAGAAAGTTGAAAATTCCCTGTCTGTTAAGGTGTTTAATTTGAGGTAAAAGGTCCTTTTGAAGCAGGGCCACTCCAAGGGTATATCCTGCATGGACAGCTGCGGATTCTTCTTTAGCGAACGTGTAGTGAAATTTTTTTTCCTGAATCTCTATTACTCCCCGGGCAGGAATCATGGCGGAGTAGATATTTTCCATCCAGCTGATTTTTTTTGCGGTAGATCCCCGGAGGTTTATAATGGCTGTCTGATCTTTCAGGTAAATTTGAAAGACATTGTCCATTGCGGTTACTTCCGATGTATACAGTTTGGTGTATCCCTGGGGAATGATTGCCGAGTCGGTTCCATACAGGTCCAGAAAGCTGAAACTATTGCAAAGTGCAATCATATCTCTGGCTTCTTCCTTATTAAAATCCTTTTCCGGCTGGGCGAAAAGAATAGAACTTACTAAAAGCAGAAAAAGATGTAGCGTTGCAGATCTTTTCATTCTGTCCGGGTTAGTATAACAGTTTCTAAATTAGTTTTTTTCTTCCAAAAAATTATTCAAAAGAAAAATATAATTAATTTTAAGATCAGGTTTGTACAAAACCTGGAACGGTCAAGAGGTTCTAATCAAATTCTAATGTCTTTCTCATATATTTTTAATGAGGTAAACAGATATTGCAAGGGCAGGAGTTCGTTTTAGTGAGGAACCATCAGTGTTTGATAAATTGTAAAATTAGGGGTAACTTTTTCAACTAGAGGAATTTGCCTGATCAGAGAGTGTAAAATTTTAATTTAAATAGAATAATGAATTTTTTTAAAACCGATTCAAAACGAGCTATAGATGCCATATCAGAAGCACAAAAAATTGCATTTGCACCAGTTATATTTCAGGCTGTCAGGTGTTTAAGGGAATTGGGGATTTTGGAGTATGTATCCAAAAAAGGAGATGCAGGTGCTAAGCTCGAAAATATTGCGGCCGACCTGGAGTTATCGGTTTATGGTGCAAGAGTTTTGCTGGAGGCCGGATTGGGAATAGGAGTTTTGTGTTTGAAAGAAGACGATTGCTATACAATTACCAAACTGGGGCATTTTATTTTGTACGATGAAATCACCAATGTAAACTTCAATTTTGTACAGGATGTTTGCTACCAGGGGTTGAATGAACTTAAAGAATCAATCAAAAACGGTAAGCCGGAAGGGTTAAAAGTTTTTGGAAACTGGCCAACGATTTATGAAGGACTATCGAAGTTGCCGGCAAAAGCAAAAACAAGCTGGTTTGAGTTTGACCACTATTATTCTGACCAGGCCTTTGATGTTGTATTGCCATTAATTTTTAAGCATAAACCGAAACATATTTATGATATAGGTGGAAACACCGGTAAGTTTTCGCTTAAATGTGTGAAGTATGATAAAGATGTTCAAATGACCATTATCGATTTGCCTGGACAACTGGCAATGGCTCGGGAGAATATCGAACGAGAAGGATTTTCCGACAGGATCAACGGTGTCCCTGTTAACCTTTTAGATCCGGATCAAACCTTGCCCAAAGGGGCCGATGCGGTCTGGATGAGTCAGTTTCTGGATTGTTTTTCAGAAGAGGAAATTGTCTCGATTTTGAAAAGATGTGTTGAGGCAATAGACGACAATGGTGCGATCTATATTCTGGAAACCTACTGGGACCGTCAGCGATTTGAAGCTTCAGCTTTCAGTCTTCAGATGACTTCTCTGTATTTTACCGCTATGGCCAATGGTAACAGTCAGATGTATCATTCCAAAAATCTTATTCAGTGTGTGCACGCTGCAGGATTGTATGTAGAGGAAGATATTGATGATATCGGGATAAGTCATACATTGTTCAGGTGTAGAAAAAGAAAATAACAGGTAACTGTATTTTTTATAAATCACTTTTCTTCTTACTTAGTTATACGTTCTATTCCCACATATTAGTATATTAGGGAGTTGGAAACGTTATAATTCACTTATAATGTAATTTTTGTGAATCTGAAGCTTCAGGTTTGTGGAAATTACATTTTTATTTATTTCAGAAACAGTTGATATGGTTCATTTACCACCGTTAATTTCGGATTTAGGGTTAATTCTTGGTGCGGCAGGCATCATTACGATAATATTCAAAAAAATTAAACAACCACTTGTACTTGGCTATATTATAGCAGGATTGCTGGTTGGGCGGCATATTTCTATTTTTCCAAGTATCACCGATCAGGAAAATATAGAGATCTGGGCAGAGATCGGAGTGATCTTTCTTCTTTTTACCCTGGGACTTGAATTCAGTTTTAAAAAGCTTGCCAAGGTAGGAGGGGCAGCCTCTATTACAGCTATCGTTGAGGTGGTCGTGATGCTGGCACTGGGCTTTGCTACGGGTAAGCTGCTTGGCTGGTCCAATATGGACAGTATCTTTTTAGGCGGGGTTTTATCTGTTTCGTCTACCACAATTATTATCAGGGCTTTTGAGGAACTGGATGTAAAGACCCAGCAATTTGCCGTACTCGTCTTTGGAGTACTCATTGTGGAAGACCTGGTGGCCATTCTTCTCCTTGTATTGTTATCTACCCTGGCTCTGAGCCAGGCTTTTTCAGGGGCCGAAATGTTGATATCTGTGCTGAAACTGGCCTTCTTCCTGATCCTTTGGTTTATTGCCGGAATATTCCTTATCCCCACATTTCTTAAAAAGACAAGGAAATTAATGAATGATGAGACCCTGCTCATCGTATCCATCGCGCTTTGTCTGATTATGGTAATGCTGGCTACCAAGGTAGGATTTTCTCCTGCTCTTGGTGCATTTATCATGGGGTCTATTCTTGCAGAAACGGTGCATGGGGAAACCATTGAGCACCTGGTAAAATCTGTAAAAGACCTGTTTGGGGCAATATTCTTTGTCTCTGTTGGGATGTTGATAGACCCGAATATGCTGATCGATAATATTGGTCCTGTGTTGCTGATCACTCTTGTAACGGTTGGCGGTAAACTGTTTAGTACCTCCACAGGAGCATTCATTTCCGGTCAGTCGTTAAAAACTTCTGTGCAAACCGGTATGAGCCTTTCTCAGATAGGTGAGTTTTCGTTCATTATTGCTACGCTGGGACTGACCCTGAAAGTTACAAGTGAGGTGCTTTATCCTATTACGGTTGCGGTGTCGGCTATTACCACGTTCACCACTCCTTACCTCATCCGGTATTCGGCAAAGATGTATGGCTTCATAGAAAAGACATTACCGGAAAGCTGGATAAGAAATCTGAACAAGTATAGTTCTACCGCCCAGGTAATTACCACTACCAGTGACTGGAAGGTTTATCTCCATTCGTATATCTATAACCTGGTGATTCAGTCGGTATGTATTATTGCCATATTCTTTGTATCTACTAAATACATGCTGCCATTGGTAAGAAGTCAGGTCGATAATATTTTTATTGCGGATTTTATTGCAGCTGGTTTTGGATTACTTCTGGCTGCACCATTCCTCTGGGCTTTGTCTGTGAGGAGAATACAGGAAAATGCATTTTCCAACTTGTGGCACAATGAAAATGTAAGCCGTGGTCCGCTTATAGCGTTGAACCTGTTCCGGATTATCCTAGGGTTGTTTTTTACCGTGTTGCTTGTGATTCAGTTTATTTCCGATCCTTATATACTGGCTCTGGTAATTTTAATTATAGCGGTATTAACCAGCCTGTTCTCCAACAGAATTCAAAAGACGTATAGTCAGCTTGAGAAACGTTTTTTAACTAATTTGAATGAGAAGGAGCAACTTCAAAATGAAATGCATAAGGATAAGATCAGGCCGGATATTGTTCCCTGGGATGCTCACCTTGTAGAGTTAAGAGTTTCTCCGGAGTCTCCCTTTGTAGGTAAAAGTCTTTTTGATCTGGGAATCCGTGAAAAGTTTGGAGTCAACGTGGCGCTGATCGAAAGAGGTAGAAATACCATTGCCAACCCGGGAAGAGATGAAAAACTGTATCCGGGGGATGAAGTCATGGTTATAGGAACGGATGATCAGCTGGCCAAACTAAAGCCTTTTATAGAGCTTCCGGATGAAAACAGATTGCCAATAGAAAGAGAAACCATGACTCTTCAAAAGGTTACTATAAACTCCAATTCTCCTCTGAAGGGTATTACAATTCGTTCTTCAGGTATGAGAGAAAAGGCAAAAGCGCTGGTAGTGGGTATTGAAAGAGATGGGGAGAGGATTCTTAATCCTGACTCTTCCATGCAGTTTGAAGAAGAGGATATTGTATGGATTGTGTGTAACCCCAAACGACTTCAGGACTTTCTCAACAGAGCATAGCAATTGATGATTCAGAATTAACTCAAAATCCGCCATAGGGCGGATTTTTTGCTTTATAGGTTTATATTTTGTGGTAGAAAAGATACGGACAGAAACCGGATAAGAACGTGTGGGATTTAAAGAACTAAAAATGTTTAAAGCAGGAATTCGTTCCTGCTTCAACTGAGAGTGAGAATAGATTGGGGTTACGTATTTCGACTGCTAAAGCAGTACAGGCAGGTTATTTTCGATTGATGGACTTTTTAATCATTTCATCAAAGTATAGTATGGACCAGATGATGTTGGTTTTTTCTGAATAGGGTACTACATCATCCAGTGTTTCAAACAGTGATTTTATAAAATCCTGTTTGTTTTTCATCTCTTTTTCCAGGTGGGAAATATTGGTTTCTGTTTCCGGAATTGACATTTCCCGGAAGGAAGATCCTGGTTCAGGGTTCAGCGACAGAAACGGTAATATTTCAATCAGATAGGCCAGGCGGGATTTGTAGACTTCAATCAGGTCGAGTTTCTGAAGCTTATTTAACTCTTCCTTAGTATAAAATTTTGTTATTTTGATATCGGATTTTACAAAGCAAAGCGTAGAATCACCCCTGAATGGTGCACTGGTGCTATGGATGGATTGTGAAACGCCCTGTGACTGCAGAAATGTTACCAAATAAATTGTACAAGCTGCTGAAAGCTTTGCAAGTCTAGTATTCATAAACCGAATTATTTATGTACAATGTTGATTAAAAAGTATTCTGAAAGAATTAAAGTGTTATTATAGTTCTAGTTTATCATAAATAAGTCCTATTGTTTGGTTGACATTAATAAGCTTAGAATGATTTATTTAATACCAAGAATCAGGTTAAATTGTTTGAAGCGTATTAAAAAATCAGTAAAAAATGTACTTTTTAATAAATGAGAATTTAATCCAGACCAAAAACCAAACGATACCTTTAACTCGTTGGATCATGCTGGGCCTATAGTTGACTGATTGGTTTGATAAGGTGAAGAAATGAGCGTTGTGAAATATATGCGCATTATATATTTATTGATGTTGATGATTGGTTTTTGTGCAGAGGTGGGGGCGACTTCTCTGATTTCCGGTATTGTTCTCGATGAAATGACCGGGGAACCTCTGCCTTATGCAACTATTGAAGTGCAGGGTAAGGCACAGGGGACCGTTTCCAATGAAGAAGGTCGGTTTATTCTTGATACCACTGAGCTGAGCCCTCAGGATACGCTTGTTATTTCCTATATTGGGTATGAGACGGCCAAAGTTTCCCTGGAAAACCTGTTAAAATTTGGTGAAATCTATCTCAAAGAAGCAGCAGGTCTTCTGAAGGAAGTGCAAATCGTTGCCCAACAGCTATCTGTTAAGGAAATACTCAAAAAAGTAAATGAAAACTTTAAAAAGAATCATCAGGCAGCTTATTATGATAAAAAACGTTTGTTTTTCCACAGCTCCAGCAGAACTCCTTTAAATAAAGAAAACCAGTTTGTGCTCAAAAAATCCAATTTTGTAGGCCTGGATAAGGAAGTATTTAATGAGCTGTTTAAAAAGGTACCCGATGAAATTAAAGATTACGAAGACATTGTAGGGACGCTCTATGGGAATGGATCGGTCTATAAATTTATTCCGGAAAAGGCAGTTTCCCTGGGAGACGGAAATCAGAAATCTCTTTTGAAGGAAATAGAGGAAAAGCTGGGTGCTTTTTTCAATGATATAGAGAAAAGTAAGGGAAATGAAAAAATCTATTATAAAGTTAAGACTGGAATATTAAGTAAAAAAATTGATATGGAGGATGAGGGAGGAGATGAGGCTTCCCGGGAAGTTGATCAACGTGACAGCCTGCACTTTACCCTGCCTACCAGTCTTGTAAAAAACGAACTTCTTTTCCTTCTCAAAGAGTATACAAGTGTCGAAAGTAAAAACTGGGAATTTATAAACAGTCCTGGCAGGTATCATTATGTTTTAGAGGAAATTACACTTCACGACGATGAGCCGGTATATAAAATTCAGTTTTCTCCTCGCAGACAAGGGCTTTTTCAGGGAACAATGTATATCTCTACTTCGTCTTTTGCAGTTTTGAAATTAGATTTTGCTTTCGCTCAGGATAAAAGAAGTGAACATTTTCAATTACTGGGAGTGGGACACTCTGTTAATTATAAAAGAGCACACATTATTTTTCAAAAAGGGAAAACCGCTTATTATCCTAAATTTATCAGTGCTCAGCAAAATGAATTTAATTCTCTGGATCGTAGTTTTTCTGTTTTAAAAAAGGAAAAACGCTTTCTGGTAGACAAGGAGTTAAATGAAATTAAAATGGATGTGGACATGTCTTTTACTACCGAATTCTACTGGGAGTTGCTTGTGCTGGAGGCTGAAGAAATAGATGCATCAGTCTATCATAAAATAGTTCAGCCCTCTACCACGAAGTATAAAAGGGAATATGCTTATACTCCTGAGATGTGGAAAAACAGGACTATGCTGGTGCCTCTGTCAGAAATAAATAAATATCAGGCTAAATGAGGATAAAGTTTTAAGGATGGAGTTTTTTGAAATATTTTTTGAAGCGATATTCGGTGAATTTTTTTTCAGAGTAGTGCATAGGATAGGTGCAGGTGTCAGATATTGGGTTCTTAGAAAGGTAGATTATCAGGAAGTATTACGCCAAAACTGGAATACCAGAGTCGGACTACTTACCTTATTACTTTTAGCAGGTTGTATCATCTGGCTATGTTCATAAAAAATTAAATTAGTATTAGTACTGTACTTTACTTTTTCTTTTTTGAGTTATCACCTAACTTTGTAGTCATCTGATGATATGATGAGTATTTCAACTCCCATAAAACGCCAAAATCTGGCAGAAGAAGTGGCAACACTACTGAAACAGAAAATTGCTTCTGGTGAATACGTTGAAGGTCAAAAGCTTCCTTCTGAACCAGAATTAATGCAACTGTTTGGTGTGGGGCGTTCGACTGTCCGGGAGGCTGTACGAATATTGGCGAATACGGGTATTGTGAGAGTCCAGCAGGGGGCCGGTACATTTGTGGAATGTCATCCGGTTATAGCGGAGCCCTTATCCAAGCGATTGCAACGAGAGAATGGGGAGGATATCAATGAAGTACGTCAGCTGCTGGAGTTAAAAATTGCAGAAAAAGCAGCGCTGTTCAGGTCGGAAGAGGATATTAAAAAAATGCAGCACTTTCTTCGTCTCAGAAAGGAAGCAGCCAGCAGTAATGATACTCCGAAGTGTATTGAATCAGATATTAACTTTCATATAAGCATTGCAGAAGCCAGTCACAACGATATACTGGCCGATTTATATAAAACATTCGCTACTGAAATCAAAAAGTCTTTTCAGGAATCATTTGTAAATACGGAGTCGTTCCTGGAAACCCAGTCCAAACATGAAGCCCTCTTGCAGTCGATCATTAACAAAGACCCTCAAAAGGCCTGGTATTGGGCCGGATGTATTACTGGTCAGTGCCAATAAGTAAATAACCCTCAGACCTCAGAAGATCGGATTTAACTTAAGTTGAATGATGAAAAGTTCAAAAGAAATAGCTGTACCTAATGAAGCGGCACAAAGTACGGCCATCATGATATTGTTGGGGATCAGTTGTTCTCATATGCTGAACGACACTATTCAGTCCCTGATACCTTCTATTTATCCTCTGGTAAAGCATAATCTGAACCTTAGCTTTGCCCAGCTGGGGCTTATTACGTTAACGTTTCAGCTTACCTCATCGGTATTGCAACCATTTGTGGGGTATTACACAGATTTGAATCCTAAACCCAATTCATTGGCGATCGGAATGGGATTTACCTTAATTGGCCTTATTCTGTTATCGCTATCGACTTCTTATCCAATGATACTGGTTTCGGTTGGACTGGTAGGTATTGGCTCTGCGATTTTTCATCCGGAAGCATCACGGCTCGCTTATATGGCATCCGGAGGCAAGCGAGGCTTTGCACAGTCGTTGTTTCAGGTCGGAGGAAATGCAGGGAGTGCCATAGGCCCCTTGCTGGCAGCTTCCATTGTAGTGCCCTATGGACAATCCAAAATTATCTGGTTTTCAGGATTGGCGCTGGTGGCTATTATTCTGTTGTTTAATCTTGGGATTTGGTACAGAAATAAAGGACTAAACAGAATTAAAAAACAGAAGAAGGAATCCGAAGTAGCCAGGTCTTTGTCCAGATGGACAGTGATAGGTTCTTTAGGGATTCTGATCGTACTGATCTTTTCTAAGTACTTTTACATGGCCAGTATGAGCAGTTATTTTACCTTTTATCTGATAAACAAATTCCACGTGTCGGTACAGACAGCTCAGGTATACCTGTTTATCTTTCTGGTATCCATAGCGGCAGGTACTTTTATTGGTGGTCCTGTTGGAGATAAGATCGGACGGAAATATGTGATCTGGATTTCCATACTTGGTGTGGCTCCCTTTACCTTGCTATTGCCTTATGCGAACCTGGAATGGACCGCCGTGCTGATCAGTTGTATAGGATTTATATTGTCCTCTGCCTTTTCGGCTATTCTGGTATATGCCCAGGAGCTGGTTCCCGGCAAAGTAGGAATGATCTCTGGTTTGTTCTTTGGACTGGCCTTTGCAATGGGGGGCATAGGTTCTGCAATTCTTGGGAAACTCGCCGATATTACAGGTATTGAGTACGTCTTCAAAATGTGCTCGTTCCTTCCTCTTATTGGTCTGATTACCGCATTTCTTCCAAATCTGGAGAAGAAATAATACTTATTAAAATCTTGCTGATAGCATTATGAAAATCAGGAAAACCATCGCCATTGACATGGATAATGTTATTGCGGATGTAGAATCGCATTATATTGACTGGTATGAGCAGGAGTATAAGGTGCGTATTGACAGACAATCTTTGCTTGGCATGCCCGAAACAGAAGCCCTTCCGGATAAGACAGCCGTGATGAGGTATTTATTTACGCCCGGCTTTTTCCGTACCATTCCTGTCATGAACGGTGCTAAAGAAGCGTTAAAAATGCTTTCTGAAAATTATGAAATCTATATTGTTTCAGCAGCCATGCAATTTCCCCAGTCATTAAGTGAGAAATATGAATGGCTCGCGGAGCACTTTCCGGCAATTAGCTGGAGGAACATTGTACTGTGTGGGGACAAGTCTGTAATTGGTACTGATTATATGATTGATGATCATATAAAGAACCTGGATTGTTTTAAAGGTACACCTTTACTTTTTACGGCCAGCCACAATGTTCATGTCAGCCACCATATCAGATTGAAGGACTGGGAGGAAGCAGTTGTTTATTTTGAGAATGAATTAAGGCGATAACAGAACTTAAATTCCCACCCTGTGAATGGTCAACGGAGTGGGAATTTAAGCTTTTAGAAATCTACTTTTTAAAAATACTTCTGGTATAGCATTGCGATTCAGTGATCACCTGGATATAATAAATTCCCGGTAAGAGCTCTTCTCCCAGATTTAATTGATTGGTCGAGGTCGTTATGTTAGAGGGTATTTCTTTTCCCTCTGAATTCAACATCCTGACACTAAGTATTTTTTCAGGACCTGACAGAGCTATGGTTACATCGGATACAAACGGATTGGGAAAAATAGTGAGCTGGTTTGCGGAGTACTGGTTATAAATAGAGCTCACGGTACTTACACTGACGGAAATGGAGCTGGATGTTGAGCTCTGTCCGAGGTTGTCTTTTGCAAGGGCATACAGCTCATAGATTCCGTCATTTACTTCTGTCCAGGTCAGGGTATAAGGTGGCTGGGAGATTGTTCCTATTAACTGATTTCCACTGTAAAATTCAACACTCGCTATACTTCCGTCGGAATCGGTTGCAGTAGCTTTTATTTCGATGGTTGCCGGAGCATGGAATACGCTGTTGTGAACAGGATCGGTAATAGCAATGGATGGTAGAGCATTTACATGGATCAGAAGTGGGGCTGACCCCGAAGATCCACCTGCATTATCATACGCCCTGGCTGTGATACTATGAAGTCCCGCTGGTACATTGGTAAAGGTGAAATGGTAGGGGGCCGAAGAAGTTGTTCCTATGAGGGTTGGTCCATCATAAAATTCTACTTTGGAAATTTTCCCGTCCGGGTCGGAAGCATTGGCGGATACGACAAAAGTGCCTGGTGCATTGATGACCTGATTGTTCTCAGGACCACTGATGGTGATAACAGGAGGAAGATTGGTAAGTTTGTAAAGGAAGAAATCATCACCGCAGGCGCTTCCGGGACCGCGTTCCTTATACCAGAATACGATGGCACTGGTCGAGTTAGGTCCTGTAGTAAAAATCACCGAGTCTCTGGTAAATGTGGTACTGTTAACCATTCTCACAATCTGATTACCACCATAATTTTTTACACCAAACATGGCATCTTCACCAGGTGTATTAACTTTTCCATATCCTCCAAAAACGTACTTTGTATTTGGCTCGAGTATAACAGTCCGTTCGATGCTTACAGGGCTTCCGTTTAGTTTGATACCATAATTGCCGGACCTTTTGCAATCGGTCGTTATCGTGGCATTGTTCCATGGTCCCCACGGGGAAAGGCTTCCTGTTTCAAAATCAAAATTGGCAGTTTCGTTCAGTTTCCATACTCTTACCCAGTCGCACTGGTATAAAGCGGGCCATTGGGCATTGGCTGGAGGTGTGGGCGCCCAGCCGTCAATAGCCAGGTTGATTAACAGATACATGTTTTTCCCCTGTGCAGCTTCTGATCTGTTGGTGTAAGAGTTCAGAAGCTGGCCGTTAAAGTAAAATTTTAAGTAGGTGGGGCCCCATTCTACTCCATAAGTATGAAAACCCTGTGATTTATCAGGTCCTGTATGAGTACTTCCGAAGGATCTTTCGTTTTGCCAGTCAGATCCGTAATGGTAGTAGTAGTGGTGTACTCTCCTGTCATCAGGTATTTCCAGAATATCAATTTCAGGAGGCCATGCACCGTCGGCATTTAATGTCCAGAACGCAGGCCAGGTGCCCTGGGTGGATGGTACTTTGAATCTTCCTTCAATGTACCCGTAAGTAGTTTCAAATTTTCCTTTTGTGTGAACGGCTCCACTGGTGTAATCAAAGCTTAGATAGCCGAAGTTTGGATACCTGTCTGTTCCTGCAGGGGCCTGGGGATGACGTTTGTTGATGGCTTTAATGGTAAGAAGTCCATCTTTTACAGTGACCATGGAATCTGCCATATAAGCCCTGTGATTATGGGTGTTACCCCATGGATAATTATAACTCCATTTTGACTGATCCAGGGTAGTCCCATCAAAGTTGTCTTCAAATACAAGTTTCCAGTTGTTGGAATTTCCGGGTGGTTGTGCGTTTGCAAATGTGAAGCATACAATACACAGGATAATCCCTGAAACGATACTTATTTTGTGCATAGAAATCAGATCTGTTACGTCCTGACTACATTACAAACTGAACGGTGATTGGTAAACCAGGATCTTGGAAAAAATGATAGGCGTAGGGGGTAAACTAAAAAAGCCCCGATAAAGGGGCTTTTTTAGTTGGGCTTCGTTAAATGGTCTGTATTATTCTACTACCACACGAACGTGCTCAGTGCCACTTGGACCTGAAAGTTCAAGGATGTAGATACCACGTGCAACATTTTGTAATGGTAACTCTTCAGTTAATGAAGAAAGGTTTTTCGAATGAACAGGATTTCCTGTCATATCCATCATTACAACTTTGTTGTAAGCCATTTTTTCCTGTCTGATATTGATCTGACCATTTGCAGGTACAGGATATACACTTACCTGTTGTTTAACTTTTGCAGGTGTTGAAGTAATCACTTCGTCAGCTTCAAAAATCATGTAATCAAAGTTAACATCAGGACCGTCGATCACAAGTTTGATAACTTGTTTACCTTGTTTAAGGGTAATAGGCTGAGTTGTTTTTAGGATGGTATAATTTTGCCATCCACCAGTTCCTGAAAGGGAGAAATCAGAGTTTGGAATTTTCTGTCCATCTACTTCAAGATGCCATTTTCCTGTATTACGCTCAGATGCAACTCTGAAGCTAACATGGTAGGTACCTGGATATAGAACATCTACAGTGTATGCAAGCCATTCTCCTGTTGCAGTATAGCCAACGTTATAGTTATTGTTAGAGTTTTCTGCAAATTCAAGATCCACACCATCGCCAGGTCTGTAAGCAGTTGCAGTACCTTCATTGGCACTGGTAGCGTCATTGTATCCAACGCCTTGTCCACCTTTGTCATAGTTTTCAGCCTGAATAGTTCCCGGAATTGGATAAGGAGTTCCTGTGAATGCATTGCCATCGCACTCAACTTCACCGGTATTACCGCCAACGCATTTACCACAAAGGTCTATAAAGGCAGTACCACCAACTACGCCATTACAATCGCAGCCATCTTCCGGTACACCGCAACCGCATCTTCCAGGGCTGGTTTTGTCAGGATCATCCGGACAAAGGTCTACCTCTACATAAGGATCGCAGCTTTGAGCTTTAGCTTCGTCATATCCAAGGCTGAAATTGTCAATTGTCCAGGTTCCGGTAAATGGAGGTCTCTGATACACACCATCTACACCTGGGTTAACCCAGATAGTAATTTTGGTCACTTTTGAGAAGTCAAAAGATGTTCTGTCGTAGGTATCTTCCATTGGATTACCATTTGTTCCTCCTACTGCAGGTGTTCTTTTAACTCCATTGGTAAAGTCTGCAACGATCGTTTTAGTCGTGCCGTCTACTGGAAGGATGAATCTGTTATAGGTACCCAGTGCGCTTGCATTGATACTTTTATTATTAGCGTCAACCAGTTCAATATACAAGGCTATATCATTGGCAGAGTAATTGGTTTTCTGGAAGCTTACATCAAACTTAAGAACCGCGTTGGCACGAAGGTCAATCGGAATATGTGTTTCCGGATCAAGTTTCCCAAAATCAAATCCGAAAGTAGAATAGTTAGGGTCAGCGTTTACTGATGTAATAACAAGTTTCTCGTTTTGAATTACAGCAGAATATTCAGGGCTTCCTTCTGATGGCTTTTTCCAGTAAGTAAAGTAAGGAACAGAATCTTTAGAGAAATCGGTTCTTACATACGCTTGTTTATTGTTGTATCCTTCACAATAATTAGTAGTGAAATCATTGGTGATCGGACAACCATAAATGTTCAGGTTGGAACCTGTTGCGTTAGGACAAACAGGAGGGGTTACAATTTCTGGTAATGTAACTGAACCGCAAGCTGTATAGTTTTTAGCTTTTCTAAGTTCATCGTATATAAATTGCCCAGAATTTCCTGAAAAATCAGTTCTGAAATTCGTCCAGGATTCTGTAAGACATGAACCTTCTTTTAAAAGAGAAGAAGACTCAGCTTTGTCTGAAAACTGCCAGTTTGCCCAGCTTATTTTATTTTCAGCTAATAAATTTAACCAGTCTTTGGAATTGTTAGTGTTTATGTTTCCTGCACCACTCGCTTCTGTAGTTCCCCACTCTGATACGAAAATAGGAATATTTGCCTGTACGGCCTCGTTTAAATAGTTTTTATACTGGTCATGCGCACCACTTCCTGCATAGAAGTGAAGTGTGTACATAACATTATGAGAATAGGTAGCAGATAAAGGGCTGTTTTTTGCCTGGTCGATTCGGCTGCTCCATTCAGGTGTTCCTACAAGGATAACAGCGTTAGGATCATTGTTTCTGATGGCAGGAATGATGTCCTGAGCATAGCTTTTAATCTGATCCCATGATGTTCCGCCATTTGGCTCATTACAGATTTCATAGATGACGTGCTTTTTATCTTTGTACTTGCTAGACATCAAAGTAAAAAAGGCTTTTGCATCAGCTTGATATTTCTGAGGGTTTCCGTCTTTCAGGATATGCCAGTCAATAATTACATAAATACCGTATTTCTCGGTAAGTTGTACCATTTTGTCAATCCACTGATAGTAGAATTCTTTATTGGAGGATTGAGCAAAACCTTTGGTAGCACCATCACTGTTTTCAGTATACATGGCAAGTCTCAGTAAGTCTGCCTTCCAGTCCTCTGCAATGGATTTTACCGCAGCTTCTGAATAACATTCCTGGTGAAACATGATTCCGTGGGTACTTAAACCACGAAGTTGTACAGGATTACCACATTCATTAACCAGTTTGCCATTTGTCACACTTAACCTTCCGTTCATGGAAAGTGGTGTCTGGGCTCTGGATAGCACCGCAAGGAATACCAGCAGGTGCATTAAGAGTAAATGTTTTTTCATCTTCTATGTGTTTGAATTAAGTAAGTGAGCCTAAAGATAATAAAAATATTAAAAATCCTATATGAACATGGCTAAATGCAATTGAATTTGGACAGGAGAAGATCAGTAGATGTATCCTGGTTTATTTATTAAAATGGAGAAGGTAAGATGTTGTAAATGAAATAATTTTACATTTGGTGCTTATTGGTAACTCAGAAAAAAATGGATGTAATGGAGAATTACTTTTATGGGGTATGTGGATAAAAAAGCAAAACCAGCCTGGAGTGGCTGGGTCGTTTTTATTGGTTGAATTGCTGGCAGTTCAGAGGGCCCTTATCTTAAATTTACTGCATTTGATTCTGTTGTGGTGTTTTACCTGAATCCATACGTAATAATCTCCAGGCTTTGGAAAAACATAAGGAAATAAAATGTCCGGGGTATAGGAATTTTTGCTTCTCATTAAGCTCATTGTTTGTTTGTCAATGATACCCGTAGTCTCCAGATTGGTTATGGTGGAATCGGAAAGACCTCCGCAAATGGTTACGTTGTCATCTATCTTTCCTGCAAGTGCATATTGAGAGGCCATGGAAATTGTGCCCATTGGATGGAGATGAATGAATACAGAGCCATCGTCTTTCATAACAACGGCATGTCCTGCCATTCCAAGGTATGGCTGCAGCCTGGCTGGTTCTCCGGAATCTTCTGTACACTTGAAGGAAAGTTTAACCGGAAGCCCTGCTACATAATTTTCCGGATTGGTAGCTTTAATTTTCAAATTATCCAAAATAGCGGTTCCTGAAGATAGTGGAACGTTCCCGGCATACTCTTCCGGATCAGAAAGTGAAGTACCTATTTTTTCCTGGATGTACAAAGTGTCGGTGAGTGTTTCTGCCATTCCATTGGAATGGACCACTTCCGCAAACAACAGATAGGTGCCCTGGTCCAGGTCCGGAAGCTTACTTGTAAAAACCATTGAATCGTGTGGCGCAGGATGCAGATGGGCAAATTCCAATCCTTCCGGATTAATGAGAAACAGATGCATTAGTTTGCCATGGTCTTCTATAAGGTCGTCTATTTTCCGGTCAAGCCAGGCAGGGTTTCCAAGCGTAAGTTGGAGGATACTTTGGCCTCCTTCTTTTTTTATGGAAGAGCTTAGGGAAAGAGGTCTGAACATGTTTTTCCGGTATTCATTTTCCACATCCCTCCACCAGAATGTCGCAACGACAAGCAGCAGTACCACCCCGGTAAAAGTAAAGGTCATTACCACTATCGCAGATCTTTTTCTTTTGGCAGAGGGTTTCGCACCATGTGGGAGTGTTGATTCGCGGATTGCTGCTCCTATGATGGATACCAGTGACAAAGTTAAAAAGACTCCCATAATCTTTAATCCAGTACTGGTCGTTTGGTCCATATTGCGTGTGGCAGTTGCCAGAGCAGGAACGGGAACGATAGTAGATCCGAGACCTTTGGGGCCTTCAATGGAAACTTTAACACTCGAAGAACCAAAGGTCATTAACCACAAACTTCCTTCATAAAGCTGTGGGTTTGAGCTAATTCTTTTAGCTACATCTCCTTTAGGAGCGCCTTCGGATCCGTATTGGTAATAAATAGGCTGCAGAGTTATTCGGCCGATCTTTTCTTTTCCCGTGTCAATAAAGATACGGGCGATGCCAGGTACCACATCGGGGGGCTGAATGGTAATAAGTACAGGATAAGGACCTGCATTGCCTTCGTATAAAATATCCGGACTTCCTATGTGTGCTTCTGCGCGAAGACCTACCAGGAGAAGGAAAAAGAAAGTTACGAAATAGTTCATCTTTGGACCCTCCTCATCCAGTTGCCCCATTTTAATCCCAGGTAAGAAAAGAGTATAGCATAGACTAACGCAATCACGAAGCCCATATAATATTGGGTAGCTGATCCTGTAAAGGCAACAAATGTAAACCGAAATGGATCATTGGGATCTTTGTAATATGGGTAAGTATGGGTCTGAAATAAATAGTTGCGTGACATAGGAGAATTCAGAAAATAAGAGAAGTACCATTGAGTGATGAGTACTGAAACAAAGAAGGCAGCTCCACAATAAACGGCCTGCACAACGATTGTTTTTTTACTTAGTTTACTATAAAGCTTATCCAGGACAATTCCGGGTACAAACAACAGTAAAGGAAATATCAGAGGTACATAGTGCGTGATGGGATTAAGGATAGGTGCAAGCTTGGGCTCAGCCGGTATAAGTGGAAAGATCCATAACTGAAGAAGCAGGAGCAGGGTGTAAAGACTGGTAATACTTGTTGCCGGATAACGTAATCTGGAACCTCGCATGGTTGCTGTTACACCCATGGCCATTGCCGAACAAACCAGCTGATAAAATAATGGATTATGCATTTGGGTCCGTTCCATATATTCCAAAAAGAATATGAAGAGAGCTATAAGGAACAAAGCAGCCGTATAAGCGAAGCTCCAGCGAAACAGGTTGTTGCTGCCCGGATATAGCTGTTCCCGCTGGTTTTGAAAAGAAAGCACGGTAAGCATGGTTCCGGTAAGAATGCTGACAATCCCGGCAAATAGAAGGGCATGTGGCGGACTTAAAATTTTTACATCAAGGCCGTAGGTATTATGCCACCAGTCATCAAAAGGTGCAGAAGTGAGCATGGAAGCAGCACCCCATATGCATAATAAGGTCCCAAGTGGCGCTTTCATTCCCCAGAAAGAAACACTGCTTTTTTTGAGTGCAATATTTTTTCCAAAGGTTATAATCATCATTTGTATAATTGATCCTATACCTGTTATTAATCCTCCAATGTATATTGCAAGATGGGGTGGAGAATACAAACTGTCGCGCCCTATACTTGTATGCCAGGAAATATCCCAGATCACTCCTGTCATAATACTTGTTACACCAGCCAGAAGACAGATAGTGTATATAGAACCGGAGTTTCCCTGCTCAGCTGTTACAGTGCCGGATCCAATTTCTGGTAAAGTGATCTCCATAGATGTTGGTTAAAAATCGTATATAAAACATGAAATAACTCAGCACTCAAAAATTAAAAATTATGGAAGATAGAATTTAAGGGACATTTATTTTCTTGTAGCAATAAAGTATCCGAAATCGCTATCTTCCATAATTTTATTGTGTAAACTTAAGGAGAAGCACATTGTTTAACCTCCTCAGGCCCTAGTACCTGCGAGCGTCATTTTTTTCTGCTTTTTTCTTGGTCTTGTTCAAATAGTAGCGGTTCCGAATCTTTATTGTTCGGTTGTGCCTCTATATATTCTCCTCCCTCGTTTTCAAAGTGCATGGGGTGCTGGGAACTTTGATAAACATAGGAGTACAAAGCTTTATCTTTTTCTACTTTTTTATCTGGATCAATCATTCGTACAATCGTTATTGTCTATTCAGAAAACGATTGGAGTGTTCTGAATAGTTTCGGATATATATTGGATACTATTAGGATAAAGGGGGGAGAACAAAAAGGAAACTTATGGCCAGAGAAGATTCGTTTTTAATACAAAGAAAATGATTATGGGAAATTTATTATATATAATAGCCGCAGTTTTGCTGATTGGATGGCTTGTTGGTTTCTTAGGGTTTGGCGATGCAGTAGGCGGGTTCATACATATATTGCTGGTTTTGGCTGTTGTATTTTTCCTGTTAAGGGTAATACGAGGGGCCTGACCGGTACATTAAAAATCAAAAAGGGTAAGTATCCGGAGAGGTCCTTATCTTTTTTGATTTCTATTGACGACTAAAGCTTATTTCTATTTTGACAGCTACTCAAAAAGATTCAGTTGACTGGATCCCTTGTCTTTAGGCTTTTTCGATTTACCAAACACTGTTCTTCCTTCATACTTAAAGGCATTAGCTCTTTCTGTTTCAATAATTTTATCGAAGTTATCATTGGGGATAAAATCTTTTTCTATTTCTAAGGCAATTTGAGACAGTTTTTTTATCGCCTGAACTTTATCACTATGTCCTATGCCAGCTTTGTCTACAGCATGTTTTAATGTTGCGATGGTTTCGTCGTATACTTTGGTAAGGACAGGAAATGGATGGCCATCTTTACCGCCATGCGCAAAGGAAAACCTTGCGGGATCGTGAAACCGTGATGGTGTACCATGTATAACTTCACTTACCAGTGTCATGGCCTGAAGCGTTCTTGGCCCCAGGTCTTTAAGCAATATTAGTTCTTCAAAATTTTTTACTTCGGTTTCATGCGCAAGGGCAAGCACACTCCCAAGTCTTTTCAGATTGACATCGCTCGTCTGGAGTTCATGACGCATGGGCATTTTCAGCATTTGGACCTCTTTGAGCATCATAGCAGGATTTTCTCTGGTTAAATCAAGAAGTCTGTTTCGGGTAGGAGCAGCAGCTTTGTCTGTAAGATTTAATATCAGCCCCTGATTGTGGCCATAGATGCTGGTATGGGGTTCTTCTTCAAAGGATTGAATGTTCGAACTAAGCCAATGATAGCGTCTGGCCATTTGGGTTGATTCGTTCATGCCCTGTTGTACTACTGCCCACTCTCCACTTCTGGTCACAATAAAGGAGTGGAGATATAACTGAAATCCGTCCTGAATCGCGTTGTTGTCAATTCTTGCTGTAAGCCTGCTGGACCTTATAAGAGCGTCGGCATTCAAACCCTGTTTCTCTGAAATTTTTAGTAACTCTCCGGGCGTATTTCTGGAATGGATACCTTTGCCTCCGCATATATAAATGCCAAGTTCTGCTGCTTTGGGGTTTAAGGCTCTTTTTAATGCACCCATCACTGAAGTTGTAATACCTGAGGAATGCCAGTCCATTCCCAGGACAGCGCCAAAGGCCTGAAACCAGAAAGGATCGCTTAATCTTTTTAACACTTCAGAAGGGCCGTAATGGAACACCAGGGATTCAATAATTGCTCCTCCCAGCTGGGTCATTCTTTCAGAAAGCCAATACGGAACGTGTCCTCCGTGCAAAGGAAGGTCGGCAGCACCAGAACGCTTCATGAACCAATGGGGTTAGTTTTAGTTGTATTGAGGACTATCTTTCAATAAAGATACAAAAGGGATGAAAATATAGGTTAAAACTGAAAGTGTTTCTTCCGTTTATTATTTTTAGACTTTTTGTTTAGAGAAGCTGAAGGCTGATATTTCTCCAGTTCTTTACGCTTTGTTTTTACGCTTTTAAGATGTTTCTTGGTCTCCCGGGTACTTTCCTTTTGCCAGAGTTGATTTTCCCGGTTTAGTGTTTTGGCTGTACTCTTTTTTTCAACTGTACATGCAGATAACAGTACTATACTTAATAAAAATACGATCAGTGTTATGGTAATATGTCTAACGTTACGATACATGTTGTTGATGTATTTCCCTTGACAGGGGTATAAAAATAATATCTTTAATGATTTAAACGTATGAATTATTTTTGATTGTTACTTAAAATTTTATTTTCCATTCGCTTGATTTGTACTATTAAAATTGACTTATGATAACCGTTCAATACGATACCCTGCAGCTTTGGCAATTTTCAAACCTGAATAAATTTAAAGAGATCAATCATTTTGTATCAGGACGAAAGGGTGGTCGAAGTACTGGAGAACTTGGTGGTTTGAACCTCAGTTTTAAAGTGAACGACACTGAATCTAACGTAATAGAAAATAGAAGGTTGCTGGCTTTGGCTATGAATGTCTCTGATAATCATATTGTTTTCCCCGTGCAAACGCATTCTGACCGGGTGGCAGTACTTCGAACCGTGGATGAGGCTGATTCACTGGACAATACGGACGCATTGGTTACCAATCTGCAGGGTGTATGTATTGCAGTAATGTCGGCCGATTGTGTTCCCATATTACTTTATGATACACGAAACAAAGTTGTAGGAGCTGTACATGCCGGCTGGAGAGGTACAGTAGCCAAACTGCTGGATAAGACTATTGAGACCATGGAAAAAGAGTTTGGCACCCGGCCATCGGACATAATAGCTGGTATTGGGCCAAGTATTTCTCCTGAAATATATGAAGTGGGTACAGAGGTGCTTGATGCTGCAAAAGAGGCATTTGGAAGTATTGAATCGCTGGTCGTGCAACGAGAGCGTAGGACCTTTTTCAACCTGTGGGAAGCAAACAGAATTCAGTTGCTCTCCAGGAAGGTTGCACCGGAAAACATTGAAGTGGCAGGAATATGTACCTATCAGAATTCCGATCAGTTTTTTTCAGCAAGAAAGTCGCAGAATAAGGCTGGGAGATTTGGAGCAGGGATTCTTATCCATCCCTGCTGATTACAATCTTTTTATAGCCATTTCAGCGACAGTCAACCCTATTGACAATGAAGATGTGGCTGCGGGTGAAGGAGCGTTCAGTACGTTAATGGTACTGGTGCTTTCGAGAATCATAAAATCATCGATCAGTCCGCCATTCCTTTCACAGGCCTGAGCACGTACGCCAGCTCCTCCCGGAATAAGATCGGATTCTTCAATTTCTGGTAATAGCCTTTGCAATGCTTTTGTAAAGGCAGCTTTAGAAAACGAACGTTGGTACTCTCCTAAACCTGTTCTCCAATATTTTTTGGCAACTTTTTGAAAGCCCGGCCAGGTGACGGATTCATAAAAATCAGTAAAGTTGAAATCGGTTCGCTTATATCCTTCGCGTTTAAATGCAAACACTGCGTTCGGACCGGCCTCAATGCCTCCGTTGATCATTCTTGTGAAATGCACGCCAAGGAAAGGGAAGTTAGGATCAGGTACCGGATAAATAAGATTTCTGACAAGGTGATGTTTCTCTTTCTTTATTTCATAGTATTCGCCTCTGAAGGGTATGATCCGGACGTCTACAGGTTTTACACTTAAGGCTGCAATGCGATCACAGAAAAGCCCTGCGCAGTTAATGACCAGTTTCCCGGAAAAAGCTTTGTCCGAAGTGATGACTTCGACACCGGCAGGTTTGCTTTGAATATCCGTAACTGTCTGATTAAGGAAGATTTCTCCTCCTTCCTTTTGGAAGAGCTCGGCATATTTATGACAAACAGCAGTATAGTCAATGATTCCGGTTTGAGGTACAACAATACCTTTAATTCCTGTACAGTGAGGTTCGTATTCCTTAATTTCTTCGCTTCCGATCAGCTTCAATCCTTCCAGTCCGTTTTCAATTCCTCGTTTATAGACATTTTCCATTGCAGGAAGCTCATGCTCGCTGGTTGCAACAATGATTTTTCCGCATAATTCAAAAGGTACCTCATGCTTTTTACAAAATTCCAGAAGCATGTTATACCCTCTGATACAATTGGTTGCTTTTAAACTTCCCGGTTTATAGTATATCCCCGAATGAATAACGCCACTGTTATTGCCAGTCTGGTGTTTGGCCAGCACGGGTTCTTTTTCCAGTAAAGCAACTTTTAAACTTTTATTTAACTCTTTTATTTTTAGCGCGGTAGCAAGCCCTACTATGCCTCCACCAATAAGGATGATATCGTAGTTCATTTGTAGTAATTTGTGTCTCCGGGATTAAAATGCCTCATCCCTGAGAAACAAAATTAATAAGATAAATATCCAAAAGCGAATAGCCTGATAAACTAAAATTTTAAGGGTGTTGTTACTAAGTAGGACAAATGTTGGGAGGATTGTATTATGCTGATAGTAATTCCATCTTTAATAATTGTGGCGATAATGCTCGCAGTTAGCTATATAATTAACTTTAATAAGCACAAAAGCAAAAGAGACAAACGGTTTACAGTGTATGAAACCAATCTGTACCGGAGAGGGGAAGAAAAGATAAAAACCGGACCTGTGGAAAGGAAAAGACCAATAGTAGAAAGGGAGAGACCAGTAGCGGAAAGAGAAAGACCTATAGCAGAAAGAGAAAGACCAGTAATGGAAAAAGAGCAATCACTGAAAGAATATAAAGGAAGGGAACGTGAACCTGTTAGGTCAAAAAGTAAAAGACGACCAAGAGAAAATTTTACAAGAACTGCAGGGAATAAGGAAAATCTCGATCTGTAATGTGCTTTGAAAGTGAACTGAAAGATTGTTAACGCTATAAAAACGAGAGACCGCCATTTGCGAGGGCGGTCTCTTTTATTTAATGCTATGAGAATTGATTTGCATTAATACAAATACAATAATCTTGCCATATTTTTTTTAATCAGTCTTTTAGCATTCAAAACCTCTTAAAAAAGGGATTTTTAATCCACATGGTAGGAACATATAATGAAATAATCCGTTTAAATTTTTTCAAATGGAGCTTAATCTTATTAAGTAAAGGTAGTTGATTGGAAATTAGATTTTTTAGCAGTGATAAGTAATCAGGAGAAAAAATATAAGTTTAAGGATCTTAAGTTCTTTTCATCCACCGAAACAATGGATGGTAATACAAAGAAGTACAGAAGGGTATTTGAATCAAAAGAAATATCTTTTTTGTATTGTGAGTTATCGTTTTACAATAAATTGTTTGACGAAGCCGATTGGGAAGCCAAAATTGTATTAAAGGCCTTTGCTTTAAATGAGACAGGAAGAAGAGAACTTTGCTGCATTGAGAAAAAAGTTGATATCACATCTGATCAGAATATTGTCATCATTAGAGAAGGCTGGGGGAGCAAGGAACAAGGAACTTTTTGGATTCGTGGAGACTACGAATGGGAGGCTTATATAGACGACGAATTTGTCGGGGTAAAAAGTTTTTACGTGGAGAACGGTGGTGTGGTCGACGAGCATATGAACCCCTATTTTGAAGTGGACATCGTTCGCTTGTTTGAGGGACCTAATGAAGGTATTGTGCCGGAGCAGAGAAAATCGTACATCGGGTTTGATGCCAGTGAATGCAGGTTTATCTGGGTAGAATTTAATATTATAAACAAACAGCCACTGCCCTGGTACTGTGAATTGTTTTTTAATTTTTACAACGACGCAGGTCAGTTAAAAGGAAATACCTCAGAGCTTAAGTACATAAATCCTGAAGATAATTTTATAACCTTTACTACCGGGTGGGGATCCGATACAAAGGGTACATGGTACCATGATAACTACACACTTGAGGTGATTTTTATGGATCAGCTCATTGCCGTAGTCCCCTTTGAGGTAAAAGACGAGTTTGTGGAAGGAATTCCTTTCGTAGGAGTACATGTCCATGCCGATCCCATTCCGGTATCTGTTCAGCCGGAAAAAGGGCCGTCGCTGGAGGAGCTGATGAAGAGTCTCGATGAGATGATTGGGCTTTCAGGAATTAAATCAAAGATTGCGGATTATACGTCTTATCTTAAGTTTTTGCAGCTTAGAAAAGATCAGGGATTCGAGGAAGATCAGAAATTAAGTCTTCATTCTGTTTTTCTGGGCAATCCCGGTACAGGTAAGACCACCATTGCAAAGCTGTTGGGACAGATTTATTTTAAACTGGGGCTCCTTTCTAAAGGGAAAGTTACAGAAGCTGGCCGGGCAGAACTTTGTGGCAAATATATCGGACAAACAGCCCCTCAGACAAAAGAGGTTATTGAAAAGGCCAGGGGAGGGGTGCTGTTTATTGACGAAGCATATTCTCTGGTGCGGGAAGGAGATACCGGGCAGGACTTTGGACGAGAAGTGATCGAAGTACTGCTAAAGGAAATGTCTGATGGACCTGGAGATCTGGCCATTATCGTTGCGGGTTATCCTAAGGAAATGAATCATTTTCTGGTCTCCAACCCAGGGTTACGCTCCAGATTTAACCTGATTTTTGAATTTCCGGATTATCTTCCCCAGGAACTTATTCAAATAGCAGAGCTGGCCGCTAAAAAAAGGTATGTAAAGTTTTCAGAGGAAAGCAAAGCCTATCTGGCTGAGAAAATAACAGAAGCATACAGAAACAGAACCAAAGCGTTTGGCAACGCACGAATGGTGACGGGGCTTGTGGAGGAGGCAAAAATGAATATGGGATTAAGGGTCATGAAATCTCCCAATCCCGAATTGCTTACCGCAGATCAGTTGCAAACCATCGAGCTGGAAGATGTTAAACAGGTATTTAAAAAATCTGCCCTGGAGGCACCTGACATTCCTGTAGATGAGCTTTTGCTTCAGGATGCATTGGGAGAACTGAATAAGCTTACAGGGCTCCAGGAGGTAAAAAATGACCTTCTGGAAATGGTAAAGCTGGTTCGGTTTTATATAGAAACAGGTAAGGATGTTTTAAACAGGTTTTCCCTCCATACTGTGTTCACCGGAAATCCGGGAACCGGGAAAACCACTGTAGCACGAATTATTGCCAAAATTTACAAAGCATTGGGACTCCTTGAAAGAGGACATTTGGTGGAAACCGACAGGCAGGGACTGGTAGCGGGTTATATAGGACAGACAGCGATCAAGACCATGGAACAGGTTGAGAAGGCTTATGGAGGAGTGCTGTTTATTGATGAGGCCTACGCTCTTTCGGAGGGAGGAATGAGCGATTTTGGAAAAGAAGCGATCGAAACCCTGTTGAAGCAGATGGAGGACAAAAGAGGGCACTTCATCGTCATTGTGGCTGGTTATGTGGATAATATGAAAGTCTTTATGGAGTCGAATCCTGGTCTAAGGTCCCGGTTTGACAAAGTGCTGGAGTTTCATGATTACGAACCGTCGGAATTATTTTCGATTGCCCTGAATATGCTTGCGGAGGAAAACCTGGTGCCGGATGAAAGTGCATCGGCAAGGTTGAAGGAGTACCTAAATTCGATTTACCAGAAGCGGGATAAGTTTTTTGGAAATGCACGGGCAGTCCGGAAAATAATTAAAGAGGCAATACGCAATCAACATCTGAGGATGGCATCTCTTCCGGGAGATCAGCGAACACCGGAAATGTTGCAAACGCTCACACTGGAGGATGTAAAAAGTTTTATTCCGGAAACCTATCAGCCATCAGGAAGAATAGGTTTCCGGTTGGGAAATTAATTGCTTACTGGTTAAGGAATGCTGAAAGCATCCAGACTTGCTTTTCATGGTCTTCGATAAAATCATTGATCATGTTATTGGTACCGTCATCATGCCCGTCAGCAGTTAATTTCATGAGCTCTTTTTCCTTAAATATCAGTATGCTCAGATTTTGAAGAATATCTTTGATACAAGTGTTTTCGTCTGTAACGTCTTTCAGCTCCTTTATGTCACTTATCCTGATGTAATCAGAGTAGGCATGTTTAGGAATGAAACCTAAAGCCCGGATTCTTTCCGCAATTTTATCTATATCCTCAAAAGCCTGTGTATACAGTTCCTCAAATTTGGGATGAAGAGCAAAGAAATTTTTACCCTTTATATTCCAGTGAAAACCTCTTAAATTTTGATAATATATATGATAGTTTGCAGAAAGGTCATTTAATTTTTCAGCGATTTCTGTCGCAACGTCTACTTCAATTCCAATTTTATTCAATTCCATCATACCCCTGTTTATTTAAAATTAAATAGATACCTTTGTAGAAAAACATATCCCTGGTAATAAGGTTCGTTTTGATGGTTAAGTGTTTGGTAATTAATTAGATAGGAAATATAAGTAATAGCTATAAATTTTTGGAACAGGATTTAATAAATTATCTCCTTCAGTTTGTTACCGAAAATAAAAAGGAAAAAATGAAGGAGGTCCTTGATACAAGGACCCGGTTTTTAACTATTGTTTTAGAAGATATTTTTCAACCCCATAACGCGAGTGCAGTGGTTCGTACCTGTGATTGTTTTGGTATTCAGGATATTCATGTTATCGAAAACAAGAACAGATACAAAGTCAGTCGGGACGTAACCTTAGGGTCTGCCCAATGGGTGGACATTATTAAGCACAACGCAAAAGGGAACGACAATACCCTGGAATGTTTCAGGAAGCTTAAGGAGAATGGGTATAAGGTCATTGCAACGACCCCGCATACCAACGATATTGCATTGGAAGATTTTCAACTGGATCATAAAACCGCCCTGGTATTCGGCAGCGAGCAGACAGGGATAAGTGAAGTGGCCAAAGCACATGCCGATGGGTTTGTTAAAATTCCGATGGTTGGATTTACCGAAAGTCTGAACATTTCTGTTTCTGCAGCAATTTGTATACATCAGTTAACTCTTAAACTGCGGGCACTGGAACCGGAAATCTGGCAGCTTTCTCCTCAGGAAAAAGAATCCATCTATTTAAAATGGATCAGGCGGATTGTTCGAAAATCAGACTTGCTGGAAAAAGAGTTTTATAAGAAAACAGGTAATATAGATTAAACACAACAAGCTGAAAGGTGGTAAAGACAATTTTTAAAATAGGAGTATTACTTATTGTATTGGTACTCCTGGCTATTTTTTTATGTAACCTGTGGGTGGTTAATTCAACCAAAGATCAGGTTTATTACGATGTAGATAAGGTTCCTCCAAAAAATATAGCACTGGTATTGGGGACAAGTAAGTACTTTAAAACAGGCAAACCCAACCTTTTTTTTCACAATCGTATAGAAGCCGCCAGAAAACTATATGAGGAAGGCAAGGTGAAGTTTTTTATCCTGAGCGGAGACAATTCGCTGACCTATTACAACGAACCTCAGGATATGAAAAAGGCTCTGGTAAAAGCCGGTATCCCCGATTCCCTGATTCAGCTTGATTATGCCGGTTTCAGAACGTTTGATTCGGTGGTAAGATCCAAAAAAGTTTTTGATCAGACTGCCGTGATTATTATCACACAGGAATTCCATATTTTTAGGGCCCTGTTTATTAGCAATTATTATGGTATGAACTCTGTGGGATTCGTAGCGGAGAAAGTTGATCTGAAGCATTCGGTTTACACAAAGGTAAGGGAATACCTTGCCCGGTGCAAAGCAGTGTTAGACCTCTATATTTTGAAAAAAGAACCTAAATATTTGGGACAAAAAATCAAGATCAAAATTTAATTAAAAACATATTTTATATATTTAAAGTGTGAATTATAAAGGAGCATTTTTATCAAGTATTGTTTTGGCTCTACTACAGGTTATGGTTGTGCTGGTTGCCAATGCACAGGAAATAACCATCAGAGGTAAAGTAACAGATGCGGAAACCGGAGACGGGATTCCATTTGCAAATGTGGTAGACCGTAAATCCAATCAGGCCACCCTTACTGATTTTGAAGGCTTCTATACTTTAAAAGTTAATCAGGCTGCAGATTCGATAACTGTGTTGTTTATGGGGTATTTCCCCAAATCGAAGGCAATCAACAAAAATCAGAGCAGTCAGGTAATAGATTTTCAGATAACACCTGAGGTGAAAAGTCTGGAAGAAGTGACGGTTATTGCAGGAGAAAACCCGGCATTCAGAATACTTCGAAATGTTATTGCCCATAAAGACGATAATGACTTTAGAAAACTGGAGGCCTATGAGTACGAGAGCTATAGTAAAATAGAGCTTAGCATCGATAACCTGACGGAAAATTTCAGAAAGCGCAAAATTATGTCCAAGCTGGTTCAGGTGTTCGACAGCCTGAAAATAATAGCCGGAGACGAAGGGAAACCAATTTTGCCAGTCTTCATGTCGGAGTCCGTTTCTAACTTTTATCATCGTACCAATCCGGATAAAACCACCGAGCATATTATTGCCACCAATGTAAAAGGTGTAGGAGTTGATGACGGTTCCCTGGTTTCTCAACTAATCGGATCTACTTTTCAGCAATACAACTTTTATAAAAATCGCCTCAATATTCTGAATAAGGATTTTATTTCTCCGATAAGCGACGGGTGGCACAGTTCCTATAACTACTGGCTGGTGGACAGTGCTTTTATGGATGGAAAATGGTGTTACAAACTTGAATTTAAACCTAAGCGAGCGCAGGACCTGGCGTTTAACGGATATATGTGGATTGCCGACACATCATTCGCGTTAAAACAAATAGATGTTACGGTAAACCGGGATGCCAATATAAATTACATTGACAAAATTAAAATTCAGCAGGAACTCTCGCCTACGGAAGTCGGCCCCTGGTTGCCATCCAAATCCCGTATTCTTATCGATATTGATGAAATAGGAGAAACTTCTCCTGGAATGCTTGCCAAATTCTATGTTTCCAATAAAAAAATAGAAGTAAACAAGCCAAAGCCGTTAAAATTTTATGATATCCTGGTGGAAGTAGAGGAAGATGCTCAGCAGAAAGGGCAGGAATACTGGCAGCAAAACAGACATGACTCCCTGACGGCAACAGAGCAGAATGTGTATAATATGATCGACTCGGTCAACAATGTGCCGGTCGTCAAAACCTATGTAGAAATTGTGAATATTGCCATCAACGGATATAAAAAGGTAGGAAAAATAGATATCGGTCCCTATTTGATGGCTTATGCCAATAATAACATAGAGGGAAACCGGTTCAGGGTTGGCTTCAGAACCAATGTTGATTTTAGCAGAAAATGGGTATTTAGAGGGTATTTGGCTTATGGAACCAAAGACGGTTATGGTCTAAACGGGTTTAAGTACTCTGCGGGAGCCAGTTACATATTTTCCAGAAAACCATGGACAATTGCTACTATTGAGCGGAAGGCAGATATCGAGCAGCTGGGAGTGGCTACGGAAAACGTGACCAAAAACGCCTTGTTTCTGGCTTTCACAAGATGGGGAACCTTGAGAGGACCTTACTGGAATGAACAAAATACCTTCTCTTTTCAGAGTGAAATAAAAAAGGATTTCACTCCTAAAATTCAGTTAAGGACCCGATACATCAATCCGATCTTCCCATTTGAATACTATACCAATCTTGCAGATTCTGCTACCAAGAGTACGATTCAGACAACCGAACTGACATTTGAAACAAGGATTACCAAGGATGAAGTGTATGTGCAGAACGATAACGAACGGTTGAGTTTAGGTACCAAAAAATGGCCCATTTTAACCATTGGAATAACCCAAGGGATAAAAGGCTTTTTAGGAGGAGAGTTTAACTATACCCGCCTGAACCTGCATATTGACGACCGGATACAGTTGGGGATACTCGGTAGGGGGTATTACGATATTTTTGCAGGAAAAATATTCTCAAAGGTGCCTTATCCGCTCTTAAATATTCCATTGGGCAACCAGACAATATTTTTTACCAACTTTGCCTATAACCTTATGAACTATTTTGAGTTCATAAACGATACTTATGCAGGGCTAAAGTATCGTCAGTACTTTGAAGGTTTGCTTTTTAACAGAATTCCCGTAATTAAAAAGCTGAAATGGAGACTGGTTGGTTCTGCCAACGTTCTGTTCGGTGGCATTAGTAAGGCGAATAAGGAACTGATTTCCCAGGAGAAAATCGGAGGGGAAGATGCTCCGCAGTTTAGCTATTTGGGAACCAAACCTTATGTGGAAGTCGGTTATGGTATAGAAAATATATTCAAAATATTCCGCGTAGACTTCGTTCACAGACTCACTTATTTAAACCAGCCGGATGTTCGTAAGTTCGGAGTCAAAGTATCTGTTCAATTTATATTGTAAATATCAAATCCCTTTTTAATTTTGAGCGGAAACAGATATGAGGAATTTTATATTTTGGTTATTGGCGGGTGTATTATATGCCGGCTGTTCTACTAGTGGAAGACAGGATACCATTCCTCCTGTTGTATACAATAATCCATTTGAACCTCAAATAACCTATCTTAACAGCTTAATAGAAGACGATCCGGAAAATTCTGAATATTTTTTTCAGAGGGCAAAGGTATATTACGATGCCTACAAATATAATGAAGCGCTCAATGATATAAATCAGGCTATTTATCTGGATAGCAATGAGGAGTTGTATTACGATTTACAGGCCCGGATCTATCACAGGCTGGGAAAGTTAAATCTTGCTTTAACCACTGCTCATAGAGCGGAGAGTTATAAAAACGATGATCCGGAGCTGTTTTTGTTGCTTTCAAGGCTTTATTGGGAGTCGAAAGACCTCGGCAAGGCGCAGCAATATCTGGCAAAAGCCAGGCAACTGGCTCCGATGCATTCAGAAGTGTTTGTGTTGCAGGGGATATTTGATTCGGCCAAAGGGGATACCTCTGCTGCAGTAAAGGCTTATAGAAAGGCACTCGCCCAGGATGCGGAAAATACAAAATCTTATCAGGAACTGGCTAAAATTTATTTCGCCAGAAACAATGAAGATTCTGCCATGTATTATGTATTGGAAGGAAGATCTGTTAGCCCGGGTAATCCTTTTTTTACGTATTTTGAAGGCGTTATTTTGGATGCCAGAGGGTTAAAGCACAGCTCTGAAAGGGCCTACAGAAATGCGGTTCAGATGGATTCATCCTTCTTTCCCGCTTACTACCGCTTAGGAGTAAATGCCTATAATACCGGGAATTATACAGAGGCTCAGAAGTATTTTCTTCCGCTTTCCGATAAACCGGAGTTTAGCTTAAACGCAAATCTGTATATTGCGGAAATACTCGAAAAACGAGGACAGGGGGCTAAGGCGGTTGCCTATTATGAAAGCGTCCAGTCAGAAGATTCTACCAATGAAAAAGCGAAAGAAGCCCTGACCAGGTTGTATAAATTGTATCCTCCAGTCGTTGTTCCAAGGCCTAAACCAGATTCGGCTGTTCATATACCGAAACCTGCACCAGTGGATACGGTAAAACCAGCACCAGCACCCAAAGTGCCCAAAGTGGAGAGCCAGAAAGATACGACCAGGGTTAAGAAGCCAAAAGCAACCGGGTCTCAGGATACTGCACGAGTAAAAAAGAATACACCAATAATTAAAAAAACGGATTCAATTAATAATATCGCTCCGGAGCGAAAAGATAGTTTAAGATGATCAAAATTACATTACCCGACGGTTCGGTCAAGGAATTTCAGGAAGGGGCAACTTCAATGGATGTGGCCCTTAGCATCAGTGAAGGGCTTGCAAGGAACGTGCTTGCGGCAAAAGTTAATGGAGAAGTATGGGATGCCAATCGTCCTATAAAGAACGATGCCACGTTACAATTGCTAACATGGAATGATACGGAGGGAAAATCTACGTTCTGGCACTCTTCAGCACACTTAATGGCTGAAGCGCTGGAAGCACTGTATCCGGGAACTAAATTTGGAATAGGGCCAGCTATTGAGAATGGCTTTTATTATGATGTGGATTTTGGAGGAAGAGAGTTTTCCCAGGAGGACTTTAAAAAGATTGAAGACAAAATGCTTGAGCTCGCTAAGAGCAAAAGTGAATTTGTCCGCAAAGAGATTTCTAAAAAGGATGCTATCGAGTATTTCACACAGAAGGGTGATGAATACAAGCTGGATTTGCTGGATGGCCTAGCGGACGGATCCATTACATTTTACACCCAGGGTAACTTCGTAGATCTTTGTAGGGGACCTCATATTCCCAACACCGGATTCATCAAAGCGGTTAAGCTGTTAAACGTAGCCGGTGCTTATTGGAGAGGTGATGAAAAAAATAAGCAGCTTACCAGAATTTACGGAATAACATTCCCAAAACAGAAGGAACTTACTGAATATCTGGAATTCCTTGAAGAGGCTAAGCGAAGAGATCACAGGAAACTGGGTAAAGAGTTGGAACTTTTTGCCTTTAGTGAAAAGGTTGGTCAGGGACTTCCTCTATGGTTGCCAAAAGGTGCGACGTTAAGAGACAGATTGGAAAACTTTCTTAAGAAAGCCCAGATCCGTTCAGGTTATCTTCCGGTGGTGACTCCTCATATCGGAAGCAAAGAGTTGTATCTGACCTCAGGACATTATGAGAAATATGGTGCGGATTCTTTTCAGCCGATAAAAACCCCACATGAAGGTGAGGAGTTTTTGCTGAAACCGATGAACTGTCCTCATCATATTGAAATCTACAGAACGAAGCCCAGATCGTATAAAGATCTACCAATTCGTCTTGCAGAGTTTGGTACCGTGTACAGATATGAGCAGAGTGGCGAGTTGCACGGACTGACCAGGGTGAGAGGGTTTACTCAGGACGATGCTCATATTTTCTGCCGTCCGGATCAGGTGAAAGAAGAGTTTAAGAAAGTAATCGATCTTGTACTTTATGTATTTAATGCATTAGGCTTTAAAAATTATACCGCACAGATATCACTGCGCGATCCTGATAATACCTCCAAATATATCGGGGAGGATGCTCAGTGGGAACTTGCAGAAGCGGCTATAAAAGAGGCCGCTGCAGAAAAAGGTCTGAATACGGTAACAGAACTGGGTGAGGCTGCGTTTTATGGTCCGAAACTGGACTTCATGGTAAAAGATGCACTGGGAAGACAGTGGCAGCTTGGAACAATTCAGGTAGATTATCAGTTGCCTGAACGATTCAGGCTGGAATATATCGGTTCGGATAATCAGAAGCACAGACCGGTAATGATTCACAGGGCACCATTCGGTTCCATGGAGCGGTTCGTGGCGGTGTTGATCGAGCACTGTGCCGGAAACTTCCCGTTATGGTTGTCACCTGATCAGATCGCAGTATTACCGATTTCTGAGAAATATGCAGATTACGCATCAAAAATCTTTGCTGAGCTGGAGGAAAACGATATCAGAGGGTTTATTGATCACAGAGATGAGAAAATAGGAAGAAAAATCAGAGATGCGGAAGTTAAAAAGATACCATTTATGCTGATTATGGGAGAAAAGGAACAGGAAGAAGGAAAAATAGCTGTTAGAAAACATGGTCAGGGAGATCTTGGAAGTTTCTCATTATCAGAGTTTATTGAATTATTTAAAAAAGAGGTAGCTTTAGAGCTTAATAAAATTTAAAGAAATATTTCATTATAATTCAAAAGTTTACGAAATTCGCACTTTATTCTAAATAACAAGGAGGTTTAACTAATAAATGTCATTACAAAAAGGTCCGAGAGATAGGGGTCAAAGACAAAGAGAAGAACCCTATAACATAAACGAGAAAATTCGCGCTTCTAAGGTTCGTGTAGTTGGTGAGAATATAGAGCAGGGAATATATACCCTTCAGGAGGCGATTCAAATTGCGAAGAATGTAGGGTTAGACCTGGTAGAAATATCTCCAAACGCAGATCCTCCGGTTTGTAAAGTAACAGATTACTCTAAGTTTAAATACGAGCAAAAGAAAAAGCAAAAAGAGCTTAAAGCTAAAACCCATAAAGTTGTTGTCAAGGAGATCAGATTCGGACCTAATACCGATGATCATGACTTCGATTTTAAGTTGAAGCACGCCCAAAACTTTTTGAAAGAAGGTTCTAAAGTAAAGGCCTATGTACATTTTGTCGGAAGAACAATTGTATATAAAGAAAGAGGAGAACATTTACTTTTGAAATTTGCCAATGCACTGGAGGATTTAGGAAAGGTAGAAGACTTACCTAAGCTGGAAGGGAAAAGGATGATTATCATGATCACTCCGAAAGTGAAAAAATAACGCTTTAAATTAAAAGTAAACATAAAAATGCCGAAAGTAAAAGTTAAATCTGGAGCAAAAAAGAGATTTAAGGTTACTGGAACTGGTAAAATTAAAAGAAAACACGCTTTTAAAAGCCATATCCTAACCAAAAAATCTACTAAAAGAAAAAGAGGGCTTACTCATGCTACTCTTGTAAGCAATGCTGATACCAACAACGTAAAAGCAATGCTTCAGTTATAATTGCAAGTCAACAGATTTGTGATTAGGTTAAATTAATGTTAAACCAGGATTCGGTTTAAAGAACCTGTAAAGGTCACCAAAATCCAAAAAACAAATTAAACTATGCCAAGGTCAGTACCATCGGTTGCTTCACGCGAAAGAAGAAAAAAAGTATTAAAAGCTGCGAAAGGTTATTTCGGAAGAAGAAAGAACGTACACACAGTTGCCAAAAACGCAGTTGAAAAAGGTCTTGTTTATGCTTATATCGGCAGAAAACAGAAGAAAAGACAGTTTAGAAGTCTTTGGATTATGAGGATCAACGCTGCTGCAAGAGAGCAGGGCTTGTCTTACTCTAAATTCATTGGTAAATTAAATGCTTCAGGATCTAAACTTAACAGAAAAGTTCTTGCTGATTTAGCAGTGAACGATCCTGCTGCTTTTAACGCAATTCTTCAAAAAGTTAAGTAAGAATACTATCACTTTGAATATAAAAAAGTCCCTTAAACCAAGGGACTTTTTTTTGCCCTGTGGTTTCGTCTATTTTTGCCTGATAGTTATGTAAGGTTGTGGTTATTAGGTGAATGTGTTTTGATGGAAAACATTCCCTTCTTTTTCTTTGTTAAGATTAAGAAGTCAATAAATGTTTAATGAATGGGATTAAATTCAATTCTATTAGTAGACGATGATAATATAACGAACTTCATCAATAAAAGGCTTATTTCTAAACATTTGGAAAACCCCAAAATAGAAATTGCCCTAAATGGTGAAGAAGGTATAGATTATATCAAGGATAATTGTAATTCGGATTCGAATATGTGTCCGGAACTTATTCTGCTGGATATTAATATGCCTGTTATGGATGGTATAGAGTTTCTTTCCATTTTTAATGAAATGAACTTTACCAACAAGGAGAATATCAAAGTAGCGATCCTGACAACCTCATCCAACCAGAAAGATGTAGATAAGGTGAAAAACCTGGGTGATTTTGAATACATTAACAAACCTCTCACAGAAGCTAAATTAAAGAGTCTACTTTCCAAAAATATTGATTAACTTTGCGGGCTAATTTCTGAATTGGATACTATATAGAAACATTTATGTATATTGGTTCTAAGTATTTTTTTACTGGTTTATTACTCGTAGGAGGATGTCATCTGTGGAACCAGCAAAAAACAGCTGAATTCTATGTCCGGGCAAATTGTGAAATGTGTGAGGACAGAATTGAAGCAGCGGTTTCCGACCTTGAAGGTGTTGAAAGTGCTGATTTTAATTTGGAAAATCATCAGCTAACCGTTAGTTTCGATCCGGATAAAATCTCAGAATTGGAAATTCATCAGGCTGTAGCAAATGTTGGTCATGGGACCAAACTGGTTCCTGTAAATATTTCCGTTCACGAAAAACTTCCCAGTTGCTGCAAGGAGGTAGATTAGAGGACAGCGCTCTGGTTTCTTTGTTGCCAAAAGAAATAAAAAAGAGACAGGCTTATAGTAAAAACCTGTCTCTCCCAAACAATTACAGAATAACCGCAAGACTTTTTATTACTGCACCTAACCGCACTGAATCGAGGATTCTGGATTGAGAGGAATTAAGTTTTAGCAAAGATTCTTCATGTGCATTAACACACATTTCGCAACCGTTAAGTGCACTGATTACCAGACTTACCAGTTCAAAGAACTCTTTACCTGTAACCGGAGCAACCATTATGGTCATTTTAATACCTGCAGGCGTCTGCGTGTAGAAGTCCTTTTGGGTGAAATGTCTGAAACGGTAGTACACATTGTTTGCATTCAGCAGGGATACACAGGAGGCTATTTCTGCAAGCTCTTCGTCTGAAGCCCCTTCTTCTTTGCTCTTACCCTCTAGGCCTTTTATAAGGACCTGATTTTTTTCGTTAATCGCAACACCATAGGCTATCAGGTAAGACTCTTTTTTGGTAAGGTTGGGAGAGTTAAACCCATTACTGATATTAATTCTTAAATCTTTTAGGTATTTTGGATATTTTTCACCTATGCTGCCTAATATATCCTTGTCAGGTGTTTCAACACCCACTTCTCTGAGAAGTGTTGTTAAAGTATCTGAAGTCATTGTGGTCATTTTAGTAATTGGTTAAAAGTTAAACTGATAGGGTCGCCTCACCTTTGGTCCAGTTGCATGGACAAAGTTCATCGGTCTGTAAGGCATCAAGAACTCTTAATACTTCATTGACATTTCTTCCCACACTTAGGTCATTCAGACTTACCCATCTTACAATTCCGGTAGGATCTACAATGTAGGTCGCTCTGTAGGCAACTTTTTCCTCTGCTTCCAATATTCCAAGTTCTTCAGCAAGTGAGCGGTTGGTATCTGCAAGCATAGGAAATTTAAGATCTTTAAGATCGTTGTGGTTCATTCTCCATGCGTGGTGTACGTATTCAGAGTCTGTTGAAGCACCTATCAGGATAGCGTCGCGATCTGCAAAGTCCTGTGCTCTTTTATTAAACTCAGCAATTTCTGTAGGACAAACAAAGGTGAAGTCTTTAGGCCACCAGAACATTACCAGCCACTGGTTATTGGCTTTATAATCTTCAGAACTGAATTCTGAAAACTCTTTTCCTTTTTCCAGTGAAACAACAGTCTTTTTTCTAAATTCAGGAAATTCGGATCCGACGGATAAAATATAGTTTTTCATACGTTTACTTTTTTGGTTGTTTTAAATTTGATCTGGTACAAATATGGGGTACTTGTATTGATAGATCAAATTGATTATTTTTATATACGAATAGATAAAAGTTATGACGCTGGTTCAGATGGAATATATCGTGGCGCTGGATACCTTCAGGCATTTTGGGGTTGCGGCGGAAAAATGTTTTGTAACACAACCCACCTTAAGTATGCAGATTCAGAAACTGGAGGAGGAGCTTGGTATATTGCTGTTTGACAGGGGGAAGCAGCCGGTAATTCCAACAGATGCGGGAAAAGATGTTATCGAACAGGCCCGCAAAGTCTTAAAAGAAGCTGCCAAAATTAAAGAGATTATTAATTCAAAGAAAGGTCTTTTAGAGGGGGAAATCAAGGTGGGAATTATTCCTACTCTGGCTCCGTACCTCATTCCCTTATTTCTTCCTTCTTTTATAAAAAAATATCCTTTGGTACGGGTAATTCTGGAAGAGCTGAAGACGGAAGAAATTTTGTACCGACTTAAAAATGATCTGCTGGATACCGGAATTCTGGTGGGGCCACTTGCCGATCCTCAGATCCAGGAACGAGCGTTGTTTTATGAGCCTTTTGTAGCTTATGTCTCCAAAAAGCACCCATTATATAAGAAAAAAATATTAAAGGAAGAGGATCTGGAAATAAATGACTTGTGGCTGCTACAGGAAGGGCATTGTATGCGAAGTCAGGTGCTTAAAATGTGTAAAGCTACAGGTAAGGGGAGTATAGACAATCAGGTAATTTATGAGGCCGGGAGTATCGAGACCTTAAAGAAATTGGTGGAATTGAATCAGGGGGTAACACTTCTGCCCGAACTGGCTATTTCTGATTTTAGCGCCAGTCAGAGGGGCATGGTCAGGTATTTTTACGAGCCTGAGCCAGTGAGGGAAGTTGTGCTGGTGACGCACAGAACTATTGTAAAGGAACGGCTGAACGAAGTGTTATCGGAGGAGATTATTTCCAAGGTGCCTGAAAAAATGAAGAAAGAAAATCCCCGCATTATTAAAATTGAACTTTAGAATGTAACTATTCAATATTATATCTGAATGGTTACATCCACATAGTGTCGTATGTCGGTGGCCTTCATGCCTCCGTCAATTGCAGCTTTAATGCCAGCATCACCATCTTCAAACACCTGACAGTATTGGGGCTCAACACCAATTAAAGATGCACATCTAAGAAAGGTGTCCGGAAAAGGTTTCGGATTTTCAACGTCTTCAAATGTTACGATGTGTTCAAACTTGTCCAGAATTCCTGCTGCTTTCAGGGTCATCTCTGCAATTTCACGAGTAGCGCCGGTGCCGAGGGCCATTGGTAGCTTTCCTTCATATTGAAGCACTATATCAAAAACAGGTTGAAGAGGTTTGACTTCGTTAATCAGTTCCAGGTACAGCTTTTCTTTTTTTAAGCCTATTTCACGACCATTGAAAGGAAGGCCGAGATGTTTCATCAAAAGCTCAAAGACAGTGAGCGTAGGAACACCTGCATATGCTTTAAAAAAGTCCAGAGGGAAATCAAAGCCATATTCATTGCAGGCGAGCTGACTTGCCTTATAATGAACGGACATAGTGTCTACAAGCGTACCATCTATGTCGAAAATCAAACCTTTGGTATCAGGTGCAACAGGAATTGTAAGCATAATCAAAATTATAAAGCAAACTTAATGGAAAGTAAAAGAAAATTCTAAAAAAACTTTAAGCTATATCGTTTACAGAAGGTAAGATTGGGGGAATGAACAGCACCAGGAGCCCTGTGCAGACCAATTTCTCTGCACCTATTCTGTTGAGCGTATTGTATGAAATTATCATGAATTTGCTTTCTTTGTAGAAATCTTCTTTTTAGTAATAAATCTTATGAGCCAGTATCATCAACTAAAAGTTAAGGAAATAATTAAAGAAACTTCAGACGCCATTACAATAGTTTTCGAAAACGGAGCCCAGCCAATCTCCTACAAGTCAGGTCAGTTTTTAACTTTAATTGTTCCTGTAAAAGGTGAAAAATTAAGAAGATCTTATTCCCTTTGTTCTTCTCCCTATGCAGATAAAGAATTGGCTGTTACCGTTAAAAGGGTAGCCGGTGGGGTAGTATCTAATTATCTTCCTGATGCCCTAAAAGCTGGCGACACGCTGGAGGTGATGGAGCCTACAGGTACGTTTCATTTTATCCCTGACTTTGCCAAAAGGGGAGATATTGTACTAATCGGGGCTGGTAGTGGCATCACTCCATTGATTTCCATTGCAAAGTCTGCTCTTTTGAAACAGCCAGGAAGCAAAGTGTACCTGATTTATGGCAACAGAAATGAAACCTCGGTGATCTTCAAACAAAAGATAGAATTGTTGCAGTCGGTTTACAAAGAGAGGTTTAAAGTTGTTCACAGGTTAAGTCAGCCCAAAGATCCATCCTTGCCTGCCGGGCGTTTGAACCGGTCGGAAATTATCAAACTCCTGGAAGGTTTTAAAGACCTAAAAATTGAAAAAGCAGAGTACTATCTGTGTGGTCCGGATGGATTGATGCAGGAGGCAATTGGAGCTCTTGAGCTGTTAAAGGTAAATAAAAGTCAGATTAAAAAAGAAAGCTTTCTGCCTTCCGATATCAATGCCCTGCCTGCCGGAAAGGTTGTGGCAGATAGCCCGAGTACAACACAGGATGTAACGATTATTTATCAGGGAACAGAATATAAAATTACGGTTCCTCCCAATAAATCCATCCTAGAAGTGGCATTAAAGGAAAATATTGATTTGCCCTATTCCTGTCAGAGTGGAATGTGTACTGCCTGTATGGGAAAATGTATAAGTGGAAAGGTACACCTGGATGAAAGTGATGCGCTCTCAGATAAAGAGCTGGAGAGTGGCTATGTGCTGACCTGTGTGGGACATCCTGTAACACCTAATGTGGTTATTGAAATAGATTAAATGCGTGAGAGATAAAAGAACATTTTTAGACAAGGATTTTAATGTACAAACCTGGGATTCCATTAAGCCGTTTTTCGAGCAGCTGTTGTCAAGAGATATCAACAGCGTGCAGGACCTGAAACAGTGGCTGCTGGACAGAAGTGAACTGGAATCGGTTCTTTCGGAAGACCTTGCCTGGAGGTATATAAGAATGACGGGTGATACGGCCAACCAGGAGCTGGTCAATGCATTCAACTTTTTTATAGCAGAGATTCAGCCGCATGTTGCTCCATATACCAATGCCCTTAATAAAAAAGCTATTGAGAGTCCCTGGCTGGAAAGAATAGAGGAGGACGGGTTTGGTATTCTGAGGAGAACACTTAAAAAGGACTTTGATATTTTCAGGGAAAAAAATGTTCCTTTGTTTACCGAGCTGGATCAGCTGGCTCAACAGTATGGGGCAATAGCGGGAGCCATGTCCGTGATGATAGAGGGGGAAGAGCTTACACTGCAACAGGCTTCTGATTACCTGCAATCTCCTGACAGGGAGGTACGTGAACAGGCCTATAAAACCATAGCTGAACGAAGACTAAAAGATAAAGAGGAACTGGATGCCTTGCAGGACAAGTTAATAAAGCTTAGAAACGAAGTAGCGCTCAATGCTGATTATCCCAACTTTCGGGATTATATGTTCCGCTCTATGGGGCGTTTTGATTATACCCCGGAAGACTGTTATGCGTTTCATGATGCAGTAAAATCAGAAGTAGTGCCTCTTTTAGATGATCTGGCAGCGGAAAGAAAAAGGGCGCTGGGCGTAGAAGTTTTAAAGCCATGGGATAGTAATGTGAATTACCTCGGGGCAGCACCTTTGAAGCCTTTTGAAACTGGAGAAGAGCTTGAGGAAAAGACTATAGAGTGCTTTACCAGGATTGATCCGTATCTGGGAGAATGTATTGCCATTATGAAAAAAATGGGGCATCTCGACCTTGTTTCAAGAAAGGGTAAAGCGCCGGGCGGATATAATTATCCTCTTGACGAAACGGGGGTACCGTTTATTTTCATGAATGCAACTTCTTCTTTAAGAGATCTGGTTACCATGGTACATGAAGGTGGCCATGCATTGCATTCTTTCCTTACCAAAGAGCTGCCCTTAAATGTATTTAAACAGGTTCCGTCTGAGGTAGCCGAGCTGGCTTCCATGTCTATGGAGCTCATCAGCATGGAGCATTGGGATATCTTTTTCCCGGATAAAGAAGACCTGATCAGAGCTAAACGGGAGCATTTGGAAAGTATCTTATCTACCTTGCCCTGGGTTGCCGCTGTAGATAAATTTCAACATTGGTTGTACCTGCATCCGGGGCATACTCCGGAACAGCGGAAAGAATCCTGGAGCACTATTGTTAAAGAATTCAGTAATACTATTACAGACTGGACCGGAGTAGAGGATAGTCAGGCGTATATGTGGCAGAAACAGCTCCATATTTATGAGGTGCCGTTCTATTACATAGAATACGGTATGGCACAACTTGGAGCTATTGCGGTTTGGAAAAATTATAAATCGAATTCCGAAAGAGGATATAAGGCTTACCAGGAAGCATTAAAGCTTGGTTATACCAGACCCATTGGGGCCATCTATGAGACCGCCGGTATACAGTTTGATTTTTCCAAAGAAACAATCAGAAATCTGATCGGATTTGTTCAGTCTGAACTCTCAAAACTTAAGCTGTAAAACTTATTGTTGCAGTTGGAATAAAGGGCGGGGCTTAAACTCCGAATACGGAGCTCCCATTTTAACGAGCCGCCCTTTATTACTGGTAATAAGTTCGTTAAATTGCATTGCCCATCGGTCGTATTTGTACCGGTACACTACAAGATTACCGTCAGCCTCGGTAATTGATTTCTCCAGCTCTGCCACCAGGGGATGTGCTTCTGTAGATGGGGTAGCAGCTACCAAAGCCAGAGTAGCTCGAATCAGTTTGTCTGTCAGAATATCATATTCATCAATTTCCTGGCTTGTCATACTTTCTGGCTGAAGCATGGCAGCTTTGACAGTCTTGACAAACGTTTTCAGACTATCGATCTTAGGTGTATTGGAACCATTTATATAGGAGAGTTCATCCAGCAACCGGTCAATAGATTGTAGTTTGTCTTTTTCAGAGGCATCCAGAGATGACCAGTTGGTGTTCATACTATCAACTACCACCTTAAGGTAAGACTTAAAGTCAGGCTGATGTGAAGAGGTAGAAGTGTTTTTTTTAGAACACGCGCAAAGGATGGCTAATCCTGTCATAGCCACCATTAATTTGGTATGTAACTTACTGAACATTGGAAGAACCCATAAATTCATTTATTTCTTTCATTTCACTGTACGGAGGGCCGGCGGCACTTAATTCGTTCTTATAAGCTTTAACAAAGCTGTTGTTGATCATTACCCACCTTCCGTAGTTAACCCTTAATTTGATAAGAGTGTTTGTGTTAGCTTCATTTATTTCGCTGATAAGTTCTTCCGCCAATGGATGCTGAGACAGCTCAGGGGAACTTCCTGCAAGAGTCATTACCCGTGCAATATATTTATCGGTTAATGCATCGTAGTTGTCAATCGATTCAGCATTCATCGTCTCCTGGGTATAGCGGGTATTTTTAACATGGTCGCAGGTTTTAACGAGCGAATCATGAAGCCGGTGATTGTATTGGGAAGTATACGATATTTCCTGAAGGAGACGTTTAATATTTTCAAATTTCTGATCGTCGGATTGAATCATTGCATCCCAGTTAGCCTGCAGGCTGTCTCTGATGATATCTGCATGCAGGAGCAGACTGTCCTTATCTACTTTTTCTACAGTGGTGTCCCGGGCTGTAGTGGTATCCTGGGCTGCGTCTGGTTTTTCATTTTTGCAACCTGTCAGGTACAGGAAAAAAAGTACAGTTAATACTATTATGGAAACGATTCTCATAGATTATGTTTGCTTTATCAATAAAGTCAAAATTATATTTTTCTTATAAATTCAGAAACGATTGTTTAAAATTTAAGATTTGTCAGTAAGAAACAGGATTTTAAATTTTTTGAGAAGTAAAGCCTTTAAACGTCAGAAAATAGAAAATATTTTAGGATTTTTTTTATACGAAAAATTAACTATAAGTTGCTTACCTTTTCATTTTAATATGGATTAAGTTATGAAAAGCATTAAAACAGATGTAATTTCGCGGTTGGAATACATTAAAATAAAGGTAATATCCGTTGTTAGGAATAAAAATTTGGCATGAAAAAAAATATTGTTCTTTTTGTTATCATTTTTTGCTCTGTTCATTTTGCTTTCGGACAATTGACTGCTCCCAAATACAGTAACGAATTTTTAAATATAGGAGTGGGCTCCAGGGCGTTAGGTATGTACAATGTTCAGGCCGCAACAGTGGGGGATGTTACTGCTGGTTACTGGAACCCTGCAGGATTATTGAAAATCCAGTCAAAGTATGAAGTTGCTGCCATGCACGCGGAGTACTTTGCCGGTATTGCAAAATACGATTATTTAGGTGCTGCTGTCTGGCTCGATAGCCAGTCTGTTCTTTCCATCAATGCTATCCGATTTGGGGTAGACGATATTCCTGATACAAGATTTTTGTTTGACAATCAGGGAAATAATACTCCCAATTACAATAATGTAGGGTATTTTTCCGCTGCCGACTATGCGTTCCTTATTTCGTTTGCCCGTAGGAATAACCTGTTACCGGGTTTGAATCTCGGAGCAACGTTAAAGGTTATTCACAGGACAGTAGGTCCTTTTGGTAATGCGTGGGGTTTTGGATTGGATGCCGGGGCTCAATACATAAGAAAAGGCTGGCAGTTGGGCTTAATGGCCAGAGATGTTACGGGTACCTTTAATGCCTGGTCTTATAATACTTCCCTGCTTGAAAAAGTCTACGCTCAGACAAATAATGAAATTCCGCAGAATTCTGTAGAGGTAACTTTGCCTAAACTCATTTTCGGGGTTGGCAGAGCTTTCAGGTTTAGCAAAGAAAAGTTTGGAGTATTGGCAGGAATGGACTTTGATTTTACATTCGATGGAAAACGAAACGTGTTGGTAAAATCAAATTTTGCCTCCATAGATCCACATGTTGGAGTAGAAGTGGATTATAAAAACCTGGTGTTCTTACGTGCCGGTGCTGGGAATACGCAGCAGATAAAAGATTTTGATGGTAAGACCAAAACAGATATCCAGGCCAATTTTGGTGTCGGAATAAAAATCAACAGAGTTTCTATTGACTATGCCCTTACAGGAGTCGGAGCTGAAGCTAATTTATATTCCAATATCTTTTCTTTAAAGCTGGCTCTAAAGTAGGAGTTGTTTATGTTGAAGCGTTTTCTAAAATATAGTTTGTCCTTTTGTTTTCTGTTAATTTTCAACTACTCTTTTTCTCAGGTTTATGGAAATGAATGGATTGTTGCGGGACAGCGGTATTTTAGAATTCCGGTAGCACAAAATGGTATGTATGCTCTGACTTATAATGATCTTGTCAGTGCCGGAGTACCATTAAGTAGTATTGATTGCCGAAAAATTCAACTTTTTCATAGGGGGCAGGAGCAGGCAATCCGTATTATAGGCGAAGAGGATACCCATTTTGATCAGAATGACTCGTTAATTTTTTATGGAATCCGAAACAATGGGGAGTTAGATAGTCTTCTATACGATCCATACCATAGTCAGCCCCACAAATATTTCAGTTTATACTCTGATACAACTGCTTACTTCCTAACAATCTCCAATTCTTCGAATGGTAAGAGAATGCAGGAGGTTAACGGAGTATATGCTGGTTCTCCTGCCCCTTACCATCTGGAGGAACTTTTAAATGTCTATACAGAAGAATACGACCGAGGAAGAAATTATTCCATTGAGACGGCAAAGTCTTCATGGGACTATGGTGAGGGATGGACAGGAAGAGTCCGGTATAAAGGTGAGACCGTCGAATATGTTTTACCGGTCAGTAATTATTTGAGTTCAGGTCCATTGCCCAGGCTTGAAATACTTTTTTCCGGAAGAAATGATCTGAATCATAATGTTCAGGTAGTATTGGGAAGCGACGCCTCTTCAAGTCCTTATGTTTATAGTGTTAATGGCTTCTCCAATCATACCAATAAAAAATTAGAAGTGGATGTTCCGTCACCGGCAATCTCTTCAGGACAACTAAAAGTTACTGTAACGGTATTGGGAGTAGGATTGAGTGCAGATGCTGTCTCTGTTGCATACATAAAACTGGTCTATCCTCAGCTTACAGATATGGCAGGAAGATCAGAAGCTGTGTTGAATGTACTACCTTCTTCTTCTTACATTTCGTTGTCCGGTATTTATTCGGTACCATCTATGCCTGTCGTTTATGATATCTTAGATAGAAATAACTTAAAATTAGTTCATGGGCAATTGTCTGGCAGCAGTCTTCAGTTGCCAGGATCAGGTCCTTCCGGAGCAAACTATTTGATTACAGGGGTATCCAATTATAAGAATGTCATAAAAATTGCTGAAGTAGATCTTTCTTCCTATCCCTTAAACCTGGATTACCTGATCATAACCCATCGTCAGTTGTGGGCAAAAGCGAATGAATATGCTTCATACAGGCAGTCTGCAGAAGGAGGAGGGCATAAGCCGCTTGTAGCAGATGTACTGAAACTCTATGATATGTTTACATATGGAGAGAAGACGTCTTTGGCCATCAGACGTTTTTTAAGTTATTACATAGATAAAGGGAGTCCTGAATATGCATTAATCATTGGTAAAGGTCTTGATCCTGCCCACAGTGCCAACGGCGTTTACTACAGATTGAATCCGGTACCTTCCAGAATGAATGAAAATGCTGCAGAACGGGTTGATGATCTGGTTCCTCCCGGCGGAAGTCCCGGAAGTGACTGGATTTATGTTACGGGATTAGGAAGTAAAAACAAAAACATTCCACGAATACCCATTGGAAGGATACCTGCCAGAACGAACGAGCAGGTTGCCAGTTATCTGAATAAAGTTAAAGAACATGAAAATGCTTCCACAAACCCTAATGCTTTGTGGAGAAAGAGAATCATTCACCTTAGTGGGGGGAATAATCCCAGCCAGGTAACAACCTTCCGGGATTATCTGACTGGCTTTAAGCAAATTGCAGAAGGGGCCTACTGGGGAGGCAAGGTGAAAAGTTTTGTAAAGAATTCCACAAACCCTACTGAGTTTATTAACCTTTCTTCAGAAGTAAATGATGGAGTAGGGCTTATAACTTTTTTCGGACATTCTTCTTCTACCTATTCGGATGTAGATATTGGTTTTGTTTCCATGAATGTTTATGGATACAACAATAAGGGAAAGTATCCGATGATTCTTATGAATGGATGCGCCTCTTCCAATATATACTTCGGAAACTCTTTTGCGGAAGACTGGACGTTAACCCCTAACAAAGGTGCTGTTGTTTTTATTGGGCACTCAGATGCAGGGTATCCGGTGGAATTGAGAAGGTATTCGGATCTGATCTACAAAAAGATGTTTACCGATACTTTGGGGATGCACCGGCCTTTGGGACAAATTCAGAGAGACGTAATAGAAACGTATCTGGGCTCCAACACCCAGGAAGTTGCAGTCGCTAATGCAGATCAGATGCTGCTGGTAGGTGATCCTGCTATAAGGGTATATGCCCCTGGCTTTAGTCAGCATGGAAAGACAACCACTGATTATGCTATAAATAGTTCCGGATTGTTTTTAAAATCTTTTAATTCGGAAAGAATAACCGCTATCTCTGATTCATTTGCCATTGGTATACCTGTGAGCAACCTGGGCATTACGAATTCCGATACTTTCAGTGTGTGCCTGAGAAGGACCATTGGTACAAAGGTAATGAATGAAAATCCTGCATACTATGCTCCCATAAGTTTCGAAGATACTATTTATTATATTGTCCGTACCAATGGACCGGATACTTATGGATTGAATACCTTTGAAATTACACTGGATTGTGAAAACGCCATACCAGAAGCCGATGATTATATCAACAACAAAGCATCGCTCGATTATTTTATTCCTTTAAGTGCTGTTACATGTTTATATCCGGCAGAATTTAGTGTGGTGAATAAACAGCCAGTGACCTTCATAGCTCAGACAACCGATTTATTGGAAGAAGAAGCCGATTATTACATAGAGCTTGATACTTCCTGGAAGTTTAATAGTCCCTTTAAGAAGGCGGCAATAGTGCATTCAGGTTCGCTCATAAAATGGCCTGACATCAAACTGCTTGATACTGTTCCTTCCAATGATAGTATTGTTTATTATTGGCGTATTAGAAAAGCTCAGGCGCAGGAAGAAGAACAATTATGGGGGACCAGCTCTTTTATTTATATCCATAACAGTCCTGAAGGCTGGTCACAGAGTGAGTATCCTCAGTTTCTTAAAGATGATGGTGTAAGCTCTGTAATTGATACTGTCGGAGGTACATTTAAATTTTCTGATCAGAAGACAAGAATTATTATACATACCGCCGGGCCTGATTTTTACCCGCCTGTAAATACGGAATATCCTAATTTGTCCGATCAACAGTTTGTTCAAACGATCATAAATACCAATGGAATACCATGGGTATACAATGGTAGGGGAGGGTGCCAAACAGATGCTGTTGTAGGAAGAATGCTGGGGTTGGCATTCGACAGAATTAGCAGCAATTTTTATGTGGCAAGTCGTGCAGTAAATCTTTGCGGAAGGGCAGAACGTGTTCTTGCAGCTCTTCAGGAGCCAGAATATGCTACCTACATAAATAGTGTAAAACATGGTGACTATATTTTGCTGGTAAGCCATGGAAGGGTTGCATATGAAACCTGGTCAGAAGCAACCAGAAATCTTTTTAAAGACGTATTGGGGGCTAAACTGATTGATAGCCTTAAGGATAATGATGCCTATATTTTACTTACCAAAAAAGGACATTCAACCCCTATCTATGAACGATTTTCTTCTACACAACTGGATCTGGACACTGTCTTGTTAGGAACGAACTATAAGGGGACTGTTACCTCAACATTGATCGGTCCGGCAGATGAATGGGGAAGTCTTTTTTATAATGTTAAAAGAGAAACCAATGATAACTTTGAACTTAAAATTATCCGGTTTAATCTAAATGGAGAAGCGGACACTCTAAATATTCCCCAACAGGATAGTCTTGATTTGAGAACCCTGATTGATGCAGACCTGTATCCTTATATCAAATTGTATGCTGAGTTGCTGGATAGTGTTGATCTTACTCCTCCAGATCTAAAGAAGTGGCAGGTAATTTATAGTCCCGTTCCTGAAGGCACCATAAGTCCGCTTGCAGGGAAACTGGAGCAGTATAAAGTCAAAAAGAAACACGAGGGAGAGCCTTTTAACCTTGAATTTGAGTTTACCAACATTACGAATATTGCATTTAGAGACTCCTTAAAGGTTAAGTATACTCTTAGGAATGTAACCACGGGGAATGTGGATACATCGCTTGTGAACCTGGGAAAGCTTGATGCTCTGGCATCTGTTCGGTTTAATTTCGAAATAAAAACAGCGGGTTTTTCCGGTAACAATATTTTCCAGGCCTATGTGAATCCAAGATTGCAAAAGGAGCAGTATTACAATAACAATATACTGGAAGTTTCATTTGAAGCAGAAGGAGATAAAACGAATCCTTTGCTGGATGTTTTGTTTGATGGTGTTCATATTATGGATGGAGACCTGGTTTCGCCAAGCCCTTTAATAAATATTATTATTAATGACGAAAACAAGTATCTGTTTAAAACAGACTCTGTAGGGATATCCATCTTCCTGCAAAGACCTGGTCAGAATCCTGAACCCATCTATTTTTCCAATCCGGATATTCTGAGGTGGGGACAGACAGGCAGTGCGCGATCCAATACTTTTGGTATTGATTATAATCCCAAAAATCTTCCGGACGGAACATATAAGTTGATTGTACAGGGAGCAGACGCCTCCAATAACAAGTCAGGAAAAGAGTTTTATGAAATCACCTTTACAGTGGAGAATGCTTCTACCATTTCTCATTTTTATCCTTATCCCAATCCGTTTTCAACATCTACCAGGTTTGTGTTCACGCTAACCGGTGCTTATATTCCTGAAGACTTAAAAATTCAGATTATGACAGTAACAGGTAAGGTGGTAAGAGAAATTACGAAAGCCGAATTGGGGGCTATTCGCATAGGGCATAATATATCCGATTATGCCTGGGACGGAACAGATGAATTCGGAGACAAGCTTGCCAACGGGGTATATCTGTACAGAGTAGTTATTAAAAATGCCGGTGATAATTTTAAACAAAGAGCAACAGGGGGCGACAAAGCTTTTAAAAAGGATTTTGGAAAACTTTATATATTGCGGTAATGCAAATAAAAAATAACCAATGGTACAGATTTTTTTTATGGACAGCTCCTCCTTTGTTATTAATCCTTGTCTATGTTTGCCTCGGCTTTTATTATGAAAATAATGACGATATAGCCAGGGATTATGCTTTAAGAGCACCACATAATCCAATTCTTGTTTTTTTTGTATGGATGCCCTTACTTTCCAAAGGACTTCGATGGTTTTATATATTAGCTCCAACATTCCCGTTTTATACTTTGTTAATGTATATCCTGACAGGGGGCGCGTTATATTTAATGGCTTCTTTTTTTGCAAAAAAATATACGGAGCCTTATGAGGGCTATTGGTTGCTAGGTTTTTCATTTCTTTTGTTTTTTGTTGGTGGAATCCTTGAAAATGTAATGTATTTAACCTATACAAGGGTGGCAATACTTACTTGCGGAATGCTTATTCTAAAGCTTTTTTTTTCCGAAAATTTAAGCCGGGCCCAAGTCTTATTAATAGGTGTATTTTTATTAGTTGCTTCACTTTTACGTGTGAGTTGCCTTTTCCTTAGTTTGGCGATTTTGGCTCCAGTCTTGATAACCCGGGCTATCCGGGAGGGAAAAGGCTTAGTGATACATTCGGTAGTACTCATTTCAGTAATGTTGATAGCAATAGGTATTCAGAGTAAAGAATCATTACCGGAACAAGAACTGAATAAGGCCATACAGACGATTTATGATTATAAATATATTAATACTGAAAAAATCACAGATCCTAGAGATAAGCTTTTCTTGGAAGCTGTTTACAAATGGTTCTATGCAGATCCAAAGATCATAAATGTACATATCCTGAATGAACTATTGGAGAAGTATCCTATTGGTATTATTAAGTCTGGTTTCAAGGACGATGTTGTATACTTTGTTGGTCTTGTATTGAGAAATTACTTTTTTCTACTCTTTATAAATATTTTATTACTTATATATTTTTATAGGACCAGAAGTAAAAAAGAGTTTCTGTTAATGGCCATTTATTTCCTGTTTTTTTATGTATTGATAACTTTTATCTCGCTGGCCCTGAAATCAGAAGAAAGAGTTATTGGCCCATCTATCCTGCTATTTACTTTTGCTTTATTGGTTATTGCGGATGCTGGACTATTTGTGAAGTGGGTGGTAAGACGAAGGGGGATAGTTATCTTGCTGTTGCTCATCCTTGGTTTAACCGCTTATAAAGTGAAAGGAAGAGTAGATTTTAATCTGGAAATGCGAAAAAAAAATGAAGCTACTTTAAACGTTCTAAATGATTTTGGTAAAGGAAAGGTTATAATGATAACTTCGCTGGGAAGTCATCTCTCTTTTCTGGATCCGTTTAAGTACTATCCTGTTTATATGGGAGATACCATGATAAGACTTTCAGGAGGATTGTCATTTTTTTCTGAAAATCAGAAGATGATCAAACAAGTGGCCGGTTCTGATTCGTTGCTTGAATTATTTGAAAAAGCCTCCGCTAGGGATAATTATATCCTGATTGCAACGGAGGATGATATAAATTTTATAGGAAGATATTTTGAGTCTTTTTATAAGAAAAATTTTGGCTTTACACCCGTTGAAGAACATCGATTTAATAAAGAACGGCTTAAAGCATTTGTTGTCTTTCGCAAATACTAATTAGGAGAATGCCAGAGATGGTAAATGATTATAAGATAGGTTCGGTTGTTGTAAAATTTATGCTGGTGGCAACAATAGCAGGAGTGTTTGTAGTGCTATCAGGATCTTTATTGCTGGGATACGAACAATGCATTCATACGCTATTATCTTTATTTAATAAAAAAGAAAAGAAAGACTTTGTGTTTGCCATTGCGTCCAGGAACCTTTTTATAAATTTACAGATTTATCTGGTCGTCTTGTTGATTTTTTGTGCCAGCCTGCTGTGGTTTTTATGGGAGAAACTCGAACGGGGGCTTGTATTCCTGAAGGGGGCAGTTGCGGCCATACCGAAAGAATGTCTTTCCTTTTATCGGTCCATGACACAGGCGGAAAGGAGCTTTGCCGGTTGTTTCTTAATAGTACTGATTTTGTACAGGAGTTACCTTATGTTTATGCTTCCTGTTAATTCTGATGAATTATGGATGTTTCAGTCTTATGGAAAGAATAATCCTTTGTTAAGTTTTTTCTGGTATCCTCTTCCAAGTAACCATGTTCTGCAAACATTTGTATCAAGAATCTTTCTTTATTTTTTACCCTATTCAATCGAGAGCATGAGAGTTCCCGTGGTACTGACGGGAATTGTAGTTGTTGTCTTGTATTGTATTATCGCTGACACGTTTATCAGGAACAAAAAAATTACCTTAATGTCGGCAATGTTGTTTACTGCTTCTGCAGGAGTTAATACAAGTCTTGTTTATGCAAGAGGTTATGCGTTCATTCTGTTTTTTACACTATTGTTGATGTTTTTTTTACTTGAAATTATAAGAGGAAACAAAAATGCATCCGGCAATTATGTAATGGTTTATCTTTCGATTGTGGCAGGTTTTATTTCGGTATTTTCTTTTGCTTATAATTTTGTAACAGTTTTAGTTTTTTTTATTCTTTATGTAGTTGCAAAACAGCGGTATTATGAAGCTGGTAAGTTGATAATGGTTTCATTGCTATCGATTCTTACAGTATTAATCTTATATGGTCCCATCATTATTGTAAATGGGTGGAATGCTGTATTTATTCCTTCACATTCCAGTGAGTATTTAAATACTGTTCTGAAAGATCATATCAGGATAAAAATTATTGACTGGTTTATTGGAATACATGAAGTTGCTCCTGTAATTATGTTCCTGTTTGCCCTGTTGCCCATTGTAGTATGGCTGGTGAGAAAGGATGGGTTCAGCAGAATGCTACTTGCTCTAAGTGTTTTTGCCATGCTCGTTCCATGGGTAATTATGTTTGCTCATAAAGTTTATCCTTTTGGAAGAATGCTAAATTATATCTGGATTTTTGTATCAATAGACGTTGGTCTCTTACTTTCTTCTTTAAAGATAAGGGTTTATGGCTGGATGTTGCTAATCGTGCTTGTGCTTTCGATTGGCATAAACGAATGGGTATTGAAAAAAGGAGTGTTTGGAAAGGATATTGCCACTGGCCTTCATAGTGAAAAGATTGCTGAAAAGTTGATGGAAGACAATAGAAAAAACGTGTATTTTGAAAATTCACACTATAGCATGATGGCAGAGTATTATTATGCTAAGTCGGGGAAACCCATCACTTTTTCGTATGCAAAGAACGATGCTGTGGATGCAATCGTTCTTTCAGAATCTACTACTCCAGATGCGTGGATGTTGGACAAGTATAAATTAACGTATCAGGATAATAAAATAAGGATTTATACTCCCTAGTGTTTCAAATAAGTGAAGAAGGTATAGTTGTAAAGGTTTTTTTCATCTGCCTGATGGGCTTCACTTGTTTGTTCTTTCCAAAGGTCCATGTTAAACTCCAGAAATACATCGCCTGTAAAGTTTTCATGTATTCTTGTCAGGTAAAGTTTATCTGCAAGTTTTTCGGATTGATTAATGATCTCTGCTCCGCCAATTATAAAAGCTTCTGTTTCATTGTTTGTTCGACAATACTCAAATGCCTCTTCAATAGAATGGACAACGGTTGCCCCGGGGACTTTATAGTTTTTGTCTCTTGTTACGATAACGAATATCCGTCCTGGCAGGATCTTTCCAATGGACTCGTAGGTCTTCCTTCCCATGATTACATGATGGCCCATGGTCAGGTTTTTAAAGTATTTTAAATCTGCCGGCAAATGCCAGGGAAGTTTGTTTTCATTGCCGATTACGTTGTTTGCAGATACCGCTACTATGATGGATTTTAACATGGTTTATACCCTCTTAAAAATTCTTCGATCAACATTCTTTTTTTTCCTTCAAGCTGCACTTCTTCCAGACTGAGGTATCCATTTCCTGTTTTGAAATAGAGATAGGTCTTGTTGTCTGACAGAAATGGCTTTTCCTCAGGGTTTTCTACCGTGATTGCATTCACAATGGAAGCTTTGAAGATCTTCAGAACTTTGTCGTTCAATATGGTCCATGCAGAAGGAATAGGGGACAGGCCTCTTATCAGGTTGATGATGTCTACGGACGATTTGGACCAGTCGATTTTACCTGTTTCTTTTGAAATTTTAGGTGCCGGTTTTAGTTGAGCAGGTATAATCTGAGGTTTTGGACTCACTGCATCATTTTTAATTGCATTTACGGTCGAGAGCACAAGTTCTGCTCCTTTGTTCATCAGTCTTCCGTAGAGTGTTTCAAAGTTGTCTTCGGTATAAATGGGCTCTTTTTCCTGATATAGAATATCGCCGGTATCAATTTCATGTTTAAGGAAGAAGGTGGTAATCCCTGTTTCTGTTTCTCCGTTGATGATGGCCCAGTTGATTGGCGCGGCGCCACGGTATTGGGGCAGGAGAGAAGCGTGCAGGTTAAAGGTACCAAGTTCCGGCATGTTCCAGACTGCTTCCGGAAGCATACGGAAGGCTACCACAATTCCAAGGTTGGCATTATAACTTTTTAGTTCTTCCAGAAATGCTGGATCCTTCAGGCTTACAGGTTGCAGCACTGGAATGTTTACAGATTCAGCATACTCTTTTACAGGCGAAGCCTTGAGCTTCAGACCACGCCCGGCAGGCTTGTCCGGGGCTGTTACCACTGCCACTACGTTGTAAGAGTTTTTTACCAGAATTTTCAGACTGGGAACCGCAAAATCAGGTGTTCCCATATAAATGATTCTTAAATCTTTAGGCATACGATACGGTTAAAACAGGGAATGAATGCGATTTAAAAGTCTTTATAAAGAAGATATTTTTTCCTCATCAACTTGTAGTTGTTCAGGCCGGCCTGCCAGCTTTCCCTGATAGCGGCCTCGCTCATTCCTTTTTTTATTTGTTCCTGCAAGCTACTGTTTCCTGCAAGTTTATTAAAAAAGTTGTTAAAGAATTTTTCTTTGTCAGGAGACTTTTGGTACATGTCTATAACATAATTCAGTTTCAATCCTGGCTCAGGACGTTGTTTGGAAAGGTCAATGCCATAGCAAACCTTATTTTCATAAGGTGGATTTTTAGCTCCGGTGGTTGACACAGGTTTAAAGGTATCTTTACCGTATGCGGGATCCGGAGCGCCAATAACCTGAAAGGCTTTGTCTGTCCCTCTTCCAACGGACATTACCGTCCCTTCAAACAGGCCAAGGGATGGATAAAGCAGGATGGACACTTCGTTAGGCAGGTTGGGCGAAGGTTTTACCGGAAGTACATAGCGGTCTTTATGTTCGTAGTTTTTTACCTTCACTATTTTAAGATTGCAGGTTTTGTTGCTGTCCAGCCAGTGTTCTCCGTTGATCATTTGTGCCAGTTCGGCTATGGTAAGCCCGTGAACCAGAGGAATGGGGTGCATCCCAACGAATGATTTGTATTTTGTTTCAAGTACTGGTCCATCTATATAAGATCCGTTAGGATTCGGACGGTCAAGAATTAAAAGAGGTTTACCGTTTTCTGCACAGGCCTGCATGACAAAATGCATGGTGCTGATATAAGTATAAAACCGGACTCCTACATCCTGTATGTCAAAAATGACCACGTCAACATCCTTAAGTTGCTCCGGTGTAGGTTTTTTATTGTTGCCATAAAGGGAAACCAGCGGCAGGCCCGTCTTTTTATCAACTTCATTTTTTACAGTTTCTCCTGCATCGGCTTCTCCACGGAAGCCGTGCTCCGGGGCAAATATTTTTTTAATTGTTACTCCCAGGCTTAATAAAGTGTCTACAAGATGGGTGTTTTGAATCATGCTGGTCTGGTTGACAACCAATGCGACTTTTTTGTCTTTCAGGAATGGCAGGTACTCATCGATTTGGTAAGCTCCGGGAAGAATTGGAGAGGCGTTTATATGAGCTGTGGTATTTTTATGGGTATCCCTGGGCTTATCCATTGAATGGCAGGAAGAATCATTCATTAGTAAACTGAATGAAAGCAAAAAAGCCAAAAACATTTTGTTCATTTTTAAATTTTTTGAATGGTAAACAAATATGTAAGTATATTTAAGGGTTAAAATTAAAACGATTTTTCAGATGGTATATAATTTTCCTTCTTTTATTAAAGATCGTTTTTATAATAATCTGTTTTATAAATTGAAAGTTATTTACCGCTTGAAGGGTTCATGAATATATATCATTTTATTTCCAGCAGAATCCGGCACGTCAGGAAAGATTCATTTACCTATCTGGTCAGAATTATTGCGACGCTTAGTATTGCTATAGGACTTGCTCTTATAATAATATCTTTTGGTATACTGGAAGGTTTTAAGAAAAGAATTAAGGAGAAGATTTTTAGTTTTGGTGCTCACATTCAGGTTAGCCGACACGATATCAGCCGTTCTTATGAAGAAACTCCTTTTCCTAAACATACCGACTTGTACGATCATCCCTCAAAGATCAAAGAGATTGCTCACATTCAGGTCTACAGCAAAAAGGCAGGTTTGCTGAAAACCGATGAGGAAGTAAATGGGGTAATTGTTAAAGGGATAGGAAAAGATTTTAGTTTTTCCAGGTTTAAAAACAATATCGTAGAAGGGAGATTCCTGTCCTTGCCGGATAGCGGCTATTCAAGGGATATAATGATCAGTAAGAGGATTGCCAATAAAATGAAGTTAAGTATTGGCGATAGTGTAATGATCTTTTTTGTTCAGAATCCTCCCCGATACAGAAAGCTGGCGATCAAGGGTATTTACGAAACAGGGCTTGAGGAATTTGATGACCTCATTATCCTTGGGGATATCAGGCTTTTGCAAAAAATAAACAACTGGAATGAAGAACTGATCGGTGGTTATGAAATCTTTCTCAAAGATTTTTCTACTTTGACAACCGCTGCGGAGAAGGTTTTCGAAGCCATGGATTATGACATGCAACTGGAAAAAATAACCGACAGGTACATTCAGATATTTGACTGGCTTGCTTTGCTCAATCGAAATGTAGCCATATTTCTGGTGCTGATTCTCTTTGTGGCGAGTTTTAATATGGTTTCAACGCTCTTTATAATGATTATGGAGCGAACGCGGATGATTGGGATGTTGAAGGCTTTTGGTGCAACGGATGGTCAAATCAGGGGAATTTTCTGGTACAACGGAATTTTTATAATCCTGAAAGGAATGTTTTGGGGAAATGTATTTGGAATTGGATTCTGTCTTTTGCAGTACTACTTCAAATTAATCCCACTGGATCCGGAAAATTATTACATGAACGCTGTTCCTATCGAGTGGAATTTTGAGGTACTGGCACTGGTAAACCTAATGACGTTTATTCTGATCGCTATGGTAATGTTTATACCAGTGTTTGTTATTTCAAAAATAAAACCGGTAAAGTCTATTAAGTTCAGCTAGAAAGGATTTACTTAATAAAAATAGAAGTGCCCCTATTCAGGGGTATATTGCCTGAAAAGGCTTTCTATTTTCATCTGAAGTACACCAAACACGGCTTCCTTAAAAATTCCGGAAGACATTTTCGACTCCCCAAGGGTGCGGTCGGTAAATATGATAGGTACTTCAATAATTTTAAATCCGTATTTCCATGTTAAGAACTTCATTTTGATCTGGAAGGCATATCCGGTAAACTTAATATCATCCAGATTAATGGTTTCAAGTACTTTTTTACGGTAGCACTTAAACCCAGCTGTAGTATCCTGAATCTGCATGCCTGTGATAAACCGCACATAGGTGCTGGCATAGTAGGACATCAACACCCTGCTCATCGGCCAGTTGATTACGGTAATTCCGTTTACATAACGAGAGCCGATTGCCAGGTCATAGCCCTGCTCTGCGCAGGATTTATATAATTTAACAAGGTCTTCGGGATTGTGGGACATGTCGGCATCCATTTCACAGATGTACTCATAGTTTTTTGCGATAGCATATTTAAAACCATGTATGTATGCAGTGCCCAGCCCAAGTTTACCACTTCTTTGTTCCAGAAAAAGCCTGTCAGGGTATTCAAGCTGAAGGTCTTTAACAATATTAGCAGTGCCGTCTGGCGAGCCGTCATCTATAATTAATACATCAAAAGGGACACTTAATGAAAAAACCTTTCTGATTACAGTTTCAATGTTTTCCTTCTCGTTATAAGTCGGTATAATGACAATCGCCTTTTCCACGTGATAAAAATAAAAAACAAATTTAAGAATGAATATCCTTTGTGTCGGAAATATTTTTGGCCAGCTTCTTAGCGTTTTTAATACAATCGGATAAAGATATCCCTTTGTACCAGCCTGCGCAGAAATGTAATCCTTTAATCTGAAGCTTTTCTATAGCTGAATAAACGGCCTGGAGCTTTAAATCGTATTGGGGAATAGCTTTTTCCCATCTGTGAATTCTTTGAAGGACAGGAGGGGCTTGAAAGCCGAGATCTTTTTGAAACTCCTGAGAGAGTGTGTTTCTGATGTAATTATCATCTTTATGGTAATGCTCGTAATACTGGCTTCCCCCCACAAATGAGGTGAGGAGGATTTTATCTTCCGGTACTCTTCTGGCAAATACGGAAGAAGTCCAGATGGAGCCTGCAGCAAACTTATTTTCTACTTTTGGATTCAGTCCTCCAAAACCATTCAATTGAACATTCGTCTGCTCTTTGGAATAAATGGAATGCACCAATGCCATAGGCGGATATTCTACCTGCTTTAAAGTTCGGGCTACTTCGGGAGCAATGACTTCCAGCAATGGAGCTGCGGCGTAAGCAGGTGTGGCCACAACCAGATGGGTACAGGTGTAGGTAAGAGGCTGGCCATTCGAAAACGCACTAATGGTGTAGTGATTGTTTTCGTATTGAACCTGTTCAACCTTGGTGTTTAACTGAAGATTTTTAAGATGTTGGGCAATTGTTGCTGGCAAGGTAGCCATCCCTTTTTTAAAATTGTAGGATGTTCTTCTGCTGCCTCCTCCTGATTTGACCATTCCTTTCAGAACAGATCCGTTATTATTTTCCAGTTCCTGTAAGAACGGGAAAGTAAGTTTTACCAGAAGTTTTTCAGGATTTCCGGCGTAAATACCTGCAACAAACGGGTTTAGTACGTAATCAGAAACTTCTTTATTGAATCTTCTGGTGATAAAGTGCGCCAGTGTTTCCTCTTCAATCTTTTCAGATCTTCTGAAAAATTCGCCTATGATGGACAGCTTTGTTTTAAACGAAAAGAAATTACTTTTTAGCAGTTTGGGTGGTGAATCAGGAAGTACCTGATAACTTCCGGCCCGGAAAATGTAACGGTCCTTGCTGACAGGATTTGCTTCAACCAGTTCATTGTCAATTCCTACAGTTTTGAAAAAATCCCTGACTTCATCATCCGCTAAAATGCTGTTGGGGCCAACATCCAGTGTATACTCCTCTGTTACTTCTGTTTTTATATATCCTCCGATTCTGTTCTGTTCTTCCAGCAATATGTATGGGATATTTCTTTCCTGAAGGTGAAACGCCAATGTCAACCCTGAAATTCCGGCACCTATAATTGCGACCATATAAATTCGTGTAAGTTCCTGCATGCTAAAATACATTCCAATGCATTTAAAAGGACTATTTTTGGGAAAAAAATTAAAAAAGCGAATGGGTGCTAAATGTATTTTTCTTGACCGGGATGGGGTGATTAACGTTGATAAAGTTGATTATACCTATACCATCGAAGATTTTAAAATAATTCCCGGTGTGATAGAAGCGTTGGAGGCCTTTAAAAAAGCAGGATATTTATTGGTGGTAGTGACCAATCAGTCTGGAATCGCCAAAGGGATTTATGGTCACGAAGATGTAAAACGCTGTCATGATTATTTTCAGGAAAAGTGTGGTAATCTTATCGACAGATATTATTACAGTCCTTACCACCAGTCTGTTTCAGAGTCTCTTTCCAGAAAACCGGATTCTCTGATGCTGGAAAAAGCAATTGCCCGATTTGATATAGATATCAATCAATCCTGGATGATCGGGGATAAAAACCGGGACATGACTCCGGCCCAAAAGCTCGGCATTAGAACTGTGATGGTTGGTCATGAAGAAACTAATCCGGTTGAAGTGACCCTTAAAGCTGAGGATCTGAAAAGAGCATCAGAACTGATATTACAGGCAAAAGCCTAATCTTCTGAATAAAAAATGGCTCCGTGAAAAGTACGGAGCCAGTTTTTCTCAGTCCAAAAAAATATCAAAAAATAGTTTTGAAACGTAAGTAGACAGCTGTTGAGCTACCATTTTACTCTTGTTCAAGGGTTTATACGTAAAACACACAGAAGGTTACTGCATTTTTGGTGTAAAATACTGTAAATCAAAGATTATTTATATTTTTAGAAATTGCTTATTTACAATTGCTTCCCTTATACTTTTTCATATTTTAAGCAATTTTCAATGAAATCTTACAAGAGTAGAGGGCTCGGCGGAACAGCAGAATCTTTGATTTATCCAATAAATTTTTTTTAAAAATTAAGAGTTTGACTTGAGAAAGGATGGGTCGGTCAGAGTGTTTCAGGATTTCGTTTTCAAAATGGTTTGGGTTCAGCAATGGTCGAAGGCTAAACAGGAATACATAAAAAAACCTCAGAATGTTACTCTGAGGTTTTTTTAGTATAGCTAAGCAGAAGCTTCTTATTTTACATTGAAAGAGCCTTCTCCGATCTGATATCCTTCAGAATATACATGGACTTTGTACTGTCCTGGAACATAGTTGAATCCTTTGGAAAGGATGAAGGATAGTTTCTGATTGGTATTATCGAAATGTAGATCCTGGCTTAGGGTGTAAGGAGCTTCAGTTCCGTCAGCCAAAGTGATAACACCACCACCATTGATTGGATCCGCGAAAGGAGTTCCAGAAGGAGGTATCAGTGCTACGTAGAATTTTTTAAGGTTCTTTTTTGCAGCTTTATTATCAGCAAGAACAAACGTTATTTTAATTCTGTCGATTTTGCTGTGCTTATACTCTTCCTGATCCATTTCTTTTCCGTTTTCTTTCAGGGCTGTTACTTTAACTCCTTCGGCCTTTAAAATAGATGCATAGGCAAGTTCTTTAAATGCCATATTCAGAGAATCGCCAAGTCTTCTTTTCTCAGTTGTAAGGTGGGTTACACTGGTATTAAGAGAATCGTTAGCTGATTTTAGCTGAGCAATTTCGTAATCTTTAGCAATGATCTCTTCTCTAAGTCTTGCAACCAGTTCTTCAAGTTCTTTGCGTTTATTGGAATCAAGTTTGTTGGTCTTCTTAAGCTGAGCGATGAAGGAATTAAGACTGGAAATTTGTCTGTCCAGAGAGTCGTTTTGCAATCCAAGGATTTCTCTTTCCTGTCTGATTCTTTCAAGATCCTGACTCATTGTCTCCAATTCCTGGGTCTTGGCGACAATTTCACTGTCTTTTGAGCTAACGACTCCTGTCAGTTCTTCAATTTTTTCAGCTTTTTCATCATTTTGATTATTCAGAGTAATGACAAAAAAGATTAAGGCAATATTCACGACCAGTGAAAGAGCTAGGAGGATTTTAACGGTTTTGTTGCTTTCAGGCTTATTGCTTTCAGTCTTGTTGCTTTTTTTTTCCATATAATGTTTTTAGTGCTTTATTTATTCGAGGGTGTAAATTAAAGAGATTTTGCAGGGTTTAGCAAATTTATATTGGCTTAATAGGTGTTTTTTAGACCTCTTTTGTTATGAAAATTAGAGAATTATTGCTTTTGGTGCTTCTGGTTGGGTGAAAAACGGGGGCGAAAATAAAAAAGTATAGTTTGGTTAGGAATGTTTGAGTAAATAAGATTTGGGAGATGAAAGATTTCAGGATATATTTTTCCCTTTGAAGGAGGATATCCTGATTGGGAAAACCTTCTTTTGACTACTTTTTAGGTTTTCTGATAAATTATACCTAGCTTTGGCTTGTTGTTGCACGTACAATTTGATGCAGAGATTCTTTTTTCCCCTTCATTAAAAGTAAGAAAGAACTAATAGCTACCTCAATTAGTTTCTTTTAAGTTATACAACCAGAAAATCCAGGGAACAAAAAGCTTTTTAATAAAATCAAAAAAAGGAACTTCCCCTAAGGACATCTATTGCCCTGGTGCTATCGATAAGATAGATTACTACTCTTTTGGTAAGAGAGTAATAAGAGGAGGTAAAAGGTGGAAATTCCTTTGTGAAAATTAATGAAATACATGTCGTTTAAGAACTTAAACCTTATATCCCCGATCCTGGAGGCATTGGAACAAGAGGGATATACCCAGCCAACGTCTATCCAGTCACAGGCTATCCCCTTAATATTAGAAAAGAAAGATTTATTAGGCTGTGCCCAGACGGGTACCGGAAAAACTGCCGCATTCTCTTTGCCAATCCTTCAGCTGCTTGAACAGAAGCTATCAGGTAATAAAGGAAAAAAGTCCATAAAATCTCTAATATTAACACCCACCAGAGAGCTGGCCATTCAGATTGGAGATAGTCTTTCTGCCTATGGAAGATATACCAGTATAAACCATACAGTGATTTTTGGCGGAGTATCTCAAAACCCTCAGGTCGAAGCCTTGAAAAGGGGAGTAGATATTCTTGTGGCAACGCCCGGAAGACTTCTGGATCTCATGAATCAGGGATTTATATCGCTCAGCCATATAGAAATTTTTGTTCTGGATGAAGCAGACAGAATGCTGGATATGGGATTTATTCATGATATAAAAAGAATCCTGACCAAACTGCCGTCTAAGAAACAATCGTTGTTTTTTTCTGCAACCATGGCTCCTGAAATTAAAAAACTGGCAGAGACCATTCTGGTAAATCCAAGTAAAGTAGAGGTAACCCCTGTTTCCTCCACGGCCGAAACAGTAAATCAATCGGTTTACTTTGTTGAAAAGTCGAATAAAAAAGGCTTATTAATACATCTGTTGAAAGAATCTGCAATTCCGGAAGCACTGGTATTCACGAGAACCAAACATGGTGCAGACAGGATCAGTAAAGATCTTACCAGGGCAGGAATAGCAGCGGAAGCGATTCATGGCAATAAATCACAGAACGCCCGACAAAGAGCGTTGGAAAATTTCAAGCTTAAGAAAATAAGGGTTCTGGTTGCTACCGATATTGCTGCCAGAGGGATTGATATTGAAAAGCTTTCCCATGTTATCAATTACGAGTTGCCAAATGAACCAGAAACGTATGTACACAGAATTGGGCGTACTGGAAGAGCTGGGGCTAATGGTAGTGCTATTGCATTTTGTGATACAGAAGAACGCGCATATCTGAGGGCCATTCACAAATTGATATCAAAAGAAATTCCTGTAATAAAAGATCATCCTTTTGAAGGCCCTGGGAAAGAGGTGGCAGGAGTCGCCAACACTCACTCTTCAGAGATGAGGCAAAATTCCTCAGGCAGGCCGAAACAAACCTCAAAGTCTTCTGGAAAAGGGAAACCCAAATGGATGCTTCGGAAAAAAGCAAATGGGAATAACAGGAGTCATACAACTTCCCGAACTTCCAATACTGCCAGTTAATTAAAAGCCTGGCTTGGTATACAAATGTGCAAAGTCCTTCAGAAGCGTTATCTGAAGGACTTTTGTGCTTTATATCTTTACTTTATAGTTTAAGCTGATTTCATTTCCGTGGAAACCTCTGAAACCCCAGTTGTGCGCAGGTACGTCCATTATACAGATTTCGACATCCGTCTCGGTGATACCGATTTTTTCTCTTATTCTTTCAAATAATAACTGAACCAGTTTCTTTTTGGTCTCAACACTTCTCCCTTCAATCATGATCAGCTCTATGATCGTATAGGCATCGGTACGTCCTTCCGGATAATAAAAATCATCTTTTTCTAATCCTATAAACCTGTGGGCCCGCTTGTCCCTCGGGAATTCCAACGCCTCCACGACACATTCATGAATGACATCGGAAAGTTCTTTTTTTACAAGGTCTAACTTTTCTTTTAGCCCGTATATTTTTACCTGTGACATGGCTTTACTTTTTGCAAATAAAATAAAATTATTGTTTCAGAACCTGCTTTTGGAAAATTACCAATTCATCTTCTATATTGCTGCTTTGGTGCTATCCTTATATTTCGTAATTATATTTTGAATCAATAATGTCAAAAATAGTACTTGTAACCGGCGCCTCTTCCGGAATTGGTAAAGTAATTGCCAATTATCTGACCAGTAAGGGGCACATTGTGTATGGGACTTCCAGATCTATTAAGCAGGATGACCTGAAGTTTAAAGCGCTTCCAATGGATGTGTGCAGCAATGAAAGCGTGAAAAACGCGATAGATCATATTCTTAATGAACACGGAAGGGTAGATGTGGTAATCAATAGTGCAGGAGTGGGCATTGCCGGAGGATGTGAATACCTGTCTATTACAGATGCAGAAAAAGTGGTAGGTACCAATTTAATCGGTGTTATCAGGGTTTGTCAGGCTGTTATGCCTTCCATGCGCGCCCGGCAATCTGGTCTGATAATCAATATCAGTTCGATCGCTTCAGAAATGGGATTACCTTACAGGAGTGTTTACAGTGCAAGCAAGGCGGCACTGGACAGGTTTACGGAAGCACTGAGGATAGAAACCAGGAAGTTTGGCATTAAGGCCTGTTGTATTCAGCCAGGTGGGATTAAAACAGATATAAATGCCAACAGATTATATACTCCTGTTCCGGAAGGGAGTCCTTATAAAGACAGTTTTGAAAGAGCTTATGAAGCAATCAATGCCAGTGTCAGCAAAGGACTTGACCCTGAATTGTTCGGTCCGCTTGTAGAGTCCATTATGAAGGCAGATCGTGTAAAGAGAATCTACAGAGTGGGTAAAGTAACAGAAAAGCTTGCCGTATTGGTTAAAATGATAGTTCCGGACTTTGTGTATGAACGTATCATTGCCGGATTTTACAAGATTTAATAGTTAACCACTAAAAAATCCCTGCAACTACAGGGATTTTTTTAGTTTATGAGAACAGGGCTTCGGCCTGTTTTATAGATTCCGGTTTGCCTACATCCAGTAAGATGTCGCTGGTATGATCAAAGCCGATAATGGTATGGCTCTGACACAAGTCGAGGTAAACATCTACCATTGAAAACTTGCCTTCCTGATGGATCAGATCCAGGAGAGCTGGTTCGATAATGTGTATACCGCTAAAGGCTTTTGGTGTCAGATTGGTTTCTTCTTTTTTAATTTTTACTTCTCCTGTCTTAGTGTTTTTCCAGCCACAAAGTTCATTGTTTGCATTGAAAAGAAAATATCTTGAGGTTTCCCGTTGGGTTACCGCAAGGGTTGCAACCGCATTATGGGTATGGTGATAATCGATTATTTTAGCAACAGACAGGTTCGTCAGCATATCCACATTCATTACCAGAAAAGGCGAGTTCCCTTTAAGGAAAGGGGAAGCCTTTTTCAGTCCTCCGCCTGTTTCAAGTAAGGCATCTGTTTCGTCCGAGAGGTGAATGGTACATCCAAAGTTGTTATGCTCTTTTAAGAAAGCGATAATCTGATCGGGAAAATGGTGCACATTTATCACAAACTCATTAATTCCATAACCTTTAAGGTATTCAATATTTCTTTGAAGTAAAGGTTTATTGTTTACAACAGCCAGGGCTTTGGGGTGATTTTCGGTAAATGGTTTTAAGCGGGTTCCTAAACCTGCAGCAAAGATCATTGCTTTCATAAAAATTCAATCGTATAGAAATTCTTAATTAACCCAGTTTTTTGCATCCTGAATACAATGCGTTAACTCAACCTTAACTCCAAACTTTTGCTGAAGGTGTTTGGCAAGGCTGTCCGCTGCAAACACACTTCTATGTTGACCACCTGTGCAGCCAAAGCTGACCATAAGACTTTCAAAGCCTCTTTTCAGGTAGTCGGAGACACTTATGTCCACGATACTATAAACGTGTTGCAGGAATACCGGCATCTCTGTCTGATAAAGAAGAAAGTCCTGAACGGGCTTGTCCCGCCCTGTAAGCTTTTTATAAGGCTCAAATCTTCCAGGGTTCAGGATACCTCTGCAATCGAATACAAATCCTCCTCCGTTTCCCGAAAGGTCTTCCGGATGTCCTGTTTTGTATGAAAAACTACAGATTTTTACGACCAGCTTACTTTCCTTATCCGCTCTAACATTTTCGAAACGACTGATAATGGTATCTTCTACCATGGCGTTGAGCACCTTTTCCAGCTCGGGCAGGCGAATCGGTATCCCTTTGTTTTCAAGGAACCACTTTAAATTCCTTAAAGCATAAGGAATACTGCTGATGAAATGAGGCTTGCGTTCAAATAGACCACGGAAACCGTATGCGCCAAGTGTCTGGAGCATGCGTATAAGCACGAATCCCCTGTAGATATCAAGGAAGTCTTTTTTATTAAGCTGATTTCCCAATAGGTCATTGGCCCTGTCAAAATAATAAAGAACCAGTTCGTCTCTCCATTCATAGGGCAAAGAGGCTTTGGCCTGCCAGAGCATGGAGGCAACATCGTATTGAAGTGCGCCCTGCATGCCTCCCTGGTAATCGATAAAGTATACTTTATCGTCTTTGACCATTACATTACGGCTCTGACAATCCCGGTGCATGAAATACTTGTTACGCTCCTGCATAAGGTAATAGCTGAGCATTTCAAAGTCATTCAATAACAGATTCTTGTCATAGTTCAGCTTCAGAGCCCGGAGAAAATAATATTTAAAGTAGAGCAGGTCAGAGTAAATGGCCTGCCTGTCAAAAGAGCGGGTAGCAATACAATAGTCATAGTTCAGGCCTGTTCCGCCCTGAATCTGAAGCTGAGCAAGCTGGGCAAAGGTTTTCTGATACAGTTCAAAAGTGCGCTCTGTATATCCTTCAGTTTGTATAATGTCAAATAAAGAGGTATCCCCGAGGTCTGCCTGAATATAGAATTGCTTATCAGGACTGGTATGAAATATTTCCGGAACAGCAAGCTGCTTGTTGGCAAAATGCTTTGAAAACTCAATGAAAGCAGTATTCTCAGGGGCGTTATTATTATAGGTAACAATGTAGTTGCGAGGGGGCGTTTTTACCCTGAAATACTGTCGGTCGCTTCCTGCCTGAGCCAGCTGTCTGACTTCTTCTACCGGTATTTCTGGTTTCCAGGTTTCAAAATAACCTTTTACTTGTTCTATAATGGTAGACATGTTGCTTTTAATTTCTTCTTAAGGAGCTGAGTCTCCTGTGCTTGATTGGTTAAATATTCACCTTTCTTTTTTTTATTACAAAGTAATTAAAACAATATTTAATTGTTATAAATTCATTTTAAGAAGCGAGAATGCTTCCTTAAATGTTTTAAAAGTATTTAAAGTTTTGATTTTTAACGTATAGTGAATAGTTGGCTGTGTTCCGGTTTACCTTTTCCCAAAACTATTTGCGATACCATAAGAAGTTTTTAAAGGAAATGAAAAGTAAAAAAGGTTTTTGGCTATGTCTGCTTTTATGGTTTATGGCATTCCATAGCGGTATAGCGAATATGGCCTCACCCACCTGGCCGGGAACTATAGCCGGTTCTGCCATGTCCAGCCGGGACATCGATATCTTAAAGGAAAAAATTTTATCCGGCTTTATAAAGAGGAGCATACCGCTGCTTATAAAATTGATTATACTATTAAATGCGACTCTTCCGGAAAGCAGATTCCATTGCTTTTTTATGCAGTGGACTACCTGGGTGATTTTAACGTATGGGTGGATAATCAATTGGTACGGGTAGAAGAGGTATCGGATGCCCATCAGGCTTCTTTGCAAAAATTTGAAGATGCATTGAATAGTACAGAATGGATTGAAGAATTAAAGCGGAAGCCTGAGCATAGGGATCTTAAGTTTTTTAAGGTCGATTTATCTGAAGGAACTCATCAAATTCATATAGAATACATATCAAAAGCCTGGGTGGATTCGCGGCACTGGGTCAGGAAGTACTCTTTCAGGTATTCATTGTTTCCGGCAAAATTCTGGAGGTCTTTTAATGCTATTGAAATTACCCTAGAAACTTCGGATAATTTTGAGCTTACCACCAATCTGGGTGAGCCGGCGGAAGGCCGGTTGGGTTCTCTGGCAACCTGGAGGTTTGAGAAACTTCCGGTAGATGAAATCGAATTAGCTTATACCCCGCCGATAAGCCTTTGGGCGAAGATGCTGATCGCAATAAATCCAATAGGCCTGACCTTTCTGTTTTTTATTGCTATAACGATCGTTCATTACAAGCTCATTCAACAACACAGATTCAAAAATCCGGAGAGCAGGTACTCATGGGTTCAGCTAATTGGGGTTATTGTTGTTCCTTTCCTTATTGTGGTTTGGTTTATCTTAACATTTGACTTTATTGATGATGCTATTGGAGTGGAAGCTGGTAAACAACATGGGTATACATTCCTGGCAATAATCTTTTACCCGGTCTTAATGTTCCTGTACTGGAGAGTGCTTCGACTGATTCACTCTTTGGTATTTGTAAAGAGATTTTTAGTGTCTGTTTATGCGACTATTAAATCGCATGATAAGTTCCCGTCTCGTTTTAAGTAATTTTTTCTGAACAGGTTTAATGGTTCGGGGAGGGTTTCTTTATTAGGAAATATATTAAAAAGGAAGAGGAGAGGAATGGCCCTCTCCTCAGTTCTTAAGGTAATATCAGGTCTACAGGTTTGTCTATCACGTCCTGATCTTTCAGATTGTTCTGTCCGTCGAGAGCAATTTCCTCCGCTAACACTCTGTCAGAAGGCATGGAAGAACCTATCATGGCTTTTTCTTCTGCTGTAATGATGCAATCCGAAGGAATACGACTGCCATTCTCCGTAATGGTTTTAAAGGCCAGGGATCTGGCTTTTTTAGAGTGATAAATCGCTTTTTGAAAGAGGTTTCTGATATACATTTTCTTTGCAAACTGCTGGTGTCTCAGCGCATTTACATAATTGCCGTTATAAACTTTCCCTTTTTTAATGGCTGCATGGGCTGAAGTAATGGCTTTATTGGTTCTGGTAAGAAACTGTTTGGCCTGGGCCTTAGTCACCTCATTAATACTTGCCTTAAGTGGCAGAAAAAGAACCACCATAAAGAGTATAATCAAATAGTTTTTCATAAATGGTAGAATGAATTGAGTTTGAAGGTATTATTAAAGAATAGGTTAAAATAGTAATAAATAGGCAAAAAATGGCATTTTGTTAATTTTATTCTTCTGTTAATTCCGGATTTTCATTCTTTAGTTGGTAAGTGTTTGAATATTAGTATATTTAAATTCTCTTTTAAAGGTTGAGTAAAAGTTTTGGAATAAATCATTGAAATATATGCAAGCGACGTTGTCTGCTATGTTAACTGTTAAAAGTGAAGTATTAAAGTCTTTAACGATTGATGGTCATATACTTTCACAGGCCAACTATGTCTGCTTATATGAAGGTGAAGTACAGGGCACAGGCGTAGTGGCCACCCTGCCATTTGAAAGAGACGATGAGGCTTATGGCATCGAAAGGTTTTCGGGAAACATTGGAAACAGATCCGGCACCTTTGTCCTGGAGAATTTTGGAATCGGAGAACCGGGAGAGGGAAAGGTATTGAAAACCATCGTGCCTGGCTCCGGCACGGAGGACTTTTGCGGGATAAGAGGCGCTATTACCCTGGTATCGGTAAAGGATAAAAAACTAAATGTTACTTTTCAGTGTGAATTTGATCCTATGCTAGCCAGAGAGGATCAGCCTTTATCTGAATAGGATCCCCTGTCTGAGGATGGTAGAAGTGTAGGCTGGAGGCGTGGAGCGCAATGGAATTGGGCGCATAGTCAACGAAGGAACCGTATAAAATATCCCCCAGGATGGGACAGCCGGAGGCAGCCAGCTGGGCTCTGATCTGATGAAATTTTCCGGTATGAAGTTGAATGTTCCATAAGTGGAAATTTTCTTTAAAAGGCGTAACGCTGTAGTCCAGCAGAACTTTTTCAGCTTCTGTATGTGAGGCCTCTACAATGACCGCCTTTTTGTTTTTTTTATCTTTCCATAAATAATTTTCGAGTCTTCCTTCTTTTATTGGTGGTGCAAACTGTGTAAGGGCCTGGTAGAATTTTCTTACCCTTCTGGTGGCAAATTGTTCGCTAAGGTTTTTGAGGACAGACTTTTTTCTGGCAAACAAAACAATACCGCTCACCGGCCTGTCCAGTCTGTGTACATGCTGAATATAGATGTCTTTGGATTTAGGATGAAGACTTCTTTCGTATTTCTGAACCTGGTGAAGAAGGTTCAGGTGACCATTTCTGTCCGGTTCCACCATTAAACTACATGGTTTATTAACGACTAAAATACTGGAATCTTCAAACAGGATGTGGTCGGGAACATTGATTTTAATAGACATGGAGGTAATCCGGTAAACAGTACCTCAAAGCTAACAAATAAAGAAAAGGTTAAAAAATTTAAAAATTTAAAATGCACCATGGGTGAATGAAGTCGGAGGATGGTGGATAAAAATAATTTTAATATTTCACATTGTTTGCTAAATTGCCTATTATTTAAATGATTAGCCAGTAGTGGATAATTTTACTATATCGGATAAAAATAAAGCAGACATCAGAGAGCTGATGCGCATGTTGCAGGAAGACGTCATTCCTAAATACAAAAACCTTTTAGAAATCGATTTTCCAAATGAACAGGAGTTGGAAAATATGAAAGGACTAAGGGAAATAATGGAACTGGCCAAGCCTATTATTGAAACGTATTCCTCCATATTGCAAAGTAACTTACTGGAAGCCGAAGGAGATCAGTATACGAGCGAGGAGAACATTTCCGTGGAGGTGAAAGCGCCTTATGAGGAAATGATGGCAGAAGAGCTAAATGAGCAAAATCAATAAAGAAAAATAAAAAAGCCTCAGACATCTCTGAGGCTTTTTTATTTTACCAATCGGTTTGTTTTGCCGGATCGTTTTGTACTTCTTTTACTTTTTTCTTAAACTCTTCTATCAAAGCGTTTACCTGAGTATTGGTAGAGTTTTTAATGTATACCCAGCTTTTAGCCAGCATTGCATCTTTACCACAGTCGGCAGTTGTGTTTTCCAGCTTTCCTCCGGAGCCGGCACCGTTTTGACCTTCATGTACAAAGTCGGTTAAGATATATCTGTATTTACCAGCTTTTACAAACACGGAGAATGTAAATTTAACAACGCCTTTATCTTTTTTGCCGGGTTTTACTGCTTCGTATTCTACAGGAATCTGAGCATTAAATACAATGGTGTAAGTGCCTTCGTCCTGACTTTTAACCGGCCAGTTCTTAGCTTTTCCAAATTCCTGAGCAATAGTAATTACATCTTTTTCAGTTAATGGAGCAGATTCAATAATATTTATGTAAGTGATTTTACCAGTGTTCTGGTCGACAGGTAAATTTTGCCCTTTTGAAGTTAAGGCGAGAAACAATAAAATGACAAATGCTTGTAAAGTGTTTTTTAACATAGATCTTCGTGAATTTTCTGTTGAAAATGGTAAAAAAAACGAAAAAAGAAAAAATAATATTTATATTTTCCTATTTATGTAATTTATATTCATTTTTTATTGCCATCAAACTGACTTAATGATTAATTTGTTTCATTGTTTGAAATCAAAAATCCACTATAAGAATGTTAAAGGCAGAAATGCACACCAGTAAAGGTGTAATGAAAATTGAGTTCTACGAAAAAGATGCTCCAAACACTGTTAAGAATTTTGTGAAATTATCTCAGATGGGGTTCTATGACGGACTTACATTTCACAGAGTTATCCCGAATTTTGTCATTCAGGGTGGATGCCCTAACGGAGATGGAAGAGGAGGTCCGGGATATCATATAAAATGTGAATTGGATGGAGAGAACCAGTACCACGACCGTGGAGTGCTTTCTATGGCTCATGCCGGAAGAAACACTGGTGGTTCACAGTTCTTTATTTGCCACAACAGAGCGAATACTAAACACCTGGACAGAAATCATACATGTTTTGGAAAAGTTGTAGAGGGGGTAGATATTGTTGATTTGATTAAGCAGGGCGATAAAATTGAAAAGGTTGTTATTATTGAAGAATAATCTTCTGTAAAGCCTTATTATTCAGAAAGCTAAAAACACATGTGTTTTTAGCTTTTTTTTTAATCCGAACATTCTTTGTCAGAGTGCATCTTCATCTATTCTCTGAATGATCTGCACGACCACTTCATGGTTGTCTCCTTCCTTATCCCTGATAGTAAAAATCAGCTTTGGGTTGTCTTCCTTTAATCTTTTGTCTATGGAGATGATTTTGAGTGGTTTTAATATCTCTTCTATCCTTTTGGTCAGGGTTTCAACAGCTTTGGCAAAATTAACTTCCAGCGGGCTTGGGTTGTAGACTAGTGTTTTCATAAAATTTCCTCCGTGAATTAGTCTGTCTATACTAAAAACATTAAGACAGGCTATAAAATTTCCGGAAAATGAGGAACGAATTTTGGGAGATAAGAGTTTGGGAGAAATGAAAAACAAAGTAGTTGTTCCTCTTTTTGCACTTCTTTTTGCCATTACTCTGGCCGGCTCCGGAAAGGTTACAAGTCAGGAAAACTCCCAAGCAATTACTTCTGGTCCTGAAGAAACAACCCGGTTGAACGGAAATGAGGCTTTTGAATGCTACGTCAATCAGTTGTATAATGCCTGCCAGCTGAACGATGCAGATATGGATAAAGAAGTTTTTAGAAAGGCGCTGGTAGGGTATTATAATATCAAACGCAGGAATTATTTACAAAACAGCTCTATTCTTTCTGTTATAGACTATTCGAAGGCTTCAACCGAAAAAAGACTTTGGATTCTTGACCTGGAAAAAAAGAAATTGTTGGTCCATTCCTTAGTGGCACATGGCAGGAAAAGCGGAGAAAACCTTGCTACCAGTTTTTCCAATACAGTGAATTCCCATATGAGCTCTCTCGGTTTTTACAAAACTGGTAAGGTGTATTTTGGTAAACATGGAAAATCTCTGGTACTTCATGGATTGGACAAGCACTATAATTCCAATGCAGAAGGCCGCTCAGTGGTTATACATGCGGCAGATTATGTATGCGAGGATTTTATAAAAGCCAATGGCCGCTTGGGAAGAAGTCATGGATGTCCTGCGGTATCTGCAGAGGAAAGTGAGCGGATTATAAACCTGCTGGAAGGCGGAACCTGTTTGTTTGTATACCATCCGGAATTTAAAGCTGCCCACTCTGAATACCTGAATGAAGCTACGGCAATCGAGTCGTATTCAAAGCGGGCCAATATGCTTTAATCCATTCCTAGTAATAGGTGATCTGACATCCCGGGTGATTTTTCTTAAACCGTTGCACCTCGTTTTTGTCGATCCTGGTGTAGTAACATTTTAGGACTCTTATGTATTCAAGTTTATGAATTGGTCCGAGTGAAGTCAGCTCAGTATTGGATATATCCAGTTCACGAATAGCATAAAAGTTATTAATTGCAGATAGGTCTTTTACACTGCTTGATGCCAGGTAAAGATTGGCTATAAATTTAAAGTGTTTGATGGGATCCAGACTGGCTACTTTGGTATGGTCAATGTTTAGATGAAACAACTTCACCAGTTTTTTTATTGGTTCCAGTGTGTTGATGTCTGTATTATAGCAGTCAAGGTAAACCAGATTTACCAGACCACTTATCGGTTCAAGCGACTTAATGTCGATTTTCTGAATACTTAGTTTTTCCAGTTGAACTAAGTTTTTCAACATAGAAATGTCTTTCACTTTAATATTTAAGCCAACATTCAGCTCTTTAAGATTTACCAGGTTGCCAAGAGGACTTAAATCTTCTATTTCATTATTGGAGCAGTCCAGTTCCACCATTTGAACAAGGTTCTTTAATGGCTCAATGCTTTTTAGTTTTAGGTTGGACACTTTAAGTACCTGGAGGTTTTTCAGGTTTTCAATTCCGTCCAGACTGCTGATCTGAGTTTTGGTAAGGTCCAGTTCGCGTAAAGAGCTAATGGAAAATATGGCAGAGGGATCTGAAATGGGGTTTCCTGAAACATTTAACTTTTCCAGATACGAAAACTTCCTCAATGGTTCGAGATTTTTGAGATTGGAGTTGGAGCAGTCGAATTCAAATACTCCTGTTGCTTTCTCAAGATCAAATTCTCTTGGGTATTCTTCAAGATTTCTCTTTTTGCGAATCAAAGCTTTCCACTCTGGATCCAGGGTCAGCCACCATGAAATCATTGGAGGAAGGGGTTCCAGTTTGGGGGCAACTCCGGTTTTACTGATGGCAAGAATTTTAAAGTTTTTCGAGACGTTATTTTCTCTGTCAAACTTTATGTGAATGGAGATATTTTTTTTGATGGAATGTATAATGGTGTCTGTACTCACTGTGGTTTCACCTTCCACGGAGGTAGAATCAGGTGTTTGGGAGACAATTTCTTTCCATGAAAATTCTTTTTCTCCTTTTATCTCTACAAAATAATATTTTCTGATTTTGTCGTATTTAACTTTCTCTGTCAGTAAGTTTTTGGGCGTCGTTTTTACGGAAACAGCAGCGGGAAATGATTTGGGTACTCTCTGACAATACTTGAATATATTTTCGCAATCATCGTCCAGAGCGGCGGAATCCAGATCATTGTAAACCGAAATGGATGCGCTGTTGATGGTTGTTTTTAAAAATGTAACGGATTCCTTTTTTTGTTCTGCCTCTGATGGGGATTGAGCTATGAAATTCAGGAAGTTATCGTAGGAATTGATCAGCCGGATAACTTCTTTCTTTTCTGTTTCATTCATCGGTTGCAGTACATCTACCTGGGCCTTAATTCCCGATGAAATCACTAAAAGAAGAAGTAAAGAAGAAAAGATTTTTTTCATAAGATATCACAAAATTTGGCCTGGTAAGTTAACCAAAAAAATATCCGTTTAGTACGTTTAATTTATTTTTTGTGATTTTTCTAATTTCTAAGGATTTTAATTGCATGTTAAATGGTTTGATTTATAGGTTGTTATATTGTATCGTGTGTTTGAATTGCGTGCACCTGGTAAATTATCCGCAGAGAACATTTTCAAAAAATAAGTAAAATTTGAACTATTAAAGTATTTTCGCAGTAAGAATGGACGGGATTTTGGTTTTTAAAATCAAAAACGAAATCTATTTTTTAATCTTATTAGTTTGAAAATCAAGTATTACTAGTATTATGGCAAAATCCAAAACGGAATATACAGAAGATAGCATACGGTCACTGGACTGGAGAGAGCATATCAGACTGCGTCCCGGAATGTATATCGGAAAACTTGGAGACGGATCAGGGCAGGATGATGGTATTTATGTTTTGGTCAAAGAGATCATTGACAACTCTATTGATGAACATATGATGGGAAACGGAAATGTTATAGATATAACTATTTCCGATAACAGGGTAGAGGTCAGAGACTATGGACGTGGTATTCCGCTGGGGAAAGTCATAGATTGTGTGTCTAAGATCAATACCGGAGGTAAATACGACTCAGGTGCTTTTCAAAAGTCTGTAGGGTTGAACGGGGTTGGTACGAAAGCGGTGAACGCACTTTCCAGCTACTTCAGAGTGCAATCCATTCGTGATGGGAAAACCAAGATTGCCGAATTTGAGAAGGGGATACTTGTAAAGGAGCATAAAGAAACGAAATGTGATGAGAAGAATGGTACTCATATGACCTTCGTCCCTGATGATACCATATTCAAACACTACAGGTTTATTCCGGAATACCTTGAAGATCAGCTTTGGAACTATGCATTCCTGAATGCCGGTCTGACGATTAATTACAACGGGAAAAAGTATTATTCACAGAACGGATTACTGGATCTTCTGAAGAGAAAAACCGATGAGGAAACATTAAGATATCCGATTATACACCTTAAAGGACACGATATCGAAATAGCGCTAACCCATGCCAATCAGTATGGAGAAGAGTACTATTCGTTTGTGAACGGTCAGTATACCACTCAGGGAGGAACCCACCTGGCAGCTTTAAAAGAAGCTGTGGTAAAAACCGTGAGAGAGTTTTTCAAGAAAGATTTTGATGCTGCCGACATCCGCGCGTCTATTGTGGGTGCTATTGCAGTCAGAGTACAGGAACCAGTCTTTGAATCCCAGACAAAAACCAAACTAGGGTCTATTAATGCTGGTCCCGAAGGGCCTGCTATCAGAACCTGGGTAAATGAGTTTGTTAAAAAGGAGCTGGATAACTATCTGCACAAAAATCCTACAGTGGCAGATGCCATGCTAAAAAGGATTTTACAATCTGAAAGAGAACGCAAGGACATTGCAGGTATAAAGAAGCTTGCAAACGAACGTGCTAAAAAAGCCAATCTCCACAATAAAAAGCTTAGAGATTGCCGCTTCCATTTTGATGAGCTGAACAATGAAAAAAGGCATGATTCAACACTCTTCATTACGGAGGGGGACTCTGCCAGTGGTTCGATCACCAAATCGAGGAATGTAGAGTATCAGGCAGTGTTTAGTCTAAGAGGTAAGCCGTTGAACTGTTTTGGACTTACCAAAAAGATTGTGTATGAAAATGAAGAGTTTAACTTATTGCAACATGCACTAAATATTGAAGACGGCCTCGAAAATTTAAGGTATAACCGAATCGTGATAGCAACCGATGCTGATGTGGATGGTATGCACATCCGTCTGCTCATGTTGACCTTCTTCCTGCAGTTTTTCCCTGATCTGGTTCGTAACGGTCACCTGTACATTCTGGAAACTCCGTTGTTCCGCGTTAGAAATAAGAAGGAAACCATTTACTGCTATAGCGAAGAAGAGAAAAAAGCTGCGATAAAGAAACTGGGAGGAAAACCTGAAATTACCCGATTTAAAGGTTTGGGTGAAATTTCTCCGGATGAGTTTGGAGAGTTTATCGGAGAGGATATCCGCCTGGAACCAATTATTTTGCAAAAAGAAACTTCTATACAAAAACTTCTTAATTACTACATGGGTAAAAATACCCCTGAAAGGCAACAATTTATCATTGAAAACCTGAGAATTGAGAAAGATTTGGTAGAAGAAGATGAAAAAGATGTACTTAAGCAAGAGGCTAATGTAGTAGAGGTTTAAATTTTGTTAAAAAATCAAACGTTCTCTTACATTCTTGTTCCTCTTTTATGATTATTAGTTGTCTAAACACACTTGGGTTTTAGCGATACGAAAGTTATATTCGTCTATAACCAAACTTTTAGCCCGCTATGTTTGACCACTATGTAATGATGAGGGAGGTTTTATACCCCGAATTATCCGGGAAACTCAATAAACCGGGTAAGAACATGCGATCTGTTAAGCGAAAAAAAAGGACCTTAAAAAGAAAAGGCAGTTTGTGGGTGAAAATAGTAAGGAGAAGGTTATTTTGCTTATGTAATGTTGTAACTTTGATGTGTTGTCGGAAGTCGACAACGTAAGTGTACCAAGTTTTCAATAATTTTCCTGGAAGCCTGTTTTAAGCAATTAAAACAGGCTTTCTTTCTTCGTACAGGTTTAATTCTGGATGGTAATCAATGCAATAAGTCCCAAAGCATTCATTTCAAATACGATTTTTTGACCTTCTTCAGGGTAGCTCAGGGCACACTGTTTTCCTGGGGTGATATAGTAAGAGTAAATTTTCCTGCCTCTTTTCTGAAAGTCGTGTTTATCCGGTCTGCCTAAATTTTCCAAAAGGATCTCCTCTTTGAGGCCCAGAATTTTATCTTTATTGGAAATCAGGGTTTGGGCAATTGCTTCCCGCTCGTTCTGGCATGCTTTTTTGTCCTGATTCCAAATTTGTTTATTTATTTCAGGAAAACTATTTTTTGGTTTGCATGCGTAAAAACCAAGGCAAAGGCAGAGAAAAAGGAAATTTATTTTGTTCATAATAAGGCAAAGTTAGAAATAAGACCGGAATGTGTAAATTTTCCCTTTCGGGAAAAAGGAATTTTATAATATATTTGAAGGATCCGGAAATTTGCCGGCTAAATCTTTTGTTTGTATCAGGAACTTTTAATTTGAATGGCTGACGATAGAGATAATAATAACGAACACACTATTCAGGATCAGGGAGCTGGAGCTGGAAATGGAGGCGATGCCGTACATGATGTACTGCCCGTCTCAGGAATGTATGAAAACTGGTTTCTTGAATATGCTTCCTATGTAATACTAGAACGTGCAGTTCCTGCTATAGAAGATGGCTTAAAGCCTGTTCAGAGAAGGATTCTTCACTCCATGAAGGAAATGGACGATGGCCGTTTTAACAAAGTGGCCAACGTGATAGGGCAAACCATGCAATATCACCCGCATGGAGATGCATCTATTGGAGAGGCGATTGTTAATATTGGTCAGAAAGATCTCCTTCTTGAAACTCAGGGTAACTGGGGGGATATACGAACCGGAGATTCTGCTGCTGCACCCAGGTATATCGAGGCGCGTCTTTCGAAGTTCGCCCTGGAAGTGGTTTTTAACCCCGAAACTACGGAATGGCAGATATCCTACGACGGAAGGAAAAATGAACCGGTAACGCTGCCTGTTAAATTCCCACTATTGCTGGCTCATGGCGTTGAAGGGATAGCAGTAGGACTTTCAACAAAAATTCTCCCACACAATTTCTGCGAATTGATCGAAGCTTCCATTCTTCATCTGAAGAAGAAAAAGTTTACGCTTTATCCGGATTTTGCAACTGGTGGACTGATTGATGTAGCGAATTATAATGAGGGCCAGAGAGGTGGAAAGGTAAGGGTTAGAGCAAAGATTGAAGAGCTGGATAAAAAGACCCTCGTTATCAAAGATATACCTTACGGTACCACTACGACTTCTTTAATAGACAGTATTATCAAGGCCAATGACAGTGGAAAAATTAAAATCAAAAAGGTAATTGATAATACGGCCAGAGATGTAGAAATTCTTATTCAGCTAGTTCCCGGAGTTTCTCCTGATATTACCATTGATGCGCTTTATGCTTTCACGGAGTGTGAGATTAGCATTTCTCCGAATGCCTGTGTAATTATAGATGAAAAGCCTCATTTCCTGAGTGTAAATGAAATTCTGAGAATATCTACTGATAAAACAGTAGATCTGTTGAAGCAGGAACTGGAGATAAAAAGAAATCATCTTTTGGAGAAACTGTTGTTTTCTTCTCTGGAGAAAATCTTTATTGAGAAGAGAATTTATCGAAATATTGAGGAGTGCGAGACCTGGGAAGCTGTTCTGGAAACCATAGATAAAGGTCTTAAACCTTATAAAAAGGAGTTTTACAGAGAAATCACTCAAGAGGATCTGGTACGTCTGACAGAAATTAAAATCAAGAGGATCTCCAAATTTGACGCATTTAAAGCGGATGAGTTGATGAGAAATCTTGGTGAAGAGCTGAAAGAAGTGGAGCACAATCTGGTGCATCTTACAGATTATGCAATTGCGTATTTTCAGAATCTTCTTAAAAAGTATGGTCAGGGAAGGGAGCGTAAAACCCAGATTAAAACCTTTGAAACCATTTCTGCGACAGTTGTTGCCGCAAATAATGCCAAGCTTTATATAAACAGGGCAGAAGGTTTTATCGGGTATGGGCTAAAAAAGGACGAGTACGTATGCGACTGTTCTGATATTGACGATGTCATCGTCTTCAGAAAAGACGGAGTATGTGTCGTCAAGAAGATTGGAGAAAAAGTCTTTGTAGGCAAGGACATCCTTTATGCCGGGGTTTTCAGGAAGGGAGACGAGCGTATGGTCTACAATATGGCCTACCTGGATGCAGCCTCTGGAACTGTCTTTGTTAAGCGATTCCAGGTATTGGGAGTAACAAGAGACAAGGAGTACAATCTGACCAAAGGCAGTAAGGGATCAAAAATTCTTTACTTCACCGCTAACCCAAATGGAGAAGCAGAAAAAGTCAGTGTTACACTTGCTCCTACAGCCAAAGCCAAAATTAAGGAGTTTGATTTTGACTTCTCCGAGCTGGAGATAAAGGCCAGAAATGTGCTTGGAAATATCCTGACCAAATATCCTGTAAAGAAAATTCAGTTTAAAGCGGCAGGGAAATCCACACTTGGCGGTAAGGATGTGTACTTTGACGAAACGATCGGTCGTCTGAACAATGATAAAAAGGGATTGTATATTGGAAATTTTGAAGGAGAGGATAAGATCATTGTATTCTATACCGACGGTACCTATGAACTAACAACCTATGAGCTGACCAACAGGTACAATACCGATGAATTGCTGCATATCGAGAAATTTGATCCTGAAAAACTCATTTCAGCAGTTTATTATGATGGAGCATCCAAGAATTACTTTGCAAAACGCTTTAAGATAGAGACCAACACCACAGAGAAGAAATTCGGTTTTATATCTGAAAATCCGGAATCCAGGCTAGTGGTTGTAAGTACTGGGAAAAATCCGGTTATTAAGGTTGATTATGCAAAAGGTAAATTTGTCTCGGTTCCGTCAGAAGAAATTAACCTTAATGAATTTGTTGAGGTGAAGGGGTGGAAAGCTGTTGGGAATAAGATTAGTACGAATAAAATCAACAAAATACAACTGGTGGAAACCTCAGACGAGGATTCGGGAGAAGAAGGTGGCGGTTCAACGGCTGCCAACCCTAAGAAAAATCCCAAAGACGATCAGTTAGGATTGTTTTGATACAAGGATCGATCGTTAGATCCTGTATTAGCGTTAAACCTTATCCCTAACCCTTCTCCTAAAGGAGAAGGGACCTGCTATGCGAAATTTAACGGATAGAAAAGTGGTAAATAACCAGGTGTTAAATGCCCTCTGTTTCAGGAGAGGCGTTTAGGTGTCGAATAATTTAATAGAAATAAAAACGGCTGTTACTTTGTAACAGCCGTTTTTTTATGCTTATCAGGAATAATGCGCAATTACTTTTTCATAGGTCCGGAAGGTATCCGTGAAAGTTTCCGGAAGCACATTAAAATCATTATTGCAAATATCTACTTCCACTGCATTTTCTGTAAAATACTTTAATAGAATTCCCAGTTGCAGTTCGAATGGAAGTATTTCAAAAGAAATTCCATTTAAATAGTGTAACCTATTGAAATTTTGGGAGTAAAACTCCTCAAAATCTTTCCAGGCTGTAGGAGCCTCTTTTTTAATAAGATCAAAATCTATTGTGGCATTCATATCTTAGTACTTTTAGTAAAATTAATCGAAAATGCCTTCCGAATCCAGATAAATATAGAAGAATTAAATGATTGATAAATAAAGACGGGATTCAGGCGTTATAGGAAATTTGTCCACATTGACCGAAACATTAAAACTAAGGGTAAAGGGTCATCGTATTTTTACGTGTAATCTAACTTTTATGCAGACTATTGTCAATATCCACACAAGGTTTTCAGAAATAGGCTACCAGCCGAACCTGGGAAAAATTGCATTTAATGATCTTGCTAAAAATCTTCGGCCAGATGAGACAATATTAAATGTTGTTGAGGGGGCAATTTCGAATACACTTGGGGTCGCAATTGCAACAGACCTAAGGGTCTTTTATGTTGGTGTAAACAAATACCACCAGCCAGTCCTGGAAGAGCTTCTCTATGAGGATATTGTTGGGATTGAAATTACCAAAAGTATGTTTATCTCTGTAGAGTTAATTGTTCATACCAAACAGCAAAGAGATATAAGATTAAAAGGCTGTGATCCTGAAAGAGCGGGAGAAATGGTGGAGCTGATCAGTTTGCTTATTCGGGAAAATTCTTAAAATTTATTGACTCGTTAGGGAAAAAGTGCCTAATTTGAAGCATGAAAAGATTTATAGAATTATTAAATAAATACAAAAAATACTATGTGGTAGACGCAATAATGTATTTATCTTTCATTATCACGTTTTTGCTTATGGTATTGATCTTTGGCTAACAGCTGATTATAAAAGTGTAAAGTGTAAGAATAAAGGGACGCATTCAAATCGTCCCTTTTTTATATTCATAAGCTGTTTAATTTTTCACTCTTTCCATGTAGTCACCAGTGCGGGTGTCTACTTTAATTTTCTCACCTATTTCAATAAACAGTGGTACTCTGATTTCTGCACCAGTTTCAAGCGTTGCAGGTTTTAAGGTTTTCGTAGCTGTATCGCCTTTGATACCTGGCTCGGTATAGGTTACTTCCAGTTCTACAGAAGTTGGAGGTTCAGCATAAACAGGAGTTTCTCCGTCAAAAGATACTTTGATAATCATGCCCTCTTTGAGAAACTTCAGGCTGTCTCCGAATAGTGCTTTATCTACAGAAATTTGCTCGAATGTTTCACTGTCCATTAGAACCAGGCTTGGCCCCTCATCATACAGATAAGAGAATTCCTTAACATCAACTCTTACGAGTTCAACATCTTCACCAGCACGGAATCTGTGTTCTACAAGTTTTCCTGTTCTGATATTTCTCATTTTTACCTGGTAAAATGCACGCAGGTTTCCTGGGGTACGGTGTTCGTATTCCAAAACCACGACCAGTTCGTTGTTGAATCTTAAAAAACACCCTTTTGAAATGTCCGAAGTAGTAGCCATAAATAGAAATTTGGCTCAAATTTAATGGAAGTATTACTTAAAAAACAAATAAATCTTTAAAGAATCCTCCTATATTTCTGTTGTTAATCAAAGTTTATGCTGTCAAGTGCAGCATAAATAAAGGAGTATAAAAGAATCATGGACGCGGTGGTAAATACATATCCAATAGAAAAGGTCACGCCGAGTATGAAGCTCAATACCAATAAATCCAGTAATTTCATAAGTATTTAAAAGAGGTGTTGATGCTTTCAACAATAACCGTTGACAATTAATTCCATCCAACAACCCGGATTTACTTGTAGATAGCCACAATTACCAGGAAAATATTAACGAAGAAATACGCTGTCAGAATTATTTTTCCTGCTGTTTTATTAAAACTACGTGCTTCTGTTCTTTTTTTCCTTCTGTCCAGGATCAGTGAATAGGCATTGGAAGCTATGATGAACAGGATAAAAAGAAACGTAGTGGAATGCAGGGAGTCTACCAGTGTAAATAACGTTGTTTCAGGCAGTATTGAATCTATAATGTATTTATTACCCACGGAAGCGAATAATCCACCAACAGGTAGCCCAAATTTAGGGTCAACATCTTCAGGGTCAATGACGAAACTGATCGCAGCAATAAAAAAGGAGATATACATTCCCAGGAATAACTTGAAGAATAGTCCCCAGGCATTTCGCTCCAGGTCCAGGGTAATACAAAAAGCACCATATTCCGAATGCTGTTCATCCATGGTGATGTCTCCGAAGGCTGTGGAATATTCATTGATACCGGTGCTTACTTTAAAATTCGAAATATCCCAGCCATCTATGGCAAAGTCATTGTCAAATTTACTTCCAAGGGTATCCGGAACAAATACGAGATGACTTGCGTCAAACATAGTGTTTTCTACATGAACTTTAATCTGTTGCCGGTCAAACGGATAGTCGTGCACTTTCCAGTTTTGTTTCATGACACATTTCATCTTCATTAAAACCCATATCTTCCCATCTATTGTATCGACCATCACATCCGGTTTTTCAATACTTTTTGCATTGGGTACTTCTACCTGGGTAGTAAAGTCAAATTCCGGATTGCTGTACAACATCCAGAGCCACAGACGCATGGTGTATTCTTTGTCTTTAAAATTAATATCATGAAGGCTTAATACATAAGCACCAATATGTACAGTATCAGGAACTCCTTCTTCTTTTTTGGAAATAGAATAAGCAGTAGAATATGCTACAGTAATGAAAAGGAATAAACTAAGTAGAAACTTTTGCATGAGGTATCTAACATCAATGAAAATTAGTAAGAATTACTGACCTGAAAAAATCCGTTAACTTATTTTATTTTCTTACATCAGAAGTCTGGGTTAAACCGGTCGGTCCGTCGTTTCATTTCAGGGGTTCGGAAACACAATTGTAATGATAAAAAAATAGATCATTAATGGTTGCTGAACGCTTTGCCTGGCTCACATTCGTTATTTTTTACATGGAGTAGCAATCATTTCATTATAGATAGTCAGCAATACTCGTGAGGTATTCCGGAGCGATCCAATTCCGGTGCAATATGGATTTAATTCATGGCTTGAACTGTACACTGAGATAGGTGGAGCAGCATTGTGTAATTAACCAATTCGCCAATTCTCCGTATGAGCCTAAAGTCAAAAATCAGAAAAGATAAACTAAGAGGATTTCTTTGTTGCATTTCAAAAGCACTACAACATACTAAATGAATAGCTAATGAAAAGAGTTTTAAGAATTTATTGCCTGCTTATTTTTCTGTCAATTCAATCTACTTTTTATGCAAACGCACAAGACAAAGAAGTTTTAAAAATTCAGAGTCAGGTTGATGAATTGATTAAGGAAGGACAATATGAAGAAGCATTGGAACCCTTATTAAGTCTCGCTTCTTTGAAACCAGAGGATCCGGAGGTCGCCTATAAAACAGGACTTGTTTATTTTAACTTAAAAGATCCGGTAAATGCATTACCTTATTTCGAGAAAGCAAAAAACGGAGGGTCTTCTGCCGCGGATCTTGAGTATTATATTGGTGGGTGTTATCACTTGTCCCACAAACTGGAAGAGGCCATCAGCGCTTATGAAAGTTATAAGGCAACTCTTAAAGCGAAAGACAAAGAAAAATTAAAGCTTGTTAATCAGCAGATCACCTACTGTAAAAACGGATTAGAGCTTATTAAAAATCCTCAGAAAGTTACCATTACCAATCTTGGTCCAGGAGTGAATTCCAAATATGCCGATTATGTACCGGCTGTTTCAGTGGATGAAAGTATGCTTGTATTTACTTCCAGAAGAGAAAATTCAACTGGAGGTGAAAAATTCCCGGACGACAATCAGTACTACGAAGACATTTACATATCCTATAAAGAGAACGGTGCATGGGGACCAGCCATTCAAATGGGTGATGGTATTAATACTCCAACACATGATGCTTGTGTAGGTATTTCGCCGGACGGTCAGGAGATTTTTCTTTACAAGATAGATAATGGCGGAGATTTGTATGTCAGTGAATTGACCGGTAGTACCTGGAATAAGCCAAAGTCACTGGGAAATCAGGTGAATTCATCCTCTTTTGAGAGCAGTGCCAGTATCTCTGCAGATAAGAAGACGTTGTTCTTTACCAGTGACAGAAAAGGGGTCGGTGCTACGGATATTTATATGACCAGAAAACAGCCGAATGGAGAATGGGGTAAGCCTATTCTGCTTGGGCCACAGGTAAACACTCCACTGGAAGAAGAGAGTCCGTTTATTCATGCCGATGGAAGGACACTTTATTTCAGCTCTAAAGGACATAACTCCATGGGAGGATACGATATCTTTTCTGTAGCGATTGATATAGAAACCGGAGAAATACTTTCTGAGCCTGTTAACGTCGGATATCCCATCAATACCGCAGGAGATGATGTGTTCTTTGTATGGTCTGCCGACAACAAGAGAGCTTATTTTAGTTCTGAAAGAGAAGGCGGCTATGGAATGAAAGATATCTATATGCTGGAAAGAAATGCAAAGGCATCTCTTGCTGTATTTAAAGGGGTCATAATGAATTCTGAAAGCAAAAAACCTGTGGCTGCAACAATTTTGGTGACGGATATTAATAAAAAGAAAATTCTTGGAGCTTATAACTCTAATAGTAGCACAGGTAAGTACACCATCGTTTTACCAGCTGGTAAAAACTATGGAATATCGGTGGAAGCTTTGGGATATTTGTTCTATTCAAAGAATATAGATGTACCGGCTCAAAGTAATTATATGGAGATTAACGATTCTATTTTCCTTGAGAAGGTTGAGAAAGGTAAGAGAATGATATTGCGAAATGTGTTCTTTGATGTAAACAAATCAACCCTGAGAGATGAGTCGATTCCGGAGCTTGACAGGTTATATGAAATGTTAAAAGGTAATCCGACTGTCAAAGTTCAGATTGGGGGCTATACCGATAATGACGGAAATGATGAACACAACCTTAAACTTTCGGAAAGCCGTGCGAAAAGTGTTTATGATTATCTGATCTCAAAAGGAATTCCTGTATCACAACTTACCTATAAGGGTTTTGGTAAGGAACATCCGATAGCACCTAATGACACCCCGGAAAACAAACAATTGAACAGAAGAACCGAAGCAGAAATAATAGAATAGAAAAAAAGCCCCTTGAGCAGGGGCTTTTTTGTTAGGTTTGTTTGAAACAATTTTAAGGGAATCAGGTTTTGTAACGGAATTGCCAGAAGCTTTTTTCTTTTAAGTTTAAAATCGACCGCCTGTTTTGTAATTGAACAACTATCCCATATATACGATTAAGACTACTGGATCTAAATTTGATGAATAAAATGCCTAACCAAATAGCTGTCTTTACGTTTGAAAATAAGAATCAATTTATTTCAAAGGTGAAGATTTTTCTATTATCGACAGTAAGTTGTTTGGTTATAGCATTAAACTGTAATGCTCAGAAAATCACTTTGGGGGCCAAAGGAAATATTGGTTTTTCAAGAGTGAATTCCGTAAAACTAAAAGACGCGATTGGCATAATAGGATCACAGGAAGGATTTTGGAATTATTATTCAGAATCCAAATTCCGTCTTACCGGAGGATTGGGTGGATTTGCGGAATATAAAGCGAATTACAACCTTTTTTTAGGAGCCGAGCTTAACCTTCAATTTGTAGGAACCAAGTATTATATAAATAAATATTTTGATGATTTTGATTCGCTCGGAACAGGGAAAAAGCAACGAATAGCTTCAGATTTGCATATCAGGTATGCTTCTTTTAATATACCTCTGTACGTTAGATTTCAGTTTACGGAGGTGAAGAAATACTACGCTATTGGAGGCTTAAGTCTGAACATCAACTTTAACCCAAAAATAATTGATAAGGAGACAGTGGTAACCGACAGGTATGTGGGCTGGCATCTTGAAAACAACGATCTGGAAAAAAATACCCATAGAGCCAAAGCAAATAACTTTAAGAATTTCGGGGCTCAGGCGTTTATAGGGCTTGGAAGAAATTTTGGCCGGTATGGTCGTGATGTATTGTTCGATATCCGGTATTATCTTCCATTAACCAAAACATACCTTAATACGACCAGTCAGGCATTTTTCGATAATTCCGGAAACGGTTCCGTTCTTACAGAGACAGGAGTAAAGCAGATCGATATTACGACAGGAAAGAATATTAATGATTTCAGAGCTACTTATTTTACTATGAATCTGGCAATTTCTCTTTATAAGAAATAACTATTGCAGGTGAGTCCTGCTTTTATAAACTTATGCATGAGTTTCTGAAAAATATAGTTGATGGGGAAGTTATGCCTCAGGGACATTTCTATTTTTGGAAACCCGAACTACTCTGGTCTCACGCTATTGCCGATTTTTTAATTGCAATGGCTTTTATTGCCATTCCTTTCAGTATCTATAATATTTTCAGATTGCGAAAAGACTTGATGAATGGACGCTTAATGCTGCTATTCGCTTTCTTTATTTTTTGTTGTGGAACGACTCATTTAATGTCTGTCATTTCTATCTGGAATCCGGTTTACAGGCTGGATGCATTTTTGAAAATCGTTACAGCTATCGCTTCTCTGACTACCGTAGTGGTACTTATTAAAAGGACTCCTCAAATACTTGAGATACCTTCTGAACAGGATTGGAGAGAACTACATTCTGAATTAAAAAGCTCTAATGAACAACTGAGGGATAGCAATGAGGAATTACGTAAAGCCGATGAGGTGCTCAGAAGAATGAACATGGAGCTGGAGGAGCGGGTGAAATACAGAACAGAAGAGTTGGAAGCCAGCATACTTCAGTTTAAGTTTATGACGGATTCCATTTCTCAGCTTGTTTTCACGGTGAATGAGTATGGTAAGTTTGATTATTTTAATCTCAACTGGTATGAGTACAGTGGTCTGGATGCCAGGCAGTCTTTTCAGAGAGGGTTCTTTGAAATTGTCCATCCTGAAGATTTTGAAGAATTAACATCGTTCTGGAGGCTCGCTTTAAGCGAAGGAACGGTATTCCGTTGCTCAGGCAGGCTGAAAGAAGCTGCATCGTCAGAATTCAGATGGCATCTGATAGAAGCAAAGCCGTTGAAAGATACAAAGGGTGCGGTGGTAAAATGGTTTGGAACCTGTACAGATGTTAATGATGAGAAGGTTTATAGAAAAGAACTGGAAAGAACCAATATTGAATTAAAGCGCATCAATACAGATCTCGATAATTTTGTTTATACCGCTTCTCATGATCTGAAAGCTCCGATATCCAATCTGGAAGGTCTGGTGAATTCTCTTTCGCAGGAGCTGCAGAACAACAGCTTTCCTCAGGAGTTTGATTTATATCTTGAGATGATGAAAAACTCCATTCTTCGGTTTAAAACCACCATTAACGAACTTTCAGATATCAGCAAAATCCAGAAGGATACAGAGAAAGAAGTGGATTTAGTAGATATCAGGGAATTGCTCGATGAAATACTGCTTGTGCATCATGATACGATTATTGCAAGCAGGGCTAAGATCAATATTAACCTGAAAACAGTTCAGATTAGCTTTTCCCGGAAAAATCTCAGAAGTTTGTTTACCAATTTGATTACCAATGCCATTAAATACCGTTCTCCCTTGAGAAAGCCGGAGATTGATATAGCTACCGAAATGGAAAATGATACACTGATAATAATCGTTTCGGACAATGGTCTTGGAATAGAAGCCCGGCAGATCGACAAGGTGTTTGGTATGTTTAAAAGAGTCCATACGCACGTGGATGGTACGGGTGTAGGACTTTATATTGTTAAACGAATAGTGGAAAATGCAGGAGGAAAAATTACGCTAACAAGTTCTGTTAATATAGGAACTACTTTTACTATTCATTTACCTCTTCAAAAGGAAGTTATCTTATGATTTCCAGCCAACCCTTAAATACTTTTTTATCTTCAACATGTCTTAGCAGGTAATAATAAATTCCATCCTCAAGGTTTTCTCCTTTAAATTCATTGTAATAACCTTTTTTATAATACACCCGGCTGCCCCATCTGTTGTATATTTCCAGATCCCATTTCCCTTTTTTAATCTTAGGGATCTTAAAATATTCGTTGTGCTCATCTCCATTCGGAGTGATAAGGTTTGGAGGATTTTCGATATAAGGAGAACAGTCTATTTTTAAGGTGTCCGTGTTATAGCAGCCATTATATCCCGTTACGTACAGCCAGTAAACGTCGTCTTCATTATGAGCGGTAGTGATGAACGACTGGGTATCACCTGTATTCCAAAGGTAGGTTGCAAATGTATTGGGGGCAGACAACGTAAAGATCGTATCCTCGCAAAAGGCTAACTCATCTATGGGCGGAAATATCTTTACTTCGGGTATTTCAAGGCCTGAAATGACTATAGAATCTGTTTTTATACATCCGTATTCATTGGTTACCTGAATCCAGTAATCACCTGGAGCAGGAATTTCCAAACTGTCCTTTGTGCTTCCATCTTGCCATAAGTAAGAGGAGAAGGTGTTTAGTGGAGCAATTGTGATAGAGGTATTAAGGCAATAAGCGGTGTCATTCGGTAAGACTAAAGCAGTGATTTCCGGAAAGAAGCCTAGTTTTAAAGAGTCGGTCATTTTACAATCAGCTCCTTTGTATACTTCTACTTTATAGGTTCCGGAGTCGTAGGCGACTATTCTTTGTTTATCGCTAAACGGCACATCGTTAAATGTCCAGTTATACTGACTGTTGCCATAGCCTCCGTCAAGCGAAATAGATGTTCCCGGGCAAATTTCTTTATCCGGGCCTAAATCAAGAAAGCCGTAATCGGAAAAATAACCATAGCGAAAACCGGAGCCCACTTCTGTTCCATTTAATGTTGCAAGATGAAAATCTCCTTTTGTGTTTTCTAAATAAGTCGGAATTTCAGATGGAATCAGGTCAATGTCAACTTCTCCTGAATAGTATAGCCAGTTGCCATCTGTTCCTTTAACAGGTTTAAAATCCGCTTCAGACAACCAGCTTTGGTTATTTAGCTTAAAGTAGTTTTCATTGCCCTTTCTTGTAACCAGATTTACTATAAGTGTTTCATCATTGGTTCTGGTAAATACAATCCGTTTAGATCCTGTACACTTTAAGGATGGAAGCAGAGTACCAGCCAATTCCTGATAAAAACCTGTTATATGAAAAACATATACTGGTTTGTCCGAATGTATATAGGCGGCTGAATCAATCAGCTGAACTTCCAGAGTTGTTCCTTTGCTGATGGTAGCCAGGACACTGTCTGCTCCGTATACCACAGTGGTGTTGTTGTCGGTGGCTGTTATGTACACACGGTCTGTGGAATATTCTCCACTGCCTTTGACGAGGATATAGTCCGTTCCGGTTTGATCAATCGGAACAATTTGATCTCCTGCGAGGTCATATGAACCACCTTCTGCAATAGAATCATCTTTAACGGTTACAGCAATTGGTTTATCTGAGATTATTTCAGAACCTGCCATATGCAGGGCTCCTGCACGGGAAGCTGCTTTTATGGAATAACATTGTCCTCTGTGGAGTGTGATCGTAAACGGAATGCCGGCTTTATGCCCAAAGGCATCCTGAGTCAGTGTTATGGTAATCTTTGTATTGTTTTCAGTAGCGACAATATCAATGGACGACCAGGCATCGACACTGGCCTGATTATTCCAGTGTGTTTGAAATGGAGTTAAAAAATGCGTACCTAAACTGTGATTACCTTTTAAGGTAAAGATATCTGAGTTTACCACATTGTCGCGATCACTTCCCATTACTTCATAATAAGCAGTAATCATTTCCGTAGAGGTAATATGAAGACCTTTATTCAAAACACTTTGGTCCGGAGTGCATTCCAGAAAACCAAGGTACGTAGAGAGGTCTATGGATTTTGAGGAGAAGGCATTAAGATTGAATTTTATTGGTAAAAATCCTTTGTTGGCAGGAACTGAGATCTCCACACTTGCCGGATTCTCAAACGAAGCAAATCTGAGGTAAACCGGTTTATTGCCATGCCTGGAAGAGACCTGAGGAGCGGCAAACCAAAACTCTTTATCTGTCTGAGCTTTTAATTCTAATGATAAATTAACTAAATAAAGAAATAGTATAAGAAAAACCCTTTTCACAACAACTTAAATCAATACGCAAAACGAAATTATGATAATTTTCGCTTATAAAAGGCATTCCTTTTAAATTATTCTGGTTATAGTTAACGAAGGATATTCCTGAGAAATGCTTTGTAGTTGAGTTTCAATTGTATGTGGAATTGTCTAATATAAATATTACTCTTTGCAGAATAAGAAAAGATAAAGCAGGACTTTCACAAAGTAGTGTTCTTCAAACGATTTGTGTTTATATGGTTTTGATTTTAGTATATTTGGGAATAAATCTATAGTAAAATGAAAAAAGGAATTTTATTACTTCTCTTGATATTTTTTGTCGAAACCTCTTATTCGCAAGATTTTGAGGGTATTATAAAATGGGCTGTTAAAATTGATCTTAAAAATGCCCAGGTTCAGAATGCTGAAAAGGGAAGTGATGGCGCCCAAATGGATGCTGAAATAAAAAAGCTTGAGGAGCAATTAAATGACCCTCAGTTTAAAAAGCAAATGGAAGCCAATCCCCAGCTGAAATCCTTAATGGAGGAAAATCTGAACAGACTTAAATCCATGCAGGGAAATACAGGAGGAGCAGCCGGATTTATGCCAACAGGTCTTTTAGTTAAAATTAAAAACGGCAACAATCTCATTAAAATGGAGGGAGGGATTTCGGAAATGATGGGCGAAATTCTTTATCTGAAAGAGAAAGATCAGAGTTACTCCATAAGAAGAAAGAATAAAACTTATTCTGTTTTGCCAAAAGGAGAGGAGAATACTAATAAAGGTAAAGGTCCTGAGGTAAAAGTAACCAAAACCTCGGAAACGCTCAAAATTCTTGGATATACCTGTACCAAATATATTGTTCAGGTTACAGATCAGGGAAAAACAATTCATCAGACAATCTGGACAACCAAAGAAATTAAGAATTTTGATCCGAATGGCCTTTCAAAAATGACTTCAGCAGGAAGTAAAGAGGCAAAAATTTACTTAGAGGGTGTTGAAGGGGTGCCTTTAAAAATGGAAATCGACAATGGGGAAATGAAAATGGCCATGGAGGTTATAGAATTGAAAAATACACCTTTGGATGCTTCTCTGTTCGTAATTCCTTCTGATTATAAACTTGTTAAGGGATTTGGTTTTTAAATTGATTTGTGCAAGCTTAAGTGTAACAAATTGGTAATTAGGTTATTGGTTGTTAAGTAACGTTGTTGTTTGGGAAAAAAAGAGTTTGGTTGTTTGGGGTTGGCATGATAATTGTTTCGGATTAATTGCAAATAATTTTCTTTTAGATTTAGATACTAAAAATCCTTTGATTAGATCAAAGGATTTTTTTTTGTCCTGAGAAACAGTACCTAAGTATCCTTCATTGTGTGTAAATTAGGAATTCAGCTTGCTTTCGTGCTACCTTTGAAGTCCAATCCCCTTAACCTGATGTCCGATAAATTATCCTTTTCAATAGAATCTGCTGCCCGAAAATTAGGTATTGAACTTAATGAAATGCAATCTGCTGCGATCAGCGCAGGCAAAAAACATAACAACATTTTACTTTTATCACCTACCGGCTCAGGAAAGACGTTGGCTTATTTGTTGCCACTGGCAGAAAACCTGAAGAGTGATGTGAGCGGCACTCAGGCGTTAATTATTGTACCAGCCAGGGAGCTGGCTTTACAAATAGAGCAGGTTTTTAAATCTCTGAGATCAGGATTTAAGGTGATGTGCTGTTACGGAGGACATTCGATTAAGGTAGAAAAGGATCGGTTAAAAGAAGCTCCTTCTGTGATTGTTGGTACTCCCGGAAGGTTAGCAGATCATTTAAGACGAAAGAATATAACATCAGAAATGCTTTCCATGCTTGTTCTGGATGAATTTGATAAATCTCTGGAGCTGGGATTTGAAGAGGATATGAGCTACATCATCCAGGAAACAGCCCCTTTAAAAAGAATCTGGCTTACATCAGCAACAGATACAAAGGAGGATATAAGTCTCTTTAAAGCTCCAATAGTCTTTCATAAAATCAATTTTTTGTCTGAACAGGTTGCTACTGGTAATCTTGACCTGTATTACCTGCGGGCGGAGGGCACGGATAAACTGGATACGCTTTTTAAACTTTTGTGCAGTATAGGAAATGAGTCCACGCTGATTTTCTGTAATCACAGAGATGCCGTAGAGCGCATAAGTGAATTATTGCATGCAGAAGGTATTGATCATTCGATATTTCATGGCGGTCTTAAACAGGAAGATAGGGAAAAAGCACTGGTAACTCTTCGTAATGGATCGTGTAAAATACTTCTTACTACCGACCTGGCTTCAAGAGGACTGGATATTCCGGAAATCAGGAATGTGATACATTATCAACTGGCACCGACAGAAGAAATTTTTGTGCACAGGAACGGTCGTACAGCACGCATGTTTGCGGATGGCAATGTCTTTTTAATCCTTTCGGAAACCGATACATTCCCTGAATACCTTACTGTACAGCCTACGGAATATCAACTCCCCGGTCAGCTTTCGCTGCCTCAAAAGTCAGAATGGATAACCCTGTACATAGGCGGTGGAAAGAAGGATAAGTTATGCAAAGGGGACATTGCTGGTCTTTTGATTCAGAAAGGACATTTAACGCAAACGGAAGTAGGGAAAATAGAAGTCTATGATTTTGCTTCCTTTGCAGCAGTGAGACGGACCAAAGCAATGGCTACATTAAAATGGCTAAGAGGGGAAAAGCTCAAAAGAAAATCCGTAAAAATAGAAGTCTGTCGCTAAGGCTGACATCTGATGAAATTGAATCCGGTTACCAATAATTGGAAAGGAAATTAACCTGGACTGGAATCTAAAACGTGGAAAATTGGAAGCATAGTCTTTGTAAAATTCTATAAAATCACGATTGATAAGGGTAAAAATAGTATTGGTTTTGTCCAATTAATAGAAAGAATAATCCGGGTATGCGAAAAAAGGCTGGATAGAAGATGCGTTGCAAAAAAATTCTAATGCCTTGCAAAAAACTATATATAACCTGTTCAAAATTACAAAATCATTTTATAGCACTGTTTCTTTTAAACTGATTTTTAAGATGTTTTTAACTGTATTCCTGCAGGTATTTCTTTGAAAACCAGCAATCAAACAAGGTCGGCGAAAAATTGAATATTTTTTGGGAGAAAAAAACTTCGAAGTTGCGAAGAAAAATTAAATTTTAAATAAAAAAATATTACTCAGATAAAGACGGGAAAACTGGGAAAAAACCAATTTTTGTTGTAGCTTGAACCCAACATCTGAATTAAATTTAGAATCCTATATATCTTTTTTTAACAGAATGAATTCTTCTGCAAACGGCACTTTACAAGTTTTTAAAAATCTGGTTGGAACCAAGTACGAAATGTACAACAGTCTGTTCAGCTCTTTGCCCTTTCATAAAGTGGAAAAGACTGGAGTATTGTTGTCGCTTTTCCTGTTATTATGCGAAGAGGGGTTTGCGAAAGGAAAAAGTCCTTCAGCCATTATTGAGTCCTTTCTGAAACAGTATACGTCTTATCGGACAGAAAACGAGCAGACAGACCTGCTGTTCAGATTTGTTCAGTATGCAGAGCGCCAGGTGGTGTTATTTGATGCCCTGGAAGATGCGGCTTTCCCAAGTATACATGATATGAGCGGGCCTGGGACGTTAAAGAACTTGCAGGCACAGGTAGTACAGACCCAAAGTCAGGCGGAGTTAAAAGACAAATTGAAAGATTTTTCTGTTCGTCTGGTGTTAACGGCTCACCCGACACAATTCTATCCCAGTGAAGTTCTTGGTATCATTCATGACCTTGCTAAAGCGCTTGTAACAGACGATACCGCTCTTGTAAATATGTATTTGCAACAGCTTGGTAAAACTTCGTTTTTCAAAAAAGAAAAACCAACTCCATACGATGAGGCAGTTAACCTGATATGGTTTTTGGAAAATGTATTTTATCATTCTGCAGGGAAGATTCTAACTTTTATTAAAACAGAATTTCCAAACCTGGTTTCCGAGAACAATTCTCTTATAAGAATGGGCTTCTGGCCTGGAGGAGACAGGGATGGTAACCCGTTTGTGAAGTCGGAAACATCATTGAAAGTAGCGGAGACGCTTAGAGAGAGTATTATCAAGTGCTATTACCTGGATGTTCGCAGGCTAAAAAGAAGACTGACCTTTAAAGGTGTTGAAACAATTCTTGCAACTCTTGAAAAGAAGCTTTACAACAATCTGTTTATACCTGGTCACAAAGCAGACCTCAACAAAGAGGGAATACTTGAAGCCCTGTACAAGATCAAAGATATTCTGGTTAAAGAACATAATGGCCTTTTTGTAAACCTTGTAGAAAATTTACTAAGCAAAGTTCAGGTCTTCGGTATGTATTTCGCCTCTCTTGATATACGCCAGGATAGTTCTGTTCATGCTCAATTGCTCGATGTATTAGCTGAGCAGACAGATCTTTTACCGGAGGGGTATAAGAAGATGTCGGAAGAAGAAAAGATCAATGCCCTGATGCAGGTCAAAGGACCTGTGGATTCTTCCATCATTGATAACGAATTACTGAGAGATACGATCGATACAATGGCAGCTATCAGAACCATTCAGAAAATTAATGGGGAAGAAGGTTGTCACAGATACATCATCAGTCACAGTACAAGTGCTCTCAACATAATGGAGGTTTATGCATTGCTTCTTCTTTCCGGATGGAAGTCAAAAGCAATGACCATCGATATCGTTCCATTGTTTGAAACAATTGAAGACCTTAGAAATGCTTCAGCTGTGATGAAGGATCTTTATGAGAATAAAGTTTACAGAAAACATCTGGAGCAAAGAAACAGAATGCAAACCATCATGCTGGGCTTTTCGGATGGTACCAAAGATGGTGGGTATATGATGGCCAACTGGAGCATTTATAAGGCAAAAGAGGAACTGACCTTACTGGCCAAAGAATATGGTATTCAGGTGGCGTTCTTTGATGGCAGGGGGGGACCTCCGGCCAGAGGAGGAGGAAAGACGCATCAGTTTTATGCCTCAATGGGTAAAAATATTGCAAATAAAGAGATCCAGCTAACTGTTCAGGGACAAACCATCAGTTCTAATTTCGGAACTACAGATTCAGCGTTGTTTAACATGGAACAGTTGCTGCATGCAGGCATTAGCAATGCATTGTTTTCTACCATGGAAGAGACGTTTACCAGACAGGAAGATGAATTAATGCAGCTTTTGTCTGATGAAAGCTTTAAAGCATACAATGCACTTAAAAACGATCCAAACTTCCTTGAGTATTTAAATTTTGCCAGTCCGCTTCGGTACTATGCTGAAACAAATATTGGTAGCCGTCCTTCAAAAAGGAAAGCAGGTAAACTGAATCTGAATGACCTGAGGGCGGTTCCGTATGTTGGTGCGTGGAGCCAGTTGAAGCAAAATTTACCAGGCTATTACGGTGTAGGAACTGCTTTTGAGAAAATGGAAAAGGCAGGTCGCTGGAAAGAAGTTAAGAATCTCTACGAGAAATCTCTATTCTTTAAAACCTTGCTGAACAACTGTGAAATGGCTATGAGAAAATGCTTTTTCCCACTGACAGCATACCTTTCAAAACATCCTAAATATGGAAATCTGTGGAACATGATCCACGATGAGTTTGAAAGAACCTCCAGATATATCTTGAAGCTTTCCGGCACCAAAGAGCTTATGGGAGACAAACCAATGGATTTGCTTTCTATCCAGATGAGACAAAGAATAGAATTGCCATTGATCACCATTCAGCAACATGCTTTAACCAAGATCAGAGAGATGGAAGAAAAAGGAGTGGATGGTCCTATGAAAAAAGTTTATGAAAAAATGGTAATGCGATGTTCGTTTGGTATTATTAATGCCGAAAGAAATTCAGCATAAGTAGTAACAGTAATTGTTGGTACATATAAAATTTTTAAGAGGATGAATCCCCGGTGTACACCGGGGATCTTTTTTTATCGCTGATTTTTTTGCACAGCCTTTGATTTTCAGCTCCTAATGTTATATTTGTGAGATAAAGACTGTTTTAGATGATCATTTTTTATTTTCCAGGTTATGGCAAAACTCTTAAGAAGAATCCTCAGAGCTGAAGAAAATGAGAGTTCATCCCTGTTATGGATAATAGGTCTTGGTGTTTCTACAGGACTGGCCATTGCTTTGTTTGATCTGGCTTCTGTGGCGCTGTTTCTCGAGCATTTTGATAAAACATATCTTCCTGGAGCCATGATATGTTCCGGGCTTCTGACAGTATTTGTTTCAAATACTTTTATCAGTATTTATAACTGGATATCCTTTTCCAGAGTTAGCATCATTGCTTCTTTACTTCTCTGGATAGTTTCCCTGGCGGTATTACTACTTTTCAGTTATTCTGACGGACTAGCTCTTACCTATCTGGCGTTTGTTCTTTGTGGTCCTTTGACTGCACTGGCTTTATCGTTGTTTTGGGGATTGTTTGACCGCTTGTTTGACCTGGCCCAGGGAAGGCGTCTGTCCAGCAGTGCAGAAAGCGGTATGGTTGTAGCGATGGTGGGTATTCTGTCTTTCATCGGTTTGTCTGAGCAGAGTTTCTTGCATGATCAATCCAACCTTTATCTGCTATCCTGTAGTAGTTTTGGCTGTACTTTTTTAACTTTTATAGCTATTTCAATCCGGAAAAAGTTTCTGACCATTATAGAAATCAATGTTCAGTACATAAAGGCTTATAACAACTACAATAAACTGATTAAGCAGTATTATACACTATTGCTGATCGTGTTTGCCTTGCTTTCCGGACTTGCTTTTTATTTTACAGAGTATTTTTATCTGGTTTTTGTAGAAGAACAATATGCAGGCTCAGGAAAGGTTCTGCAGTTTTTATCCAGATTCTCTGCCGCAATAATAGCCACTGGTTTTATGCTACAGGTTTTTGTAACCAGATGGGTAAACGTTAAGTACGGTTATCTGACAAGTCTTTTAATCCTTCCCGGTTTTTTAGGCCTGTTTACGATGATTTTTTTAGTCTTGGGGATAGTGGAAGGATATGACCCAACCAAGTCCGTCTTCTTCTTCTTATTCATGCTGGTTTGTATCTCCAGGCTCCTTTCGGTAAGCCTTTTTAAATCTCTTGAGTTTTCTACCTTTAAATTTTACTTTATGCCACTTGATCAGCTATTGAGGGCAGATGTACAGTCAAAGGTAGAACGGGTAGTAAGGGAATCCGGAAAAGTTGTTGCCGGACTGTTATTGTTAATAGCGATTAGCTATATAAAGATAGAATACATTCCGGTGCTTCTTATTATCCTGCTGGGTGTTTGGGCTTACGTGGCAGTCAGGATGAACAATGCGTACAGGGAGAAGCTGGTGGTAAGTCTGGATATGCCTGAAGAAATAGAGAAAAAGGATAAAGCCGCATCCGGTATCATTGATGAACTCTCTTTTGCAATTGAAAATTCATCCGGAAAAAATCTTCAGGTTTACCTCAATTTGTTGAAGATTTTAGATCCTGTTGTACATAAAACCATTGTGTTGGAATTGCTGAAAAGTGAGGACGAAGAGGTATTGCAGGTTGGATTGCATGAAGCGTCGGATCTGTGTCTTTTACCGGCATTACCCATATTGGCAGCCATAAAAAATTCAAGATTTTATCCGGTTTTAAAGTGCAGGGATTTGCTGGATAAAGTGTATACTCAGTTGAGTGCTGCAGAATTTCGCCTTGAAAAGGTTAAATATATTGAACAGTTAACCTTATCCAAATTAAGGAAAGAAAGAGTTTATGGGGCGCTTTTGTCCGCCTATTCCGAAGATACCATCAAACCAAGATTGTTAAATAAACTGTTCAGGGATGTTGACGGAAAAGTACGCTACAATGCTGTGGTATCATCTGCTGAAACTGCCAATCCTGATCTTCAGAAAAATCTTATAGAAAAGTTAGCTGAGCCATTTTACAGTAATGGTGCACTTGCAGCACTTGTGGCTACAGGTGAAAAAATATTGCCGGCAGCAGAAAATGCTTTTTATCTCACAGGTCAGGAAGAAAAAATTCAGTTAAGGATTGTGCAGGGATACGGGAGAATGGGGACTGAAAATGCAGTGCAGCTGTTGTTAAAAAAGCTTTCTTTTAGAAATCACAATGTCGCCCGGGCTGCATTCGAATCCTTGAGCCTCTCAGGTTATAATATTACCGGAGACAGGGTGATTCAGTTTAAAGCAGAGCTGGAGGAATACACAAGTGTATTGGTATGGAATATGTCGGTATATCTGGATCTTATAAGTTTTAGAGCTTCAGATGTACTTATACAGGCAATGCTTTCAGAGATAGAAAGCAATTATGACAGTATTTTTAAACTGCTTTCTCTGCTTTACGATCCTAAAACCATTGCACTTATTAAAGAAAATATCTTTTCAAAAGATGCGGAGAAAAGTGAATATGCCTTTGGACTTCTTGAAGTAACGCTGGGAGAAGAGATAAAGCCTTTCCTGCTTCCCATTTTAAATACAGCTTCTTATGAAGATAAACTTGAGCGGATGCAAGAGTATTTTCCTTCGGAACCATTGGATATTCTTGAAATATTGTATGATCTGGTGCAACGCGACTATAAGTATGTAAACCGATGGACGAAAGCCTGTGCGCTGAAAGAACTGGCAGAACAGAAAGAGGAAATCAACACAGACATATTTATTGCCAATATAATCAATCCGGATCCATTACTGAAAGAAACAGCTTCCGTGGCACTTTATATAAAAGCCCCTCATTTGTTTTCTGTAGCTTTTGAAAGGTTCAGAAGAGAGTTGGGATCTAACTTCAGCAAAGAAGTGGTAAGCAAAATTCTTATTTCCAATCTTTCGGGTGACCAGGAGTATGTGATGCTTGAGGATGGGAAGCTGGAAGTAAATGAAACTGGTGAGCGGATTAATCCTGAAGACGCCAGGGAATATTTTACTTCACCCAATCTTAAATTTGAGATTATACGATTTTTAAAGGGAATTGACGACTTCCGGTATGTGCCTGGTATTATCCTGATGGAGGTAGCCAAAATAACTACCTTTTATGAGTTTAAACAGGGAGATACCATTGCTGTATATGACAGACCGGAAATGATGGATTATTATTTTATACGTTCCGGAAAGATTGTACTGAAAGGAGAGGATGGTACAATGGATATACTATCGGATAATTGTTTTATCAATAATTTTAGCTATTTAAGTTCTTCTGATTTTAAAATAGAGTTGATTGCCCATACGGACTGTTCTGTATATAAAGTGGATCAGGCGGAGTTTAATGAAGTGATGTCTTTCTTTGAAGATATACCTTCATCAATTGTTAAAAACAGAAAAATTCTAAGGTATTCTAAGGTTTGATTTTTTAGATAAGAAGTTTATGGAAGATTCAATTGTATATTTATTGCCAGACTATCCTACCCCTCATGCCAGTGATAACCTTTGGGCTGATTATCTTGTAAAATATCTTTCTTTTGGCCTTTCTCAAAAAGGGATTAATGTAAAGATTCTAAACGATTTTAACGACCCGTTTGAGGGAAATGGGACAATTGTTTATCTTCCTGTATTTACTTCCTATTCACTTTCTTCTGCGGATTTTAAAGAACGTATTGAGAAAGTAATGGCCTCTCCTTTGATAGTAAAGATGGGGGTAGTAAAAGAAGAAAGGATATTGGAAGAAACAGCAAAAGGTTATCCGGATTTAAAACTTTCAAAACTTTTTATTCTGAATCCGGATACCGGAAAAGAAGTTCAGGAAAAAGATTTATTCAAAAAGGAGTTTATCAATTTCTTCCTCTTTAAAATATATGATTTGTGTACAGAACTGGAAAGGATTTGTACAAAGAGAGAGGAGGAAAAGACCTTGCCGGATAAGGCCAAGTCCATATATCTGGCAGAGGTTACAAAAGATTTAATACCAGTCAGAGAAGAAATACGAAGAGAACTTTTACAGTTAGGTTATAATGTGTTGCCTAATTGTCCCATCATAGGTTCCGATAAAAATAAAGAAAAGATCATTCAGGAGCAGCTTAAGCAATGTACCTTATCGGTTCATCTTTTTGGAAAGTTGTTTGAGGAAACGCATGATGGAGTGGTTCCGAATTATAGCCTGGAAAACCAGGTAGCTGCCCGGTATTACACAGATAAGGCTGAAGACAAAAAGCAATACTTTAAGAGAATAATTTGGATTCCAGACAATCTTGTGCTGCAAACCGATTATCAGAAAAAATTCATTAATCAGGTTCATAAGGATAAAAGACATTATGCCGGAGCAGATATCATTAAAAGTACAGTCGAGGAACTGAAAGACATTATTATTGAACGGCTGACAGCTACGAATACTTCTGATCCCGGAACCTCAGGAGAGGCTGCTGGAGACCCTAAAACTGTCTACATTATAAACAGTGAGAAAAATAAAGGCGGGGCAGAATCTGTAAAGAATATGTTGGAACAGATAGGGTACAATGTTTATTTGAACAAGGTAACAATTGATAAAGAAAAAGTAGAACGTAGCAATTCGGTATTGTTCTATTACCATAATGAAAAGTCAAGCTGGTTGAGAAGTAAAATGTGCGAACTGTATAAGCTCAAATCCTGGGAATATACCAGCACCACATTTAGAAGAGGAATTATTAATTTTCAGAATGAGGAATTGCCGGGAGACGAAATTTTTAAGAATGTATTTCAGGTAAAAGCGGATGGCCAGATTGACCAAGAAGTTTTAATATCATTTTTTAAGTAGTAATAGTAATACAGCCATAGTAAAAAGATGCTTTCAACTAAAACATCAGGAAAAGTAAAACCAGGGAAAAAGGTTTCTCCGGTGCTCAATTTCCAGGAGGAAAAACCTAATCCGTTTCCGGGACTAAGGCCTTTCAGGTACGAGGAAAGCCATTTGTTTTTTGGAAGAGAAGGGCAGATAGAGGAAGTTCTGAAAAAGCTTATCGAGCATAGATTTGTAGGCGTTATAGGTACTTCTGGTATTGGAAAATCTTCTTTTATGTATTGTGGACTTCTTCCTGTTATCTATGGCGATTACAAAACGGAGGATTCATCTCAATGGGAGGTGGCCATATGCAGGCCAGGAATATCACCTATCAAAAACCTTTCGGACGCTCTTATTGATAGTGAACTGAAAAAAGAAACAGATCCTGAGAAAAGAGAAATCATGACCAATATGAATTATCTGACTCTTAAAGGTAGTTCATATGGCCTGGTAGAACTTGTTAAGGCTAAGGTACGCAAAGATAAAAAGAATCATCTTCTGTTTATTGATCAGTTTGAAGAGCTGTTCAGATTTAAAAGTACCGATGATCAGGCGGTAGACGAAGCATCTGCTTTTATAAAAATTATAACTGAAGCTGTTAGTCAGCGGGAAATACCGATATATGTAGTCATTACAATGCGATCGGATTTTGTAGGAGATTGTTCTCAGTTTCCCAAACTGACAAAGCTGATTAATGACAGCCAGTTTCTGATACCCCAGATGACACGGGAAGAGAAGAAGCAGGCTATTTTAGGACCTGTTGCGGTTATGGGGGGAAAAATAGATGATCGTCTGGTGCAACAGCTGCTAAATGACGTGGGGGACAATGCAGATGCACTGCCCATTATGCAACATGCATTGATGCGTACATGGGATTACTGGCAAAGAAACAAAGATTCTGATGCCATGGAGATTTCCCACTACGAAGCTGTTGGTGGTATGCAGAAGGCGTTGTCGGTTCATGCGAACGAGGCATACAATGAGCTTAGTGAAAATCAGAAAAAGATCTGTGAAAAGATTTTTAAGTCTATAACTGAGAAAGGTGAAGAAGGAAGAGGGGTGCGCAGGCCGGCAAAACTTTCGGACATCGCAGTGATTGCCAATGCCTCAGTAAAAGAAGTGGCAGAGGTGGTGGATCATTTCAGAAAGCCTGGAAATACCTTATTGATGCCTCCGTCGAATGTTAAGTTGGAAGAAAACAGTGTTGTGGATATTTCTCATGAAAGTCTTATGAGAATATGGGTAATGTTAACCAAATGGGTGGAAGAGGAAGCAGAATCTGTGAAAATGTATCTGAGACTGGCAGAAGCAGCTGAAATGCATCAGCAGGGGAAATCTGGTTTATGGAGACCACCTGATCTTCAAATTGCGCTTAACTGGCAGGCCGAGCAAAATCCTTCAAAGGTATGGGGGCTACGTTACCACAAGGCCTACGAACGTACCATGCTTTTTCTCGACTTCAGTAAAAAGGAATTTGAGCGGGAACAGATCAGGAAAGAAAAAATGCAGCGCCGAAGACTGATAGCTGCAAGGATTACTGCCCTTATTCTGGGACTGGGTGCGGTTGTAGCCTTCTTATTCTTTATATATGGCGAGCAGCAGAGAAGGGAAGCTGAAAAACAAAGGGCAGAAGCCAAAAGACAGTCTAAGGTAGCAGAGGAGCAGGCTAAAATTGCCAAAATAGAAAGTGAGAAGGCCAGAGCAAGTGAAAGAGAAGCCCTGGAGCAAAAGAAGATAGCATTAATTGAAACGGAAAAAGCAATAAAAAATGCTCAGTTGGCCAAAGAGCAGAAGCTATTGGCAGAACTTGCCACTAAAAATGCTCTTATAGAAAAGGCCAAAGCGGAAAAAGCACATCAGATTGCGTTAACAGAAGAGCGGAAAGCTTTTAACCTCCGTATGCTTTCCATTGCCAAATCCATGGCAATAAAATCGGTTAGCCTGGTAGACAAAGAACAAAAAGGAATTGTAGCACAACAAGCGTTCCTGTTCAACAAGGATCATGGTGGCAAAAGCAATGATCCGGATATTTTTGATGCCATGTACAATGCTATAAAATCTCTTGGAGATTCGACGTTTAAACCATTAAAAGGGCATACGCAGAATGTTCGTGCACTTTCTACCTCAATTACCGGAAAGATGGTCTTTTCAGCTGGAAGTGATGGAAGTATATACCGTTGGGATCCCAAACGGGAAGATGGATCCAAGTTGTTGGTAAGTGCATCACCTACGCTTATTCATAAATCCATAGCTCTGAGCCCGGATAATAAGTTTATGGTTGCCGGTGGAGATTATTCCTACTTACAGTTGTTTGAGCTGTCCCAACTGGATGCTAAACCTAAGATATTAAAATCTAAAACGACGGAGACCTGGTTCCTTGGATTTACCAAAGATTCCAAAAGTATTATTTCTGCCGGTAATGATAAAAAGATCTATCAGTGGGATGTGGACGGTCCTGCACCAAAGGAAATTTTTGTCAGCGATGCTAAAATCAATGCCATTGCTACCAATATTACTTCCAATGTCGTGGCAGTCGCTAAAGGCAACGGGCAGATTGTTTTGATTGACCTGGATAATAACAATCAGGAATCTTTACTTTTTCAGGACAATGTTCCGGTCGTATCAATGGTGTTCAGCAAAAACGGATTACTGCTTGCTGCCGGAGATGAAAAAGGAATTGTACGAATCTGGAATATGGAAACCAAAGCTATTCTGGCGACGCTTTCCGGACATACTGCACGGGTAAACAATATAAGATTTAGCAACGATGGGGAAATGCTGGCAACAGGTAGTTTTGATAAGACGGTTCGAATCTGGAATATGTTAAATATTTTTGATGCCCCCATTGTGCTTAAGGATCATGATGACTGGGTATGGTCGATTGAATTTAGTCCGGATGGCAATAAATTATTGGCAGGTTGCAAGGACAATAAAATAAAGGTGTGGCCAACAAGGATTGAATTGATGAAAGATATTGTCTGTGGTAAAGTGAGCAGAAATATGAGTAAAAAAGAGTGGGAGCAATTTGTGGGAGATGATATAGAGTATAAAAAAACGTGTACAGATAAAGCAAAAGGAAAATAAAATAAAATGAATTCTTTATTCTATAAATGGTCGTTAGCTGTTTGTATTATTTTGGTAGTTGTGGTAAATGGAAGTGGTTGGGCTCAGGTAAGCGACTGCGGACAGGTTTTGTCTAAAGCACAGGATTTATATAAGGAAGGAAGGATCTCCGAAATTGCCGAACTGCTGGAGCCGTGTTTACAGGAAGGCTTTACCAAACAGGAGAAAGTGGAAGCATATAGGCTTTTATCCTTGTCCAACCTTTATTTTAATGAAAGAGGTAGGGCAGAAAAAACGATGACACTTTTGCTTAAAAATGGACCGGAGTACAAGTTAAAACCTACAGATCCCAATGAGTTTGTCTTGCTTTATAATAGTTTCAGAACAACTCCCTATTTATTGATTGGTGGAAAATTTGGAATCAATTTGTCCGATATTGATGTCATAAAGAATTTTAGTTACGAAAATTCACAGGTAAATATTGGAGAGTATTCTACCAAAGTGGGCTTGCAGGGAGGTATTTTGTTTCAGATTCCGGTGTACAAGCGGTTCTCCTTGTTGACAGAAATTTTATATGTTCAGAAGCGCTTTCTATACAAAGACCGCCTGTTTAATTATTCATCCATTGAGTTGCCCGAAAGCCAAACCTATTTTGAAATTCCGGTGCTGGTTAACTATAACTTTGGGCGTGAAAAGTGGGTGCCTTATGTTAATGCAGGAGTATCCTTTTCTTATCTTACAAACTCCTATATGTCACCTTTAAGAAAGGACTCTTTATATGTCGGAGGTGGGCGTGAAGTGAAAGAAGGTGAAATAGATGTCACCAGATTAAGACAGCGCGTGAATTATAATCTGATTATAGGAGCTGGTTTAAAGGTGAAAAATGTTATTGGTCGTGGATATATTTTTCTGGATGTGCGGTATTGCCATGGATTAAACAAACTTAATGATCCTGCTAAAAGATACTCTAATGAAGATCTTATGTATAAGTATTTTTATACAGACAGTGATTTTAGACTAAATTCCTTCCAGTATTCATTGGGGTATTTGTATCCTCTGTATAAGCCTAAATTAAAAAGGAAAGTAAAAGAAAAATAGAATTACTTAGATAAGAATAAAAAAGTGGCAGTCTTAAATGGCTGCCACGTTTTTATTTTAGACAAGCATCTTTTAATAGGAGGAGGCTATTTATAAGTTTAAACATATAATAGTTTCCTTTATCTTAAAGCTTTGTCAAGGATACGTTTTCTTCCTTTTTTACCTTCTTTAATATTTTTCATATAAAAAGCAGCATCTTTGGAGATCTTGTTGTAATTCCTGTACATTTTTCGTGCATTTGGTTTGAATTTATAATAACAGGAGAAGGTTAGACCATCCACATTTCTTGGCTTTCTCTTTTGTCTTATTAATTTACCTTCCACCATAAGACAAAGCATATCCGTATAAGACTGATCCTTTTCTTCCATTTCGTTTTTGCCTTTTACTTTTCTTAGTGAATAGTAATCGGTGCTGTCGAGGATCAGAAAAATCCACTCTTTACCTTTCTTTATACCAAACAGGCTGTATTTGTTCCCTGCAGCTGTTTTTCCTGTCATGCTTGGTTGCAGCATTTTTAATGCATTGATATGTTCTTCACGCAATAGTCGCGAGTTAGAATCCAATGTGCCTTTTGGTTGAGATAAAGGTGCATGCTCTTTACCTTCTGTAATGGCATACGAGAGTAAAGGAAATGAAAGTAGACAAGTCAAAAAGTAATTTTTCATAAAAAGCTCCTAAAGGATACAATATTAAAAAAAAAATCTTTATAAGTAAGTTTGATAGTAAAAAGCTCGCTTTTTTTAGAAAAAAAAATATCTTTGTGTCTGCTTACGGTTAGTTTTTATAATGTTAATAATGCCCGGTAATCTCCATTTTTAAGTATGTGCAAGGTAAGTTTAATTTTAGAAATATAGTTTTACAGGCAATGATGCTCGATAAAAGATTTATTTTTTGTTATGTTTTGGCAGTTCTTTTATTTCAGCAGATTCCGTCATTGGGTCAAAGTGGGTTGAAAGACCTGATTGATAATACTGTTGACAAAAAGCAGGGTATTGTTGCGGAAGAAAAAAAGAAAGAGGAAGCTGTGCGTGTTCTCAAAGATTCGTTGCAGAAGCTTATTACCATAAGAGATACAATCAAACAGGAAGATCCACAGATTCTTGATATAGCTGTTCAGTTCGATACGAGTGAGTTTAAGAAGCGAAATGTATCCGTTAAGTCCAGAAAACCTAACTTTAATCTGACAAGTGAGGAGGGGTGGCAACGGGAATTTTTGATAACCAATAATAAGGTATATAAGAAACTTCATAAGCTGGATTCAACCAGGCATGTGTTTGGCTGGCATCCTTACTGGATGGGAAATGCTTATCAAAGTTATAATTTCTCCCTGTTGTCTGTCATAGCTTATTTTAGCTATGAACTGGACCCTAACACAGGTTCTTATTTTTCTATTCATGAGTGGAAAACCACATCTCTGATAGATTCTGCACATGCTCATGGGTGTAAAGTCGTATTAAGTGTTACCAATTTTGGAACAGGAAATAATTCAAAATTCCTGACCAATATAAATGCACAGAAGACCTTTATTAATACACTTATTACCTTGTTGAGAGAGAAGAATGCAGATGGTGTGAATATAGATTTTGAGGCCATATCTCCTGCGAACAGATCAGACCTTACAAATTTTATTATTGATTTGTCTTCCAGTCTGAGGGCTTCCAAAAAGGATTATCTTATTACCATTGCATTGCCCGCTGTGGATTTTGACAATGTCTATGAAATGCAGCAGCTCACCAAATATGTGGATCTGTTTGTAATCATGGGGTATGAATTTTATGGGGCGAATAGTAAAGTAGCGGGTCCGGTAGCTCCGATCAAAAGTGGAAATGTATGGTGGCCTTATAACCTGGAAAGGGCAGTGGATGAGTATCTGATTGCTGGTATTCCTCCTGGAAAATTACTTTTAGGGTTGCCTTATTATGGTGCAGAATGGCAAACCAAAGATCTTAAATTCCCCAGTAAGGTGGAAGCTTTTGTGGGATATTCGATGTACAGAAGCATTAAAAATACCCATGGCGACCTTGTCTGCTGCGATGATGAAGTAAGTGGAAGTAAATTCCATGTGTACAGGGATAATCAGAACAGGTACAGACAAATATGGTTTGAGGATAAAGTTTCCCTGGGTAAGAAATACGACTGGGTAAAAGATAAGAAGATCGGAGGTATCGGTATATGGGCACTGGGGTATGATAATGGTCATACGGAGTTGTGGGAATTGCTGGCAGATAGATTTGCCTTAAAAGAAGATACTGTAGTAAAAGCTAAAGTTGTAACAGCATCCGTTCGGAAACCAAGAATTTCCTGGCAAATGATGTTGTCCTATGGGATGCGAATATTGCAAAACCCGAGAGTTCTTGTTACCAATCCCCGTCCATTGTTTATTGTATTCGGTTCCCTGATGGGGATCAGTATAGCTGGTTTCCTTGTATTATTAAGGTATGGCTACCGCTTTAAGCGGTACTGGAAAATTATACTTCAGGGTGGAATTTCATTAATAATATTGCTGTTGCTAGGCCTGATCTTTTTTACATTGAAGTATGCAGGTCTCCGTGAGGTAGCATTTCTGGTAGGAGGTTTTATTCTGGCAGGTATTTTATTCCTAATTTTCAGCAGGCAGTTTTTGGTAGAAAGAGACTTACCTTAAAGCCATTGTTTTTATGATTTATTCAGTATTAAATACAATAGGAGAACGACTCAATTTTTACCTAAAGAACAGATTTGCTTTAGGGGAAGACAAAGTCATTTTATCCAATATCGTAAATCAGGATGGAAGCCTTGCTATTACAGAATCGGATAAGGTGGTCATTACATTGGTAAATATTCAGGAAGAAACATTAACCAGCAGAACCAATTCCACTGTGAACATAGCAAGACCCATAAACCTGAATATTTATATTATGTGTTCTGCTTATTTCACAGATAAAAACTATCCTGAGGCTTTAAAATTTTTATCTGCAACCCTAAGTTTTTTCCAGGCCAACTGCGTGTTTACGCACAGTAATACGCCTGATTTACATAGAAACATCGAAAAACTAACCTTTGAAATAGTCAATCAGGACTTGCAGAATCAAAGTCACCTGTGGGGAACACTGGGTGGCAAATACCTTCCTTCCATTTTATATAAAGTAAGGATGATAACAGTTCAGGAAGGTAATTTTGAAGATGATTATACAAGGGTTTCAGGTTTTAGCAGTATTTTGTAATCATAACAGATAGGAACAATGCTCGATATAAGCTTTAATTATAAAACACTTTTTAAATTAGCTATTGGGCATACCTTTTATGCTGATCAGGCGGGAGATGATTTAAAGATTGTTATAGCTCCTGAATGTTCAGGCTTGTTTCGTAAGCTTGATCTGGTTGCGAAAGAAGATGGTGGTGAATGTTTCTTCCTTTATGCACCGGATAAGCTGGATGGATTATTGCAGCTGATTGAAAAAAAAGAAGTAAAATTAACCTACTTAGTATATACGAGGAATCAATATTTTTATAATTTTACTGATGTTTCATTAGAAAATAACTCGAAAATTTTTTACTTTTCCAACAACAGGGTAACCAAAGAGAATGAAACTGTTATTCTGCATGAAGGACAGCATGCGGGAGACAAAGATCGGTACCCTATTATAAGAGAACTACTACTTCAGGGTGGAGCTAACGGAAGCAGATTTGAAGTTAAGAATGATCTTAATCAAGTAGTCTTAACTAAAGACGTGCCGGCGAATGGAAGTGTAGTTATAACCAATTCACAGTTGCCATTGGGGCTTTATGCGCTTTATGAAAATGGTACCTTAAAGGAAACATTTGTTTTGTATACGAATGTCCCCGTTTTAAAACCTGTTGCCATCATTGACATTTCGTTAACAGGAAGTATTAAAGGAGAATTGATTAATGGGATACAGAATCACGATGTCCCATTTTATAATTATAAAATCGTATTTAATACCAGATCTACGTATTGGAAGTATTTACTGATTGGTAAATACTTTTCAGGTTTAAAAAATACGATTATAGACAGTGGTTCGGGAGATTTGAAATTTACCGGTCCGGAGGAGGTGAAACTGAATAATGGTGCGGATGCCATAATGTTTGTCTCAAATCAGCCTTTACCATTGAAGCAAAAGTATGATTATCGGTTCCAGTTAAAAAATGTGAGGAACGGTAGTGCGGGAGGAAAAATAATCATGGAAAAATTGCCATTTGCATCTTTTGAGATGATTAAGCCAGAATCGAGGGAGGGCAATTCCAAAATTTTTTCTGAAATAATTGTTCATATATAATTTTTACACTTAATAACTATGGCGCAAACATTAGCAACCCCCGGCGTTTATATTGAAGAAAAAAATGCCTTTCCTAATTCTGTCGCTGGTATACCAACTGCCATTCCGGCATTTATAGGATATACTGAGAAAGCAATAAGAGACGGAGAGTCTTTAATCAACCAGCCGGTAAGAATCACATCTCTTGCAGAATACCACAGCATTTTTGGTGCAGGAGCAAAAAATACGTTTAGCATACAACAAAGTAGTGGAAACTCATTTGATTTCCAGGTAGACGGTACATCCTACAATCTGGTGCAGGATAATGAATCAAGATTTCTATTCTATGATTCCCTGAGATTGTTCTTTGCAAATGGCGGTGGTACCTGCTACATTGTTTCTGTAGGAACCTACTACAAACCAGATTCAGGCTCTTCTGAAGAAGATTACTATGGTGCTGATTCAGGGCCGAAGTTTACTACTATATCCAAAAAAGCCCTGGAAGATGGTTTAAATGCTTTAATAAGTGAAGAAGAACCTACACTTATTGTAATTCCGGAGGCTATTGAACTGGAGGAAGCTGATTGCTTTGCTCTTCAGCAGGCGGTTATTGCTCATTGTGGCTATAAAATGAAAAACCGTTTTGCTATTCTTGATGTGTTCAACGGCACTCGTTCAAGAACCTATGATAAAAACGATGTCATAACAAGATTTAGAGAAGGTGTAGGAAGTAACTTCCTCGCATATGGGTCTGCTTATTATCCTTTCTTAAATACTTCCATTGTACAAAATGAAGAAGTAAGCTATAAGAATATTTCTAATCTGGACGTACTTGAAAGTATTCTAAACAGAGAAGTAGAAAAATCTGTGGATGACAAGAAGAAGTCTGATGAAATACAAAATGAGATTAGAAAACTTTCCAATCCAGATGCAGATTCTGAAAGCGTTAATCAGACACTGAAAGTTGTTAGTCCGGTATTTAAGACCATATTAACAAAAGTAAAAAATCTTCTGAATGTACTTCCTCCTAGCCCCGCAATGGCTGGTATTTATACGGCTATAGATAACTCCAGAGGTGTATGGAAGGCTCCGGCTAACACAAGCATTGCTTCTGTTATTTCCCCTGTAGTAAAACTTACTCACGACGATCAGGAAGATCTGAACCTTACAGTAACTGGTAAGTCGGTAAATGCAATAAGATCTTTCATTGGTCAGGGAACAATCGTATGGGGAGCCAGAACTCTGGATGGAAACAGCCAGGATTGGAGATACATCAACGTAAGAAGAACGCTGATCTTTATAGAGCAGTCAATCAAATATGCCGCTAAAGCATATGTATATGAGCCCAATACTTCCAATACATGGGTGCTTGTTAAGAGTATGATTTCTTCCTTTCTGAATGACCTTTGGAAACTTGGAGGACTGGTAGGTGCATCTCCTGAGCAGGCTTACCAGGTAGAGATTGGTCTTGGATCAACTATGACTCCTAATGACATTCTGGATGGAGTAATGAGAATTTCCGTAAAAGTAGCAATCTCCAGACCTGCTGAATTTATCGTGATCACGTTCCAGCAAAAAATGCAGGAATCATAATTGATTGAATTTTTAATTTGAAAAAAAATATTTTTACTAATAAAAAAATACAAATATGGCAGATACACAATGGCCCATTCCTAAGTTCCACTTTTCAGTAGAAATAGGAGGAACTCAAGTTGGATTCCAGGAAGTTTCTGGATTAAGCATGGAAACTCAGTTTATTGAATACCGCGCAGGAAATGATTCAACTTTTTTAACGCAGAAAATTCCAGGTCTTAAAAAGAACGGAAACATTACGCTGAAAAAAGGTATGTTTCATGGGGACGAATTGTTCTGGCATTGGTGGAATGATGTTCAGGTCAATAAAGAAAGAAGGGAAACTGTTATTATTAACCTTTTGGATGAAGAGGGCAATCCTCTCTTTACATGGACAGTAAATAATGCATTCCCTGTTAAGTTTTCTGCACCGGACCTGAAAGCAGATGCCAATGAAATAGCGATAGAAACGCTTGAGCTCGCTCATGAAGGGATCATTCAGACACTTGCTTAATAATATATTTTACGGAAGTATTTAATGGCAGCAGGAACTTCAACTTCCAAAAAGAAATCAGCAACAGGTGGGGTGTCCAGTTATTACCCACCTGTTGGATTTCATTTTAGGGTAAACATTGTAAATACAAATGACAGTTCGGGGTTGGATTCAAACTTTCAGGAAGTGTCAGGTATTGCAGCGGAAATACCAACGGAAGATTTTTATGAGGGAGGTGTAAATTCGTTTACCTACAAACTCCCCAAAACAATGAAATATTCTCCGTTACAGCTTAAAAGAGGTTTGGTATCTTCGGATTCAGCTCTGGGAGAATGGTGTAAAACAACATTGATTAATGGCTTTGATCAGCCAATTGTTACAAAAGACGTTGTGGTGAGCTTGTTGGATGAAGCGAACGAACCACTTATGTCCTGGAAATTTATTGATGCATATCCGACCAAATGGAATGTCTCAAATTTTAATGCCCAGAATAATTCCATTGTAATTGAAACTCTGGAGCTGACATATAAACGGTTTGAGGAAGTAAGGGTATAATATATGGCGATTGAAATTAAAGAACTGATTATAAAAATGACGGTTTCCTCTTCAACAGACAAGAAACCGGTGCAGGTGGATTTGCCTTCATCTGTTAAGAATAAAATAGTGAAGGAATGTGTAGATAAAGTTTTGCAAAAAATACATTTAAAACAGGAACGATAGTATGGCTGCAAATCAAAGTGGATTGACTAAAATGGAAATAATCGGCTATAAAAAGTCGACCTTTGAAGATGAGCATGCCAGATTTAAGGTGCAGTTTAATCCCACTACTTTTAAGCAGGAATTTACCGTTGAATTTGTAGAAGACGCACCTCCTGGTTCTACCGACAGTACACAAAAGTTAAAAAAAGCCCCGTCCAAAAAGCTGAATATTACTCTTACGCTTGATGCAACAGGGGTTACAGGACAACCCGGGACGAGTGGAAGCAGGAATATAGATATAATAGAAGAAATTAAAGCGTTTAAAAAGGCAACCTATGACTTCATAGGTTCCACGCATGATATTCCATTTGTAAAAATAATATGGGGTGTAAATACCTTTCAGGGAAGATTGAAAAATCTTACTGTTACCCATACCATGTTTAAATCAAATGGTGACCCGTTAAGAAGTACACTGGAAGCTTCTTTTGAAAGTTCAAAAGAAGCTTTTGCACAGGCAAGAGAGCAGGATCTACAATCCCCTGATTTAACACATTTAAGAACAGTGAAATTTGGAGATACATTGCCTCTTTTGTGCGATGAAATCTATAATGACTGTTCGCTTTACTTAAAAGTTGCTAAGTTTAACAACCTGGTAGATTTTCGTAATCTGGAACCTGGTACAGAGATTATTTTCCCTCCAATAGTATGAGTAAGTCCCTGATCGAAGAGGATATCAGTCTGGTAACCTATGAAATTATGACCGATGGCACCCTTATTCCGGGCGAGCATCAGGTTGATTCCATATATATATCAAGAGCTGTAAATCGTATTGGAACGGCTACCATAACCATAGTAGACGGTGGATTCAGTGGGTTGGAAGAAGATTTTGTTTCTTCGAATTCAGGCATATTTGATCCCGGAAAGAAAATTGTCGTTAAAGTCGGATACCATTCCAAAAACGAAGTATTATTTGAGGGGGTTATCGTTAAGCAGGGATTAAGCCTGTCTCCTGATAACAGAAGGTTAATTCTTGATTGTAAAGAAGATGCCTATAAAATGGCTATAGCGAGGCAAAACGCGATATTCCTGGAAAAAACAGACAGCGAGATTATCGCTGAATTGATTGATAAATACGGGTTGCAATCTTCTGTTGAATCAACAGAAGCCAAGTATCCGGAACTGGTGCAGTATTTTTGTTCCGATTGGGACTACATGCTGATGCGGGCAGACTTTAACGGACATATTGTTGTGACAGAGGGGGATTGGGTTAAAGTAGGTAAGCCGAATGTTTCTTCTGCACCTGTTGTAGAGGTGGTGAACGGGCAGAGTTTAATGGAAATTGATGTTGAAATTGATGCACGGAGTCAGTTTCAAAATATAACCAGCTTCGCCTGGGATGTAGCCAATCAACAAATTCTGGAAGCAAGGGCCAATGATGTAGAGGTTCCTTCCGTTGGGATAGATTCTGGTAAGTTAAGCAGTATTCATGGTGTATCGGAATATCATCTTCAAACACCTGCAGACTTGCCTAACAATGTACTACAAGCCTGGGCAACCGGGAAAATGACCAGATCAAAGCTGGCTATGCTGCAGGGACAGGCTAAGTTTATAGGAAGTTCTCTCGTTAAACCCGATGTTGTTATAACCCTTAAAGGACTTAGCAATTATTTTAATGGCGATGTATATGTCAGTGCAGTAAACCATGTTATTGAAGATGGGGAGTGGCTTACTCAGGCTACCTTTGGCTTATCTTTTAAGTCCTATTCTGAAACAAACAATGATATTGTAGCCCCTTCGGTAAGTGGAATGACAGCTGGCATCAAAGGGCTTCATACTGCCATTGTCAAAAAAATAGATGCTGATCCGGCAGGGCAACACAGAATACAGATCAGTTATCCGACCTTAAAACAGGATAACATGGGCGTCTGGGCCCGCTTGTCTACGTTTTATGCGACCAATGGGGCGGGGACTTTTTTTATTCCTGAAGTGAATGACGAAGTCGTCGTGGGCTTTTTAAATGAAGATCCTGAGCAGCCTATCATTCTGGGTTCTGTATACAGTGCTAAAAATGTTCCACCCTATACATCTGAAGAGAAAAATTCTATCAAGTCGTTTGTTACCAAAAGTAAGATGAAATTAATTTTTGATGAGGAAAAGAAAATTATTACCATTCTTACTCCTGATAACAACAGTATTGTACTGGACGATGATAAAGGAGCTATCACTGCCATCGATAAAAATAATAACAAGATGGAGATGAATGATAAGGGAATTACTTTTGAGAGTCAAAGTGATTTTACCATTAAAGCTCAGGGGAAGGTTATTATAGAAGCTCAGTCAGATATACAGGCAAAGGCAACTGGCAATTTTAAAGGTGAAGGTATGGCCGTTGAACTGAAAGGCAATACAAAATTTGCAGCCGAAGCGGCAATGGCAGAAGTAAAAGGGTCGGGCCAGACTGTAATAAAAGGTGGCGTGGTCATGATTAATTAATTTTCGAATTTTAAATTGTTTAAATAAATGTCTTTAGCAGCCAGAGCAGGAGATATGCATACATGTCCTATGGTAACACCCGGAGCTCCACCTGTACCGCATGTGGGAGGACCGATATTGCCACCTGGATGTATGACCGTATTAATTGGTGGAATGCCTGCAGCGAGAGTGGGCGATATGTGTGTCTGTGTGGGACCTCCGGATTCCATTGTGAAAGGTTCTTCCACTGTATTGATCGGTGGAATGCCCGCAGCAAGAATGGGGGATAGCACAGCTCATGGCGGATCTATTGTATTAGGTTGTCCTACTGTTATAATTGGAGGTTAAGTATGAAACATAAAAAAACATTTTTAGGCATCGGCTGGAAGTTTCCTCCGACTTTTGATAAGACTTCCGGAAGTGTTATGCTGGTTTCAGAAGAAGAAGACATCAGAGAAAGCCTGTTCATTCTCCTTTCTACCAAACCAGGGGAAAGGACAATGTTGCCTGAATATGGATGTGACCTGAATAAAATGATCTTTGAGTCGATCGACAGCTCGCTGATCACGGAAATGAAAGGGATGATTGAAAATGCCATCTTATATTTCGAGCCTAGAATCGTGTTGAATGCTATTGATATTACTCAGGATAAAACACAGGATGGCTTATTGCTGATAGATGTTCAGTATACTATCAGAAAGACCAATAAAAGAAGTAATATGGTGTATCCATATTATATTCTTGAAGGTAATGAAGCCCGGTTCAGGGCAGTAAATACTTTTTGATCTGATCAAACCAAAGCATGGAAGGTAATAAATTTATAAGATTTACAAGTGCCGGTACTTCACAGGAGAGCAGGGCTTTCCCTGCATTGGATTTTAATTATGTTAAAATAGATGAGCGTTCGTTTGAAGATCTATTAGTATTTGCTTCTGGGTTTTCCAGACTTATCAATTTTTATAATCTTAAAAATAAGGTAGAAGGTGACTGGTCTGATTTTCTTACGGATGAAACCGTTATTCTGGCCACCATCATTGATTCCAATCCATCGGGAATAGAAATAAACTTTAAGAATAATCTTAATAAAGCTACGCTGTTTAAAAGACCAGAGAAAAAAGTATTTTATTTTAAAAAGTGCTTTAAAGAGGTTTTTGATCTGGCTCTTCGTTTCCAGATATGGTTAGGCAGGCTTAAGGCTGTAGAAGCATTTTCGGGAGAAGAACTTAAAATCAGGAATGAGATTTCAAGTGCTATATCCAGTAAGCTACATGTATCTTTAAGAATTCTCCTGGAGCAGCAACGCAGGCTCAATGGATTTTTAAAGGAGGATGAAACAATGGTTTTTAACTACCACCGATTCGATGATATTTGGGGAGTTAAACAGTTGCTTCAGGATGATGGTCAGAAAAAAGATCCGGCTCTCTTTAAAGAAGAATGCTTAATCATCTCGGAGCAGCTTCAGCTTAGTTTCCAGGCTTTTTATGAAACCTTGCTGTACCTGAAAATGAAGGCACCTGATTACCTCCAGGAATCGTTAAGAACCGACACGCATTATCCGGAGGTTTCATTGTTCCTGGCGTTTTTAAGATTATTTCAGTATGCTCAGGGAGAAATCAATAACATCTCCAAAAGACATCTGGATTTTTATTATAAAGTAGGGCTTCAGCAAACACCTAAAAATGCTGTAAAGGATAAAGTTTATCTTTCGTTTAAAACGTACGATACCTCTGTTGTTGCACATGTAAAAGAGGGTACTGCATTTATTGGTAAGGTTGGAGACGATGGCAGGGAAGTATTGTATACTGCAGATTATCCGCTTCTGGTAAATAAGGCCCGGATAGAACGGCTTCGTTCTGTTTTTATAGAAAAAAAAGCCCTGAATGTAAAAGGTGTTGAAAAGACATTATTTAAAAACATACTCGCGGCGGATGCCGATATAAGAGAGCTAACCCGAAAGGCGGAAGACAATTTTCCACGCAAATCTTTTGCAACTTTTGGGGAGAGTCAGGATGGTAAAGGTGAGCTGGAAAAAACGATGGAAAATGCCAGCATTGGCTTTGTTATCGCTTCCCCTGTATTGTTTTTGAAAGAAGGATACCGGGAGATATCGTTAAAGCTACAGTTTCTTCCGGAAAGGTTTCAGGGCCTGATACAAAAGCTGGAGGATATCGCTTATGTGGAGAAAAGTACAGAAAGCGAAATATTCATCAAAAGCTTTTTAGAGGCCTTTCATGTAGATGTAACAGCTCCTGAAGGGTGGTTCAGGGTACGAAAATATGTTATTTCAAGAGAAGTAGACGCTTCAGCCTTAGTGCTGAGGTTTGATTTGGGGGAGTCGGATCCTCCACTGGTAAAATATAATCCGGATGTTCATGAAGGAAGGTTTTCTTCCAAAGCACCGCTTATTAAAATAGGCCTGAACAGTGAAACCTATATTTATCCGTACTCTCTTCTTAAAGATCTTATTCTGGAAGAAGTAGATATAAAGGTAAATGTAACCGGGGTAAAGGAACTTGTGCTGTATAACAACATGGGGCAGTTAAGTCCGGATAATCCGTTCTATCCATTCGGACCTATGCCCAATGTGGGTTCTTATCTTGTTATCGGTAATAATGAGATATTCAGAAAAAGCCTGGATTCCCTGAATGTAAACATAGAATGGTTCGATCTCCCAAGGAACAAGAGTGGTTTTTTCGGTCATTATGAAGACTATGGAATAAACATCGATAATACTTCTTTTGAAGCTAAAATTTCTATTCTTGAAAATGGAAGGTGGAAACCATCTTTTAAGGAGCAGCAATCTTTTAAGCTGTTCAGATCGGAAGGAGATCCCAAGGGGGAGCTCGTAAATCCTAAATCTGAACTGGATGGACAGACGCTTATTCATTCCATTGAAATAAACAGAATTAAGCAGTCTCCTGACTTTGCGGGTATTGAGCTGAATTCTTTATATACCAGTACTTCACAGCGGGGATTTCTGAAGATTGAGTTGTCGGCACCGGAAGCGGCATTTGCACATTCGGTCTATCCTGCAGTGCTTTCGGAAACAGCAATCAAAAATTCACGCTCTAGTCTTGTGCAGCTGGTGGATAAAAAGATGGAAAAAATGCCCAATCCACCTTATTCACCACAGATTAAATCGATATCGCTGGACTATAGCTCAGCCTCCGTTATTTCTCTTAAAGACAGGTCCAACAGGTCGGATGGAAATGAATTAAGAGGAGCCATTTACCACATTCATCCTTTTGGGGAAGAACTGGTTTATCCGGATAACTCTTCTCAGGTGACCTATCTTCTACCTGAATACGATTATGATGGATCTTTACTGATCGGATTTTCAAATATCAATCCTCCACAATCCGTTTCCATGCTGTTTGAGATGTTTGATGAATTTACCATTTCATCAGAAGAAGATCCTCCGGTTATCGAATGGAGTTATCTGGCAAATAATAGATGGCATGCACTAAAGCCGTCCAGGATATTAAGGGATGATACCAGCTGCTTTATTAAAACGGGTATTATCCAGATAGATTTGCCTTACGAAATCAATAGGAATAATACGATTCTTAATCCGGATTTGTATTGGGTAAGAGCCAGTGTGGTAAAGAATATCGAAGTGGCCTCCAAAACCATAAGTGTATACACGCAGGCCATATCTGCCACGCTTTCGGATAATTTTGATCCGGATAATAATCATCTTAAAAAGCCATTGCCTCCGTTTACCATTAAGCGTTCGGTTGAAAATATAGAAGGTATTGAGTCTATCATACAACCGCTGGAGTCCTTTAACGGGCTACCCAAAGAGGGCAATACAGAGTTTTACACCAGAGTGGGAGAGCGCTTACGGCACAAAGCCAGAGCGATTATGGCGTGGGATTATGAGCGGATTATTTTGGAGAAATTCCCTTCCGTGTATAAGGTAGCCTGTCTTCCGAATATGACAAGCAACAACCTGGATGCACCGGGTAGTGTTTTGCTGGTTATATCTCCCTTTAAAAACAATAATTATATAGATGGCAACGAGCCCATGGCAAGCAGCGAGTTGTTGTATCAGATAAAAAATTACATTACGCAGTTTGTAAGTCCTTTTGTAAAAATAGAGATTCGGAATCCTAGTTATGAAAGGATTAAAATTATTTGTGGCGTGAAGTTTACGGATGGGTACAACTATGGATATTTCCTTCAGAAGCTGAATGAAGAGCTACGCAAATACCTGAGCAAAAGCAATGAAGAAGGCTATTCAAGGCTGCATCTGGGCGGTAAGATCAATACCTCTGATATATTAAGTTTCATGAGAACGCTGCCCTATGTGGATTTTATAACCAAATTTTCCATGGTTCAGGCGGCCCGTGATTTTGCCGGTAACTGGATTCTGATTGATACAGCCAGAGATGGTGACGCCAAATCTTATTTACAGGCTACCAAACCATGGTCTGTGCTGGTACCTGCACTGGAACATCAGATTACTGTCCTCAATGATAAGTTTGAAGAAAGGTCACATCAGGCAGGTATTGATTCGCTCGAACTGGGGCACGATTTTATTATAGAATAGTAACTTATTAAGGATTATAGCATCTTATGTCTTTACAAAATCGAAATTCCTTAAAAAACTTTTTCAAGAAAGGCCAATTACCTTCCGAAGGTAATTTCTTTGACCTTATTGATTCAATGATCAATAAAGTGGACGATGGCATGTCCAAGACACTGGAAGATGGTTTAATGCTATCACCCATCGGAGGATCAAAGAAGCTGATCAGTTTTTATAAGAGTATTGAGGAAAAAAGCCCTGCATGGGGGATTGAAATCGATCCGGGTAATGGAAATGTTAACTTTAACAACCATGTGGGAGATAGTGTACTGACATTGACAAACAGCGGTAAGGTAGGTATTAATAATCCTTCACCTGAATTTGAGCTTGATGTGAACGGGGCGGTGGCTATGTCGGGCAGACAGGGAAATGCCTATAACGGAAAGATTCTTGCCGATGGGAAGTGGCATCCTGTTCTGACGGAACTAAACGGTTGTCATGCGTTTGAAATAGTGGCCGGAATCGGGAAAAAGAAAACCGGTAGGTATGCTCTAATTCATGCCTTTGCCCTAAGCACGTTTGGTAAATCAAAGAGTAAGATAGATATACGACAGGCTTATTATGGTGTAAGAAGTAACAGGATTGAATTACGCTGGACGGGTACTACTTACAACTATAACCTGGAGATGCGTACCCGCAACACGTATGACGGGGAATTTTATATTCAGTATTTTATCTCCAATCTCTGGTTTGACCAGTTTATGGATAACAGTGTCGGAAAATAATGCACCAGCATCATGAAATTAGAAGAAAAAAACTCAGGAACGATCAATTTTTCAGTATCAATTGATGAAGCCAATAAAATTTTCAAAGCATTGGGTAACCTTCCTTTTGTTGAAGTGTATGAGCTGATTGGTAAGCTGAATGAACAAGCCAACACCCAGCTGGCTAACAATAGGAGAAATACAGAATCAATGCTTTCCGATACTTCATTTGATATTGATCAATTGCTTAAATAAGCGTTATGGAAAAACCAGCGTTCATTTCTTCTGAGAAGGAAACCAGTCCCGGATTAGACTATGGTTTGCTTCGGGCAGAAGGAATTAACTTAATTCAAAAACTTACGGGGGCATTCTGGACGGACTACAACGAGCACGATCCCGGAGTTACAATACTTGAGTTGCTTTGCTATGCAATTACAGACCTTTCTTATCGTACCCAGTTTGATATACAGGATCATTTGTACAATGACCCTGATGACGATACGTTATTAAAAGCACACGATATCCTTCCCTGTAATGCACTAACGTTAAACGATTACAGAAAGCTTATTTTTGATACGGTTTTCGAGCTGAAAAACGTTTGGGTACTTCCCATCCTCGATGACGGCAGTTCGTTCCGTGGTCTTTATAAAATTCTGATCGATATTGATCCTGCGATAAAATCAGAAGAAGAGAAACTTGCGGTAGCTGAAAAGACCAGAAGAGTTTTTTGTGATAACAGAAACATCTGCGAAGATATTGAGGAAATTAAAATCCTTGATCAGCTGGATGTGGGCATTTATGCAGATATTGAAGTAGACGGGATCAGAGATCTGGAAAGTATCCTAGCCTATATCTATTTCAAAGTGGATGAATATTTAAGTCCTGAAATCAGATTTTACTCTTTGGGAGAATTGTTGCAGGAAGGGTACACTTTAAACGAGATCTATAATGGGCCTCTGTTGAAGCACGGTTTTATAAAAACGTCCGAACTTCAACCTAAATCCAACAAGATTTTGATTTCGGAGGTGATAAAGTTCATTATGCAGGTGCCTGGGGTCGTAAGTGTGAAGAACCTTCATCTTAAAGTGGGAGATAAGATTTATGAAAACCAGATAGAAATCAGTGAAGACGAGTTGCCCAAGCTTCTGACGATGCTCACGGATGAACAGGGAAACTCTACGATCCAGTTTTTCAGGGGAGCGGTTAACTATACAACCATTGATTTTAATATCGTTAAACGGAAGCTTAACGAGCTACAGTCGGCGAACAAAAGGGTGTATAGACTGAGTGAAGAAACTATTCCTATTCCTTTAGGAAAAAAACTCAATGTAGAGCCATACTTTTCCATTCAGAATCACTTTCCACTGGTATATGGCATCGGTCAATATGGATTACCAGGTTCTGCCGATACAAAGAGAAAAGCCCAGGCAAAGCAGCTGAAAGGATTTTTGCTTATCTATGAGCAATTGCTGGCCAATTATCTTTCTCAGCTTGCTAATGTCAAAAAACTTTTTTCACTGAAGGAAGATTTAAAGCAAACCTATTTTTACCAGACGCTTGATTCTGTTCCGGATGTAAAGCCTTTACTTAAAGAAAGGAAACATGAGTTTATAGATGAGACAGATCTGCATTTTTCGACTTCGTTAAACTACTATATTGGTTTACCTGAGTTGGTAAAAATTAAAGACAACTATACCGACAGAAGAAACCGGTTTCTTGATTACCTGCTGGCGATTCACGGGGAGTCGTATACTCAGTATTCTCTTTCCCAGTTTAACTATTATTTCAACGAAAGCGAATTTGAAAGACACCTTATTCAGAATAAAACCAGGTTTTTAAAATCTCTTCCTACCATCAATAAAAACAGGGCCAGAGGATTTAACTATCTGGAGTCCAGTGTTAATACCGCGAATATAACCGGTATGGAAGCCAAAATTTCCATATTACTGGGATTGGGAGGTGGCGACTCCGATCAGGTGCTGGAGTATAAGGCGCATTCCTTAGTGGATCACTATAGTCATTTTGGGGTTACATTACTCAATGATAATGCGGACGAGAGTGAAAAAGAAGCCTGGGTTAGAGAAGGTACGTTTCCCGAAGGGTTAGATGAAGCATATATAGAAGAATACTTTGATTTTATTGACACCGACGAGGTAGACATTAATGAGTTTTCAACGGAAGATAGAAATACCCTTCTGTCTCAAACGCTACCTTTAAAAAGTAAGGTTATTCCTTCTGATTTTTTAAAGAATGGAATCGTTTTAACTAATTACAGGCTTGGAAGTTACCTGGCAGAGGAAGATAATCGTTATTTCATAGCTTTCAGGGGAACGAATAAGGTATGGCAGAACATTGGGAGTTTTGTGGAGGAAAAAGAGGCTATAGCGGCTGTTATGGAGCTTATTGCCCATATTAAACGTCTGAATATCCAAAGTGAAGGACTTCATATTATAGAGCACATTCTGCTACGACCAGACCTGAAAGATCAGAATCATGGGATTTTGATATATGATGAAAACCGTATACCGGTTTTAAGAAGTGCGGAACAATACTCCTTCATAGAACGGGATGCGATCTTAAAAGATATAAAACAGCATCTTTATGAGTTTTCGAATTATTCGGTAGAAACTACCAGTGATAAGGATTTTGAAATACACTTTAAAACCCCGGATGATAAGTACCATTTTGTAAGTATGGAAGCAGATATCTCTGTAGAAGCTACTCACGAAAAAATGGAAAAATTGTTCCGGTTTATTTCGGATCAGGAGGAAATAACTCCTTTTGAACAAAAAATCGGGTTGTATATCCGAAATATTAATACCGACAGAATTATTCCCGAAGACTTTTTCAGCTACAGAGCCAGTATCCTGTTGCCCAACTGGACTGCACGGTTCAGCAATAAGGAATTCCGGGCCATTATAGAAGATACCATTCATGAGAATAAGCCAGCCAACATTTCCATCAGTTGTTTCTGGCTTCATCCATCGCAAATGCAGGAGTTTGAATCTGTATATTACCGGTGGATGGAAGAACTGCGTCAACAAAATCCGGATAAGGAGCAGCTTGACGAATACAGCAACCAGTTAAGTGAATTGCTGATGACGTATAAAACTGAGTAAAGTGTAATGACCGAAGGTAAGCACATTGTGCAGAAGTTTGTGTTTGATATAACGTATGATTCTGAAGAGAACGCTTATAAATTTCAGACCTGGCTTTCTGACTTTATAAAAGAAAAAATAGTTCCGCTTACCAATGAAGTCTTAAGTGAAACAACCCGGGGATACCTTGTAAGCACGGATCAGTTAACCCTGGATCTTGGTGAAATATCCCTGGCGCATTGTGAAGAGGAAATCTACCAAAAAATAAGGTCGCAGCTTTACGAAAAAATTACGCTGTTATTGGCCGGTCACTATACAGGAAATGCCAGTGAAAAGATAACGTTTTTATCCAAAGAGCATTCAGACCTACAGATACTGGACTTTTTTCTTCAGAATGGTTTTCTGCCCTGGAATGTCCATCAGGAAGTTCCTTCGTTTTCTGTAAAGCAGTTGCTACTGGACCTGATCGAACAACATCCTGTTGCACTTAAAATTTATCTGGAGAAGGTCGTATCGGATAACGTATTGCTAACCCGTCTTGTCCGACAGTTTGAGGATGCTGTTATCTGGAGAATTATCGCTCTGTGGAATGAAGAACCGGCATATCTTAAATCCTTTTATCAGGAGCTGGTAGCCTTATATAAAAAGAAATCAATCATTAAAAATTCGTTCTCTGAATTCCGGGATCTTATCTGGCCATTTCTTTTAAAAGAAGTAGTCCTGAACCGAAAGGTGCGGTTTGAGAACATACCATTGGTAGAAGAACTGTTAAACTTTGTTTCTGAGGAAACCAGTATTGAATATTATAATGTTGTTCTTTCTTTCTACAATTCCATAGACGAAGCCATAAACACTTCAATGAAATCAGCTTCTTCCACGTTTATGGAAGGCTTTAAAGCGGTAGTATTAAAAGATTCCTTTACCGACACTGCACTAAAGAAAAAGATAAAGGAGCTAGACGAACAAAGCTCTCTCAAATCCAAAAAGAAAAAGGAGGACAGCCCTGCTTCGAAAGCATCTTCTGTAAATGAGCCTGTAACGCCAACAGACTGGAACAATGCGGTTGAAGATAAGAGCAGGTATGCACAGCAAAAAGAAGATGAATTTATTCTGACGAAATTTCTGGCGTTGAGATATGGTGTATTGACGCTCAAAAAAAGTGCTATTCATGAAATGCTTCCAAGGGTGGAGAGAAGTATTAAGGCCTTGCTGATATCCAATCCTGATTTTGTCAGACGAAATTTTGCCATTGCCGGGTGGACTTTGGAAGAACCTGTTATTATTTACTATCTGGATTTATTTTCAGCAGATACTCGTAAGGTACTTATTCTGCATCTTTTTAATAAGACAGAAGCTGAGTTTTCTGACTACGTGCAGGAGCAGGAAAGAGGAGCGGTGCAAAGATTTTTGGAAACTGGTCATATTCCTGTTTTGTATCAAAAGCCTTTCAGGCGTGATGTTAAAACGTTTCAGAATATTTTGCTGAAGACAGCAACGCAGTTTCCTGAATGGTTTCAAGCTGTTTTCAAACGTACAATTATAGAAAGCTGGGATAAAGATATAAAGATTGCCTTGTTTACAGAAGTGCTGCCTCCGGAGGTTTTACAACGTGTATTCAGGATGGCGGAGCAGGAAAGGGAGTTGAATGTTTTCTTAAGGCATTTTGGGGATACAGCGAATGCAGAAACAACCAGTGTAAAAGATTCGGGCTTATCTGAAGAGCTTATTGAGCGTGTCAGGAAAAATCAGGAAGAACCTTTTTACTTTGCGCTGAAGCTTTCGGAAATTAACTCACCGGAGAGTGCTCTCTATCACTTATCTGTATTACTCAGGAAGCCTCTTTACAAAGCGGCCGGAATCAGAATAAGGGAAAAATCAGGAGAAACTCGGGTACATGTACACAGGACCTATAAAGTTCCTGAAAATAGCGAGGTGAAGATAGATTCGCTGGTTCCTCTTATCTTCGAAAAATATCCAGGCGTTGCCATTGCATATTTTAAAGCGTTAACGGTTAAGGAACAAAAGGTTGTGCTCAAAGTATTGCAGCCAGAGAAGCTTGAACGCATTGAACGTCTGATTAAAGGACATGATACAGTTTTCGAAGATCTTATAAAAGGCATAAGAGGGGAGCAGCGATTGGTGGAGGAACCTAAAGCGGTTGCAGTACATGAAGATACACAGCAGCATAAAGAGTTGAAGCTGGAATACAGAAAGCTGGAAAGCGGTGAGCCTGTATATATAGGCAATGCAGGGTTGGTTTTGCTACATCCATACCTTCCAAGATTTTTTAAATTGTTGAATCTTACCGAAGGCAGAGCTTTTAAAGATGAGTTTTCAGCCCATAAAGCTGCCCACTTATTACAGTACCTGGCGAACAAAAATACCAGTTCGGAAGAACATGAAATGGTGTTGAACAAACTGATCTGTGGTATAGAGCTTACGACTCCGTTACTGAGAGACATAGAAATAACAGAAGAGGAAATTGAAACCTGCGAGGGATTGCTGGAAGGGGTGATACAAAACTGGACAATATTAAAGAAAACAAGCAATGACAATCTGAGAGCTTCCTTCCTGATGCGGCAAGGCCGTCTGGTGCTGGAATCCAAGGGCTGGAAACTCAGAGTAGAAGAAAAACCTTACGATATCCTGGTCGAGAAGCTTCCATGGGGCATTTCCATGATTAAAATGCCATGGATGAATACGATTATTTATGTCGAATGGAAGTAATAACAAAGATACCTGTGATGGAGGTGTTGCCTGTAATACATCTGTCAACGCTTAACAGGAACGTCATATAACATGGAAAAAGATTATAATAAAGTACTGAATTCTTCGATGAGTGGCTTTTCAGGAAAATCCAAAGAAAAAATAGATTACGATCTAATAGGAAAGAATGGAGAAGTGTTGAAGCGTGAGCTGGAGTGGCTGAAATTCCTTATTAAAAAAAGGATCAGTTATTTTGACGATGAGGAAATGAACGCCATACCGATGGATCTAAATCCTCCGGTTATAGTTTACAAAGAAACGCCTTATGCACGATTTATAGAAAAGTATCAGCTGGATGCTTATGGCAGGATTTTGCTTATTATGACGCTGGCTCCTGCGTACCAGCCGGAAGTGTTCTCAGATCTTGTGGAACGCGAAAGAGGCTTCCGGCTGAAGTACGATGAATTTGGCGGTATAGCAGAAAATATTTGCTGTCAGTTTCTCCCTACATTAAAAACGCTTATATACCTGATAGCTGGAGGAAACTCTTCGCTCACCGGGCAGCTTTATACAAGGTTTATAGAAGAGAACATTCTCATCGAAGAGCAGATTATTATTTTCAGAGAGATAGGGCCTGACAGTGACAGGGTAATAAATCTTGAGCTTAAACTTATACCGGAGTATGTAGCACATCTCACCAGAAACAAAGAGACCTTACCAACCTTCAACAGTAATTTTCCTGCAAAGCTGATTCAAAGCAATTATGAGTGGGACGATCTGGTTGTTTCACACTATACCCGGGAGAGACTGGAGTTGATCGTCGATTGGGTCAATTATAAAGATAAAATATTTGAACGACAGGGTGGAAAAGGAAAAGTGAAGGATGGATTTCCTGCACTCTTTTACGGTCCTCCGGGCACGGGTAAAACGATGGCTGCTTCTTTAATAGGAAAGCTGACCAATAAACAGGTATTTCAGATAGATCTTTCCATGGTAGTTTCGAAATATATTGGTGAGACCGAGAAGAACCTGAGTCGCTTGTTTGATAAGGCAGAGAAGAAAGACTGGATTTTGTTTTTTGATGAAGCAGATTCTTTGTTTGGTAAGAGAGGAGTGGTAAAAGATGCTCATGATAAATATGCCAATCAGGAGATGTCCTATTTGCTTCAGCGAATGGAACAGTTTACAGGGCTTACAATTCTGGCCACCAATTTTGATCAGAATATTGACCCCGCAATGACCAGAAGGTTTCAGGCGAAGGTGTACTTCCCCCGTCCGACTAAAGAAGAACGTCTGAGTCTGTGGCATAAGAGTTTGTCTCCCGGTTATTGTTATGATCCGGCTATACTGATGGATAAGATCGCTGAGCGGTTTGATGTAACTGGGGCCAACATTGCCAATATTTTGAAGCTGTGTTGTATAAGGGCTGAGAAGAGAGGTGATGGTATTATTATCGCCAAGGACTTACTGGAGGCGCTAAGAATTGAGTATTCAAAAGAAAACAAGACACTGTAGTAGATCCGAATTCTTTTAATTGCTTCCTTGTTTTTCAACTAAATGTAATGACAGATAGAAGGAGGGGTTATGGGAGATACCTTAAAACAAGGATGGGTGGTGCTGGTAATTTTATTCTTTTCTGCCTTTTCTGGATTGGCTCAGGATAAAAAGAATAAAACAGATGACAAGGTCCACATCACCTCATCAGGAAATAAAACAGCAGCTCAGATCAACAGGGATAAAGAACATTGTTATTCTGATACGAAGGCACAATTCGATCATTCCAAACATAAAACCTTGAAAAACACTGGTGCAGGAGCAGTTGGAGGCGGAGTTGTGGGTGGTGTTTTCGGGCATGGAAAGGCCGGAGCAACTGCCGGTGCGGCAGCAGGCGCCTATCGTGGGCATAAAAAGTCTAAAGAAAACCGGAATGAGTTTAACGAACTTTATGCATTCTGTTTAAGGGAAAAAGGATACTCTGTTGAAGTTAAAGAGTAATTAGGTCTTCCTGAATAGTATCTTATTGGTAAAAAATAGGATAGTTTAGGGAGACTTTAACTTTTGGTTGTTCTTATTACATTTTTAAAAAACGATCCTCAATGAAGTAACTTTTTAGTTATCAGTTTTTATGTTAGGGAATAAAAAGTTGAATGTTTTTCTTTAAATGGAAAGATGTCTTTTTTATTACATGTTAGGGAATCCCCCAGTGGCTTTTCGTAATAGGAGGTTGATTAATTATTTAATTTTTGCCTATGTCCTACAAAATTGTAAAGGGGAATTATCTTAAAAGTCTTCAGAATCAAATTGACAAGCTTAACAAAGATATCATTAGTGCCACCGATTTTATCAAGAACATTGAGAAAGGTGATCTGAATGCTGAATACATTGGCGATAAGGAAGAAACCAACAGCCTTATTCAGGCCTTGTTAAGTATGAGGGAGCAGATGCAGCTAATAGCTGTCAGGGAAGGTGAAAGGAATTGGGTAACAGAGGGGTTGGCAAAATTTGCAGACATTTTAAGGACAAAAAATGAAAACATTAAGGTATTAAGTGAAAACATTATATCCAACCTGGTTAACTACCTTAATGCCAATCAGGGCAGCATATTTATTTTAAATGATGAAGACGAAGACGATAAGTTCCTGGAATTAATGGCGTGTTATGCCTATGACAGGAAAAAATATGCCCAGAAGAGAATTGAATTTGGAGAAGGTCTTTTAGGTCAGTCATTTTTAGAAAAAGAAACCACTTATCTGACGGAAGTCCCTGAGAATTATCTCACGATTACGTCAGGTCTTGGGGAAGCTTTGCCGAGGGCTATCATTATTGTTCCTATCAAAATCAATGATGTTGTCTATGGTATGCTTGAAATCGCTTCTTTTAAGGAATTTAGAGCCCATCACAGAGAGTTTCTGGAAAAGCTGGGAGAAAGTATTGCATCTTCCATATCAAGCGTAAAAATCAGCGAAAGGACTCAGAAGTTGCTTCTTGCTGCACAGCAGGCTTCCGAAGAGATGAAGTCTCAGGAAGAAGAGTTAAGACAGAATGTGGAAGAAATGCATGCCACCCAGGAAGAACTGGCCAGACATGCAGCAGAATCCAGAAGTTTACTGGCAGCACTTGATTCGGTGGCATTAGTAGTGGAGTATAACCTGCAGGGGGATATTACAAAGGTCAATGATAAGATGACCGCAGTGTCGGGACTTGGGGAAGATGCATTGGTTGGGCTGAATATCATAAACTTTTCACAGAACGAAGAGGAGAGGCTGGAAGTCAAGAATATGTGGGAGGATTTAAAAAGAGGAAAAACCTTTGTTAAAGTTGCCAAACATCAAAAAGGTTCGGATACCATATGGCTGCAGGAGTTCTATAATCCTATCAGGGACAGGAACGGTGAAATTGTGAGAGTGCTGGAGATAGCCATAGATATTACAGAGACCAAAAAGCAGGAACAGTTGCTGATTGAAAAAGCAGATGAAATGAGGGCTCAGGAAGAGGAGTTGAGGCAAAATATGGAGGAAATGCAGGCGATCCAGGAAGAACTTTCCATAAAAGAAGCCGAATCCAAAAGTTTGCTTTCAGCAATAGACAGCCTGGCTATTCTTACTGAATACGATATTGACGGAAACATGCTTAAAATCAACGACCAGATCGAAAAGATTTTAGGTATACCCCCGGCTTCCATGGTTGGTCAGAACTATATGAGTTTTTGTCAGACAGATGAAGAGATAGCCGATGGTACACAGATGTGGCAAAATCTGAGGGAGGGCAAGCCCTATACGAAGATCAGAAAGATGAAACTTGGAGACAAGAACTTCTGGCTCCAGGAATATTATAATCCTGTATTGGATCATGATGGCAAGGTACAAAAGGTGTATGGAATTATTATAGATATAACAGAGTCGAAAAGGCAGGAAGATGAATTGCTTGAACAGGCAGAACAGATGAGAGCTCAGGAAGAAGAGCTTAAGCAAAGCATGGAAGAGATGCAAACGATTCAGGATGAGCTTGCCCAAAAAGCAAAAGAATTGGAGGAAGTAAGAGAGCTGGATAAACAGAGAGCAGATACTCAGATAGAAGCTCAGAAAAAAATGATGCAAAGCTTTATCGAAAAAACAAAACAGAAAGAAGAAGAGTATAAAGCTAAGATTGCTGAGTTAGAGAGCAAGTTATCAGGAAAGAAATAATATTAGTACCTAAAACAAAACCTATTTTTTTATTATGAAAAATGACGTTGTAAAGATTACTTATAACAAAGACATTGATACTGTTGTTTTGGAGTGGATTACAACTCCTTCTTCTGCTGAATTCAAAGAAGGACTTACCAGTGGTCTGGAACTGTTAAAAGAAACCAAAGCCAGGCACTGGATTGGAGATGTCAGAAAAATTGGAGCGATTGATCCTGCTGATCAGGACTGGTCAAATAACGAGTGGTTTCCTCAGGCATTAGCTACCGGACTGAAAAAAATGGGCGTCATCATATCTGATGATGTGTTTAATAAAATGAGTGTGGAGGAAATAATGAGTAAAGTAGAGAGTGCGGGGTTCGAATCACAATACTTTGACGATATCAATAAAGCTTTTCAGTGGATGAAAGGTTAAACGAACTGAAAAGTATCGGTAAAAGCATAAGTGGGGTTTACCCGTTTGTGCTTTTTTATTTATACACCTATTCAACTAACATACTGGATGTAACATTCCGGGGGAAGAAGGGGGATTGTCTTTTTCCGATAAAACATATCATTCCTTTTGAAAAAGGTGAAGGTTTTCATTACAAATGCAGTCCTATTTTAATAACTTAGACTTAGTAAACCAATCAAGATAGAATGACGATGCCTTTCAAATGTAAATTAACTTTAATTGTCTTTGTTGTAAGTTGTTTAGTATGTAACAACCGTCTTCATGCTCAGAGCATTGTAGACAAATATGGTCAGCTTTCGGTAAAAGGCAATTATATCGTGGGAGAATATGGGGATACGATACAACTAAGAGGAATGTCTTTGTTCTGGAGCCAGTGGATGAGTCAGTTTTATAATCCTTATGTGGTAAAGTATCTAAAGGATAAATGGAAAGCTACCGTGATCAGAGCGGCCATGGGAGTAGAGATGGGAGGATATGCAGACAGCAGGGCTTCGGAAAGGGAAAAGGTAATGACCATTGTGGATGCAGCGATCAGAAACGGGATATATGTCATTATAGATTACCATAGTCATGAAGCACATACCAGTCCGGAAATGGCTAAACGCTTTTTTGCAGATATGGCAAAAAAGTATGGCAAGTATCCTAATGTTTTGTATGAAATTTACAACGAGCCTTTGAATTATGTAAGCTGGTCAAAAGACATTAAACCTTATGCCGAAGCTGTTATCGCCAGTATCCGTCAGCATGATCCGGATAACATCATAATCATTGGTACAAGGCAATGGTCTCAAATGGTTAGCGAGGCGGCAATGGATCCGGTTAAAGATTCCAATTCTGTTTATACTCTGCACTTTTATGCCGGGTCTCATAAACAATGGTTAAGAGACGAAGCCAGAAGGGCGATGGACAAAGGGGTAGCCTTGTTTGTGTCAGAGTTCGGTACCTGTCATGCAAGTGGCAATGGCGCTTATGATCCTGAAGAAACCAGAATATGGCTGGATTTTCTTGACAAGTATAAGATAAGCTGGTGCAACTGGTCTATTGCAGACAAGGATGAGACAGCATCTGCTTTAAAACCGGGAGCTTTTAGTGCCGGTGGCTGGGAAGATGCCGACCTGACTCCTTCAGGTATATTGATCAGAGATGAAATGATTTTGAAAAATACGCCTTTGTGGCCTACAAAGAAAAGGTAAGTAAATTATAGGTACTGTATTATAAAAAATAAAGCGTAGCTCTTATATTTAGGATATCAGCTACGCTTTATCTTTACAACCAAGAAATAAAACAGATTCAATGAAACTACCTCTTTTTATCCTGGCTTCTGCCTTTGTTGTAGTAAGAGCAACGCTTCCTGATCAGGTAACTCAGAATGATGTTCAGCAATCTGCACTGAGAGGTAAAAAGATTTATGAAGAATATTGTCTGTCCTGCCATCAGGCAGATGGAAGCGGAGTGCCAAAGTTAAATCCTCCCTTGAAGAAAACCACCTATGTATTGGGACAACCGGAACCATTAATTAAAATCATTTTAAAAGGGCTGGATGAAGAGATTGAGATTAATGGTGAATATTATTCCAATCCAATGCCTTCATTTGGTGGAGTATTGTCCGATCAGCAAGTCGCGGATGTGCTTACGTATGTTAGAAATAGTTTCGGTAATAAAGCCAGTGCCATTACAGCTGCTAAGGTAAAGGCTGTCAGAGAGAAGAAATAAGACGAAGAAAAACGTTTTCAAACGTGTTCTCATTATTACCGGGGAGCTCTATGGGACTCTCCGGTAATACTATTTGTAGATGTTTGGGATGACTGTCAGGAAAGTATGGAAGGGTAGCTGGTTGCCCAGATCGGATTTTGATTGACGACGGTACAGGCACCACAAAAGGAGGAATACCTGAAGTTTTCCTTACCTATATAGATATTGGTAAAATGGTACCAGAATTTTGACTCGTATTCGTTTGGAGAGCGTTTGATCCGCATTTGAAAACCAATTGAGAAATCTTCCCAGGGCAAAGAGTTGGTGATAACACACATGAATACTTCCGGTCTTACTTTAAGCTGCATTACCCTGTATCCTTCTTTATGTTCTGTTAATGCATCCCGGGTAATGGTTTTAAACTCCTGCTTTTTAAAGTCTGCATAAACAATTTCTCCAACAATTTGATCAAAGTTATCATCAGTGGGAATGATCTGAACGATCTGATTGTCCACAAATCCTGAGTTAGCCAGATAGTCTATGATTTTTCCCGGTTCGTAACTAAATTCGGCTTTTAAGGTCGTGATATAAAAGTTAAAGTCCTCTTCGTTCAGTAACTCGGTTTCAACTTCCCTTATGCTTAATATACCGTCTGTAAAAGAGACGATCTGATTGGAGCATGGAGCGATAAAGCCGGCCCCGAATTTTTCAGCAACGGATTCAAAGTGCTGAGGACTGTTTTTCTTATTATTGGAAAGAATAAAAGCATCCCTGGACGATTTTTCCTTAAACATTCCTGCATAAGGTAAATAATAACGGGGATACGTCGCTTTTAAATAATTGATTACAGATAATTTAACAGCAGAGGTATTTCTGTGCAGTATAGCTTCTTTCTCCGCTTCGGTGTAATTGTCAAAACAAAGAGGGAAGCCGCTTGCCCCCCCTGCAAATGCGGTGAGTAACAGGTCTATGTTTTGAGGCAGTACATGGTGGTTCAGGAAATTGCAATCCACTGCAAACAGGAATTCATGTCCGTTGGCGCAAACATATAACCCTGAGTCATCTCTAAAATCTCCTGATTTTAAAATGCTTACCTGAATATTGGGGCCTATTTCAAAAATGTCATTAAAGTTTAATGGAGTTATATTGGTAAAGTGTAACTTCCTTAAATATTTTTCACAGGACTTTGATTTGAAATCCGGTATAATGATTTTCTTGTCTTTGGGTAGCAGAGCAAGGGTCTCTGCATGAAGATGGTCTGGATGGTTGTGCGATACGTAAACGTAATCAGCATTTTTTAACAGCTCAATACCTTCTTTAGGTGATGGGGTGGCCAACCACCAGCCGGTCATAAACGCGGGCCCAAACAACCAGGGATCGGTAATCAGTGTTACGCCATTACACTCAACATGAACGGTCGCATGGTTTAGCCATCTTAGGTTAACAGCTCCTTTTTTATTGCCTTTGTAAGGATTTACCAGGTGATTGTCAGTGTCTTCTATGTGGATTGTTTCGGAGTCGTCCAGCACATAGTCCAATTTTCTTTTACACTCGTGGGAGTTATTATATTGTAAGGTATTCAGGTTCAGCTTCCATTCATGCATGGGACATACAGCCATTGAATCTTTCAGGATTAATTTTCCTCCTGCATGGTCACAGATCTTGTCAATTATATAGTCTATGCTGTTGTCCTGATTGATCTTAATGATATAGTTGTTTAAGTCGTTGATGCCTGATTTTAAATCTTTTAATTTTATTTCTCTTGTTTTTTTTACTGAATGTACTTCAAACGAGCCTAATCTGTTCATACCTAATGTGTTGAAAAATATCTGCTTTTTATTCTATCTTGAAATTTACCGAAATGAGTAAATACGGTGGTCTCTCTATCAGAGTTAACAATAAAACTGCATAAAAATTTCGTACTTTTTGTATGGCAAGTTATTTAAAAATAAAATCATCCTGCAACTACAGTAAGGTTAAATTTTACCGGAACAGGATGCTGAGTTTTTTTGTTAGGTTAAATTCTAGATTGGGCAGGGAGAATTATTGTGACTTGTCTAAGACTACAGAAAGGGGAGCCTGGTTCTCTCGCTTGTGTTATAGTGTTAAACCTACTTTAAAATCTTAGTTGTATACATCGTGCCTCCTTTTTCAATGAGTACTAAAAGGAACAGGCCTTTTACTTTTGACAAATCGATTTGCGTCACCGAACTTACTATTCTTTGCTTTTCAATTAACTCACCGCATAAGGAATATATTTCGCAAACGTACTCCTTATCCGAAAAATCGTTTAGTGCTGCAAATACCTCTTCCGTTGTGGAACTGTACCAGATTTTTAGACTTTTGTGTTCGGTAAGATCATGAGTACCAGTCAGGATATGTTCATAAGTAGTTGATGCAAGTTGAGGTAAAGCGGAGTATGTGCCATGATTTGTATTTTCATTGTTTCCTGCAGTATTGGTTAGTTTATAATGGGCATCCAGATAATCCTGTCCACGAAGAAATCCAGTGTAGAAGGATTGTCCGGACAGTCTGTCATCGATTGTTATATCTACAAGATACCATTTGCCATCGACCTGAACATAATTCCAGGCATGATTTTCCCAGGTGTTGGTGACGGTATTGGTGCATAGACTTCCGGATACATACAGGCTGGGGATTCCTGCCTTCTGACAGAGTAACAGAAACGCTCGGGCAAAACCTTCGGAAAGAGCTTCCCGTTCCAAAAAAGCACCTACAATATTATCCGACTGGGTCGACTCCAGTCCACTGTAATTGGCCCAGTCAATAAGTCCATCATGAAGCATTTTAAGTTTTTCGTATGTTGACATTTCATCGGTTGTATTACCAATTATCTGCTTACAGATGGTATCTACCTGAATCAAATCGTTTAGATATGTTTCAGGAGTGTGTACAGCATTTATACGGCCGTAATAGGTTCCTTCATTTAAAAGTGGAGTCGTGTTTAAAATGTATAGTTCAGGAACATCGCGGTGTATGCGTTTAAGCATATACATCAAGGCGTTTAAATCGGTCGTAATTCCCCGTTGCGCAAAATCAAAAGCTACACGATGGTAAGTAGTACCGGCAGTTTTATTGGCATCAAAACGACAAAGCGTTTCCAGTATGTAATCATACATTGCCTTATCCGTTTCTGAAAGTTCGTTGTATCCGTATCTATACACATGTGGACCTGAAAGAATTCGGGCAACAATACTATCCTTTATGGCCCCTGTATCACCCCCACTTTCAACAATAATTTGCGTGGCATACTTGGCTACACATCCGTAGGTTTCAGATTGAAGTTCCAATACAAACCTGGTTTTGTTTTTTACAATGGCCAGATTTTTACATAAATCAAAAGCCTTGTCTCCTATGGATTGTAGCGTACCAGGCAGCTGAACCGACGAGATATTTGAACAAGCATAAAAGGCCATTTTGCCTATGGACTGCAACCCTTCGTGCAAGAGCAGATAGGTTAAATTGGGGCAGTTAACAAAGGCGCTTTCTTGTATAGTGGTTACCGAAGACGGGATAGATACAAGCATTAATTGGGAACATTTACCAAAGGCCTGAACCCCAATGGTGGTAAGCTTTCCATTGTTGGAGAAATAAATCTCCGTAAGGGACGTGCATGAATTAAATGCGCCGTCGGCAATGATGGTCACATTATCAGGAATGGTCACACTAGTGATACCTGAACAATATTGAAAGGCAGTACTTGGAATGGCGGTTATGTCGCTATTCAACTCCACATCGCCCTGAATATTTCGCGGCACGTAGAAAAGCGAAACAGGATTCTTTTTGTAAAGAATCCCTTTTTCACTAAAGAACACAGCATTGTTTGCTTCGACCTGAATGGATGTTAAATTATTGCATAGCGAAAATACACCACTTCCAATAGATCCCACAGAGGGCGGTAGAATAAGCGTCTTCAGTAATTTGCTCCCTGCAAAGGCATCATTACCAATTGCTGTTACCGAATAAGTATGATCGTTATAGGTAATGGATGATGGTATACGTACATTATTGGTGTATAATTCCTCTTGTGTAAAATACATCCAGCCATCCCTTCCATAAGCACCGTATCCACGACAGGTAACTTCGACGGTATTAGTACTTGTTATGTTATAGTAAATCCCCTCTACAACTATTTCAGCCAAAACAGAATTCGTGAATAAAAGCAGGAAAAGGGAAATGGTTCGTTTTAGTATGTACAATTTTCTTTTCATCATTTTAGGGGATACATAAGAGGAGTGTCCAATAGTATAAGCGTAACCTTTTCCCTTTTTTGAAACTGTATAATTTATAGACTGTTAATTCGGCAATCTAACCAGGTTTTTCACATTGTACTTTTACGATTAATAGCAACAGTGGGTTTATGAAAGAATGCTTTGTTGTTGACTTTCAGCTGTATTATTTTAAGATTGCTCAAAGTGTTGCTTTGGATCGTTTGGTACCGTTGGGTTTATACCAGATTGATCAATAGTGGTATCCGGATTGGGGTATAAGGAGCCGCCAATTGTAAGACAACTTTCAAATTGAAAGAAGGTAATAAATTTATAGAAAGAAGATATTGTTTCGGTGTGCAAGAAATAAAAGGACACTTTAAACTTAAAGATGATACCATCTTTTTTGAAAATGTTCAAAAGGGCAGAGATCTAAATGAGTTTTATGAATATGCAGTCATTAAAGAAGGTCATTTCAATTTGAATAAAGGTGGATTTATATTATATAGGTATAAAGAGCGTAACGACACTATCGGACATTTTTTGATATAACAAAGAATGAAATGAAGTAGCTGAATGGCTAACATTTTTTATTTTTACTAAATATTTTAAATACAATGAGTTAACCAAAACAGATGTCTGTTGGTTACTTAAGTTCTTAGGGGATTTAATAAAGAACTAAAATACAATGTGCGGCCTTTCCGAACAGGCTACGGAGCAGGGAGCCTACATAACAGCTAACAGGCTCTGATACATTGGAATGCGATTAACAAAATTTATTGTAACTTGAGGTTTCAGGTTGGGAACCTACTCGAGTGTCAGGACTGGAAATATTTGCACCATCCATTTGACTCATTGTATATAATTTTAAAAACCATCGATGTCTTATAATATACCAGGCAATTTAATCGGACTTTCCGACGAAGAACTTAATAATTCCAGAAATACATTTGGTTACAATCAGGCGACCGTCCTTAAGAAAGGATCCTGGTATACCATGCTGTTGGATATTTTAAAAGAGCCGATGTTGCTATTGCTTATTGCTGTTTCTGTAATCTACCTAATCGTAGGCAATTATTCTGAAGCACTTTTTATGTTCGGAGCAATCATTGCTGTATCAGGTATTTCTTTTTATCAGGACAATCGAAGTAAAAAAGCATTGGAAGCTCTCGAAAAACTTAACGAACCACTCAGTACTGTCATCCGAAACGGAGAAATTCGTCAGATCTCGACACGCGAAATTGCCGTGGGGGATTTGTGTATCGTAGAAGAAGGACAAATAATCAATGCGGATGGCCGGATCGTCCACAGCAATGATTTTTCGGTGAACGAAGCCTCTCTTACGGGGGAAAGTTATTCGGTATTTAAAAGTGCCGATTCCGAAGATAGAGAAGTCTACAGTGGTACCCTGGTGGTTTCGGGATTGGCAGTATTTAAAGTCGAACAAATCGGAAGTGACACCAAACTTGGAAAAATCGGACAATCCATTTACGATATAAAAGAAGAATCTTCACCTCTGCATATACAGATTACCAAATTTGTCAAAAGGATGGCGGCTATTGGGATTACTGTCTTTTTGATTGTGTGGGGATATAGCTTTTGGCAGTCCGGCAATCTTCTTGAAAGTTTGTTGGTGGGGTTAACCCTTGCCATGTCGATTTTACCGGAAGAAATTCCTGTTGCCTTTACCACCTTTATGGCATTGGGTGCCTGGAAACTTATGAAGGAAGGAATCATCATCAAACGAAGCAGTGTAATTGAGACCCTGGGAAGCACAACAGTCATTTGTACCGACAAAACAGGTACCATCACTGAAAATACGATGCAACTGCCCATGCTTCTTGACTTTAAGACGAACCGGGTTTTTGAGGCCTCGCAGTTTCATTCGCCTGACCTTGCCGAATTAATTCAGTATGCCATGTGGAGCAGTGAACCTGTTCCTTTTGACCCGATGGAGAAAACCATTCATCAGGTGTATGAGCAAACCCAAAGCAAGGATCAGCGTAAGGATTTTCACATGATTCATGAATATCCATTAGAGGGTAAACCTCCGATGATGACACATATTTTTGAAGACGCATCCGGTAATCGCATCATTGCTGCGAAAGGTGCTCCGGAAGCGTTCCTGGAAATTTCTCACCTCTCGGAATCGGAAAAAGAACAACTGCGTCAGCAGATTAAGGATTTCGGTAAACAGGGCTATCGTGTACTGGGTGTAGGCAAAGGGCATTTCGAGGGTACCAGTTTCCCGGAAAAACAACAGGACTTCTTCTTTGAGTTTTTAGGAATGACCGTATTTTACGATCCGCCTAAAAAAGGAATCCAGAAAGTATTTCAACAGATTTACGATGCGGGCATCAAAGTAAAAGTAATTACAGGCGATAATGCAGACACCACCAAAGCCATTGCGCAGCAAGCCGGAATTATCGATGAGACAATACCTGTAAATGGTGCAGACATCGTACAACTTTCAACCGATGAAATCATTGCCTTGACTCGTAAGACTACCTTGTTTACCCGTATGTTTCCCCAGGCAAAACTGGCAACAGTGAATGCGTTAAAACAAGATGGGGAGGTTGTGGCGATGTTAGGTGACGGTGTTAATGATGCGCCTGCTCTGAAATCGGCTCATATAGGCGTAGCCATGGGAAACAAAGGAACTGAGATTGCCAAAGCCGCAGCCCTGATGGTGATTACCAATGATGATTTAGGTAAACTTATCACCGCCATTGCAGCCGGAAGAAGAATCTATGCCAACATCAAAAAAGCCATTCAGTACGTCATTTCCATTCACATCCCGATTATCCTTACGGTTTCCCTACCGGTACTTTTAGGATGGATTTATCCGCATATACTTACGCCTGTTCATGTAATCTTTTTAGAACTGATTATGGGACCGACCTGCTCCATTGTGTATGAAAACGAACCTATGGAAAAAAATACCATGTTACAAAAGCCAAGAAAAATGACGGAAACATTCCTGAATTTTAATGAGCTTGGCATCAGTATCATTCAGGGGTTAATTATTACGGTCGGCGTGTTGTGGATGTATCAATACGCAGTTCAAGAGGGGCAGGATGAAAAAACAACAAGGGCTATGGTTTTTACCACTATGATAGTTTCCAACGTATTTTTATGTTTGGTCAATCGCTCTTTCGTTTACAGTTTGTTTGAAAGTATGAAGAATAAAAACAAACTTTTTCCGATGATTATTGGCGTGACCCTGGTATTGCTTTTTGCCATATTGTATATCCCTGCCTTCGCCGATTTCTTTCAATTAAGTAGTTTAAGCTTTCAGGAATTAGGGTTTTCTATTCTGGTGGCAGGAGTATCGGTGTTGTGGTTTGAGATTTATAAATGGATAAAATCTGGTCGGATACGGAAAAGAATGGTGAGTAGTGTTTAGCTAAAGTCGCCTATTGGGCCTCAACCATTTTGTCATTAGTGGCCTGTCTCCTGGCAGGCCACAGATTAATTTCCTGTGTTTCGGATTATAATTGTTGCCTTCGTTCTGAGTGCAAACGTCAATCATTAAGTAGTGAATAAACAGGTTCAGGAGTGGATGTAGTTCCCAATGGATGATAATACCTTTTACAGCATATTGGATAGTAAATGGGATAGCTATAACTTAAGTTATAGTAAAAAGAGAATATACATGCGCCTGGCTGCGTATAACTATAGTGATATACAACCCTAAAAAGAAAGAGGCTGCTAAACAACAACCTCTTTCTATATGGCAATTTTTATAACTTACCTATTCCTAAACGAATAGCCTCTTCAACAGGAGAATACCCGATATCAGAATCTGAAATAGACAATTCGCCCTTTAACAACAAAGGTGGTTGGGCCATAAATTTAGGCGTACTTCCCCTATGTGGTTGAGCTGAATGAACCAAAAACGGATGACATAGGTAAACAGTACCAGCTTTACCAGTTGCAAGCACTTCTTTTCTTTTGGGCAACTCGTCCAACTTATTTGCAAGTTCCATAAAAGAAAGACCGGTATCTCCCTCTTTAGACAATAGGCTTGCTACATCAATATGCGAACCATCATAAATGATTGTTGGAGCATCGTTTTCGCTTACATCTGAATATAAAATCAACATTAATAATGCTCTTCCTCTCGATTTGACATTGACACGCCATTCAAAAAAGTTATTTGGGTCATTTCCCGGAAAACTTGCATCTACATGCTTACCAGTATCGTTGGGTTGTTGACTAGATGGGAATCTGACAGGAAACGTTCCCACATTTCGACAAGGAATCCATTTGTCTTTGCCTATTAACTGATTAAAAGCATTATGTAACTTTGGAGTGTTTACAGATTTAATAAAAGGTTCATCGGTGTACATTCCCAAACGAATTACAGGCTCAATCCAGGTTGAAGGATCTGACCTGTCACAAGGGAGGTCATTCCAAAGAATATCTAAAGCAGCATCTGCTATTTCCCTGGAGAAGGAATTATCAAGACGAACAAAACCGTTATATATAAAATGCTCTATATCCTTTTTACTTAGTATATCCGACATAATTATTTTATTTAAAAACCAACCACATATAGCAACAATCCTGTCGACAAGTGGACTCGGTTTTAAGATTATTAATAATATTAATAAATGAATGAATAATAGGAGGGTACGCTTTGTAACAATAAAGCGCATTGCTTAAGAACTAAGCTTGATAAGGATATTATAGCATTACGGCCATTCTCATAGAAACAAAATTAAAAAAAAATCTCTAACTGAACAAATTCAAAAGCTGGTGCACATGATAGTATATAAGTATAATGCGGACTGATTGATTCCAGGGCATGCCTCAGGATAACCTCCTGTTTTTCGGATTTAATTGGTGGCTTGGATTCAAGCGAAGCCGTCAATAGCTGGTGGATAACGTTTCCGGAATGGATGCAGCTTCAATGAACTCTATAGTTTTTATAAATTTCTTGTAAAGTGTTAATTTGAAATATATTGTATTTCAGGTGAGGCTGTTAATTTCGTTATTAGCGTAAAAGAACTATACATGTCTGGGGGAGAGCAGCAATAGTTGGGCGCAACCATAAATGACAATGCCATTTGAGACTTAGAGAATCTACACTAGAAGATTAGAATAGTAAAAGCAATGATGGAAAATAAAATTGTTGGTTTTAGTTCATTAGCAGCTGATGGATATGTTGATTTTATGTTTACGCACAAAGACTGCCAGGGGTAAGGGCTGGCTGGTAACCTCCTAAGGAAAATTGAAAGAATTCAAAAGAACAAGGAATTGATTTGATTTATACGGATGTAAGCAACAAAGCAAAAGGATTCTTTGAGAGAAATGGGTATATTGTAGAAAAGCAGCAATTGAAAAAGTAAAGGAACAAAGAATTGATTAGTTTTAGAATGACAAAAACAATAATGGCAGTGCCCTAACTGTGGACTGTCAGGGGCATTGCCATAGAGTGGGACATGACAAGGATATACTAAACAAAATAAGAATTTATTTTGGAAAATGTCGTACTGAAAATCCTTCACTAGGCAATGTCGTAAATTGCTGGGAAACATTTTTAATTAAAAAGATGTCGAAAATTATGACAAAAAAAGAAATCGCAGAAGCATTTTCAACCGGAGATTTTGAGTTAACGTTTCCTTATTTAGCAGACAATGTACAGTGGACTGTTATAGGTGATAATTTTACGGAGGGCAGACAAGCAGTAATTGAGCAATGCCGACAAGTTGCCAGTTATTTCAAATCTGTAACAACTAATTTTAAAACACTAAATGTGATTTCAGATAAAAATTGTGTTGCTATTAATGGTACGGCAGAATTTATCCGGGATGGTAAAAGAGTGAGTTTTGTTTCCGCCTGCGATGTGTATGAGTTTAATGACAATAACGAATTGCAAACAATTACGTCCTATTGTATTACCGACAAAAATTAATTTTAGTCTAGATACGGGGGCATGGTAGATACACACCTTCATTTGACCTCTCCTCTGACAGGCCGGTCGAAAGACCTGCCACCACAAAAGTATAGATGGTTCCCTGTCTCCTGACAAGCCAGGGGCAGAGGTCTCTCATCACCACAAATAATAAAAGCCCCAAAAATTGGGGCTTCTACTCTAAAACGTATTCAATAAACTATTACTTCTGAATTACCTGTATAATCTTTACCGGACATAGCTCTGCAGCCTTTTTATTGGCTTCCAGTTCTATTTCAGAGACGTCTACGGCATGGAATCCCTTTTTGTCTTTGGAACCGATCAGGACGCTCTTTCCGTCTTTTTTGGACATAGCCCAGCGGTCTGGGGCAACTTCCACACAATAGTTGCAGCCGATACATTTTTCTCTCTGCTGAATGATCTTAATCATTGGCCGGAACTACTTTATAAATTTTATCGCTGCTGCGAATAGTTTCATTAAGTGGTATGGAAAACGAAACACCCTTTCCTACTTCTTCTACCTGTTGGTCGTCTACCCGGATTTCAGAAATGGTAGTTTCTATAACGCCGGTGGTAGGACCTATAATCAGTACTTCGTCACCTACTTTAAGTTTGTGTGTTTCGAGTATAAATTCCGCAACTTTTATTTTAGGGAAATAGCGGACTCCTTTGCCCAGGAAGATTTTTCTGGTGGTAGCAGATGAACCATGTTTGTTTGTCCATTCCCCAAGTTTTTGTCCGAGATAATACCCACTCCAGAAGCCTCTGTTGTAAACGGTCTCCAGACGTTTCATCCAGTCCTGAAGCTTTTCTTCCGTATAGGTATCGTCCAGATAGGCATCTACAGCTTCTCTGTAGCATTTGGTAACCGTTTTTACATATTCCGGTGCACGGCCTCTTCCTTCCAGTTTTAACACAGAGACTCCGCTGGCAATTACTTCATCAAGAAAATTGATGGTACACAAATCTTTAGGAGACATGATGTACTCGTTATCAATTTCCAATTCATGCCCGTCTTCCAGGTCGATTACTTTATAGGTACGTCTGCAGTTTTGCTGACATGCTCCCCGGTTGGCAGAGGAGTTGGCTGTATGCAGGCTTAAATAACATTTTCCTGAAACGGCCATACAAAGTGCGCCATGTGCAAAAATTTCTATACGTACAAGTTCTCCTTTGGGGCCTTTGACATTCTCGCGTTTTATCCCATCGGTAATGTCTTTGATTTGTTTTAAGCTAAGCTCTCGTGAGAGTACAATGACATCGGAGAACATGGCGTAAAACTTGACGGTTTCAAGGTTGGTCACATTTACCTGCGTGGAAAGGTGCACTTCCACACCTTTGGTAAACGCATATTGTATAGCTGCGTGGTCTGCAGCAATGATGGCGGTAAGTCCGTTTTCCTTTACTGCATCGATGATACGTTTCATGATACTGATATCGTGATCGTAAAGGATGGTATTGAGGGTTACATAGGTTTTAACGTTGTGTTCCCTGGCAATACGACCTATTTCAGGCAAATCTGACAAAAGGAAGTTGTTTGCAGCACGAGCTCTCATGTTCAACTGGTCTACTCCAAAATATATGGAGTCTGCTCCTCCCTGAATCGCTGCCATAAAGGATTCAAAAGAGCCGGCTGGAGCCATTACTTCTATTTTATCTCTCATTGTTATGTATTTCCGTCTAAAAGAAGTTACAAAATTACGTTAAAAAGCCTGAATTTTTGCTTTTATATCGAAGTTTTTGAATAAGTCCGGAATGTTGTAGTTAATAATCAGTTGATTAAGGTTTAATCGTTGAATTCAATTACTTCATTTAATTCAGGTACATCGACATGAAGAGGATGGATTTCTTTGATTTTAGCTGCAAGTGCCTGAGCAGCATCATTTTCCCCGTGTACCAGAACAACTCTTTTAGGTTTGTATCTGAAACCTGCAATCCAGTCCAGGAGTTCCTTCTGGTCGGCATGTCCTGAGATATTTTCCAACTGGGCCACCTGAGCTTTTACCCGGTACATATTACCCATTATTTTCAGCTCAGAAACACCATCCAACAGTGCTTTCCCTCTTGTGCCTTCTGCCTGATATCCTGGAAGAATGATCAGGTTGTCAGGGTTTTCAATTCCAGCTTTCAGGTAATGTAAAATTCTTCCTCCGGTGATCATGCCGCTTCCTGCAATGACAATCTTGGCGTTTTTGCGGTCTATAATGTTGAACGTTTCTTCAATGGCTCTTACAAAATAAACATCTTTGTTCAGGTCGAACAGAGCGGAGGTATTGAGTCGATGCCAATCAGGAAATCTTGATGTTGCTTCGATGGCGTCTGCTCCCATGGGTGAATCGAATACAACGGGCACGGCAGGTATTTTTTCTTCTTTTTTCAATGCGTCAATAAGCAACATGATTTCCAGTGCTCTACCTACTGCAAAACAAGGTATATAGACATCGCCTCCTCTTTGAATGGCTGTATTGATAAGCTCTTTCAGCTGATCTTTAGGAGAGGAGGCCGGATGTAAACGGTTGCCATAAGTTGATTCAAGAACCAGGACATCCGCACGTTTCGGGATTGCAGGGGCGGGCAGGTAGAGGGATCCTGGTCTTCCGACATCTCCTGAGAAAATGAATTTTTTATCGGATACATCTAGCTCCAGATAGGAGGAACCGATAAGGTGACCGTTTCTTTTGAATCTGAACTTTATGTCTTTAGACAGCGAAAGCCATTCATTTTCATTACAGTCCAGAATATGGTGAAGGGTTTGTTCTACATCTTCAAGGGTGTATAGAGGTAAAGCCGGATGGTGCTTTGAGTAGTTTCCACGATTGGCGTCATCTGCTTCTTCCATCAGAATTTTAGCACTGTCTCTGAGAATAAGTTTGGTCAGCTCAAAGGTTGGAGCCGTCATAAACACCGGACCTTTGTAACCATTTTTAATAAGCACAGGCAAATATCCTGTATGATCCAGATGTGCGTGGGTTATAAGAACAGCTGAAAGCTTACTGTAATCAATTGACAGAGGGGCTCTGTTTAGAAGTCTTAATGATTTGATGCCCTGAAATAGTCCGCAGTCGATAAGGAGCTGATGCCTGGGTGTTTCCAGTAAGAACTTTGAACCAGTAACCGTACCAGCACCACCTAAAAAGTGAATTTTTACCTTCATAGATTCTTTATTCAAACAATAGATCGCTGTAAAGGTAATATGAATACTAATCTCCTGGTATTTTCATGAAAAGAATAACCGCTTTATTTGCCACAGATTTTTCTTCAAGTGCAGAAAATGCGCTGAATTACTTTATCAATTTTGCAAAGCCTTTTGAGGTGGAGCTTCTGGTGTTGCATGTAGTAGAGGTACCATTGATACCTACCGAAGTTCCTTTCGACGGATTGTTTGATAGACAGGTAATCGACCAAAAAGAACTGAGTGCCAGGCTGATGAAAACAACTACCCGGATAGTGGAGCTTTGTAATAATATTGAGGTAAAACATCTTCTCGTAGAAGGAGATCCTCAGGAAGAAATTGAAAAGGCGTCTGAGCGCTATAATGTGGATCTTATTATTATGGGGAATAAAAAGGGGGGCGTATTTCGAAGAATTTTTAGCGGGGATACAGTTGCTGATATGATTGAAAGCGGTAGCCGGAAAATTCTGGCCATTTCTGAAGATGTACATTTCAGACCTGTAAAGACAATTGTTTATGCAAGTGCTATTTCATTCAGAGACCATGAAAACATTAATGAGTTAAGCGAATATGCAAGGGAATTTGATGCCGAAATTATTGTCCTGAATGTAAAAGATAAACTGGAGCAGGAATACCCTGAAATAGCTGCTGTGATGCTGGATGAGATTATCGAGCATGTGCATTATAATAACATTAAGCTGATTACCAAAACAGGTACGAATGTAGCGGTCATTATTAAGAAGTTTACTGAAGAGATGGATACAGATCTTTTAGTAATGGCAACGCATAACAGGAGTTTTCTTGATGCTCTGCTGGCTGGAAGTACTACAGAAAAAGTGCTTAACATGGCTTCTCAGCCCATGCTTATATTCCATTTAAAATCGAATACCAAAGGCTGGTAAGCGTCTTTATAAAAAAGTATACAACAAAAAATCCCTGTCTCATCACGCCGGCAGGGATTTTTGGTTGAAGGAAATTAAGTGATTTTAGTACCAGTCTTCTTCATTTTCGCTTTCAGAATAGGTTCTGTCGCGTTTTTTCTTCTTAAACAGGCTTTTGAACCAGTTCACAGGTTCCTTTTCCTGGCGACGGGTTTGTTTGCGACGAGTTTCATAACGTCGTCCATACCGGTCATCTCCTTCGGTGTCATCATCCTGATAGCCTTCCGGTTCTTTTTCTGAAAAAGGAACACAATCCATGCTTTCGTACAGTTCCTCACTTAATTCAGGCCATTGCTGAAAGACATATTTCTTTAATTTTTTGTCCTTACTCAATTTGCCCATAAACTTTCCGAATATCGGCATGGCCATATGAGCTCCCTGACCAAGATCTATGGTTCTAAAATGTACTCTTCTGTCTTCTGCGCCCACCCAGCATCCTGCCACCAGGGCTGGAGTATATCCGATAAACCAGCCATCTGCATGAGACTGAGTAGTCCCTGTTTTGCCTGCTATCTGTGCATCAGCGCTGACATAACTGGCCAGTTTTGCAGCAGTACCTTCCTGCACCACTTTTCTTAGCATGTAGGTGATCATTTCCGCTGTAGAAGCACTAACGGTCTGATGGAGACTGGGAGGATTGCTCTTATAAATTGTTTTGCCTGACTTGTCTTTGATTTGCAAAAGATAGTTAGGTGCTACACTTTTTCCTCCATTGGCAAATGTGCTATAGGCAGCAACCATTTCCATTAAAGAAACATCTGCTGTACCGAGTGCCAGAGAGGGGACAGGATCCAGTTCAGATTTTATTCCGATCTTTTGAGCTACGTTTACAACTTTATCTACCCCTGTTTTCATGATCAGGTTTGCCGAAACCGTGTTTACCGATTTGGTAAGTGCTCCTGTCATGGAGTAATAGCCACCATAGTTCCCGTCGGAGTTTTTGGGTGACCAGTTGTCGTATTCTTCTATCACCTGTCTTTCATTAGGGAAATAGTCGCATGGTCTGATACCATTTTCCAAAGCAGTGGCATACACGATGGGTTTAAAGGTAGAGCCCACCTGTCTTTTGGACGTTACATGATCGTACTTAAAGTATTTATGATTGATACCACCTACCCATACTTTTACATTTCCGGTATGAGGATCCATTGCCAAAAAGCCGGCCTGAAGGAAGTTTAAATAGTGTTTAATCGAATCCAGGGTAGAAAACTTTTTTTCCTGTTCTCCGGCCCAGGTAAACACTTTCATATCTGTTTTTTTATTCAATTCTTTATTTAAGTCTGCCTCGCTCAGATTCAGGCTTTTGAGGTACTGATACCTGTCAGACCGTTTGCATGCATCGGTTAATATCTGAGGTGTTTTTTTCCAAGGTGCTGTGTTTTTCCAGTGTGCATTAAAACTTATTTGCAATTTGGACATGTGCTCTGTCATGGCTTTTTCAGCATACCGTTGCATTTTGGAATCTATAGTGGTGTAGATTTTTAATCCGTCGGTATACAGGTTATAGGGGGTACCATCGTCTTTGTAATGAGAGGAACACCATTCGTCCAGTTCCTGTCTCAGGTATTCCCTGAAATAGGTTGCCAGTCCTGTATTATGCGAAAGATACGTGTATTTAATTTTAAGGTCTCTCTTTTGATATTTTTCAGCTTCTTCTGTTGTAAGAAACTGATATTTAGCCATTTTTTGCAGTACGGTATTTCTCCGTTCTTTGGCCTTTTCAGGATTCTTGGCCGGGTTATAAGAAGTGGTAGCTTTAAGCATTCCAACCAGGGTGGCGGCCTGTGGTACATTTAGCGAATCTACAGCCGTGTTAAAATATCTTCTGGCTCCGGCAGCAATTCCATAAGCATTTTCACCATATGGAACGGTATTAAAATACAGGGTTAGTATTTCATTTTTGTTAAATGTTTCATTCAGCCGGGTTGCGATGATGGCTTCTCTGGTCTTATTGATAAGCATGGAGAAGAATCGGTACCTTTTCCTTGGGAAAAGGTTTTTAGCCAGTTGTTGTTCAATCGTACTTCCACCTCCTGAACTTTCATCCTGCATTAGAATGGATTTAACCAATACTCTGAGCATTCCTCTCCGGTCAAACCCGTTATGCTGATAGAAGCGAATGTCTTCGGTGGCTAATAATGCATTTATTAAATGTTTGGGGAGTTTTTCAAATGTGATATCGGTACGGTCCTTAATAAAATATTTTCCTATCAGTACTCCGTCTGAAGAATATACTTCAGAAGCTGTTGCGTTTCGGATATTCTTCAGGTCCTTTCCATCAGGCAGGTTTCTATAGACATTAAAGGTAATGTAAAGAAAAACTGAGGTAAATAGAACTGCCAGAACCAGCATTCCTGGTTTAATCCACTTTTTCCAATCAAAATTTTGTAAGGAAAACTCCTGTTCCTGATTACTCATTATTTCAACCTGTTATAATCTTTGAATACAAATAAAGCAAAGTTCCGGTTCAATTTTAATAATTGGCATGCATACATCATTCAATAAATAGGATTTTTTTTAAATATTTTATGAAATTTTCTTAGCGAAACTTTTCTAGACACAAAATTAATAGTTTTTGTCTGGTTTCTTCGATATCGATAATGGGTTCATTTCCTGTTTGTTTCTTTGGTTCAGACTATAAACAAATGAAATTGCGGATGGTTAAACCACTGAACCAATCCCAAAACTGCCACCATGAAAAAAACGGTACTTTACCTGAACCTACTATGTCTTTTTTTTCTGACAGTGTTTTTGTCGTGCAACAAAAAAAGAACTGCATTTTTTTCCAATCCCTATTCCACCGGGTATGTAAGTTCTAATACTAAAGATGTCAATCCAAATGCTTCTTCAAAAGAACAAACTCCCATGCCGGATGGACCGATGGAGATTGTTGCTGCCGTGGGTGAGCAGATTATCCTTAAACCAAAATCATCAAGACCTGTCAATGCTTCCGGTGCTATAAAAGCTGTTCTTTCAGAGGAGGCCCCTCAGATTGCAGAACTTGAAACGGCGGTGACTTCCAAAAAAGAACTTAGAAGAATAGTAAAGGATACAATGAAGAAGGGAATGACAGATGATTCCAATGTAGCTAAATTATTGCTGGTAATTATAGCAATTCTTCTTCCACCTCTGGCAGTTGCTCTGGTAGACGGGATTCACGGACCGTTTTGGCTAAGTATTTTACTTACAATTTTATTATATCTGCCAGGACTTATTTATGCAATTTACCGGATTTATAAGAATGACTAATTGTTAATTTATAATAAAGAAGTCCTCCCGGGAACAGGAGGACTTCTTTAGTGTATTTATTCTGGTGAGTGTGCAGAAAAGGTTCCGTCGTCGTAAAAAATGACAATTTTTTTTACTTTTTTCTCTTTCTGAACTGGTTTCTCCGCTGCAGGCTGGAATGCTGGTTCAGGAGTTGTTACAGTTAAGTTTGATTTGGCTGAGTTTTCCACTTCTCTTATGGGCTCTGTGATCATAATAACTTCTTTTGCTTCTTTAATATGGTTATGAGTTTGTTCTGTTTCCTGAGGCAGGGGAGCGGTGTCATGCACAGGGGCGTCCTCCTCATTAAGTATGTTATTGGATTCGCTTTCTGATTCAGCTAGTGTCGAAACGGCAGGTACTTCCTCGTCTTCTGGTTGCACCGGAGCACTTTCTTCGATGAATGGCTCCGAAAGGGCATTGGTAATGATTTCCGGATCGGTTTCCTGCTGTAGTTCATTGGAAATTACAGGCTCAATAACCGAAGTTAAGGATTCTGTTTCGGTTTCCTGAATAGAAGCGATTTCTGTATTTTCTACATTTTCTATTGTATCAGCATTGGGTATTGTCTGATTTTCAATAGATACTATAGTCTTTGATAATTGTGGCTGCTCTTCTGGTTCTGTGTTTGAAGTTTCTGTCAGTTTAGGTGCAGGCCCGGAAGCTGGTTTGCCTTTATCTTTAATTTTTGATTCAGCTCTTTTTTCCCGAACATCTTCCTGTTGATCTTTGAAAAAATCAGGATTTTCGAATAGGCTGTCAAAAAAGGCATCAACGGAGGACGTTGATTTAGAGTTATTATTGTAGTAAGGTTCCGTTGAGGCAGGAGGTGTGTTTTCAGAAAAAAGTAATCCGGAAACAATTTCTGCAGATACTTCTGCCTTTGCCAGAATCTCCTCTTTCTTTTCCAACTCCTTACGAAGTAATTTTCTTTCTTCTTCCGGATCTGTTTTCTGAGGTTCTCCAAATAAATTAAGTTGTTTCATAGGGCCTTTTCCAGTTAAGAGCCAATCTGATTGTATGTCTGGAAATGTAATGAGAATCTTATGAATTACATCCAGACTTGGTTTGTTCCTGCCGGAGAGAATGTGTGACATACTTGATCTTTGGATACCGATGGTATCGGCAAAAGATGAAGGAGTCAAACCCTTGTCTTCCAGTATTGCCAGTATTCGTTCTGTTATGAAATTCATTTTTGTGAATATAACTTCACAAATGTACATATCAGAATAATTACATGGTTGCATTTTGTAAACTAGTTTTGCACATTCCTGAAAAATCTGAGAATTTACATTTGTAATTTACAATTGTATACAGGGAAATAGGCTTTGAAAAGAAAAATTGAACCTAAAAGTAAATTTTTCTCATTTTTATATAGATAAAGGCAAAAATAAATTTAAATTAGCAGCCGTATTTTCTGAATATTTATAATATACAATATACTATGCAAACACTTGGAGTTATATTAATGGTTGTAGGATTTATCATAGGAGTTTTCGGTGGAATGTTCCTTGCAATGCCTGCAGTTGTATCCGATGAAAAAGGTGGTTTAAGCCAGGAAAAAATGCTTAAGGTTTCAGTACTTATTTTTGCCGGCTCTATTATGATATTGATTGGTCAGTATTTGTTTGCAGGATTGAATCAATAAAAGGTACTTAAAAGTCGTTTAAATACATCCAATCCGTTTTTCTCTATTTATGTAGGGGAAAACGGATTTTTTGTTTGTGCCGATTTTTGGAAAACTGATCCGGGGTTGGATACCTGAAATTACTTCTGAACTTTAGCAGCACTACCTGGCTTTTTATTGTAGGAAGGAGGTATGTGGGATGGCAGCGAAATTTGTGAAAAACCGACCCTTTCAATTCCGGAATCACGGAAAGCCACACGAAGGTAATGGTGACAAGGGAAGACGATTTGTGAAGGAAGAGGAAGGCTATTATTACTGGAATACTTCATTGGATGAAAATGGTAAATTTGAAAAAGGAAGCGAAGGGGAAGGTAAAAAAGATGGAGACTGAACTCTGTAAATTAAAAAAGGCTTTTGATGTTTTGTCAAAAGCCTTTTTTAATGTCTCATTGTTGCCTTAAGCAGCACCCGCACTTGGTCGTTTGCTAGCTGAATTAATTGGTGTAAGGACTATTTTTCTGGTGTGCTTTTTGGATTTTGGGTGGATTTTAGCATGATCCGTGACATTTGGCTTGTGGAGGGGTTCTGCAGATTCCTGAGGGCCTTGCGATTTTGCGTCAGAGTTTTTTTTAAAATAGCTGTTGATATGTTCGTTTAAGGTTTCCAGGCAAATAGCGGAATTGATAAAGCAATTAACACCGTATTTCTTTACTTTTTCCTGCACCTCCTTATTTATATTGTCTTCCATGACTACTATCAGAACATTCTCTTTATGTATGTCATGTGAAAATTTATATCCTTCAAGGAAATCAAAACCATCGGCGATCGGTGTGTTCATATTCAGTACCACGACGGTTTTGGAATCAAATGTTCTATGGCTTATCTCATTGAGATAAAGTAATGCATGACCTCCGTTTAATGTCACTTTTAACTGGTCTACCAAACCGGAATCAATGATTTTTCTTTCGTTAAGGCTGTTCGTCTTTGCATCACAATCAACAAGAAGTAATCTATTTATTTTCATAAGCCACGGATTTTATAGGTTTTTGTACGCTTTATACTATATATAGTTGCATAATTCAGGATTTTAAGGGAATTCCCTGGATTGCTTCTCCCGAATTTCTCTAGTGACGGCCTGGTATAATTACGTTCTCGGAAGGATCTTTATGAACTTATTGAACTTGAGTCCAATAAATAAATTATTCTTTAAATAACCAAATTTTTTATAAGATGTTTACAATTTTGTTTTGGTAGTAGTATTTCAGCTTTCTTGGTGATTTTGAGCCTTCCTGTGATAAATAAACTGAAAATTATTTGTGTAGTTAAATAGCTACATTATATTTGTAGTTAAATAGCTACATAATGAATTTAAGAAGAGATGTGTTCCAGGCTATAGCCGATCCAACAAGAAGGGCTATACTTTTATTGGTAGCTTCACAATCCATGACGGCTGGAGCGATTGCTGCCAACTTTGATACAGCGAGACCTACCGTTTCGAGGCATCTTCAGATTCTTACAGAATGTGAGTTGCTGAAACAGGAGCAAATTGGACGTGAAATACACTATCACTTAAATCCCTACAAAATGAAGGAAGTGGCCGATTTTATAGAACCCTTCCGAAAGATGTGGGACGAGAGATTTAATAAGCTGGAAGCGATTATGAAAAATTACCAGTCAAAAGAAAAAAGAATTGACCATGAAACTGAAGACTAACATCGATGCCCCGGAAGGCAAACAGGAAATCGTTATCACTCGTGTGTTTGACCTGCCACTGGACTTGTTGTTTAAGGCCTATGTAGAACCCGGGATAGTTGAGCAATGGATGGGAACAAAAGTGGTAAAACTGGAAAACAAAAAGCATGGCAGCTGGCAGTTTGAAACAACAGATTCCCAAGGAAACAAACATGGGTTTAACGGGGTCATACATGAATTTGTCCCCAATGAAAAAATCATCCGAACATTTGAAATGGACAATGCTCCATTCGGTCCTCAGCTTGAGTTTCTGGAATTTGAAAAGCTTACAGATGCGTCGAGCAAACTTACCATGCATGTGATTTACCGCTCTGTTTCCATCAGAGATCAAATTTTACAGTTGCCGTTTGCCAAAGGTATCAATATGGCCCATAACAGAATCGAAGAACTATTTAAAAAATAAAAACCAATAAACTATGACAAAGAGAAATAAATCTATCTACTGGGTAGCTACGCTATGGCTGTCTCTTGGCATGCTTTCCGGAGGAATTGCACAATTAGTGCAACTAAAAGAAGCGGTTGAAGGTGTGGCACATTTAGGGTATCCGGCGTACTTTCTATCCATTATTGGTTTCTGGAAAATCTTAGGTGTGGTGGCTATTTTAATTCCCGGGTTTCCATTGGTGAAAGAATGGGCCTATGCAGGATTTCTTTTCTGTATGACCGGAGCTTTGTATTCTCATTTAGCAGTCGGAGATCCGGCAAGTGAAAGTTTCGGACCTTTCTTATTAATAGCGCTGATTGTCGTATCCTGGTACTTTAGATCTGGTGATAGAAAACTTGTTACCACGGTGTAATTGTAATAAGGAACCCGAATTTAAAGACTATCGTAGTTTAAAATTTTTTCAACACAAACAATTTTAAGAAGGACGCGGGAATCAGGAATTGAATAATGAATTCCCTGGAGGTAAGAGTTTGAAGAATTGTCTGTATAGACGGATGGATTTTGTAATAGTATAACGAACAAACAAAAAAGATCATGGCAAAAAATAAACTGGCAGCAAATGAGAGAGAACTATTGCTCAAAAGTTTAAAAGAACGTTTTGAAAAAAACATGAACCGGCATAAGGGCTTGGACTGGTCAGCTGTTTACGAGAAACTGAATGCTCCTGCTGCTGCAGGAAAGCTGTGGTCGTTAAATGAAATGGAGCAAACAGGTGGCGAACCGGATGTGGTTGGGGTTGACCCGAAGACTGGTGCGTTTATATTTATGGATTGTTCACCGGAAAGCCCTAAAGGCCGCAGAAGTCTTTGTTATGATCATGAAGCGCTGGAAGCAAGAAAAGAGCATAAACCAGCCAACAGTGCAGTGCAAATGGCATCGGACATGGGTATAGAACTATTGACAGAAGAGGAATATAGGGACCTGCAAAAACTTGGAAGCTTTGATACGAAAACGTCCAGTTGGGTAAAAACTCCTTCCGACATCAGAAAACTTGGCGGGGCCATTTTTTGCGACCGCCGCTATAACAAAGTGTTTATGTATCATAACGGTGCTGAATCCTATTATGCTTCCAGAGGCTTTAGAGGTTTGTTAAGAGTGTGAAGAAAGGAAAAGACACCAAGCGGTTTGTATAGGAGTTATTTGCCGATGGTTTACTCTTTGGTGAACCATATAGAAAGTTTTTTTTATACTACTCTTTTTGAATTTTATAAATACTTGTTTTTAAGATGCAAACCTGATTTACTGAAAACCAAACACCAATGGAGGGTGGAGCTTCGTAACAAACGGGCATGGTGCACGTAAGTGAAAGAGGTTTTATAGGATTTAAAAGAGAATGAAAAAAACTTTATTACTGGCACTTTTCTGCCTGATCGGAATAGCGGGATTTTCTCAGGGTATACCGGAGAAAGCAAATACAATCATCATAACCTATCCGGATTCCAATCTGGTATACGATAAAGTAATGAGTGTCCTCACAGAGAAAGAGTACATTGTTAAAGGAAATAAAAGTACTACCAAAATTATAACAAGTCCTAAAACGCTTAAAGGTGGTAAAACAAGGGTGAGCCTGGTGGTGGAAATAAAAGGGGCAGAGGTGTGGCTTTCCGGAAATATAGTAGTAGCTGCGCAGGACAATTTAAAAATCGAATACAAAGGCAACAAGGGAACCCCTATAATGGATGCCTGGGAAGAGATGGATAAAGTCGGGAAAGCACTGGGCAGAAAGCTTAAATATGAAGTAAAGTAACTTTTTACGTTTTAGCCAAAGACAGCAGGATTTAAGAGTCTTGCTGTTTTTTTATTGTTGTCTGAATCAGGATTTGCAGGATTTAAGAATTAACAGGATTTTTATGGCGGGTTCTGTAATTTTTTACAAATTATTGCTTACTCAGCTGTCCTGTGTTTATTACCTTTAATGGGCTAGCGCACTTTTGTAAAGATTGAAATTGGAGCTTGTGGGATAGCTTCTCCGTGGCCTGTCTCCCGCCAGGTCACAATGTTACATCGGAGAAAGTGACCAGTGTAGGTGCTATCTATTCCGGAGTAAGTGGGGATTTTGCAGAACTGGAAAACGGAAGGTTTATATATTACATGAAAGACCTTTTAGTCCAGTTGGATGAAAATACAACAGATGGAAGGTCTGCTGTAAGGTATGATTTAAGAAACGGCAGTGAAGCAGCACTACCCAACATGGGAGACTTCAGGAGGTATCAGGGAAAGATGCTTTCCACTACAAGAAGTAACCTGATGATTGGTTACATAATAGGGTACGGTCCAAATCCTTATGGCGTGTTTGGAATTCAGGTGATTGTGCCACAGTTATCCACTGGGTACAATGTGTTAAACAGACACCTTCCTGTGCAAAACCACCAGGTGTATAGGGAAAACACGCTTGTAATGACAGTATCCCGGCAGGTAGATAAAAAGCGCTATGAACTATCCGATCATTTGGGTAATGTTACAGTTGTATTCAGTGACCTCAAAGGTGCAGATATCAGCTCCGGCCTGGAAAATTATCTTACAGTAGAAAATTACTACAATTATTATCCCTTTGGGATGATGATGCCAGGGAGACTTGGTAATGGATCGGAGGGGTATCGTTATGGGTTCAATGGGAAAGAGAAGGATGGTGAGTGGAACAGTGGTGGAGCGATCTATGATTATGGATTTAGAATCTATGATCCGAGGATAGCGAAGTTCTTGAGTGTGGATCCGTTGACGAGGCAGTATCCTGAATTAACTCCATATCAGTTTGCTTCTAATACTCCGATCATGTTTATTGATATTGATGGATTAGAAGGAGGATTTCCTGTAGGAAATGGACAAATGATGCCAATGCTTAAAAATGATAAGGCAGAAGTTGTTATTGATAGGGCAAAAGAGACTCAAAAACAAATTAATAAGCAAGAGGATCCTAAAACTCAAAATGAAATTAGTCGCCCTGATCTTTCTAGTTCAGAAGGTGGCTCTAGATTTAATGGTAATGCTCCATTCTCTGTTTATAATGGATTGGTCAGACTTTCTTATGCTACAGAAGTTCGAAGTTTAGGCCCCAAATATGGCTATAATCCTCCTGGTGCGCCTAATTTAGCAGGTAACCAAGCTAGATATGATCTAAAGTTAAAATATAGAAAGTTCGTTATTCCTGGGACGGAAGGTGTTTTAGATTTGGTTGAACCTCTTGTTCAAAAAACTGAAAGAGTGTCGTATTGGAAAACTAGAACTAATGTAACTGCCATGGGGGCAACAGGAGTAGTGTTGGGGGGCTATGGGTTATATCAATCATATTTACATATAAAACATGCACCTAATGGTGATAAAGCAGTAGGAGAGGAAGCATCTGGATGGGCAGGAGCTTGGGCAGGGACGCAAATTGCTGCAGGTCCTGCAGCATCTACGGGTAATGCATTTACGGCATTAGGGATAATGACACTGGGGGGGATAACTGGTGGTATCTTCGGTAAGGAAGCAGCAAAAATGATAATGGATTCAGGAACAAAAGGCCCTTACCTTCCTACTCAAGAGACGAGTAATGGTATAGCTCCACGTGATAATACTAATGTTGGAGGAGGGACTGGTTTTTAATACAAATGGAAGAGTATAAAAGTAATATAAACGTAAAAACAATCTTTTTTTTACATTTATACGCATTAATAATTGGAGTTTATGTTTGGATAGATATATTGTCATATCTGAGTTGGGAGACTATTGGAATAGCTTTATCTATATATATAATACTTTTAATTGCTTTTACTATTGTTACTAATAATGATATTAAATTATATGATGATAAAATTGAAATAGTTAATAGATTTTTACATAGAGGAACAGTGGAGATAGACCTTATTGATATTGATAAAATATTTTTTAAAAAAGATTCTTGGATTAATATTTTTTCTGAATATAAATACTTAATAATAATTTATAAGGATAAAATGGGTTTTAAACATAAGAAGAAAGTGTATTGCTTTGGTATAAGGTATCATGGATATGAAGACCCTCCAAGCTTCTTGTCTTTTGAATCTCTTTATGAACAAATGGGGAAAAAGCAAATAAATGTTTCTTGGACTTGAGCTGTTCTTGATTATTCCGGACTAAATTGAGCCACCTATTCCGGACTAAATTGAGCCACTAATTCCGGTCCAAACTGAGCCAGTTTTAATTGTCAAAAATTGGTT
>Ga0207868_1000038_pt1 | contig 175758 bp, 152 predicted proteins | sample Passage237B_FD_187370 | JGI IMG/M metagenome (GOLD analysis project Ga0207868, IMG submission 187370) | Cellulose adapted compost microbial communities from Newby Island Compost Facility, Milpitas, CA, USA - Passage2 37B (SPAdes) (version 3) ...
TCGGGGATTTCGAAAGGAACGTGAACCCATTTCAGGTATTCACGAGTTGCAGCGACTTCGGCGTCACCGAGCGGCGAACCGTGGCTGTCGTGGCTGCCGGATTTGTTGGGTGAGCCGTAACCGATAATGGTTTTGCAGCAGATCAGAGTGGGACGGTCTTTCACGTCACGTGCCGCTTCGATAGCGCGCTTGATGGCGTCGCTGTCGTGGCCGTCAACGCCGGGGATTACATGCCAGCCGTAGGCTTCAAAGCGCTTCGGGGTGTTGTCGGTAAACCAGCCTTCCACATGACCGTCGATGGAGATGCCGTTGTCATCGTAGAACGCGATCAACTTGCCCAGTCCCAGAGTGCCCGCCAGGGAGCAAGCTTCGTGGGAGATACCTTCCATCATGCAACCGTCGCCCAGGAAGCAGTAGGTGTAGTGGTCGACGATCTCGTGGCCGTCACGGTTGAATTGCGCGGCGAGAATCTTCTCCGCCAGCGCCATACCCACGGCGTTGCTGATGCCCTGGCCGAGCGGACCAGTGGTGGTTTCGATGCCGGGAGCGTAGCCGTATTCAGGGTGGCCAGGGGTTTTGGAGTGCAGTTGGCGGAACTGCTTGAGTTCTTCCATCGGCAGGTCGTAGCCGGTGAGGTGCAGAAGGGAATAAACCAACATGGAGCCGTGGCCGTTGGACATAACGAAGCGGTCGCGGTTGGGCCATTTGGGGTTGGCCGGGTTGTGGACCATAAAGTCATTCCACAGCACTTCTGCGATATCGGCCATTCCCATAGGGGCGCCTGGGTGGCCGCTTTTGGCTTTTTGCACGGCATCCATACTCAATGCGCGTATGGCATTGGCTAATTCTTTACGAGATCGCATTCGGAAAACTCCTCTCAATGGTCGAAAACGCCCGCCGATGGGTGTCGCTTGGACCGGGGGACGGGACAAAAGTTGGCTATTCTCCCCGAGAAGAAGAAAGACGTAAACCATTCTCGAATGGAGATGGTCTGGCGGTTAAAAAATTACAAATCGCACGCGTAAATCGGATATGTGTCCGCCAAAAACTAGTGCGTGCGGATGTTAATTGCCTTGCGGTATGATGCCGGCTGCTATTTTCAAGGGCGCCGCCCGTAGCACCAATCTCCAACGCGGTCGGTGAGGTCACCGGAGCTGCAGTTTTGTTCGGATCTCTGGCTCTAACCTAATTTTTTGGAATTAAACCTTCGAGGGACTCGTATGGTTTTTTCTGAGCCGACGTTTTTGTTCTTTTTCTTTCCATTGACAGTGGCGTTCTATTTCCTGGCGCCGTGGAAGATCAAAAATCTCTATTTGTTGCTTGTCAGTCTGGTTTTTTATGCCTGGGGCGAGGAGCTTTTTCTGCTCGTTATCCTGGCAATGATCGTCTTTAACTACTTTATGGCGATCGGGATCGATAGAGCGGCAGAAAACCCGTGGCGATTGCGCCTGACGCAGTTTGGTGTCGCGTTTAATATTGCTGTTCTGGCGTATTTTAAATATGCATTTTTCTTTGCTTCCAATATCACCGACAACGCCGCCGCTCTCAATTACACCCGCTCCATTCACCTACCCATTGGAATTTCGTTTTACGTTTTTCAGGCGGTCAGCTATCTGATCGATGTCTATCGAAGAGAAGTGTCCGCGCAACGCGATCCGATCAAAATGGCGTTGTTCATATCTCTCTTTCCCCAGCTTATCGCCGGCCCCATTGTGCGCTATAGCGAAATAGAAAAGGAATTGATGGATCGCAAGGCAACAAAATCGGACTTTACTGCCGGGGTGGAAAGATTTGTGGTTGGTCTTGCGAAAAAGGTATTGATTGCCGATCCTCTCGGATTGGTGGCTGACCAGATTTTTGCTGTCCCTCTCGATGGCCTGTCTACTCCGTTGGTTTGGGTGGGGGTTATTTGTTACAGCTTTCAAATATTTTTCGATTTTTCTGCCTACTCCGATATGGCCATAGGGTTGGGACGGATTTTCGGCTTTAAATTTCCGGAGAATTTCAATTTTCCATATATCGCGACGTCCGTAACGGAATTCTGGCGGCGGTGGCATATGACATTGTCACGTTGGTTCCGCGATTACCTTTATATCCCGCTCGGCGGCAATCGGGTCGGAGCATTACGCAATTACTGCAATTTATTTTTGGTTTTTTTGATCTGCGGTTTTTGGCACGGGGCCTCGTGGAACTTTATTCTCTGGGGCGCGTATTACGGAGTGTTCCTTGTAATGGAACGACTAGGCTTGTCGGCCATTCTTGCCAGAATTCCGCGCTTTTTTGCCCACGCCTACCTTTTGTTGATTGTGATGATCGGCTGGGTACCTTTTCGCGCAGAAACCTTTGAGCAGACTTGGACCTTTTTGCGTTTGATGTTCATTCCAGGGGCGGGGGAAACCGCGCTTTTATATCCTGTTGAACGCTTTATCAACGGTTATGTATTTTTTACCCTGGTGATTGCCGCAATTTTTGCCATGCCGGTTGGCAATTGGCTACGTGAGCGTATGACAAAGTCCCCCCTCATGTCGCTGAGTGGTTATGCCTACTCGGGATTTGTCGCTGCAGTTTTCGGTTTATCCATTGTGGCCGCCGGTGCTGCGTCTTATTCGCCATTTATTTATTTCCGGTTCTGATATGCGCATGCAGAGAAATACAGGTTTTGTTGGAGCAATTCTCGCCCTGGTGTTATTAGCTATTCCCGCAATTGCAACGCTTTTTGATATTTTTACCGGGCCGGATAGCCCGCGAGCGGAAGGGATTGCCCGAACCCCAGTGCTGGAAAGTGGAATAGGGCGCTTTGCTGCGGACACTCGCTTTTACATCAAACAGCGTTATGCAGTCAAAGACCAGTTCATCGCCCTTAACGGCATGGTAAAAACCGAAATTTTTTCATCGATGCCTTACACCAGTGTTATTTCCGGGGCTGACGGATTCCTGTTTTTGGGAGATGATGAAGCAATCCATTATCATCAGCGAATTTCCCCTTTTCCCAAAGAGGAACTTGCAGCTTGGCGCCACCATTTTATTGCGGTGACAAAACGATTAAAGCAAAAAGGAATTCGCTATCACGTGCTTGTTGCACCTAATAAACATGACGTATACGCGGAAAAGCTTCCGTTGTGGGTCAATCATCGTGTCCATGAACAATCGCGCTTGCAGCAGCTTTTCTCGGTATTGAGTGGTTCTTCAGTTGAAATAACCTATCCATTGGAAGCCATATTAACGGCAATTGAAAATTTTCCTGACGCCACTCCATTTTTTAGAACCGATACGCACTGGAATGAGTTTGGTGCAGGTATTGCTGTTGCAGAACTACTGCGGGATTTGCAAGTCCCATTCGAAGGCAATATTCGTCCGGTGAATTATTCGCCCGACAAAGCCGGCGATTTGGCGCGCATGATCGGTTTGCAGGAATGGATTTTGGATGACGGCTGGACCTTGCCGAATGAACTGCTTACGGCGACCTGTGTTATGGACAATGGAACACCTTTCCTCGGGCGGCAAACCGATCCTCTCAGGTTCAAATCTGTGCGCTGCTCCGGTGGTAAAGCAAACGGTCTCAAAGCATTAATTTTTATGGACTCTTTCGGTGTGGGAATGGTGCCATCTTTGGGATCGGCATTTGAAGAAGCCATTTTTGTTTGGGGATATAAGTTGGATGAAGCCTTGGTGGACCAAGTGCAGCCGGATTTTGTGATCCAACAGTTGGTTGAGCGCAAGCTGCAAACCTTGTCGGCAGGCAATTTGTTCGGTGAGTTGTGACATCTATTTGGGGTAAAAAATTTTCAACAAAAATCGCAATTGCAGCGATTGGCCTAGGTGTGGCAGTCAGTGTAATTGCATTGTTTATTGGAGCATCGCGCAAGGATAAAGACAGCCTCACCGCCCTGGATTGTCATATCTCTCACCAAGCAGGGGCTAGGAATATTTGGCTGCTGGGAAACAGCCTTTTACATGACTTTCACTGGCCATTGAACGACGCAACTGTAGTGAATTGCGCAAAACGTGGCCACACAGTGCGCGAATTTCTTTCGCGCTGGAATATGACGCAGCTGCCTACCGAATCGCCGGAATATGTCGTTATTGCATTCGGCACGGTTGAGGTGACCCGCGCAGAGCAGGACTCGCGGTATATTCGCGAGTTTATGACTTATTACCCTCAACTGCTGACTGATCTGCAAAGCCGCTGGCCGAGGGCAAAAATCATTGTCAATCTGCTGCCAGATATCAACACACAACTTTTTGGCCGACCCGACCTGGATTTGCAGAATATTGAGATTCTCAATCAATTCATCGCGCAAAACAGTCAATGTCCTAATTGCAACATTATTGATGTTGGAGAAATTCTCCTGCGCGATGAGGAATCATTTTCTGAGCAGATCACATACGACGGTGTACATTTCACGGAATATGCTTATAAAAAATGGTTAGCGGCATTAGCTGACGCCATGGACCATTTTTAATAATGACTCTCCCTTTCCATTCGCCTTAGCCGCGCGCGCAATTGCTCAATTTCATCCAATAAATCCAGCGCCAGTGCAGCGCCGGCGAGGTTGACGCCCAGATCTTGCGTAAGACGGTAGGCGCGGCGCACGCGGCGGATGCTGACGCAGTGGAAGCGCCATTGGTTCGGTGCACTGCCTTCCGGCTCCAGTACGCCTTCATCCACCAGCGCCAGCACTTGTTCTGCGGATATTTGGCATGCCCGGCATAGGTCGGCGAGTGTCAGGCGAAATTCTTCGTCCAGCAGATCGATTGTGTGGTCGTTTTTTCCATTTCCGCTCATGGTTACACTCCCAGCCCGGCGCGGGGCGCAAATTTAAATGCTTTTTCCATCTGCCGATAAGCGTCTTTGGCGGCTTCGGAGTTGGCTGGAGGCAGGGCAATTTGCAGCACGACATATAAATCGCCCGGTTCTTTTGCCGGCAGGCCGCGACCTTTCAAGCGCAGTTTTTGTCCCGCGTGCGAGTTGGGCGGAATTTTCAGATCAATAGCGCCAGCGGGAGTCGGGGCTCGTACAGTAGCGCCCAGCGCTGCCTCCCACGGAGCGATCGGCAAATCCAGATAAACGGTTTTTCCTTCCGCGTGATAAAGCGGATGAGGTTTAAATTCCACTTCCAGATATAAATCACCTGCTTCCGCACCGCCAATACCCTGTTCGCCCTGGCCTGCCAAGCGAATTTGTTGTCCTGGAGCTATGCCTTTGGGAATTTTGACCTGAATATTGCGTTCGCGGATTTCGGGCCTTCCACCGGGACCTAACTCGGTATGTTTGAGAGAGATGGTGCGGCTGGCGCCCTGGTAGGAATCCGTAATATCAATTTGAATTTTCGCGTGGACATTTTCGCCTTTGCGTTTGCCTGCGCCATAAAAATGCTGACGGCCTTGGCCAAAACTTCTGCCGAATAAGGATTCAAAAAAATCGGAAAATTCCGCTGGATCCACTTCGGTATAACCGCCGCCGTGAAATTCAAAGCCTTGATCCCATCCCGGTGGTGGGCGGAAATCCTGACCGGCCTGCCAGTTGTTGCCAAGCTGATCGTAAGCCGCGCGTTTTTCCGGATCTTTAAGAACCTCGTAGGCCTCGTTCAGTTCTTTAAATTTCGCCTCGGCGTCGGTTTCTTTACTGACATCCGGATGATATTTGCGGGCGAGTTTGCGATACGCTCGCTTAATCGTATCTTGATCCGCCGTGCGGTCGACTCCCAAAATCGCGTAATAATCTTTGTACTCCATGCGCAGTTATCTCATAGAGGAATCAAAAATATCCGCCCTCAAGGGCGGATATGGTCGGAGCACAATGCACAAAAGCGCACATTAATGCTGAATGGGAATGCGTTTTACATGTTGATTTTCCGCCGTTTCACGGCGTGGGATTTCGAGACGTAAAACACCGTCTTTCAAGGTGGCCCGGATGTCATCGGCGACAGCGTCATCCGGTAGAGACAGGGTGCGTTCAAATGTACCGTAACGCCGTTCTACGCGATAAAACTTCTTATCGCTGCGCTCGTCGACCGTCTCTTGTTTTTCGCCGCGGACTACCAGAATATCGCCGCGCACTTCCACAGAAATATCTTTTTCTGTCAGGCCTGGAAGGTCCAGTGTGATTTCGTATTTTTTGTCATCACCGGCGATATCCACATTGGGCTTCAGCCAGGTGCCGTTGCTGGCGTTATTAAAAAATTCGGAGTCGAATAGCCGCCGAGTCGGAAAACCAAAATTGCTGAAAGCCGCATCAAACAGCCGGTCAATTTCCTGGTGCAATTGAAATATCGGATGGTAGGGCGAGGGAAAATATTGCCCGCCGACCACTGGGGAATTCGTTTCGCGACTGACCGGTACCTGCGCTGCTTTTTCTTCGTGTTTGAACCAGTTCCAGGGATTTAATTTTTGCAAATTCATGGCTTTACTCCTGTTACGTGATCAACCGATAAAATCGATTTGCACTTCGTGCAACCGTTACTGTAAAAGGCACCGGGTATAACCCGGCGCAGGCGAAGCTTGTTTTAAGCGACCTTTTCGCTCACATGTTCGCTCTCAGTAACGCTGCTGTCGCTGCGGTGCTCAATAACTTTGCCGCTGTCCGCGTTGCCTTGGTTAATGGAAATTCTGCGCGGTTTCATTGCATCTGGAACTTCTTTCACAAGGCGAATTGTCAGCAAGCCATTATTGAGATCCGCGCCCGTTACCTCGACGTAGTCGGCGAGATTGAATTTGCGTTCAAACGCGCGGTTGGCAATGCCTTGGTGGAGATAATGGCGTTCTTCCTCCTTGGCTTTTTTGCCGCGTACGGTTAAAACGCCTTTTTCCGTTGTGATGTCCAATTCACTTTCGTCAAAACCCGCCACTGCCAGCGTAATGGCATAACGGTTTTCTCCCAACATTTCGATGTTGTAAGGCGGATAGCCGGAGGTAACGGAATCAGAGCGCAAGGCGCTGTCGATCAACGAAGCTAACCGGTCAAAGCCGATGCTATTGCGATAGAGGGGTGATAAATCAATCGTGTTCATAACATATCCTCCTATTGAGCAATACGTAATAAACAATGGATTTGCCAAGCGGAGCTCATGTGACATCTCCTGGCAATTATTGAATAAGAACGAAAAATCTTTTTTCAAGGGACGAAATTTTTATTTCGTGCACAGGTGAATTTCGTTTGATGTGAATCAAAAAGGGATGTGACAGTGGTTTGAGCGAAAGCGCTGTCGCAGATATTCACTTGTCTCCGAGGGTGATAAAGTGGCGTCTCGCGCGGCGAACCACAAGGGTGCTCTCGTTATGGAGTTCAACAAACGCTTCTGGCTGATTGAATTGCTGGCTTATTGGGAAGGGCGGGTGAATACCACCAGTCTTATCCATCATTTCGGGTTATCCCGACAGCAGAGCAGTGCGGATCTCAATGCCTATAGTGCGCAAGCGCCCACCAATCTGACTTACGACCCCTCGATCAAAGCCTATCTGCCCAAACCAGAGTTTCAGCGCCACTTCATCAGCGATGACGTAGCGGAATACCTCAACTGGATGCAGCATCCATCGGCGGCGCCGGCCCCTATCTCTGCGCCCAGTGCCAAATTGTCCAACCTCGCCCTGCGCCTGCCGCCGCGCAAGGTGTCGCCGGAGCTGATGCGAGCTCTAGTGGCCGCCACGCGTCAACGCTTGCGGGTGGAGGTGGATTACGTCTCGCTCAGCAACCCCAATCGCGAGGGGCGCATCATAGCCCCCCACACCTTCGTCAACACCGGTCTGCGCTGGCACTTGCGCGCCTGGTGCGAGAAGAGCCAGGGCTACCGCGATTTCGTCCTCAGCCGTTTTCGCGGGGTTCCGACCCTGCTGGACCGCACTGAACACCCTATCGAGCACGACACTGCCTGGAACACCCAGATCACCCTCATCCTCGCGCCTGACCCCCGCCTGACCCCCGAGCAGCGGGAGGTGCTGGAAAACGACTATCAAATGGTTGGTGGACAGCTGCATATCTCCACCAAGGCCTGTCTGGTGAACTACTTGCTGAAGGAAATGCAGGTCAACACCAAAATGCTCGACGGCACCCCGGAGGCGCAACAGTTGGTTCTGGTCAATCGAGATGATCTCAAGCCCTGGCTGTTTGATTGAGCCAACCAAGTCACAGAACGGTGGGAATGGTGCGCGGTCAGAGTGAACCTGTACCTGCTAGGATTGCTCACATATGGCATATCGGGGCACACTTGCCAGCTTTGGCGTATCGGAACTCCGATGGGGCCGGGCTTGCCCGAAGGGCATAACTAAAAGCCACCCCAAAATCCGCCGGCGCAGGCATTTTTGCGATAGCTTTTAAGTGTTTCATCAATAACTAGACTTAAATAAATATGACTAATAAAACTCTCACCAACTTTGCATATCACCTGAAAAAAAATCGATCTCTTCCGTTACTTGCACTGCTCACCGTATTGGGTACTGCCTGTAGCAAAAAAGAAACTTCCGGCGCGCAACCGGAAACGCAAGCTGTTTCCGCAGAAAAAAGCCAGGATCTGACGCAAACACTCAACGACCTGAAAATTGATGTCAAAATCGGCCACTTCAATGATTTATTGGGTGAGCCGACACACAAGGCGACGCGCGAAGTTTCCCGCGAAATGATGGTGGTGCAACGCCATGGCACGCCGAAAAAATTAAAAGAAGATTACACCTACACTGAATATCTTTACGAAAAACCGGATTATTACGTGCAAGCTGTAACGGATGAAGAGGGCGATGTCGGCCTCTATTCCATTACCGTGCGCAGCGCTGCATACCTGCCGGAAATTACCACCATCCTCGATCAAACCGTGCAATTGGGTAAAACCGTCTATCACGACTTGGTTCAGCACCCGCGCAAAATCGGCGCCGATTTTAAAGACTCAAAAGGCTCAGCCTATTACGAAATTCACCTCGGCCATCCCGACGCGCCGCTCCTGGCGATTTTTTCCACCAACCGTTTAGGTTATGTGGAAGAACTCAACGGGTTTGAAGAAGGCAACAACGGTGTATTTGTGCAGTGGTTTGCTCTGCGCGGCACCGGCGACGACTTCCCGTTGAACCAGGCGCACGAAGATTTCCGCAAAACTACCACCTTTAATACCTATACAGTCGCAGCGCCCTGGTTCCGTGGAGTTGACCCAACGCCACACGGTGCCAACATTGGCGATGTGCCGATTCAATTTGGTCCCCGTCCGGAACAGCTCAACCAACCGCCGCAATCCATCAAAGCGCAATAAACCGTCAGTCCATTCATAATCGATTCAGCGGCCAATAGTATTATTGGCCGCACATTCATCGCAAAATCATTGCATTAAGCTGCTTTGAGATGTTCCCACTACCATCTAGTGGTGTTTCCTTTAAATTTATCAGCGCCGGAGAAACCGCATGAAAAGAATCGCTGCGTTACTGCTAACCTGTCTGATGTCTACCTGGGTATCCGCTGCCGCATTACCGGACTTTCCCTTTGTGGTTTCTGACGGAAAGGCAGAGAAAAAAATCACACCGGATATCGCCACTATTCATCTAACCATTACCGCTTTCCACAAAGATTCCGATCAAGCGCTTAAAACCGTTAATCTCACCACCACAGCCGTAACAGAAGTATTAATTAAACACGGCGTTAGCACCGAACAAATCGAGGCAACGGATATCAACAAAAGCACCGCGCGCAAACGCGACAGTGAATATAACCAGCTGGAAATTCTCGGCTACGATATTTCGCGCTCCATGACCATCAAACTCAATAATCTGGCGAAATATTCCGAAATTATCGGCGACATCATTGCGACCAATAATGTATCCGGCGTACAAGCGCAGTTTGATCTTTCCACAAGAACCGAATTGGAATCCGAATTGACCTTATTGGCAGGGCAGAATGCGCGCGAAAAAGCTGAGCAAATGGCGAGAGCCCTGGGAACCAAAATACACTCCGTGTATGCCATTACCAGGGGCGCTGGATTTGAAGAATTATTTGGCAGCTATGGACCCGGAGAAAAAGTTATGATGATGCGTATGGCAGCAGGAGGTGGTGCCTACGACACTATTATGTTCCCACCCCGCGAAATTACCGTCAGCCAGGAAATCAAAGTCATCTTCCGCATCAAATAAATCACTTCCGGCCTGCGCCCCAGTGCGCAGGCTCTTTCCCTCCTGTATTTGTCGCCGCGCCTATTTCCTCGTAATCACCGCAATAAAATTCAAAAGAAATCCTACAGATAAAACCGCGTACATCAAAAAATTCAAAATCAAATTCTCAAAATCAAACGAAAAATAACTGATCAAAAACATGATCATGCCTGTGATCAGAAAAATCTGGCTGAGCTTCTGGAGCGAGAGTTTCATGCAAGACTCACCTTGCTGAGTGGGGGAGGGCGCAGTTATAGCATTATTTGGGGTGGGTTTCAGCAAGGTGGCGTTATTTGGGTTGGCTTTTGCGGATTTGATATTGCACGAGTGTTGATATTTGCGCTTTTGAGTTTTTAGCAAGGTGATAGCGATCAGGAAGACCTGTAAAGAAACTTTACGTGTAAATATGTACAGTGTTGCGTTTTGGTGAGGTGGCGCTAGTCTTTAGCATATTCACGACGAATAAAGGATGCGCTCATGGAGCCTTATTACAGGTATTGGGGCAAGGCCAAGAAATCCCCCGATGCGGAGGGGCCTGACTACCACCTACTTCCCTATCACAATCTCGATGTTGCGGCAGCCGGTTATCTCTTGCTCGACCCGACAAAGTCGCTCTGTAAAGATTTAGCCAATGAGTTGAATGTTGATGTTAATTGGCTACGGAGTTTTTTTACCTTTTGTTTGGCGCTCCATGATTTAGGCAAATTTTGCCGAGCTTTCCAAAATCTCGCGCAGAATCTTTCAGATGTTCTCGTACCCTTCGATGGCCAATTCTGTTACGACGTTCGCCATGACTCATTGGGGCACGCCCTATGGTTGCAAGTATTGAGAAAAAAGGTGGGGCTTTCTCTCGATATATCTATTTTGCTTGATGACTGGCTTGAAATTGTTTGCGGTCACCACGGCCAACCGCCGCAAAATGCGACAGTGAAGCGGCATTTGTTGCAGGAGGATGAGCAGGCAGCGGAGCAATTTTTTAATGAAGTGAAACAAAAGTGGTGCCCTGACCTTGCGGTTCTCACGTCTATTGATCCAAAAAAATTCAAACAGGCATCCTGGCAGCTAGCGGGAGTTGCTGTTCTGGCGGACTGGTTGGGGTCTAATCAGCTTGCCTTTCCCTATAAATCCGATCCCATTTCGCTGGAGCGCTACTGGACTGAATTCGCGTTGAAAGGCGCAGAAAAAGCGCTAGCGATGAGTGGAGTTGGTGAGCGGTCCATCAATCCGTTTGAATCCATTCGTCAGCAATTTCCGTTTGTTAAAACAGCAACACCATTACAAGAGTATGCACACAAAACAAAATTGGCGACATCCGCGCAACTTTTTATTCTTGAAGATGTAACAGGCGCGGGCAAAACAGAAGCCGCAATGGTACTGGTGCACAGGCTGCTATCGGCAGGTTTGGCGAATGGAGTTTACGTTGGGCTTCCTACTATGGCCACCGCGAATGCCATGTATCAACGTATGGCGGAGAGTTATCGCAATCTCTTTTCTGATGAATACAGGCCATCCCTTGTTTTGGCGCATGGCGCGCGCGAGTTGTCCGAAAAATTTATGGAGACCGTGCTGTTGTCGGAACAAAGCAGTGATCGTAATTATGACAAGCAGGATTTATCGGCGAGCGCTTATTGCAATCAATGGCTGGCAGATAGCCGGAAAAAAGCGCTATTGGCTGATGTCGGCGTTGGCACTATTGATCAGGCGCTGCTCGGAATTCTGCCAGCCCGCCATCAATCCTTGCGATTGCTTGGATTGAGGAAAAAAGTTTTATTGGTGGACGAAGTTCACGCGTTTGATCCCTATATGAGAAGCCTGCTTGCCGCTCTTATACAGGCGCATGCCGCCCAGGGCGGAAGTTCGATTCTGTTATCCGCAACACTCCCGGCGAATTTTCGCCAGCAGTTAGCAGACGCATTTTCTGCTGGAGCAGAAATACCTAAATCGGATTTAAATCCCGGCGCGGGGTATCCGTGGGTAACGCAATTGGGCGCAGAGGGTTTGATAGAAACACCGGTAGACACTCGTGCTTCTGTGGAGCGAACGGTAGTTGTAAATCGCCTGGATAATGAAAATGCCGCTGTCGAACTCATAAAAGCTGTTGCAAGCGAAGGCCAATGTATTTGCTGGATACGCAATACAGTGGCGGATGCGCGCCGGGCGTATCAATTATTGTGCGAAAGCGGCAGCGTACCAGTCGATAAAATCAGTCTGTTTCACAGTCGCTATGCCATGGTGGATCGGCAGGAAATTGAAAAAGAAGTGTTGAATGTGTTTGGCAAAAATTCCTGTGCCCCGGAGCGGTTGGGGCGGGTGCTGATCGCCACTCAGGTGGTGGAGCAAAGCCTGGACCTGGATTTCGATGTAATGATCAGCGACCTCGCTCCTATGGATCTTCTGATCCAGCGGGCGGGCCGTCTCCAGCGTCATATTCGTGGTAAAGACGGCTCCGTGAATGCCGATATGGGAGCAAAGGACGCACGCTCACCGCCTTGTTTGCATATTGTCTCGCCTGATCCTGGCGAGGTGACGGATAAAAATTGGCTCAAACAAGTGCTTCCAGGCAGCCAAGCCGTTTATACCAATGTCGGACAATTATGGCTGACGATGGATCTGCTCTGTGGTAGCGGTGGCTTTCGCATGCCGCAGGACGCTCGTCGACTAATAGAGGGTGTTTACGGTGAAGAGGCTCAGTCAAGGATTCCGGAACCCTTAGAGCAAGCCACTGCGGAAGCAGAAGCCGAACAGAAGGCCAAAGCCAGTCTGGGCGCCTTCAATTGTTTAAAGCTCGACAGAGGCTACAGTCGCGCCAGCGCACGCGAAAGTGGCGGTTGGGACGAGGATGTTCGCATTCCCACCCGCTTGGGAGACGATTCCGTGACGGTTGTATTGCTCCGGGAGCAGTTGGGCAAATGGGCTCCCTATGCCAGCGGGCATCACGCCTGGGCGCTCAGCCAACTGAGCGTGCCGCGCCGGGAGTGGGAGCAGGCGAGTCATTTAATACCGGCAGCTCTAAACGAGTCCCTGACTCAACTGAAAGAGCAGGAGCCGGCATTGCGTTGGGTTGAGCTAATGCCTCTAGTGAGAGAAACCAGCCACCTATACGAACGGCAGGGTGGCTGGGTTGCCCCGCAGAGCGGGGAACGTGTCGATGATGGCCTATAACAGAGACCGACATGCGGTTGATCTCCGCCAGCGCGGAGAGTGTGCAGCATACATCATCAAAGGATCCTAAATAAATTACATAGACCTACATGCTTTAAAAATTATTTGACTGGTCGATTAATGGCCAATACACTGCTGTCACGTCTCGGCAATGGGGGTGCTTTGTGGATTGGCTAAATCAACTTTTCGAAAGCTTGAACAAGCTTTCGCCGTCAGGCAGCGCTTTGATTGCTTTGGTATTGGTTTTTGCCATTGTCTTGGTTATGAAACTCGCATGAGGAGAAGGAGCACAGATGAACCTGATCACCGATCCCTGGATTCCCATCATTCGCGCCGATGGGGCTAGAGAAAAAATCGCGCCCTGGCAGATTGCGGAGCAGCAGAACCCGGTAATGGAAATCGCCGCGCCGCGACCGGATTTTCAGGGGGCTTTGTATCAATTTCTGATTGGTCTGTTACAAACAGTCGTTCCGCCTGAGGATGCTCGGGAGTGGGCTGAGAAATGGCAGGTGGTACCGGATGGTGAGGAGTTACGCGCCCGACTCAAAAAAATTTCGGATGCATTTGAATTGATTAATCCCGATGGAATCGCTTTTCTGCAGGATTTTCAGATGCCGGAAGGTGAGCAGAAAGACATTGCCGCGTTGCTGATTGAGGCGCCGGGAGGAAAAACGATCAAAGATAATCTCGATCACTTCATCAAGGCAGGAGCTGTAGAAGGCATTTGCGACAGCTGCGCAGCGATAGCACTTTTTACTTTGCAAACCAATGCTCCATCAGGTGGTGTGGGTCATAGGGTTGGCTTGAGAGGTGGCGGCCCTATGACGACTTTGCTAAGGCCTGAAAACCGTACTGCCAATCTTTGGCAAAAATTATGGCTGAATGTATTGACGGTTGAGGAGGCGGCTCCGGCATGCCTGTCTGCGACTCCCAAGGTGTTTTCCTGGTGCGCTCCAACGCGCGTTTCGGATAAACCCGGCAGTGCGCTTTTACCGAATGACGCATCTATTAATTGGCTTCATGTTTATTGGTGTATGCCGCGTCGTATTCGGCTTGAGCCCGGTAACGATTCGGGGATATGTACTCTGTGTGGTGAAGAATGTGCTCATTTGCTTACACACTTCCGCACGAAAAATTACGGAATGAATTATGAGGGGCCGTGGGTCCACCCATTGACGCCCTATAGATACGATCCTAAACATCAGGCACCGCCGCTCAGTCTAAAGGGGCAGCAGGGCGGGTTAGGGTACCGACATTGGCTGGGTTTTGTTTGGAAAGACGAAAATAACGGCGATCAAGCTGCTGTTAGTATTCAGAGCTTTCTTGAACAAAAATTCCGCTACCTATCCGCTGACCAAAATATCGGCCTTTGGTGCTTCGGCTACGACATGGACAATATGAAAGCCCGCTGCTGGTACGAGCATCACCTGCCGGTTGTTTCGGTAGATCAGGAATATCGCGAAGTTTTTTTTAGTTTTGTCGGCGACCTGATTGCCTCCTCAAAAGACGCGGTAAAAGAATTGCGCTCTCAGATAAAAGCTGCGTGGTTCAGCCGACCCAAGGATGCCAAGGGCGATACCTCAATGATCGATCAATCCTTCTGGCAGGCGACAGAAGCCGATTTCTATCAGCAGTTGCACAGATTGGCGCAGCTTCCGGCGGATACACGGGCTATGCCCGCGGCTGTTGCCCAGGAATGGTTGCAGACATTAAGGAGAAATTGCCTGGATTTATTTGACCACTGGTCCCTTGAGGGAGAGGCGGAAGATATGGATTTGAAGCGGGTAGTAAAGGCCAGACGATTTCTGGACACCAATCTTAATAAAGCGAAATCAATCAAAAAACTGCATGACAAAGCCAAATCAACAAAGGAGGTGGCGTGAAATGAAGCGAGGAAAGTTGAATCAGGGTGACGCGGAATGTTTGCGTCGTTGGTGGCTCTCGCTGGATGACAACCGTGGCGATCGTGCCCAACTTCGCCGAGCACAATCGCCGGATGACATTTTGCTGACGCCCGCATTCGCGCACTTTCTCCAGGTTTTACCTAAAGCTTGGATTGAAGATGTGCCTTTGTCGGATCTCGCTATGGTCGCTGCGGTTTTGGCGCGAGTAAAAACGGATATTTCCGATGAGCGCGCGACTCTGGCAAAAAGTCTGGCGACGCCGAAGGAGGGCGGAAGCAAAGCGGCGATGAGCGAATTGCGCTTTCAGCAGTTGCAGAAAAGTCGGACACCGCAGGACTTTTTTACGCGTCTTTGTCGGGCCATACAGTTACTGGGGAGCCGCGCCAACGTAGTTCTGCTGACAGAGGATATCTTGCTTTGGCTAACAGAATTTCGTTATGGGCCGTCCAGTAAACCACAGCAGCGCCTCGCCGTGCGCTGGGCCAGCGATTACTACATGCAGATGAAAGACTGATTCGCATTCACAATCATCACATCCAAAATCACAGCTAATTAATTACGGAGAATTTTATGAGCCGATTTTTGCAACTGCATTTGTTGACCTCTTACCCGCCGGCAAACCTCAATCGCGACGACCTGGGTAGGCCCAAAACGGCCAAGATGGGCGGCGTGGACCGACTGCGTGTGTCTTCGCAAAGTCTAAAGCGCACGTGGAGAACGTCGGAATTATTTAAAGAGGCACTGGAGGGGCATGTGGGAACCCGCACCAAACGATTGGGTAGCGAAGTTTTCAAAAAACTCACTGCGGCTGGAATACCAGAAAAGAAAGCAAAAGAATGGGCGCAGAAAATTGCCAGCCAATTTGGAAAATTGAAAAAAGAGGGAGACGAGCTCGAAATCGAGCAATTAGTGCACATAAGTCCGGCTGAGCAAGCAGGCATAGATGACCTTACAAATAAGTTGATAGCCGAGCAACGCGCACCTAACGACGATGAGCTGAATTTTCTCCGTAAAGACGACACGGCTGTCGATATTGCCATGTTTGGTCGGATGCTCGCGTCCAAGCCGGAACATAATGTAGAAGCTGCGTGCCAAGTAGCACATGCTATCTCCGTGCACGGTGTTGTGATCGAAGACGATTATTTTACGGCAGTGGATGATTTGAACGATCACAGTGAAGATGCCGGTGCGGCGCATATCGGTGAAACCGGCTTTGCTGCCGGACTGTTTTATTCCTATATCTGTATCAATCGGGAGCTACTGGTAGAAAATTTAGGTGGGAATAAAGCGCTGGCGGATAAAGCAATCCGCGCGTTGACAGAGGCCGCTGTAAAGGTAGCGCCGCAAGGCAAACAGAACAGCTTTGGCAGCCGCGCCTATGCCTCTTATGTACGCGCGGAGTTGGGCAGTCAGCAGCCGCGCTCATTGTCAGTTGCCTTTCTCAAACCCCTGGGTAAAAACAGTGAAGATTACGCACACGAGGCTGTTGCAGCACTGGAAAAGCAGGCGGCCAATTTCGATGAAGTCTATGGTCCGTGCGTTGATAGTTCCTATTCGCTGAATGCGTTTGCGGGCGCGGGCAAAATGACGGAACTGCTCGATTTCGCTGTGCAGTAGAGGTGAATTATGGACTATCTCGTTTTTCGCCTTTACGGACCTATGGCCAGTTGGGGAGAAATTGCCATAGGTGAATCCCGCCACAGCGCGGACTATCCATCCAAGTCGGCTATCACAGGGCTGTTGGCAGCGGCGCTGGGTATTCGCAGGGAGGAAGAATCGGTGCATCACAATTTATCCAAGTGCTATTTACAGGCGGTTAAAGTGCGGCGATCTGGTTGGCTATTGCGGGATTACCACACGGCTCAGGCCCCCGATTCTGCTGGCAAATTTCGTTACAGAACCCGTCGCGATGAAATTGTCACCGGGCGGGATCGTCTGGGTACGGTGTTATCCTCGCGGGAATATCGCTCGGATGCGGATGCGTTGGTCGCGGTTCGCGCATTGGATGGTGCACTTTATTCATTAACGAATCTTGCTGATGCGCTGATGAAGCCCAAATTTCATCTTTATTTGGGACGAAAAGCCTGTGCTCTCGCAGCTCCGCTGAATCCCTTGGTTATTCAAGCGGATAATTTTCACGGTGCTCTGGAAAATTACGAAGTCAAACCAGTGCTTAAACCCACTCCCGAGTGGGCCAGCGATAGCCGCTGGTTGCCGCAGGATAAGTTGGTGCGATTCTATTGGGAAGGTGATATGGAGGAGTTTTTTCCGATGGATACCAATATGGATAAATCTTCGGTGCAAAGGCTTTCTCGTTACGATATGCCCTTATCGCGAAAACGCTGGCAGTTTGAGCCGCGTCAGGAATATTTATGGACGACTGAGCGGAGGATCGGCTGATGTATTTATCTCGAATCGAATTGACGGATGCCATTTCTGAGCAATCGCAACTGGGCCTGTTATTGCGCGACCGCAGCTACGGAATTCACCGCCTGCTTTGGGACCTCTTCAGCAATAACGAGCGATTTTTATTTCGCGAAGAAAATGCTCAGGAGCAAATGGCCAGGTCTCGTGCTTTACCTATTTATTATGTGGTGTCCAACACTGAGCCCAAGTCGACAAGCCCTATCTTTACCATCACGACTAAACCTTATACGCCAATATTGAAAGCAGGTGATCAGCTCTTATTTCGGTTGCGCGCCAATCCCACCGTCGCCAAAAAACTCGGTCCTGATAAAAAATCTCAAAGGCATGATGTCGTAATGAATGCGCAGAGAGCTTGGCTTCAGCAGGCGTGTGCTGAACGAAACTTAGACGTGGGTGGAGAAAAGAAAGCGTTAAGGCAAAGGCTACTGAATCACACTGATTTTGCCGGCAAATCAGGAGAAGAAAAATTATCGGCTCATCTTGAGGACGCGATACAGTCAGCCGCAGTGGCATGGCTGGCAAAACGCGGTGAGAAGCATGGGTACGAATTGCAAAACGTACAGGCGACAGGCTATCGCTGGAATGCACTGCCGGAGAAAGGACGCGATGCCGGCTTTAGCTCCATGGACTATGAAGGTGTATTAAAAGTTATAGAGCCGCAGAAGCTTGTGGACATGCTGGGCAACGGACTTGGGCCATCCAAAGCCTTTGGCTGTGGGCTTATGCTGATTCGGCGTGCTTGAGAGGCTGCTTGAGTGACCAGCTTGTGGGCAGTGTGTGCCCACACTTGTCGGCACAATTGAGGTGATTATGGAGATGTTTACCATCCGCGACCTGCGCAACCGCACGGGTGAGCTCATCCGGGAGGCGGAAGCCGGGCATTTGTCCCTGGTGACCAAACATGGGCAGCCGGTTTTTATTGCCGTACCGTTTGACGAGGTTCTGTTGAAATCGGGTGTGCGACTCGCGGTGGCCTTGCATCTGTTCGAGGAACAAAAAGTCAGTCTGGCGCAGGCTGCGCGCCTGGCGGGGCTTTCGGCTTCTGAAATGATGGACAAGCTGGCGGAAAACCAAATTCCGGTGGCGAATTACACCAAGGATGAACTGCGTGATGAACTCGATCAATTTAACAAATGAAACTTTGCTGGTGGCGGACACTGCGCAGCTCGGGATATTTTTTTGAGTGAGCAATTGATCGCCGACATTTTGGAGCTCGCCCATGAATGACACACCGCCGCCTCCGCTCAAACCTATTCCAATTAAAGACCGGAATTCCATGATTTTTCTTCAGTACGGTCAAATCGATGTGCTGGATGGCGCATTTGTGATGATCGACCAGACTGGAATCCGCACACATATTCCGGTCGGTTCGGTAACTTGCATTATGCTGGAACCCGGTACGCGAGTATCACATGCCGCGATTAAACTGGCTGCACAAGTTGGCACCCTTTTAATTTGGGTGGGAGAGGCGGGTGTGCGTTTATACGCGTCTGGTCAGCCAGGAGGTGCGCGGTCTGATAAGTTGCTCTATCAAGCTCAATTGGCGCTTGATGAAGAACTGCGTTTGAAAGTCGTGCGGAAAATGTTTGAGTTGCGCTTTGGTGAGCCGGCACCGGCAAAACGCAGTATTGATCAATTGCGCGGGATAGAAGGTGCCCGGGTTCGAAAAACCTATGAATTGATGGCGCAGCAATACGACGTCAATTGGAAGGGAAGAAAATACGACGTAAATGATTGGGAAAAAGGTGACGTCATTAATCAGTGTTTGAGCGCAGCAACGTCATGTTTATATGGAGTCACCGAGGCGGCTGTGTTGGCTGCGGGTTATGCCCCTGCAATTGGATTTATTCATTCCGGAAAACCATTGTCGTTTGTTTACGATATTGCGGACATTGTTAAATTTGAGACAGTGGTTCCGGTCGCGTTTCAAATTGCAAAAAAATCACCTCGTTCTCCAGATCGTGAAGTGCGCATTGCATGTCGCGATGTTTTTCGCTCGTCAAATTTGTTATCGCGTCTTATCCCTTTAATCGAAGAGGTGTTAGCAGCAGGTGAAATTCAGCCTCCACCGCCACCAGAAGACTCTCAACCCCCCGCCATTCCAGAGCCACCGAGCATCGGTGATAGTGGTCACAGGAGCGGTTGATCATGGCGATGTTGATGGTTGTAACAGAAGCCGTTCCTCCGCGTTTGCGGGGGCGCTTAGCGGTTTGGTTACTGGAAGTACGAGCGGGTGTATACATCGGAGATGTAAGCCGACGGGTCCGAGAAATGATCTGGGAGCAGATTAACGCGATGGCAGAGGGTGGAAACGTAGTAATGGCTTGGTCCACCAACACAGAATCAGGATTCGATTTTGTGACCTATGGCTCAAACCGGCGCGAACCAGTCGATATGGACGGCATGCGTCTAGTGAGCTTCAAACCTGATATTCCCGCTCCATAAATTCCCGTAGATTTTTTGTAACGAAAATTGCTCTTTAAAAACATACGTTTACAATTAGAGTGTTCCCCGCGAATGCGGGGATTAACCGTTGCGTATTTCGACGCAAGCCAAAACGGTGGAGTGTTCCCCGCGAATGCGGGGATTAACCGTTGTGGCCGACCTCGGCAGAGTGGGCTAGCATGTGTTCCCCGCGAATGCGGGGATTAACCGCGTTCTTCGGCGGAGCCTGGTCACCCAATCTCGTGTTCCCCGCGAATGCGGGGATTAACCGTTTTGGAATTGCAAAGTCTTGTTTTCGTATAGGTGTTCCCCGCGAATGCGGGGATTAACCGTCTACTGTTTGTGTTGCAATCAAATAAGCCATGTGTTCCCCGCGAATGCGGGGATTAACCGCGACCTATCGTCTCACGGTTGAAGAAGCAGGTGTGTTCCCCGCGAATGCGGGGATTAACCGCCCAATACCCAAGATGCGGGTCAGTTCGAAACGTGTTCCCCGCGAATGCGGGGATTAACCGTCACTGGCAGGACTACAGGCTGCGTATGATGAGTGTTCCCCGCGAATGCGGGGATTAACCGAATTTGTCGAAGAACTGTTTCTCGTTTACGCCGTGTTCCCCGCGAATGCGGGGATTAACCGGGATTCGTCCACACGTCCATCACGTCCACGATCGTGTTCCCCGCGAATGCGGGGATTAACCGCGGTTTTTCTGAACGTCGACCGACGCTATCAGGTGTTCCCCGCGAATGCGGGGATTAACCGATCGTCGCAGGGCTCATGGTAGCTCGCACGGTGTGTTCCCCGCGAATGCGGGGATTAACCGAGTACGAGTCCACCGCGAACGACCGTCCACTGGTGTTCCCCGCGAATGCGGGGATTAACCGGGGCGAGGCGGTGTCTAACCCCTGTTCTTGACGTGTTCCCCGCGAATGCGGGGATTAACCGGCCTGATAAAAGTTGAAGAACACCCTCTGGCCGTGTTCCCCGCGAATGCGGGGATTAACCGACGACCTCGGCCTGACGGAATAACAATAATGAGTGTTCCCCGCGAATGCGGGGATTAACCGCGCTCAGGCCATTGCCTACTTTGAGGTCGTATGTGTTCCCCGCGAATGCGGGGATTAACCGGGGGTCACATCGGGCTTAGAAAGCTCCGGGAAGTGTTCCCGCGAATGCGGGGATTAACCGCGAGCGATTAAGCTCATCAAGATTTGGCCTTTGTGTTCCCCGCGAATGCGGGGATTAACCGTGCGACAATTTGGCCCTATACACTTATGGCACGTGTTCCCCGCGAATGCGGGGATTAACCGTCGATACGCTTTGAGAGTCTTGCGGAGCGGTGGTGTTCCCCGCGAATGCGGGGATTAACCGGTAGATCATGCCATCCATTGCGCAGTCTCTTAGTGTTCCCCGCGAATGCGGGGATTAACCGCTGGGATTCTGTCGTCTTGAACTTCCCGTCAAGTGTTCCCCGCGAATGCGGGGATTAACCGGCCCCGAAGGGCCACAAGTGCAGGCAGGTGCCGTGTTCCCCGCGAATGCGGGGATTAACCGGACGAATACCATTAAGGGAATTCTCGGATGCGGTGTTCCCCGCGAATGCGGGGATTAACCGTCATGAGATCGGGGCACAACGTCTCGGCAAAGGTGTTCCCCGCGAATGCGGGGATTAACCGGCTCGCGATTGAAGAAAGTTAGTATTTCCTCAGTGTTCCCCGCGAATGCGGGGATTAACCGCAGAGCTAGCCATCGAGCGGGCAAAGAAATACGTGTTCCCCGCGAATGCGGGGATTAACCGCCTACAGCGACGACAATCTAACGACGGCAACCGTGTTCCCCGCGAATGCGGGGATTAACCGCGGGCGGGAGTTATACCCGCGTACGGGGCGTAGTGTTCCCCGCGAATGCGGGGATTAACCGTACCTCATCAACAACGCACTGTTAATAAAGCAGTGTTCCCCGCGAATGCGGGGATTAACCGATATCGGGCCGTAATCGGACAAAGGAATCAATGTGTTCCCCGCGAATGCGGGGATTAACCGCTGGGAAAGAAACAATTAAGCGGCTTAATGATGTGTTCCCCGCGAATGCGGGGATTAACCGGCCGGTCTTTTAGATGACGGAAGCAGTAATAAGTGTTCCCCGCGAATGCGGGGATTAACCGTGCCGAAAAATCCACCGTCAAATTTACCGTCAGTGTTCCCCGCGAATGCGGGGATTAACCGGAGGCTCAGGAGCGCGAGGAGGCGCGAAAGAAGTGTTCCCCGCGAATGCGGGGATTAACCGAGCGTAGGCGCAAACCCGCCCAGCGACTGGGAGTGTTCCCCGCGAATGCGGGGATTAACCGCGCCGGATCATGTCGATGTTTAGCCCAGAGGAGTGTTCCCCGCGAATGCGGGGATTAACCGTTGGTGCCCTGATTTTCACTGGCTGTCTGATCGTGTTCCCCGCGAATGCGGGGATTAACCGTTTTTTGGGGTTCGTAACTTCGCATATATACCGTGTTCCCCGCAAATGCGGGGATTAACCGCCTGTCTAGTACTCGGCGAGCTTCTTGCGCGTGTGTTCCCCGCGAATGCGGGGATTAACCGGACGTAGATAGGGGCAAACCCTGATTCTTGATGTGTTCCCCGCGAATGCGGGGATTAACCGATTGTCGAGATAACTGGAAAGTTCGCCCACAGGTGTTCCCCGCGAATGCGGGGATTAACCGTACGGCAATTATTTATTTAAAACCAAAATCACGTGTTCCCCGCGAATGCGGGGATTAACCGCATTAGGGTGAACGGCGTATTGCAGCCGATAAGTGTTCCCCGCGAATGCGGGGATTAACCGCCTTTCAATTCCAGTACAAAAAAATCGGGTCTGTGTTCCCCGCGAATGCGGGGATTAACCGAGTCGGTTTGTGACCTTGCGTTGTGCGTCAACGTGTTCCCCGCGAATGCGGGGATTAACCGTTGGTGAGGTCGTGGTTTGCCGTGTTGGCGGTGTGTTCCCCGCGAATGCGGGGATTAACCGTCTTTTGCAACCGGGTCCCCTAAAAGGGTGATGTGTTCCCCGCGAATGCGGGGATTAACCGGCGGTCTATGACAATGCCGGTTGCGTGTACCTGTGTTCCCCGCGAATGCGGGGATTAACCGGAAGCCGCGCGCACAATGGCCAAAGGCATCGTGTGTTCCCCGCGAATGCGGGGATTAACCGAGGTGCAGCGGCTTATCGGGCTGTGGCTGCAAGTGTTCCCCGCGAATGCGGGGATTAACCGTCTTCGCCGGCCCGGAGGCACCGGGATAAGAGGTGTTCCCCGCGAATGCGGGGATTAACCGCACGGCGGACTTATTCCGCCTCTTCGGCAAAAGTGTTCCCCGCGAATGCGGGGATTAACCGACGAATCCGACGTAGTTCTTTGTCCGCAAATGGTGTTCCCCGCGAATGCGGGGATTAACCGCGGTTGCGCCGATTGATCGTCGAGGCGGTTGGGTGTTCCCCGCGAATGCGGGGATTAACCGGTTGGACATAACTTCATCAACCTCGTCTATGTGTGTTCCCCGCGAATGCGGGGATTAACCGCGAATACGCCGGGACCGTCGAATGGTCAACTAGTGTTCCCCGCGAATGCGGGGATTAACCGGCTATCCGAACGGGATACCCGATCAGGCAGATGTGTTCCCCGCGAATGCGGGGATTAACCGTCTGTTTAGGTATGGCATGTAACCCCTGGCAAGTGTTCCCCGCGAATGCGGGGATTAACCGGATTGGACGACGGGGGACACTGTCGCGATTTTGTGTTCCCCGCGAATGCGGGGATTAACCGCGGGGTGAGCAATCTGTGGAGGCGTGGAGAGTGTGTTCCCCGCGAATGCGGGGATTAACCGCAATCTCCACGAATCGCCGTCCTTCAGAATGTGTGTTCCCCGCGAATGCGGGGAATTAACCGGCACACAAATCGATCGCCGGCAATCTCGCGGAAGTGTTCCCCGCGAATGCGGGGATTAACCGAGAGTGCGCTTCCCGGGAGCGTAGCGCTAAAAGTGTTCCCCGCGAATGCGGGGATTAACCGTGACTGAAAACCAATATCGTGGGCAAATCGACGTGTTCCCCGCGAATGCGGGGATTAACCGCTTGAGCACCGCAAACAGGGGCTCACCAAGCAGTGTTCCCCGCGAATGCGGGGATTAACCGCCTCCAGTCGATCCTTGACGATTTGGCGGACAGTGTTCCCCGCGAATGCGGGGATTAACCGGTTCCGTAAGACCTCCCGCCGGTGCTTAGCGTGTGTTCCCCGCGAATGCGGGGATTAACCATGACTATCCCCCGCTGTTCCTGCCGTAGTCTCGTGTTCCCCGCGAATGCGGGGATTAACCGGCCGCTTGACGTGCGGCGAATGCCGACAACTCGTGTTCCCCGCGAATGCGGGGATTAACCGAGCAGTCTGCCGGTCAAATTGTTGCCTCACACGTGTTCCCCGCGAATGCGGGGATTAACCGCCTTCGAACATGTCTCCGCCAGGTGAATTGATGTGTTCCCCGCGAATGCGGGGATTAACCGAAAACAGATCGTTGCCGCGATAGTGCCAAACAGTGTTCCCCGCGAATGCGGGGATTAACCGTGCAAAGATGAATGGAAATCCATGCCCATTGCGTGTTCCCCGCGAATGCGGGGATTAACCGTAACGATGACGATGTATACGCACAAGGCGACCGTGTTCCCCGCGAATGCGGGGATTAACCGATCACGGTTGGAGATCTGCTTGATGAGGCGGAGTGTTCCCCGCGAATGCGGGGATTAACCGTTGGTGAGCCTTGTTTTTGATGTTGGGAATAAGTGTTCCCCGCGAATGCGGGGATTAACCGTGCCGAAGTACTCGATCAATTTTCTGACCTGAGTGTTCCCCGCGAATGCGGGGATTAACCGAAATATTTTATTGAAAAATTTATTTGCTTTTTGTGTTCCCCGCGAATGCGGGGATTAACCGCGATGGAAATTACGGAAATAATGAACGATCCCGTGTTCCCCGCGAATGCGGGGATTAACCACAATCCGCCTTTATCGGACAGAACCGACAGCCGTGTTCCCCGCGAATGCGGGGATTAACCGCGAGGACCAATCACCATGCGGATATGCCCTGTGTGTTCCCCGCGAATGCGGGGATTAACCGCTCGCGGGTATATGTGCTTGTTTGATCTGCCAGTGTTCCCCGCGAATGCGGGGATTAACCGGGCATGCCGGATATATACACGGCGGACGACATGTGTTCCCCGCGAATGCGGGGATTAACCGTTTTTCCACTCTTGCCGGTGGCTCAACAATCAGTGTTCCCCGCGAATGCGGGGATTAACCGAGCTATAGATAGTTCGAGTTTTAATCTAGACAGTGTTCCCCGCGAATGCGGGGATTAACCGGGCATCATTCGAGATTATGGGTTATTAAAAAAGTGTTCCCCGCGAATGCGGGGATTAACCGTTTAAGAAGCTCAATGCTGATGCAGTATTCCCGTGTTCCCCGCGAATGCGGGGATAAACCGCTGTAACGTGAGGCTCAACCTATGCTGTTTCAAACAGTAAGCAAGTTTACGAGGTGTTGTTTATAAACAGACAAGCCGTGCAAATTAATAAAAAGCTAACTCACCCAGCAAAAAAATCTTATCGCTTAGGCTGTTTTTTGCGAGTTTCCTTTGGCTCTATTTGCTCCCACAACGCACAGACCCACTAACAATGCAATCAACCAAGCCGCAGGATGTATATGTTCGCGCAATAAAAATATTGCGGCGAGTAGGGTGAAGAAGGGTTGTAATAATTGCGTCATGGCGATTTTTTCCATTGGGCCTTTGGCCAGGGCGTGATACCAGAGGAACATGCCGCCGGATTGGCTGATTAATGCTAAATAGGCGAGGGAGAGCCAGCCTATGGCGCTTAGGTTTTGCAATTGTGGTCGGTAGATATTGCCCAGTTCTCCAAAATTCATGCTGACGATAATTAAAAAGGTAATTGGCAGAGTTAAAAACACAGCCCAGCTCATTACGCGAATTCCGCCGTAGTGGCGACTCAAGCGTGCGCCTTCTACATAGCCAAATGCAGCGCTTATAACGGCAAGGCCGAGAAGCAAATCGCCACTGGAAAATTTTCCACTGGAGCTAAAAAAGAAAAACGAAAAGCTCAGCAGTGTTCCGACAATGGCAAATAACCAGAATTGACTGCCCGGATTAATGCGGTCGCGCAAGCAGGCATAAGCTGCGGTTGCAGCAGGCAGGGCGGCCAGTGCGAGTGCTCCGTGGCTGCCCGGTACAAGGTGCAGGGCAAATGCCATTAGGGAGCCGAAACCCAGGACTGCGCCGAAAGACGTTAATAATAAAGGCCGCCAGATTTCTCTCGGCGGAATCCAGCGGTCGCGCATGATTAATGCCAGACAAATTAATCCGGCAATAAATAACCGCGATACGGCAACCATTTCCGGCGCAACTTCCAATGCTGCAATGCGAGTAAATGGTACGGTAAGGCTAAATAAAACCACGCAAAATATGCCGAGCAGGATATTCATAACAATCCTCAGAAACCTCTATCCAAGTGATGCTTAGGCTATATTGGATTGTGTGACCAATACAGATACAGATAAAATGGATTTTGACCAGTACAGATTGGATGTGAGACGTCCCACCCTGGTTCTCCCCGGAAGACTGTCCAATAGCGGGTTAGCAAATTACGCCAAGTGAGTGACGCCATGAACATTAAAGTTGCAAATACCGTCAATGAGCATTTTGCGCGGGAAGAAATGACGCGCTATGAGAGGCTGGCGGCCACCATTGAAGAGTCGATTCGCAACGGTATTTGGCTGGCGGGAGAAAAATTGCCGTCCATTCGGGCGATGAGTCGCGCGGAAAATGTCAGCCCCGCTACTGTTGTGGAAGCTTATGAATTATTGCGCAGCCGGGGTGTAATTGAGGCGAAGGATCGTTCAGGATTTTATGTGGCGAGTGTTTCTGTGCCGTTATTGAGTGTTCCCAAAGTCGCCCCCGGTTTTGTTAAACCCGTCAGTTTTGCAGCCGATGATTTGATTTATGCCCTGCGGCAAGCGGCACATGATCTGCGGGTATTTCCTTTTGGCGCTGCGACGCCCTTGCCCGATTTTTATCCGAATAAAGCCGTGGCTCGTTGCATTGCGCAGGTGATGCGTGATGAACCGGCAATTATTGGCGAATACCGTTTTCCGCCCGGTTCCTTGGAGTTGCGCCAGCAATTGGCCAAACGTTACAGCGCTATGGGCGTGCGTGCGATAGCGGACGCTTATGTCACTACGGCGGGTGCAATCGATGCATTGGGCATGGCGTTGAGTTCGGTGGCGGCGCCGGGTGAAGTGGTGGCGGTGGAAACGCCGGGTTATTTCGGCATTTTGCAGTTGGTACGTTCGCTCGGATACAAAATTCTGGAAATTCCTTTGGATGCGGAAAGAGGTTTGACGCCAGACCGTTTTGAAAAAGCTTGGCAAAAATCCAACGGCAAAATCAAAGCGTTAATTACCGTGGCGAATTATTCCAACCCTTTGGGGACACTCGTGTCCGATGAGGATAAAAAGGCACTGGTAAAATTGGCACAGGAATACGGTGTCGTGATTATCGAAGACGATGTCTACGGTGATCTTGGTTTTAATGGGGTTCGCCCGCTGCCGTTAAAAACCTTTGATAATGACGATACGGTGATTTTGTGCGGGTCGTTTTCAAAATCCATCAGCCCAGCGCTGCGCGTAGGTTATGCCTGCAGCAAAAAATATGCATCGGATATTATCCTGCATAAAACCGCCCGCTCTTCCGGTGTTTCGGCGTTGATGGAGGATGCGTTGGCGCTGTATCTCAAATCCGGTAATTACGAACGTCATTTGCGCAAATTGCGGCGCGATTACCAGACACTGATTGCGCAGTATACTCAGAGCATTTTGAGTTTATTTCCTTCCGGCACCCGGGTCAGTCGTCCGGAAGGCGGATTTATTTTGTGGGTGCAACTGCCGAAAAACGTGGATTCGCGCGTTTTGCAGGCGCGTGCATTGGAAAAAAATATCAGCATAGCGCCGGGTTCGATTTTTTCCTTAAGCCACAATGACTATGCGTCGTTTATGCGAATCAACTGCGCAATACCCTGGAGCAGCCAAGCGCAAAAAGCGCTTGGAGTATTGGCCAAATTGGTAAAGGCTATGGTTTAGCGCCGTTTGCCCGAGTGCATAAAGGCTTCGTAAAAAACCAACAGCAGAATCGCAGCGACAAAAATGGCAAGGCCGATAATTTCCAGACCCAAAATGCGAGCGAGAATACCAGCAAGTCCCGTCAAGGACGCAGCTCCTAACGCGGCAGCGGCTACCTGAAATCCAATTGCACTATTGGCGTGGTCTTCGCCAACCCGTTTTGGGGTAAGGCTGATCAAAGAGGCAAAAATCGGCGCAAAGAAAAAGCCGATCATCATCAGACCTATCACGCTAAAAGCCAGGGATAAATCGAGCCAAAACAGCAGGGCGCCTATAATGCTGCCGATAATGCATAGACGCAGGGTTGCGATCAGTGGCACACGGTTGGCGATAAAACCAAATAAAATTCGCCCTACCATCAGGCTGCCCCAATATAAACTCACAATAAAACCGGCGGTGGTGGCGGGTACGCCGCGACCGAGTGTCAGTACGGAATAGCTCCACTGCGCCGTGGCCAATTCAACACCACAATAAAAAAAGAACATCAACATACCGAACCACACAACGGGGCGGCGTAGGGTCTCAAGTGTTGGGGCATGCGATGTTGTTTGCGAAGAATCTTCGGCACTTGGTTCTTGTTGCCAATAGCGACGGGTAACAAAAAAGGTAATCGCAAGGGCAAGTTGCGCCAGGCCGACAATCACATAACTCACTCGCCAGATCATGCCGGAGCCTAATACTGCTGTCACAATCATAGGTCCGGTGGTAGTACCCAAACCGAAAAACGCATGCATCCAATTAAGCGCGCGCGGCGTGAAGTGTTTGGCACCGTAGGAATTTAATCCCGCATCAATCGCGCCGCCACCGAGCCCGGCAATAAAACTCAAAATCAGAATGACCCACCAATAAGGTGCAAAGGCGAAACCCAGTAGCGCAAAAGAGGCGGCAAAGGTGGACAGCGCCAACACGGTTCCCAGGGGCAGAATGCGCAACACCATGCCACTGCAAAAACTTGCGCACAAATATCCGGCGGTGGCTATGGCAATCACCAGACCGAGATTATCCAAAGGAACATCAAAGTCCTGCCGTATGGACGGCCAGGACACGCCAAGCAAACCATCGGGCAATCCCAGGCTGGTAAAGGCGATAAACGAAAGAGCAATTAAAACGGTGCGCTGCGGCATGTAAAAACTCCGGTAAAGCATTGGACTTGCGCTACGCTATGTGAGTTGGCAGACGCAAGCCAAAACCCAAAGCCACTATTGTGGCACGAATACCAATGTCTATACTAAGTGCAAAATTCATTTTTTTATTAGGAGGAGCAATACATGACTATTCATCTGCAACTGATGCCTTTGATTTCCTTGATCGCCGGAATTTTGATTCTGTTGATGCCGAAGTTGCTGAACTACATTGTAGCGATTTATTTGATTGTGATTGGTCTGGTGGGAATTTTTAATCTGTCGCTGTAGCGACGGATTGATCAGCACCGGTCAGGAGGGAGCTTGATCGCTGCGAAATTTCTTGATAATGCCAGCGATACGCAAATGATTGGCCACCCGCGGCAGCAGGTCGCGTTTGGATACGGGCTTGGTCAGGTAATCATTACCGCCCGATGCAAAACATTCCTCAATATCTTCGTCGACGTTTTTCTTGGCGGTTAAAAATAAAATCGGCAAAGTATCAAAAGAATGGGTTTTACGAATTTCTCGGCAGGCCTCGTGCCCAGTCATATGGGGCATCATCACATCCATAATAATCAGATTGATATGCGGATTTTGTTGCATCATTTCGATGGCCTGCATACCGTTTTCCGCTTCCAACACCTGATAATCGTGTAATTTCAGCATGCCCTGGAGAACCATGCGGTTTACCGGATCATCGTCTACCACCAATATGGTTTGGTCCTCGGCATTACGCGGTTTTGCCAGTTTTTTCTCGCCAGAACCAAAGGTTTCGTGCAGACGTCTAGGGTCGCTGCTGGGCGTTTTTTCAAAATGCTGTGTTGGGGTATATGGATCGCGGCGGCTTTGTTCGCCTGCAAGAGCGAGGGTAAAAATAAAACGCGAGCCACCACCAGGATTGTTTTCACAGCGAATCTGCCCACCGTGCAGTTCGACCAATTGGCGGGTGATAGCAAGGCCGAGCCCAGTGCCGCCGTATTGGCGGGAATTGGAGCTTTGAATTTGGCTGAAGGCTTCAAAAATTTTGTCGAATTGATCTGGCGGAATGCCAATGCCGGAGTCTGCGACGTGAATTTCCGCGGTTTTATCCTGCACTGTCATGCCGACGCGCACACTGCCTTTATCGGAATATTTGATGCCGTTGCCCACCAGGTTGATCAGAATTTGTTGCAGGCGGTTTTCGTCCGCAATAACCAAAGGCGCATCTGCGCTGATTTCATTGATCAACTCTACGGGTTTGTTAGCTGCTAGAGGCGCAAGTAATGTAAACACCGTATGAGTCAATGAATGCATATCCACCGGTTTTTGGTACAGCTCCAAATTGCGGTTGGCCAGTTTCGAATAATCGAGAATATCGTTGATCAGGTTTGCCAGACGTTTACCGCTGGAGGCAATCAAATGCAAATGATGCGCGGCGTATTCGTCTTTGCCAGCAAAATGATCGGAGAGATTTTCCGCTATGCCGATAATGCCATTGAGTGGTGTGCGCAACTCGTGGGAGGTGTTGGCAAGAAACGAGTCTTTAATATTGTTGAGGTTTTTCAGCTCACGGTTGATTTCCCGTTCGCTGGCCAATTGCAATTGTTTGACTTTGGTATTGGCAATCAGCGAGATCAATGCCAATGCCAATAATCCATAAAGTACATAGGCCCAAGGCGTTTTCCAGGGCGCAGGCAAAATTGTGACTTTGATTTGTGCAATTTCTTTACGCCATTCACCGTTGTGGCCGGTGCGCACTTTAAATACGTAACGTCCCGGGTTGAGGTTGGTAAAGGTGGCGCTGCGCTCAGGACCTATATAAATCCAGTCTTTGTCAAAACCCACCATTTGATAAGCATATTCCTGATGCAGTCCGGGCCGGTATTCCAGCGCAGAAAATTCGAAGGAAAACATATTGTGGGTGTGATTCAGAGTGATGCTTTTGGTCAACCAGGGCGATTCTTGCAGCGGTGAGTCGTCTGTACCTATAGGTGGAGTTTTGTTAAAAATGCGGATATTGGTAATCACCATCGGCAGGTGGCGAATTTCCAATTGTAAATTGTCTGGGTGGAAAGCGGAAAATCCATCGGTACCACCAAAATAAATAGTGCCGTCAGCGTCGATAAAATTGGCTTCGCGGTTGAAATTATTGCCGACCAGTCCGTGGCTTTTGTTGTAGAGCGTCATGCCCATAGTGTCCGGATTGATTTGCACCAGACCGTTGGTGGTGCTCGCCCACACCATGCCTTTGTGATCCTCGACAAAACCGGTGACATATAACGCAGGTAATTCGGTCTGGCTGCCGTAGTGGATAAATTGTGTGGTGGACGGCTCAAAAATGTAAAAGCCATCGTCTTGTGTGCCGATCCAGATGCGGCCGCGTTGATCCTCCAAAAAGCTGCGCACCCGTTCTGCGGGAAATACGATGTTCTCGCGGAAATTTTCAAATTGCATTGCTTCCGGGTCGAAACGAGAAAGCCCGGCTGTAGTGCCAATCCAGATATATCCCTGACTGTCGACCATCATGGTCCAGATGTAATCACTGTTAATGGTCGCAGGATTGGTTGGGTTGTGGCGGAAATGGCGGAAACTGTCGGTTTCTTCGTCGTAAAGATTTAATCCGCCACCTTCCGTGCCTAACCAAAGGCGTCCGCGTTTATCCTGCACTATGGCCCAGACAATATTGTTATTCAGACTGGCGGAATCTCGTTCGTTATGTTTGTACTGCACAAAATCGCCGGTTTTGGCATCCATTTTGTGCACACCGCCAGACCAAGTGCCCACCCACAATTCACCGTGCCGGTCTTCCGTAATCGCTAAAATCGGGTTGGCTTGCAGCGCGCGCGGATTATTTGGATTGCGTAAATAGCGGCGGAATAATCCGCTGGAGCGGTCGAAAGCATTTAATCCTTCTTCTGTGCCAACCCATAAAGTGCCGTCATGACTTTCAAAAAAACTTAATACGGCGCTGTGGCTTAAACTTGCGGGATTGTCGGGTTGGTGCTGGTAATTGACGAATTGTTCGCTGGAGCGGTTGTAATAATTGACCCCGTTGGGAAACAGCCCTACCCAAAGATTGCCTTGAATATCTTCAAACAATGTGCGGATCTGGTTGGTGCTTAAACTATTGCTGTTGTAAGGCTGGTGGCGAATGTAATCAAATCCGTCGGTTTTGGGGTTATAACGTGCAAGACCGCTGTGGTCGGTGGCAAACCAGATATTGCCGCGACTATCGCTGTAAATATCCCAGATGGTGTTGTCCGAAATGGAAGTGGGATCGGTGGGGTCATAAATATAATTGCGAAAAACAGTATCGCCGCGCGCTAAGCGACTCAAACCACCACTGACACCACCAAACCAGAGGTTGCCATTTTTGTCTTCCCCGATGGAGATAATGTGGTCGCTGATAATGGAGGCGGGATTATCACGATCGCGGCGGAAAAACTGGAATTTTTTGCTGCTGGGATCGAACTGTCCAGCCCCGGAGCCTTTGGTGCCGATCCAGATTGTACCGGTGCTGTCGACGAATACGGTTTGCACGCTGACCACGTTGGTGTAATCGCGCTGCGGTATATCGAAGTGCTCTACCTGATCGCGCTGCGGGCTGACCACGGAAATGCCATCGTCCCGCGCCAGAATCAGATTGTTGTCGAGATCCACCGCCATAGCGGCTACCCGGCTGTTGGCGGAGCGCCCGGTGTGGGGTAGCAGCACGTCGAAGTCGTTGGTGCGATGGCGGAACGCATTCAGTCCCTTTTCCGTTGCCACCCACACCTGCCCCTCTCGGTCGACCAGCAAGTCATTGATGTAATTGCTCGACAGGGCGCGGGGATTATTGGGGTCGGCGGAATAGCGGGTAAACTCTTTGCCGTCATAGCGCACGAGGCCATATTCGGCGGCAATCCAGATAAAGCCGATGCGGTCCTGGGCTATGGCCTTGATGGCTCCAACCCCTTCATTGCGCAGGTTTTCATCCAATTGCAGACGGTCGAAGCGCATCTCCAACGCCACTGCGGAGACTGCCCACGAGAGCCAAAGCACCAAGATCACCAGGGATTTGGCTAACAAGCGGTGATCGGCCGTATGGCGACTGTGCGCACGGATCATGGGCTTCTGCAGAACGACATAAAGATTCGTGACAAGGTTGGCGGGTTTTATTTCAGTGTAGTCTAAGCCCCGAAATAGTCTAAGCTCGCCGCTGTTATGGATTCGTTCTTCAGAAGACGGCCCGGAATAACAGGGTTTAGGGTCTTATACCAATGTTAAGGAAGGTTTATGCCAGAACCCTTTAAAAATCTTTTTAATCTGCCGCTAATCGAGCAACTGGGTGCTCACTTACAAAAGCAGTGGCGTCCATTCGATAACAAAGGATTTATTCGCGTCGCCAGTCAGGATTTTGATGCGCTCGAACTCAAGCAACGTTCATTACAAATTACTGCAGCCTTGGAAAAGTATTTGCCCGAGGATTTTTTACAAGCCAGAGAGGTTTTGCTTGCCGCGTTGCACCCGGAAGATGACGTGGATTTGCGCGGGTTGAAAATGGATGCGCAAGGGGTGCGCGGCTGGGCGGTTATGCCAATGGCAGATTATGTCGCGCGTCGCGGTACGGAATATTTCGATGAGTCCATGGACGCACTCCAGCAAATGACCCGACGTTTTACTGCGGAATTTGCCGTGCGCTATTTTATTAACGCGGATTTAAAACGTTCCTTAAAACATATCCAGCGCTGGGCATCCTCGAAAAATTATCACGTGCGTCGTTTGGCATCCGAAGGTTTGCGCCCACGTTTACCCTGGGGACAACAAATACCTGCGTTGATTGCCGATCCGCGACCTGCGCTGCCTGTGCTGGAAAAATTGCGCGACGATCCAGCGGATTATGTACGACGCTCGGTCGCCAACCATTTAAACGATATTGCCAAGGATCACCCGCAATTGATTTGTGAAGTGATGCAATCCTGGTATGCCAGCGGCAGTCCCGAACGCCAGCGTATGTTGCGCCATGCGTGCCGCACGCTGGTAAAAAAAGGCGATCCGCAAATTCTGGCAGCGCTCGGTTATACCTCTGCGAATGAGGTGAAGAAAAATCTTGTATTAGAGGATTTTTCCCTGGGAAATCCCCGGCCAAAGGTTGGTGAATCGCTGCCGCTGTCGCTCACTTTGCGATCAACCCATAAAAAGCCACAGACTCTAGTGATTGATTACGCGGTGTACTACCGGCGTGCAAATGGTGAATTAAGTCCCAAAATTTTCAAATGGAAAAATCTTCAACTTCAGCCCGGCGAAAGACTTAATTTGCTGAAAAATCATTCGCTGAAAAAAGTGACTACACGCGCCTATTATCCGGGGATTCATCGTATTGCCTTACAAATCAATGGAGCTTTGCTGGCGACGGTGGATTTTGAATTGTGCCAGTAGTTCGTTTACAAACCTGATCCATCTGCAAAATTTTTAAGGAAACGTTCAGTTTGGCGCCTTTAATCTGCGCCTAACAGAACAAAAAAGAGGGTAAGGAAATGAACAGCCAAAACCAAAACAACCTGCAAAAACTCGGCGGCAGTGATTTTTTCCGTGCGGCCTGGAAAGCCATGGCGGTTGTGTTGTTCGTCACAATGGCCGGGCAGGCATACGGGTTGGATATTCGCCGCGACGCAAATTGGGCGCAAAAAGAACACACACAAATTCAACGTGAACGCGATGCACTCAATCGCGAGCGCGAAAAAATGCATCGCGAATTTGATCGCAAAATGCGCGAATTAGATCAACGCAATCGTGAAATTGATCAGTGGCAAAACAATAGTCGCCATGGCGATCACCAGTATCGCGCCCGTGTTGCCAACGAACGTCGCGCAGAACTCAACCGTGAACGTGAACGCTTAAACCGTGAACGCGATCGTTTGAATCGCGAATTTGATCAACGCAGCCGCGAACTCGATCGCCGCGCCCAACAAATCGATCAATGGCGCAACCAACACGGCCATGACCATAAACACCGGGATGATGGCCGCTATATCTGGACTGACGGGCACTGCTACAAAGTCGACTACCGCAACGGCCGCCGGGTTTTGACGCAGACTGCCAATAAAAACTGCCGCTGATGCGGCGGTTTTTGCTCTTGGTCTTTACGGATGAGTCGATTTCAAGCTGTAACGGTTTTATCGCTTTTTGCCTTGCTTGGGCTGTTGATTACCGCCTGGGGAGCAAGTGACATAAATTCATGGCTACACGCTATGAGAAACTGCTCCCCCGGCGTGAATATAGATACATCGTCTTTTTGGTTCTTGGGGGCGGCATCCATTTCTGGATTACCGCTCCTGGCAATCCTGACTACACCTCCCAAACAAAAAATTCTGCTGGTCTCATTAGCTATGTGGTTTGTCTGCGCACCAATCATTGCACACCAATATTTTTTAAGTGTGAGCAATCAATTGTCTTATGACGTAGGGCCGGCGAAATCTTTCTTTTTTATTGGCGAGACTCTTGTGAGCGTCAAATTTTGCACGCGCGATTTATAGCGTTTGCAAGCGGAAAATTGAGTCCGAAACCAGCCAAATGGATGCAGGCATAAAAAGCCGAATTTTGCGCCCAATCGATATTAAAGTCCGCGCCGCTGCCGACGAGTGACCAGACGCGGCGCGTTGGTTTACCTAAACTTTTATCAAGCGTCCGCGTTTTAAATTTCCGATGTGCACAGAGCGGCCGCCCAGGCGAAAGCCGGGAGATCCACAATGCTGATCAACTCCGCTATGAACGAAGGTCTGGCGGGCATGCAGCAAAGTCAGAAGAAAATGTTGCAGACAGCCCACGAAATCGCTCGGGCTGGTGTTCCCACTGATGCGTCCACACTCAATCCCGGCGGAGCCACAGGTTCAGCGCCGCGTTCCAATGCCGGTACGGCGGTAGACGATCTCAATGCCACTAATACCGTTGAAGCGGGGGCGGCCAGCGCCAAAACGGCAGGTCCTTACCGTTCCGACACAGTCGATGTGACCGAAGCCTTGCTCGAACAGCGCCAGCAGCAGTTGGTGTTCGATGCCTCGGCCAATGTCGTGACCGCTGCCAATGAAACGCTTGGCCGATTGATCGACGATCTTTCCTGAAGGAACCGCCAGCTCGGCGCCCCATGCATATAGGTTCTGCGAGCTTTTACCCCTCTCATCCCGGTGGTTCAATGATTTCATCCCGTCGGGAGCAGGACCTTTCATCATCGAATCCATCCCAAATGACAGCGCCGGATTCGGCGACGCCTTTGCCAGACCAGGACGGCCGAGAGCCGCTGCGTAAAGTCACCGAATCCCAGTCTGCCGAGCGTTTGCGTCAGGAGCAGGAAGAAGAGGAAATCCAGGAACAAATCAAAACCTTGGCCGCGCGCGACCGCGAAGTGCGCGCCCATGAGCAGGCGCATATGGCCGTGGGCGGTCAGTACGCAGGTGCGGCTGTATATGAATTTGAACGCGGTCCCAACGGTGTGAATTACGCCGTCGCCGGCGAAGTTCCCATCAGCACCAGCGAAGAAGCGACTCCTGAAGCGACTCTGCGCAAGGCGCAAATCATTCGCCGGGCAGCGCTCGCGCCCGCGGAGCCATCACCACAGGATCGGCAGGTTGCGGCTATGGCCATGCGCATGGAAGTGGAAGCGCGGGCGGAAATTGCCCGGGCTCGCCAGGAAAAAAATCCCGAAGAGGAGGAAGAGGTAAGCGAAACACAATCATCTTCGTCCGAATCTGCTGCCAAAACTGCGCTGGCCGAGGCTCCGGAAACTGCGCCAGATCTGATGTCATCCGGTGCTGTTCCCCAACTTCACTCCCGTCTGTTCTCCACCCTGGCAAACCAGCGACCTGGCACTTTGTTCAGCACACATGCCTGAAGTCAGGGGGATTCACCATCGGAAAAAAACGCCCGTTTGAACTAGCTTTAAGTGATGGCTCGACTTTTCCCTGATTCGGATGTGAAATGGCTTATTCCGCGTTTGGAAGTGCTCGCTTGTTTGCGCGCTCACTATGGATAAAGCTGACATGATCCGTGGCGAGCAAGTGCGGTGATACAAGCGCAAGCGGTGTACAAGTAAATGCCGCTGTAGCAGGACAGGGCACTCTCTCACCGGAATTAGCCTCTGTACATAATGAAGACATAAAAAGCTGAATACATAAAAAGCATTGGAGGTTTGGCATGGCCGACTATCGAGCACCTCTGCAAGACATGCGGTTTGTACTGTTCGACGTTCTCAAATCCGCCGACTTATGGCGCTCCCTGGCGCGCTTGAATGAGCTGGACGAAGACACCGCTGAGGCGGCACTCGGGGAGGCCGCAAAAATCTGCGAGGAAGTCATTGCCCCCTTGAATCAGGAGGGAGATGAAGTCGGCTGTCAGTGGTCAGCCGAAGGGGTGACCACGCCGCCGGGCTTCCGCGACGCCTATCGCGTGTATAACGAAGGCGGTTGGGGCGCGCTGGGCGGCAACCCGGAATACGGCGGCATGGGCATGCCCAAATCCCTGGTGTCCGCTGTGGAAGAGATGCTGCAGGGCGCCTGTATGTCCTTCGGACTCGCGCCTATGCTGACCGCCGGCGCCTGTCTGGCGCTGGACGCCCACGGCGACGAATCCCTCAAATCCTTGTATCTGCCCAAGATGTACAGCGGCGAGTGGGCGGGGGCCATGGATCTGACCGAACCGCACGCCGGTACCGATCTCGGCATGATCCGCACCCGCGCTGAGCCGCAGAGCGATGGCTCCTACAAGCTCTATGGCACCAAGATTTTTATCACCTGGGGCGAGCACGATATGGCGGAAAATATCGTCCACCTGGTGCTCGCCAAACTTCCCAATGCTCCTGCCGGTACCAAAGGCATTTCCCTGTTTCTGGTGCCCAAATTTATCCCCACGCCGGATGGTGCTATAGGAGCGCGCAACGCTCTGAGTTGTGGCGCGCTGGAAAAGAAAATGGGGATTAAAGGCTCGGCGACCTGCGTGATGAACTTTGACGGCGCGCAGGGCTGGCTGGTCGGGGAAGTGAATCAGGGCCTTGCCTGCATGTTCACCATGATGAATTACGAGCGCGTTGTGGTCGGCATTCAAGCGTTGGGAACGGCGCAGTGGGCCTACCAAAACGCGGTGGAATACGCGCGCGAACGTATACAGAGCCGCAGCCCAACCGGTGTGCAAAATCCCGCGGGTGAAGCAGATCCACTACTGGTTCATCCGGATGTGCGCCGCATGTTATTGACCGCTAAAGCCTATAACGAAGGCGGGCGCGCATTTTATGTTTACGCTGCCCAATGGCTGGATATCGCCAAATTCACCGACGATCCGGCGCGCAAAAAATTGGCGGAAAATCGCATAGCCCTTTTGACTCCGGTTGCCAAAGCCTTTATCAGCGATATGGCTTTTGAAGCGGCGGTGGCGTGTCAGCAAGTGTTTGGCGGGCACGGTTATATTCGCGAATGGGGGCAGGAGCAATTTGTGCGCGATATTCGTATCACGCAAATTTATGAAGGTACCAATGGCATTCAGGCGATGGATCTGATGGGCCGCAAAACCGTTGCCTGCGGCGGCGCATTGCTGGCGGAATATCTGCTGGAAATCAATGAATTTATGGATACCGAGCGGGACACCTTGGATTCATTGGGATTAACCGCAGCGCTGCGTGATGCTGTGGTTAAATTGGGCGAAATAACTCAAGTTGTGATTACGCGTTCCGCGCAAAATCCCTGTGATATAGGCGCAGCTGCGGTGGAATATCTGCATTTGCTCGGCCATGTCAGTTACGCCTACCTCTGGGCGCGCATGGCCTGCGTCGCCAGTCGTGCAGACGCGTCGCCATTTACCGATGGCAAAATCAAAACCGCACAATTTTATTTTGCGCATTTGCTGCCGCGTATTGAGGGATTGTTTGCCAGTTTGCAGCGGGACAGTGGCACGCTGATGGCGTTGCAAGAAGATCAGTTTTAAAAGTGTATAAAACAACTTGGCGCGGTGCGGGCCACCGCGCTTGGTTCGAAAATCAATAATGAATCGTGTCGTTTAGAGCTTCGACCGTTTCGTCTTCAAAAAAATCGCTCGGCAATGCGCTGGCGTCCGCCGTCTCAATCATATTCTGCAAATACTCGCTGTAACTCTCCGCATAAATGCGCAGGTTGGCGCGATCTGTCTGATAGATATCGATGCGGTAAACCGGGGGATCTGCGGTCTCATTGCACACAATAAAATCGAACACCGACTCCCAATTGGCAATCAACAAAGCATTTTCCGGCAGATGGAATTTCAAATTGCCGGCGGCTACCAGACAGTCGAATTGTTCGCGAATTTCCTTAAGATCATCAAAATAGATTGCCATCCACGGGGATAAAAACCCGGCGGAGCGGCCAAAGCTGCGGAGAAATTCACGGTAACTGGCGGGGAAGGTCAAACTGAAGTGATTTTCCAGAGACTGGATTTCTGCATCACTAACGCCGATAAGTTCAGATTTTCGCGCGACTCCCCGATTTTCCATCAATCGGGTCAGATGGCTGACGTCAATCATTCGCAAGATTCTTCTCTAAGGTCTAATGTCTTCCGACCCACGTGGGGTGTCGGATCTCGCAAAAACCTGTCTTCGTTATTTTGAGGGGCTTGTTATGTGGTGCCTCTTTTTTTGTCCCTTTTTTGTACTGGTATATTGGCCAGAGCTGTTTCCAGCGACTCGTTAAATATAGCCAACCAGCAATGGTTTTCCCGAGCTCTAAGTTGGGTTCCCGCTTTAGAGAAAGGCAATAGGGTGCGAGCAGTTTAAAGTAAAGATTTGTTGCAAAAAAGGTCAGTCGTCGGTTTGCAATTGATCACATACCTTTGTGACTGCAAACGCTTTCAATGTGCGACTTCAAAAACAGCGCTATCGAAATAATTTGTAAAAAATCTCGACATTATTTTGCGGTTTAGAATTTTCGAGTGAGTGTGTCATTACCTTATTCTTATGATTTTTAGGGTTGCAACAGAATCTCTGCTCCTGGTCCAAGCGGTAATCCGAACAATATCCACACGGCAAGCAAGCATGACCACAAAATTAAAAAGGCCATACTGTACGGCAGCATCATAGCGATCACAGAACCAACGCCTATGTCTTTTTGATATTTCTGGGCAAATGCGACTATCACCCCGAAATAGGGCATCAAGGGTGTGATGATATTGGTGCTGCTGTCACCAATTCGATAGGCAACCTGAGTCGCCTCTGGCGAAATCCCAGCGAGCAGTAACATAGGAACAAAAATGGGCGCGATCAATGCCCATTTCGCTGATGCGCTGCCGATAAAAAGATTGATAAACGCGGTTAACAAAATAAACAGCACCAGGGTTACCGCGACCGGCAATTGCAGCTGTTGTAAAACGCTTGCACCACTGATGGCGATAATGCTGCCCAAATTGCTCCACGCAAAATAACTAACAAATTGCGCTGCAAAAAACATCAACACCAAATAACCCGCCATGGTTGCCATATGTTGTTCCATACCGGCAACAAAATCGCCGGCTTGTTTGTAGCGGCCGCTCACTTTGCCAAACAAAATTCCGGCGAGGGCAGCGTATAAGGAGACCACTGTGACTATGCCGCTCATAAAAGGGGATTGCAGAATTTGTCCGGTTTCGCGGTGGCGGAAAAATCCGTGCTCCGGAATAAAACCTATTGCCAGGAGCACAAAAATGGCGAGGCTAAATAAAGCAACAGACCAGAGTCCTTTGACTTCTTCAGGAAGTAGAGAATGTTCAGTAATACTTGGCGGAACCCTTGCCTCGGGTGAACCCTGATCACAAGTTTTTGCGCCATACTGTGTAAAGCGAGGCGCAACGATTTTGTGGGTTACCCAGGTGCCAACTAGTGAGATAAACAGGGTGGAGGCGGCCATAAAGTAATAATTACCAGCCGCGTTCACCCGGTAACCGGGGGTGGTCAGCTGGGCAGCTTCGGTGCTGATGCCGGCGAGAATGGCATCGGTGGGGGTGATCAGCAGATTGGCGCTGTAGCCGCCTGAAACTCCGGCAAAGGCGGCGGCGATACCCACTAAGGGATGTCGCCCCGCCGCGTGGAAGAGAATAGCCGCAAGCGGCACCAGAATGACGTAACCGGCGTCCTGGGCAATGCTGGACAAGACGCCGCACAACACCACCATAAAGGTGAGCAGGCTGCGCGGCGCGCGCAGTACAGTGGCGCGCAGGGCGGCGCCCAGCAGTCCGGAATGTTCGGCTATGCCAATGCCCAAAACGGCGACCAGGACCGTACCTACGGGGGCAAATTGGGTAAAGTTGGTGACTGTACTGCTTAGAATGCGGTCCAGGCCTTCCCGGCTCAACAGATTGACCGCGGGGATGACTGCTCCGGTAACGGGGTGGGTCGCGGCGAGAGCGAGCCAATGTGCGACAGCGGACAGCAGGAGCACCGCTGCGGTGAGGTATATAAACAACAAGGTGGGAGCTGGTAGGCGATTGCCCGCTTGTTCTACGCGACTTAGGAAGTTCTGCAGGCGCATAATCGATCCTCTTTGCCCATGGTGGGCTGGACTGTAGGCGCAACTGCACCGGCAATGCAAGTTGCTCCGGCCGCGTACGTAAAATGCATGGAATGCACAACAAAAATAGCGCTTGAGCGCGATAGACAAAGGCATTTCATGAGTATCAGCAGAACGGAGGAGCATGGAGCAGGAGCGGTTCAGATGGTGAAACAGCTCGCCGGATTATTCTCCGGGTCTCAGCGCGTTCTGTTGGCTGGTAAAAAATTCAAAAGCTCACTTTTGTTCGGATTTTTTTGCCTGGGCGCCAGCCTGGGGGCGGCAGCGCAAGATGAGCAAGCCGAAGTGCGCCAGGACGCCTGCGCCCTGGATGAGGCGTCCGAAACTCCTTTGCGGGCCGACTATCGCCGCTATGCGGGCAAAACCATTGCCTCCATTCGCTTCAATGCCAAAGATGTTTTTGATACCAGTGACCCGCGCGAAAACAATACCCTTTATCGATTCTTTAACTGGCTGCATATCAATACGCGCCCGAGCGTTATAGCGCCGCAATTGCTGTTTAAACCGGGTGATCCGCTGGATGTAGACATCCTCGCCGAATCGGAGCGCTTACTCCGCAAACGCCCCTATCTGGGCGACGCCTACATCCAGGTGGACGCCGATTGCGGCGACAGCGTCGCCTTGCTGGTGGTCACTCGGGATATCTGGACTTTGGAGCCGCAGGTGTCGGTGGGCAGGGAAGGGGGCGAAAACCAGCACGGCTTTGGTTTTAGTGAGGAAAACCTGTTCGGGACTGGTACGGCCCTCACGATTGGATATGACAAAGATCGCGACCGCTCCAGTACATCCATTGGTCTTTATACCCCCCACCTGTTCAATTCCCGCTTTGCTGCCAAGCTGGGCTTTGCGGATACCAGCGACGGCCAGCAGACGCAGTTGGCTTTCGAGCAGCCGTTCTACTCGGTGCAAACCGTATGGGCGATGGGGACGACCCATTGGGATCTGACGCAAGAGGAAACCATTCGCTACCGCGATCAGGAGATCAACGAATACAAATTGCAGGAGCAGTATCACGAAACCTATCTCGGTTGGGCGTTCGACCGCCACAACACCCATGCACAACGCCTGTGGTTCGGGATAACCCAGGATCGCCAGGTCTTCCGTCCCGTGGAGGATACGCAAGGGGAATTGCCGCCCAATGAGAATCTCAAGTACGTCTGGTTACAGTATCAGTATGTAGAAAACCAGTTTGCGGTTTACCGCAATTTGTATTTGTTGCATCAGACGGAAGATATAGCCACGGGTAAGGATTTGAAATTACGCCTTGGCCACGGCGGCGGATGGTTGGGAAATGACGAGGATTTTGTCCAGTATGACCTCAGCTACAGCGATCTGCTGGGTGTGGGCGACCAGCATCTGCTGCAATTTCAGGCCTATGCCACAGGCCGTTATTACGACAGCAGCGCTATGCCGGATGAACGTTTATGGGGCGGTGATATCGGCTATCACTATCTGATGGGCGACAAAAACCGCTGGTATATCCAACTGCGCTACGACCAGGGACACCAACTGGCCGAGCACCGCGAGTTAACCACCGGCGGCGGCTATGACATGCGCGGTTACCCGGTGGATTATCAGCGCGGCGATCGCCGCTACGTGTTTCGCATAGAACGCCGTTACATTTCCAATATCCACCTGTTCAACCTGCTGCGTATGGGCGGAGTGGTTTACCTGGATGCCGGGCGTGCCAGGGGCGCCGGATACTCCGAGGCAACTCATCTCAGCAACGTCGGCATAGGTTTGCGACTCGGCTCCAGCAAGGCCAAAACCGGCAAAGTGCTCCATATGGACCTCGCCTTCCCGCTGGCGGATAAACAATACGTCGACAAGTTCCAGTGGGTGATCACCGCCTCCTCGCAATTCTGACGGAGTCCCAGGTAAACGCAGGTTTGTTACACTAGCGCGCTTTTGCCGGCTCATTTCATTAGGAGGTCATTGCCATGCCGTCATTCGACATAGTGTCCGAAGTGGATATGCAGGAAGTGCGTAACGCGGTGGAGAACGCGCAGCGCGAGCTGGAGACGCGATTTGATTTCCGCGGTGTCGAAGCGAAATTCGAGTGGACCAAGGATGAGACCAAACTGACCGCAGAAGCGGATTTTCAGTTACAACAAATGCTCGACATACTGCGCAACAAGCTGCTCAAGCGCAATGTGGATGTGGACACCATGGATGTGGGTGAAGTGGTCCACTCTGGTAAAACCTACAGTATCGCTGTTAAGTTCAAGCAGGGGATTGAGCAGGAAGTGGCGAAAAAGCTGAGCAAGTTGATCAAGGACAGCAAGCTCAAAGTACAGCCGTCCATTCAGGGGGATCAGGTGCGGGTCAGCGGCAAAAGCCGGGATGAGTTACAGGCGACCATCGCTCTGGTGCGTGAGGCCAAACTGGGTCAGCCCTTCCAATTCACCAATTTCCGCGATTAAACGGCCTTTACTTCGAGCGCGGCGCATTGGCGCGTTCGCGCTCTATCGCCTGCTCGATTTCCAATTCGCTCATCACCCGCGGTTTGCTCGGCAACAGGTGTTGACCAACGGTAGGATCGACTTTCCGCATCGCCTCTTCCACGGCTTTTTTCAGCACTATGATGGCGATACGCCGATTGCTGGGATCCAGCGGCTTTTCTGGCACCAGTGGGGCTATGGCGGCCATGCCTTGAACGGCGACAACTTTTTGTTCCGGATAAAGCCCTTCCAGCAGTGCACGCCGCGCGCTGTTCGCCCGGTCGGTCGACAACTCCCAGTTGGTATAGCGCGAGCCGGCGCTGTAAGGCTTGGCGTCCGTGTGGCCGACTATGCTGATGGAATTAGGTACCTTGTTGATGATGGGGGCGAGGGCGTAAAGCGCGTCCTCGGAGTAGGGCTTTAAGATCGCGCTGCCTTCATCGAACATATTGCGCCGCTCTTTATCGATGATCTGAATGCTCAACCCGAGTTCGGTCAGCTCCATGCGAATCTGATCTTTGAGCACATTGAGCGCCGAGGCGGTGTTATTGATCTCGTCGCGCAGCTGCTCTTCCAAGGCTTCCAGCTGCTGCCGCTCTACTTCTGCCAGAGCCGCCTCTTCACGGCGACTTTCCTCATCCATATTGTCCGGCGTGTCCCCCAGAATACCGGCGGAGTCCAGCGGACTCGATTGGTCGGTAACCATTTGCGGGTTTTCTTCCATGGGCGCTTTTAGCTCGATCGCCGCGGCATCGGCACCGCCGGGGCCGAGCACATGGCGGCTGGCGGGTGCCTGGAAATAACCGGCAATAGCCTGCAATTCTTTGGGGGTGGCGGTTTCCAGCAGCCAGAGCAGCAGGAAGAACGCCATCATGGCGGTCATAAAATCGGCGAGCGCCACTTTCCAGGAGCCACCGTGATGTCCGTGTGCGTGTCCTTTCTTTTTCCGGATAACGATGATCGGCTGCTCGCCTTGTCCCGGTTTACCTTTTGCCACGGTATTGCTCTTCTAATTCGGCGAAGGTCGGGCGCACACTGTGGAACAATACTTTGCGGCCAAATTCCACCGCCAGCTGCGGCGGCATGCCGTTCATGGAGGCGATAAAACAGGCTTTGATGCACTCGTAAAAGCGGGCTTCATCCCGGTTTTTATGTTCGAGATAGGCGGAGAAAGGGCCGACAAAGCCGTAGGCAAACAAAATCCCCAACAGAGTTCCCACCAGCGCTGCAGCTACTGAATGCCCGAGCTGGTCCGGCGGCCCGCCGAGTTTGCCCATGGTGATCACGATCCCGAGTACGGCAGCGACGATCCCAAACCCCGGTAAACCATCTGCAACCTTGGAAATAGCGTTAGGAATCTGTGCGGTTTCCTGGTGGTGGGCTTCCAATTCCTGGTCAATCAGAGCTTCAAGCTCATGAGTTGCCATGCTGCCGCTGATCATGATGCGCAGGTAATCACAAATAAATTCGATCCCCTCTTCATGCTTTAACAATTCAGGGTACTGGCTGAAAATCGGACTGGCAGCCGGATCGTCAATATCTGCCTCCATAGCCATCAGTCCTTCCCGGCGCGCTTTATTGAGCAGGTCATACATCAAATTCAACAGATTGAGATACAGGACCTTGGTGTATTTGGAGGGAGTCAGCAGTGCGCCAGCGGATTTGATGACACCGAAGGTAATGGATAAAGGATTGGAGATAATCATGGCTCCGAATGCGGCGCCACCAATAATTAAAACTTCATTGGGTTGAAACAGGGCGAGGACATTACCCCCGTGCATGACGAAGCCGCCAAGGATGCAGCCAATGACGACAACAATGCCAAGAACAATATTCACTCTAGACTCACCAAACCATTCAATGCGCATTAAGCAGCGCTATGTGCTTCGCACCGCTATAAGCGCAAAACCTTTAGAACCCGATATTCACTATAGATGGCTGGCGTTACGTCTTCCGGATATTTTGCGCCACTATTCCTCGGCTCGGGGTAGGTTCCGACGGTTAAACATGGCCACCAGAGTATTGTTTTGTTAAATTGCCCGCCAAGCAGGTGTTTGACGTTTAGACTATAAGTCCGCGTCAACTAGCCTGCCGAGGCATGAGGGTTTGAAGACGGTTGAACTTCTCTTGCCCGATTGGTCTGTGGGGCTTGGCTATGCTCGTCCGTCCGCTATGGCCGTTTTCTATAGGGGTTGGTTCCGGTGACTGACCCTACCTATAGGCGCGCTTCGCACCGCCTAAAAAATAAATAGGAACGAAATGATGAAAATAATTATTCCTCTACTGACAAAGGGGCTCGCTATTCTTGCGCTGCATCTATTGTTGTCTGCCTGCGCCAGCACTGGCGAACCTGCATCTGCGCAGGTCACCGGACAGAATCACGGCTTTACCGCTGTACAAGCGTCCGCAGATGAATGGTGGAATATCCCTTATCCGCAGTCATTCAACCCTGCCACGCTGGAGAAAAAACAAAGCCTGATCAAAGTAAAAGGCAAAGGCTTTGTGACTGAAAACGGCAGACCTTTTATTTTCCGCGGCGTGAATATTGCCGACCCGGGGAAATTGAGTGCCCAAAAGCGTTGGAATAAAGCGCTGTTCGAAGAAGTTCACCGCCTGGGTTCCAATACCGTCCGCATCCCGATTCATCCGCTCTCATGGCGCACGCACGGCAGTGAGTGGTTTATGGCGCGCCTGGACGAAGCGGTGCGCTGGGCTAACAGTCTCGATATGTATTTGATTATCGATTGGCACAGCATCGGCAATTTGGAAAGCGAGATGTATCAGCACGTCATGTATGAAACGACGCGCCAGGAAACCGCCGATTTCTGGCGCAGAATTTCGCTGCGCTACAAAAATGTACCCACCGTTGCGGTCTACGAAATCTTTAACGAGCCGACTCATGACTACATGGGGACAGGCCCAGGTTCACTTGGCAAATGGTCTTGGGAGACATGGCGTGAATTGCTCGAAGGCTATATCGATCTGATTTATGCCTATAACCCCAATGCGATTCCATTAGTCGCCGGTTATAACTGGGCCTACGATTTAACACCGGTTGCCGATGCGCCTATTCGGCGTGAAGGTGTGGCTTACGCCGTGCACCCCTATCCGCAAAAAGCCAAACCCAAAATTCCCAGCAAAGAAAATTTCTTTGCCATGTGGGAAAAAACCTGGGGTTATGTGGCTGACTCTTACCCGATGATTGCAACCGAGCTGGGTTGGGCGAAAGAAACGGATTACGGTGCACACATACCCGTTATTAATAACGACGGCACTTACGGCCCCAACATCATGGAATTTATGCGCAACAAAGGCATTTCCTACACCATTTGGGTGTTTGATGCTGAGTGGTCGCCGGTGATGATCAAGGACTGGAATTACACTCTGTCGGAACAGGGAGAATTTTTCCGCCAGGAAATGTTAAAAGAGCGTGCCAGCGAGTTGCGCTGATTTTTTTGATCCGGCGCTCAGCGCCGGATCTTCTTCCGTATTCGATTTGTCCTTCTTTTTCTACAAAATTACAGCGCTGCCAAAGCGGCGTCGTAATTGGGCTCTTGCGCTGTTTCTGCGACCTGCTCCGTGTATTTCACTTTGCCGTTTTCGTCTATGACGACAATGCTGCGCGAATAAAGACCTTTCAGCGGTCCGGTGGAAAACGTCAAACCGTAATCCTTGCCAAAGCTGGAGCGAAAACCTGAAGCGGTGCTGACATTATTGATACCTTCCGCTCCGCAAAAACGTCCCAGTGCAAAGGGTAAATCCATGGAAACGCACAGTACTTCCGTATTTTGCAAATCAGCCGCTTTTTGATTGAAGGTGCGCACGGACGTAGCGCAGACACCTGTATCAATGGACGGGAAAATATTCAAAACCAGTTTTTTTCCTTTGTAATCTTGCAAGGACACTTCAGAAAGATCGTGTTTAACCAAGGTAAAACCAGGTGCGGGGGAACCGACTTTGGGAAGTTCCCCGACGGTTTCTAATGGATTGCCTTTGAGGGTAACGGTAGCCATGCGAGTCTCCTAACGGATGGAATAACTGAGTGTGTGCCACTGGTGCCGGGGCGGTGGTGAGAATAGAACGCGGTAAAGATACGCGGAATGATCGGTCAATACCACCGGGTAGCGGACAGTAATTTTTATCGCTGTCAAAAGCGCGACTAATTCAAAACTACCAGCGGCGAATAATATCCTTCACCAATAATCCGGATTCAGTCAGGTCCCAATCCGACCAGGGGCCAGCGGGGTCTGTGTCGGGGGCCAAGATGGATGCGCCTTCGGCTTTATTGTTAAAAGCCCAGCTGCAATGGGACAGTTGGTTTTGCTGCAGAAAATCCATCCAGCGCAGCGTTTCTTCCTTGGCCACTTTACCATCGGCATCTGCGTCCACGGTTCCCCATTCGGTCACCATCAACGCCAATCCTTTATTCAGCGCATACATGGCTTTATTGCGCAATTCTTGTTTGTGAGTACCCGCATAAAAATGCAATGCGTAGGCGATATTGGAAAATCCGGTGATGGGATCATTGGCCGCTTTGTCGACGTCCTGCGACCAGGTTTGTGTTCCCACCACAATGATATTGTCCGGATCGTGCTCGCGAATCGCAGCAATCACAGACTCGGCATAAGGTTTTATGACAGTGCTCCAATCTGTGTCATCCAAAGGCTCGTTGTAAATTTCGTAGATGATATTGGGATAGTTTCCGTAAGCTTGCGCGATCTCGCGGAAAAACCGCAGCGCTGCGTCCGGATTTTCTTCGGCAAAATGGCTATGCCAGTCGATGATCACATATAGCCCGTGGAGAATTGCGGCATCTATAACCGTTTTTATTTTCTCCATGCGGCCGTCCCAATCGTGCAATATGCCGCCGTTGGTTTCGACTCCTACAGGAATGCGAATAATGGAAGCCCGCCATTCTTCTTTTAGGTAGGCAACAGTTTTAGGGTGAAAAAATAAATCCCCTTGCCAACCTTTGTTTGCCCAAAACAGACTGGGACCGGCAAGGGAGACCGGATGTTTATGCTGATTGACAATGCGATTGCCGAGCACCGCAAGTTGCCCGTGTCGCTCCACCGGGCTGATTGATGCGCCATGGGTGGCACATGCCGTTAATGCTGCGAAAACCAACAAAAGGACAACCGCCGACGTATAACGAATAAAAAGCCCGCCCTTGCGAGCAGGCAACAGAAGTTCGAACAGCATAAAAACAGCTTAAAAAGTAATAAAAACAGCGAAACGAAACAAATAAACGATAGGCGGTTCAGCAGGCTTTGTCGAGCCGCCAGACATCGTTATGGCAGCGGTTAAGGCGAGGGTAGAGGTCCAAAATAACGGATTTCAGCATGGGGGATTCGATGTTATGCAGTGCTTTGCGCATGGCTTTTAAGGTTTCGTCCTCAACAACTTCCAGCTGTTGGATGAGAGTTTTGTCCTTGTCGGTATTCAAACCGTACAAAATATCCGGATACATTTTGTGTAGAACACTACCAAAGGTATGGCCAAATTCCGGCGAACCTTCTTCTTGCACCATATAAGGCTGTAAATAGTCCAGAGCTGCGACACGGGCGCGAATGACTCGCTGAAAAATAAGACGGTGATCAGCCGATTCAGATTTTTCAACCGCAGCGCGATAAAACTCCACGCCGTCGTTGAGCGTCTGAATGAGTTCTCTCAATGTTTCTATATCATTTTTAGAGACGGACATAATGACCTCCCGGGCGTTTAAATGCTGCGGGTCGTTAATTGGACGGCATCGCTGCCGTTAACAGGGTAAGGTCCGTTTTCTGGAATAAGTATAGATGATTTAATTTCTTTGCTTATTGGAGGCCAAATTAATTGCGAAGTTCAGTGAGGAATTTTATTCAAACTCGCTATATACGCGGAAATTAACTGGCCTCGTTACGTTTGCAAAAATTTAATCCAGGCGTGAGCCGTGCATCCAGCCGGGCAGAAGAGTGTAGGGGTCTATATCAATAACTTTATTAAAAGGTATGCCGGCTTTATCTAATTTGCGATAAAAGCTGCGATTGTTGACGGCATCAAACAGTTCAATACAGCCCCCTAAAAATTCTCCACCAACAAAAATCTGCGGCAAAGTACTGCAATTGGTCTGGGAAATTAAGGTGGCTTTTAATTTTTTTCCAAGACCACAGTTTTGATAAGAACTGGAATCCAAATCCACGGAATGAAATGGAATGCAAAGTTTTTTAAAGAGTTTCCGTACTGACCAGGAAAATTCGCACCATTCCAAACCAAACATAACAACGGGGCGTTTGGGATTGTTAATAATCTGATGCAACATTTGCTGGGTAATTTCGGTAATCAGCGGCTCCTGCTCATCCACTTCCATCACTGGAAGTGGAGTTGGCGGGGCATCGAAGCGGAAATTGGGGGTGGACTCAGATATTTCGCGCTCTTCGCCATTCATTTCTGCACCAATTTCATCAAACAGCGGCGTAGTGATGTAACGCTCGGCAGTGTCGGGCAACATGCACAAAATATTGCTGCCGGGTTCCGCTTCTTCTGCAATTTGCAATGCACCAGCTAAAGTGGCTCCGCCGCTGATACCGGTAAGAATTCCTTCTTTTTGCGCCAAATCCCGGCATAACTGAATGGCGCGATTACCATCGACAGGAAGTAATTGATCAATACAGCCTTCACGCTGAGCATCTTCTGTGAGACGCGATACAAAATCCGGCGTCCAGCCTTGCATTAAATGCGGCTGAAAATGGGAGTTGCTCTGCGGCGGGCTGGTAAAACGAGAGTGTTCGCCAATGGTGGCGAGCAGTTGCGCGTTGTTGGGCTCGCAGACCACAACTTTTGTTTTAGGGCTGTGGTGCTTCAGCATTTGTGCGACACCCTTGAGGGTGCCGCCGGATCCATAACCCGAAACCCAATAATCCAGCGGCATATCGCTGAAATCCTGCAGGATTTCTTTCGCCGTTGTACGCGCGTGAATATTGGTATTAGCGTCGTTATCGAATTGCCGGCAATAAAACCAGCCGTGGCGTTCTGCCAGCTCCTGGGCTTTAGCCAGCGCGCCCGAGCCTTTATGTCCAGCGGGAGTGAGCACTACGCGAGCGCCGAAAAAACGAATCAATTTGCGGCGTTCAACGCTGAAATTTTCTGGCATCACCACCACGAGTGGATAGCCTTTTTGTGCGCACACCATTGCCAAACCAATTCCCGCATTTCCGCTGGTCGCTTCGACGACGGTTTGGCCGGGCAATAAAGCCCCGATTTTTTCTGCGTGCTCAATAATCCCGTACGCTGTGCGGTCTTTTACCGATGCGGTAGGGTTGAAAGATTCAATTTTGACAAAAAGATTAATGTGTTGCGGCCCGATTTTTTGTAAGCGAACGCAGGGGGTATTACCGATAGTCTCGAGAATGGATGTGTAACGCATGTGCAACAGCTCTTGCGGGGTGCAATATAACGATGCACCGGGAGGGCCCGCCCACACCGGACCCTCCCGGTCCGGAATTGCAGCAAGGGTAATGGCGAAGCTGAGTCAGTGGCAAGCTTTGTTGTGATATCTAGGTCTATTAAATTTGAAAATGCCGACGGATGGTTATTAGAAATTGCGTTGGTAACGAAAGCCGCAAAAGGGACCGGGATCAAAAGCGAGGGCAGGGCCCTCGCAAATTAGGGCATGTTTAATAAGTGTCCGGCGGGCAGCAGGTGACGTGGGTTAATCAACTCAGGCTCGCTTTCCGTGTGGAAGCTCTTTTCCATAACGACATCAAGCGATTTTTCGCTGTCACACCAGCCCACTCCGGTCGGAAGCGCGCGGGCTTCGGGCAGTGAATCGAACCACTCGTCGTAATTGCTTTCCGCTGGGAGTAATTGGGCAACAACCCAGCGGGCGCGCTGTTTCACTTTCTCCACACCGAGCCGGTTGCGCATGCCCCAGCCGAGGATGTAGTCATTGCAGTAAGGTGAGTTGGTGGCATTGACGAAGCCGACATCGCGGTCCAGATTGAAATGCCGTTTCATCATGGCTTCTTCAAACAGCATGGCGACATCTTCGTATTGCGAGGAATAGTTGTAGTCGTCATTGCTTCCATCTGGCTCGAAGTAAGCTCCCACTTGCTCTGCAGTAATAGCCCGGTCAGTAGAGCTGGCGTTATTACCGCGATAGAGGATCCCGGCCAGGTGATACATCATGGTGGATTGAAGCGGGGCGTGTGTGAGCAGCTGGGTCGACGGAAAGTCGTCGTAGAGGCGATCTATAACCACTTCTATGCGTAGTGATGGATCGACGGATGCATATGTGGCGGGCGGAAAAATATCATTTGCATGGGCCAATTCATGAAACAGCAGCTGCGCCATATCCAATTTAATCGTCTGCAGCGTGCGTTTTGTTGCCTTTGGTCCGCCGGTGTAACGCCAGACTGGTTGGTAAGCCATGCGCCGAATGTACTCACCGCGAAAATCTTCTTTTGGATTGATGACTGAGCGCTCTGTTTCACTGAGCCAAAGGTATCCAGGGTCCAGGTAGATGGCGCCTGTTCTCGGGTTGTAATAGGAGGGGCGTATATCATCGTCTATCACAACGGCAGTTAATGCCCCAAACAGGTAATAAAGGTCGTCCGGCATATCCTCCAAGACATCTTTAAACCGCTTTCCCATCCAGTTATGGGAAACCACCACTCGTCCCATGATGTCGTCTAGGTCGGGAGGTGTGCTGAGCATGCCGAGCGGGGGGAGTTCGTTAAGAGTGCATGATTGATACGGAGCAGCAGTAACGCACTTTTTAAGTACACCGGCGTATGGACTGTTAACGATATAGGGGTGGATATTAGAAAGATCTTCATCCAGGCCGACGTTCTTCTTCTTTCCACCGCAGGCGGTACAGGCGATGGAGATAAGGCTAAGGCTGATCAAAATGGCAATAAACCGGCGCATGACTATGCTCCTGGCGGGGTTTCGCTCTGGTTATTATGCTGTGCGCAATTATCTGCGATAGCAAAGCGCTTGGTTAGCGGCAATTATAAGAATTGTAGACGAGACGTAAGACGGTGACCGATTTTCAGTAAATGGTCACATTTTCGGAAGGGGTGGAAGGCTGTGTGCCAGTAGAACTGGCACACAGTAACATGATTAAAACTCGTCAGCTCGATCAGATACGCGCGCACCGTTTTCTTTACCGATGACAATCTCGACCCGGCGGTTTTGCTGGCGTCCAGCGGCGTTCTCATTGCTCGCTACTGGATAGGCCTCGCCGTGACCCTGTACTTCGATGCGGTTGGCCTCAACACCATTTAATACCAGCAGTTCCTTAACTGCCTCCGCGCGCTGTTCGGACAAGCGTTGGTTAAAGTCCTCAGAGCCAGTGCTATCCGTAAATCCTTCAATCAAAATATTGCGTTCAGGATATTGGTTAAGGAATTCCGCAATTTTGGTGACTGTGCGCCGGCCGCCTTCCTGCAGCGTCGCTTTCCCAGTTTCAAATAAAACTGCGCCTAGCGTTAGCACCAGTCCGCGGTCCGTTTCTTGAGCTTGAAGATCGCTGACTTGTTGTTCCAAAGCTTGCGCGCGCCCGGCCATGGACGCCGCTAAACTGCGCGCTTGTTCGGATTGCTGCTGCTCAGCTTGTAAAAGAATATCTTTGCGGCGTAATTCCGCTGTTGCGACCACTTCTTCCGCTTGTTTTTGGTTGATGGTTTCTCTGGCAATTTCAATTTGTTTTTCTGTCACGAAAAGTTGATGCTGATATTCATCACTCTTCGAACCTTTGTTTGCCAAAGTTTTCAATTTATCCAGCGATTCCTGCGCTTGGCGAACGGCAACCGGCGCGTATTGTTTACCCTCGGGATTGGTATCCAACTGGTCAATCTGCTGCTGCAAACTGCTGATTTGGCTGTTATCTCTCGGAGTGCTTGCGCAGCCAAATAAAAACGCGGGAATCAAAAGCGATGTCATTATAAATTTACGCATATGCAGGCCCTCGCTCATTAATTTTCAAAAGTAGAATTTGATTGAGTATTGGGCGTGGATTCCCGCCGCAATAAATCCAGATCTTTTTCAATTTGTGCCGCTGCTTGTTGAGCTTTTTGAGAATTAGTGCGGGCTATAGCAAGCTCGGAAGTAATCAGAGATTTTTCCAACAGAAGCTGGGCTTCTTCATGGCGATTTCGCTGCATAGAGGCTTCAGCGTCGGATAAATATTGGCTGGCTTCGCGCAGTTCTAGCGGAGCTTCCTGATCCGCACCGATACTTTCTGCTTGAATGATTCGCTCGCGTGCCTGGGTGGCCAAACTATTGGGTGGTTTTACGGATGAACACGCTGTAGTGATGGCGAACAGAGATAAAAGCGCCATTGAGGATAGTATTTTTATCATAGGTGCCTCCCGGCTTCTGTAATTCGTACAAGATTTATATGTAGCCTTTACAGGTAAAACACGTAAAACAAATTTTTACGCACCAAAAAATAAAAGCAGCATAACGAATCCGTTTTTAGCAAATTGAATGCCACGGATTTTTTAAATTCGGCAAGATAAAACGAATTTGCTTCGCTTGTGGAATGGAGAGAGTAATTTTGCGGATTTTAATGAAGATCGGTAATGGGAGAGTCCTGCTCTATGACAAAGTCGCTGGTTTTCATGGTAGTAACCAGAGTGACGATAATGGAGATGACAATAAATAAAATGCCGAAAATGGCCGGGGTATCCAACAGTCCGCCGAGGATGCCGACCATAATGCCTGCGAGAAGGTGTGCGAGGGAGGGACGTATGTTAAAGACTTTACGTCTTTTGCATTTAAGCGAAGCGATCTTTTGATCGTCCCGCCAAAGGGTACAGCGTACCTGCCATTTTTGTATGCTCGTGCTTGAGCACTGAATGCGATATTGATGACCGTCCCGTTCGAAAATAATCTGCTCGAGCCGTTTAAAATGATTGCTGCGAGCGATCAGATCATCGTTGAAGTAGACTCTTTCCAACCCAGTCCAGCTCGAGCCCCAAGCACGAATCGTATTGTTTCCATCATTAAAGACATACCACATGCCCTTGCTTAGACTGGCAACCGAGGTGGATGGTAGATTGTCTTGAAAGAGCAACATAGAGTCGAACGTTAGTTGGTCATAATTAAAATGGTCGAATATAACTAGTTAATAACCGCGTGCGATTATAACCGAGGTTTGAATTGGTGAAAGTGGGAATATATCGAATTTAACTGAAGATAGTGGTGACAGATGAAAACAACGATCGTCAGGTGACACTAATTTTTAACAAAAAAGTAGTTTTAGACGAGCTTGGTTTTGAAAAGCGTAGCTTTTGTTGAGAGTGAGCGCCCGCTTAGTTGGGGCGCGTTAGGTGAGAAAGATTTTACGAATTTTGTTTTAACAGTTTGGCGGCGTCTTTAGCGAAGTAAGTCAAAATGCCATTGGCTCCTGCACGTTTGATGCACAGCAAGGATTCCAGCATTACATCGGGAGAGAGATATCCCTTTTCGATTGCCAGCTTGTGCATCGAATATTCCCCGCTGACCTGATAAACAAACGTAGGTACACCAAAGGTTTGTTTGACTCTGTGCACTATATCGAGATAGGGCATGCCGGGTTTCACCATTACCATATCGGCGCCTTCGTGCAGATCAAGCGCAATTTCCTGCAAGGCTTCATCGCTGTTGGCGGGGTCCATTTGATAATTGAATTTATTGCTTTTCCCCAGATTCGCAGCAGATCCTACCGCGTCGCGGAAGGGACCGTAATAGGACGAGGCGTATTTGGCGGAGTAGGCCATGATTTGCGTGTTGATCAGGCCGTGCTGATCCAGTTCCTGGCGAATAGCGCCGACGCGCCCGTCCATCATGTCGGACGGTGCAATTACGTCTGCGCCGGCTTGCGCGCACACTAAAGCTTGTTTGCGCAGGGCTTCGACAGTAGGGTCGTTTAATACGTAACCGCTGTCGTCGATAATGCCGTCCTGACCGTGTGTTGTGTAGGGGTCGAGCGCGCCGTCACAGATAATCCCCATTTCTGGAAAGTTGTCCTTAATCGCTTGCACCGCGCGTGGCACCAAGCCAGCGGGATTAAATGAGGCGGAACCATCTGGTGTTTTCAGTGCTGCATCGATTTTCGGAAAGAGTGCGATTGCAGGCACGCCTAATTCGAGTAATTCCTCGACTTCTCTTTTTAATTCATCGATAGAAACGCGCTCGATGCCCGGCATTGAGGCAATAGGCTCACGCTGATTAGAGCCTTCGATTACGAAAACGGGAAAAATAAAATCGCTGGCGGACAATGAGGTTTCTCTTACCAACCGACGGGAAAATTCACTGAAACGATTACGTCTTAAACGAGTGGCGGGAAATTGGCGCCCACTTAGGGAAAAACTCATGCAATATCCTCGGTGCGTCGCGAGAGAAAAAGGGCGAGCGGAGTCAGCGCTCGAAAAGGGGTAAGTTAGCCTAGCCTCGCCCGCTAGGCAAGGCGGCGGCGAGTAATATGAGACTTGTTCAACTGCACGGCAGGAAGGAGTCTGCGTGTATATCGCGGCTGGAAGCGCCGCTCAGGAAGACTTGTTTGCTTATTTTGCGCACGAATGACGCCGCCCCGCACACATAGACTTTCATGCCTTTTGTGGAAGGAAAATGCTGTTTGACGTAGGCATAAACGTCTCCATTAACTCGGTATGGCGAAGCGGAGGCGGCGGTCTGATCATCAGCTTGGCACACATAAGTGATGTTGAATTGAGGATAATCCCGCACGAGATTACCCAGCTCATTTTGCAAATAAAAACTGTGCGCCTCGCGGGCGGCATGTATCAGATCAATTTTGCCTGAGTGCCCTTTTTGCAATGCGTCCCGCGCTATGCCAATCAGTGGGGCTAAGCCTGTGCCAACGCCAATCAGCAGTAAGGGCTGCTCAGGATTTTCCGCAGCATAAAAACACTGGCCGAGCGGACCTTGTAGCTGGAGCGTATCGCCGATGCGCAAATGGTTTTTTGCCCATTGGCTAAATTTTCCGGAGTCGATGATTTTGATATGCAGTTCAATAAAATCATCGATCTCCGGCACGCTCGCTATTGAATAACTGCGAACGCATTCGGTTTTTTCATTGTCCACTTTTTGCCAAATATTCAAATATTGGCCGGGTTTGTAAGTGAAGACTGGTTCGAGTCGCAGTTGCAAGACAGTTTTATTTATTAAGCCGTGAGCCAAAACCCGGCTGTGTTGAATATCTTGCATTTGATTTGCCTGGCGTATATGTAGAGTATTTTGCGGAATGCACTGACAACTTAAAAAATAGCGCAAGTCCTTCTCGGTATTTTTTAAACCTTTTTGCGCCGTTACGGGAATATTTCCTTCATCAGCAATCAGCATACAGCTTTGGCATGCGCCACTTTTACATCCGTGGGGAATGTGCAGACCATTGCGCAGGCAACCGTCGAGAACCGATTCGCCTTCATTTAGCAAAACTGTGTGTTCACCGAAGCGGATTTCGACCATAAAAAATACTTCTTAGAGTTGGTGAGAAACCGTAAACGCGAATTTGCGGTGCGCTAATTCGAACAGGGTCAGCGATTTAACACATCATTTTTAACGCTATTGGCGATAGCAGCGATTTCTTGAATATCCTCTGCGGCGACTCCTAATTCCTGTAGTGTAGCCGCAAGATTCTCGATGACGGCATCAAAATGAATTTCAGTGAGCGCCATATGTTTGTGGCCTTCGCGCAAATCTTTGCCGGAATAATGATTCGGACCGCCAAATACCATGGTTAAAAAGGCTTTTTGTTTGGCCGCCTGCTTGTCCATATCGACCGTATCAAAGAAATGGCAGATGCGATCATCTGCGAGAACTTTGCGATAAAAAATATCGACTGCTGCATCTACAGCGGGTTCTCCGCCAATTCGCTCATATAAACTCATGTTGATTCCTCGTGTCATATAAAGATGTATTTTATATGCATCTTATTGGTTTGTTTGAATGCTGGCAATTGTCGCTGTTGAAAAGCGTGACCTCTTTAAAAGAACGCCAATGGTCTTAGCATCAGAAAAAGGCTGAGTGGCATTCGACATACTTTTCTGGCGGAGCTCTTGCGCTATACACTCGCGCCTCTGTTAACCATTCAGCAGTACGCGTTGGTTGAGAGCGTGCGGGAGACCCTTATGTCCGATGATCAAGCTGCAACGAGTGTCGACTCTGGTTCAGCGCAAAGCCCGGGTTCGGTGCAAGATTCTGATTCAACACAAAGCCTCGACTCAGCCGGTCGTGCGCTTGTACACGACATAGCGACGCCCTTGGCTACCTTGCAACTCAATCTGCAGGTTTTGTCCACTTATCTGCCCGCGGTTCTGTCCTATTGTGAAAACCAGGCAAAATTACCTAGTGTCGATAAGCTGCAAGTGCTGGCCGGTTTGCCAGCGGCGCTTGACGCCGACATTCACAAAATACGCCAAGCGATCCAAGGCTTTTCGTCGATCCTGGTGCGGCAAGCGCAGAGCGTGCCGCGAGCCAACCCAGAACAAAAGCTGGCCGCAGGTCGGGTGCGAAAAATTCTCTTGGTGGAGGACGAGCTGATCCATCAGGAAATTGCGCGGAAACAATTGGGGAATGACTACGAACTCAGCATTGCGAGTAGTGTGACTGAAGCGCTGGAACTGTATTCGGCCCAGTCTTTTGATTTGATTCTTTTGGATTTGGTGGTGCCTGGAATGGATGCAAAAAGTTTTGCCCGGTCGCTGCGCGCTGGATCCCATCGTATACCCGTTATCCTGGTTTCCAATATGCCACTCGCGCCCGATGAGCTGGAGGAGTTGGGCGTGGATGGCGCGCTGGACAAACCCTTTTCCAAGGCAAAGCTCGTAGAGTTGTTGGAGCAATTGGCGCCGGCGAGTTATTCAGAAGCGTAAATGGCGTTAACGCTGCAAAGGGAAGCGGAAGGTGAAGGTTGTGCCCTGATCTGGAGCGCTCTTCACCTGAATTGAGGCGCCATGCTCGTCAGCAATCCGTTTGATCGTCTGCAGTCCTATGCCGTTGCCGCCTTTTTTAGTGCTCTCCAAACCTTCCCAAAGGTGCCCCAGCTGCGTATCTGACATGCCGACACCATTGTCTGCAATGGACACGTAGGCGTAGTCCGCGTCGGCCCAGGTATTCACCTCTATATCCAGCTCAGAACCTGGCCGGCAGGCTTCGTAAGCATTTTTCAACACGTTGATAAACAGGATCTTGAGATCTTCCGGGTCGCCTTTGATATCCGGAACGCCTCCAAAATTGCGGCGCAGATTGGGAATGGTGCGACCAAAAACCAAGGCGCAGTCGTTGAGCACCTGCTCCAGCGATAAGCTCTCGACTTTAATTTTCCGACCGCCTTTGAGCAGTTGCGCCATAGTTGTTATGAGGTGCGAACCCCAGGCGACCTGTTCGAGAATAACCTGTCGCCGCTTTTCTTCGTCGTACAGATCGTTGGACACCACACCATCAATAATAGAGAGAGGGGCTTTGATGTCGTGATGATAGATATTCATGACATTCAGCAACGACAACTTTTTCTTCGCATCGGCCATTTCCTGATGCAGTTTTTCCAGCATGGCTATGCGGTGCAGGGTTTGCGCGAGTTCGGTCACCATCCACTCCATCAGACGGATGTCGTCGTAGCGGAAAAAGGAAGATGAGATGGGGCGGCCAATCAGAACGATCGCCAATAATTTGCCTTCCCAAAATACCGGAAAAAAACAAGCGGCAGAGAGCGCGGCCAATTTTTCCCGAATGTCGGCCTGGGTCTCATCCACCATAATCACGGGAGAGCGCTGTCCGCTATGGGCTAATAATTCTTTGCCGAGCTGGATGGATTTTTGGTTGTGCGAAATGGAGATGGCGCTGTGCATTGATCCGTCCTGGTCGTCCATGCGGCACAGATGGTATTCCTTGACGCGCAACACGTTGTAAAACACGTAGTTCAGAAGTTGGGATAGCTGGGTCAGATCATTACAACTGCGCAGATTATCGCGAATTTCGTCTACTACCTTCTGATAATCGTAGGTCTGGGAGGCCAGCAGGCGGCGGGCATTCGGCTCGAGCCATTTGAGAATTCGCGGATAAAGTTCCAGTGTGATCATGAACAGCGCGAACAGCAGAACAAATTTACTGGACTCGCCAGAAATATTGATGATTGTCGGAACTGTGGCGAAATAAAGGCAGGCGAGGAAGACAACCAGCAGCATGCGTGACACAGCCAAGCTCACGGCCAGTTTGAAATCCATCAAATGGTGGGCGACGGTCGAATAGAAGAGCAACAACATAAAGATGATGTTGGTCGAGGCGCCGATGAATTTTGATAAATAGAAGTCGTATGCCACCAGCATCAGACTGAGAAGACCGCACACAAAGCTGATGCTGAGGGTGATCAGCAGCCATTGAATTCGTTGTTTGTCACGGGTTGCTGCAGAGCGGAAAATTTTCGCTGTAAATACTATTGAACCGATCAAGCACAGCAGGAAGCAGGAAATAAATCCGTAATAGACAGTATCCACTTCTGGCAAATAGCCGGTTGTTGTCTCCTTGAGCGTGGACGGCATCACGGAATTATTTAAAACAAATAAAATTCCCGCCAATATGAAGCCAGGGATGACAACTGTGGATTTGAAATATTGCGATCGTGAGGCCACTAATTGCCAAACTAATAAAGCAAGCGACGGCGGGATTAAAAACACGCCAAGACGAGTGAGATGAAACCACGGATTGAGGACGTCCCTGTCCTCAATATAAGTCAATAAAAATAGTTCTACTGACCAAAGGCAGGCGCCGAAGGAAACCAGCGCCAGGGCAATGACACCTTTTTGGGCCTTCCTAGATAGCGCCAATAGCCCGATCAGAAAGTCGACCGCGGCGATTATGAGGTAAAGAGTCATGCTTCGCCTGTGCTCTATTATCGGTTTGGTTTAAGACAAATTCTCGGCTTTGATCAAGATCGAAGCAAGCCATGAGTATAGTCTTAAACTTTAACCCACGGTAAGCCTTCAGTTCGGAAATTGGCGCAAAGTTCACCATTCGGTAAAACCTGACATGTTCTTCGCGAACCGCGGCCAAAACGCAATCCGCATTGACTCTGTCGGCTTCGGTAATGATGTTCTTATAAATACTGAAGCGTGCTTGTATGCCGCCTTTGCGTTGGAAGTCTGGGTGAACGACAAAGCGGTTTGCTTCTATAAAGGTTTTATCCATTCCGACCTCTGCGGCAATTTCCTTTTCATATATTTTCATCACGGGAATATTCCATTCTTCTCCAGGGCGATAAGCGCATAACCTGATGGAGCCAATTATTTTATTTCCGTAATAGGTCAAATAAGAGGTGCAATTTGGTTGCGAATCATATTCATCCATAAATCGTTTTGATTCATTTTCTTCAATGTATTTTTCCGCACTATAACTTTGATATCTGAGTGCATATACAGAATCTAAAAGTGGGCCATATGCTCGAATGCTGTGATATTGAGGTCTTTCCTCCTGGTTTGGAAAAATATCCTTGTTAGACGCAAGATCAATGGAAGAGCTAGTGGTCGGTGCGGTTGACAACATTTTAGATACCTCTGTTTGGTTGGGGTGTGATGGAAGGAAAAGTATGACGACAAGTTGCTAAGTTTCACACGTCGTTTTATCGGAAAAACTTGCTGCCATGCAAAAAGTTTTAATCGAAAAAAATAGGATTTAAGCGACAGTCAGGAATAAATAGAAATAAAAAACATGTTTTATATCCATATAATTTGATTTTTTAGAAACAAAAAATATAAGTCGGCGAAATATGTTGAAAATTGCGCCGGAAAAAACAGGCATTAAAGATGTTGATTGAGGTTCAAATTAGAGGGATTTGATTGGTCAAAGCCATACAAAAAAATGGTTTTGATTTAATTTTCGGACGGGAACGGGTGAGATTGATGTGGCGATCCTTCAAATGATTCATTTCTGTGCCTCCATGCATTTAATTGCACTTTAATAGTTCGCGAATAAGCTAAACAATTTTATTTTGTTTTGTGCACTTTCTTCACGACGTTTAGGGAGTTGCGTATCTGCAACACCCACTCTGCGGAATTCTCAATTCTCATAAAACTTCACATGGGCTGTATAGCTTTTCTCGTTATCACCTATCGGTTTTGTGACGACTATCCGTTGTCGGTACCTCGGGGCGATTTAAGTAATGACATGGTTGTGCCGGGATGGGCAACTCGACATGGGGCTGGCTAGTGAGCAATGCGATAGGGGGAGGGGGGTATGGCGTTGACCAAATGGGATTACTTGAGGTATCAAGCCTGCTGCGTTTAATGGTGGTCATATGTGCCACTCAACTTGTGATCAACAAGGATTCTCTATGCTGACCATACTTGCGAAGATTCTCAAAGTTCTGAATTCCGAGGACTCACCATGGCAAATCGGCTGGGCTGTCGGTCTTGGACTGCTCGCCGGGTTGCTGCCGTTTGGACTTCTCACTGTTCTCATTCTGTTGGTGGTATGTCTATTTACGGTCAATCTGTCGACATTTTTGCTGGTTTGGGGGGTGTCCGGTGGCTTGATGTTGATCTTTGGCGACGCTCTTGAGGCATTTACTTGGCAGCAAGCCCAGGATCCCGCATTGCTGCAATTGCTGGCGGCGGAACCACTTCAGTTATTACATTTGCACCACACCCTGGTATTGGGGGCATTTGTAGTGGGAATGATTTTATTGATTCCGGTGGCTTGGTTGACCACTGTATTGGTAAAGCAATACCGCGGAACGGTGATGGAGAAGATCAAGAAATGGAAAGTGGTGCAAGCATTGAAGGCCAGCAAGCTGGTCCAGATCTACGAAAAATTGAACTGAGGTTAGACGCATGATCCGTAAATCTGGTTTGCTCGTTTTTATCGCTCTGCTCGCAACCGTCTTTGTCTTGGTCTACGTATTTTTGGGTTTTGCGATTCGTCTCAGCATGGTTTACACCCTCGAAAAAGCCGTTGGCGCCGAGGTGAATATCAAAGGCGTCTCCGTAAGTTTGGCGCCCCTTGCTGTTCGAATCGATGATCTGCAGATCACCGACAAACATCAGCCGACTCACAATAGTGTGAGTTTTACCAAAGCCAACGCAGAGCTAGAGTTGTGGCCAGCGCTTTTGGGCTATTACGTGGTAAAGGATTTATCGCTTGATGGCCTCGCTTTTGGTTCCGCAAGAAAACGTCCTGGAAAGGTGTATCGCAGTGAAAGCACTGATACGGCAGGGCCGATTGATCTTGAGAGTGTGCTCAAGTTGGATTTGCCGGATGCAAACGAGTTGATGGCGCGGGTGAATCTGCAAAGCACTCAATTAGGCAAAGAATTGCAGGACAAAATTGCCGCGCAGAGACAGGCAGTGGAAAACCTGAAGGCGCGTTTGCCGAAAAAGGAAACGCTTGAAGATATTCAACGGCAAATTAAAGAACTGACCGAAAGCAAAGTTGAAGATGCTGCCGATTTGGCGAGAAAAACCCAGCAGCTCAAAGAATTGCAGGACAGGCTGAAACAGGAGCGCGATAACGTCGGTCAGGTGCAACAAGAATTGGCGCAAATGCGCGAAGATCTCCGATTGTCAGTTGGCAGGCTGCGTGCGGCAAGTGCGGACGATTGGCAGCGGATCCAGCAATTGGCCAATCTGAGTGAAGGGGGATTGGCGCCCTTGAGCCAGATTTTGTTGGGAGATTTTTGGGGTAGCAAAATTGCCCAGCTGGAGAGCTTGTATCGTTTAGTCAAACCCTATATCCCGGAGCAAATCGGTTCGGGTACTGAGACGGTTGAAGAGCCGGAGCCCACTTTGCCAAATCGCATATTGCCGTTGCCCAATCAGCCCTATCCGGATTTTTGGATCAAAAATGCGCGTGTGCATTGGTTGATCGGCGGCGGTGATGCGGTGGTTCAATTCCAAAATATTACAACCCAGCATTCCATTATTAATACGGAAACCCGCTTTCATTTGAGTGTGGCGGAGCTTCCACGTCTGGTTGCGCTGGAAGTGAATGGGGATTTCGCCATCTTGGAAGAGATGGTGACTAATTTGAGTTGGCGTCTGGATGGTCTCGCGCTGGAGCCGGTTGCCCTTGGCAGCGGTGACACAGCCTTGAGTCTCACTCAAGGGATGTTGATGTCAGCGGGGGAGCTCAATCTGCATAACAATCAGCTCACACAGCAAGCGCAAGTGTTATTGCGGCAACCGAAGTTTGCGCCCTCCAATAATCGATATATGCAACAGCTGGTTGAGGTTTTGGATCGCCAAGACCAGATTCCGCTGCAAATTGCCGCCCATGGTTTGCTCAGCAAGCCAGATATTAGCGTGCGCTCGTCGCTCGATCGGGTAATCGGTGAGGCTATTCTCGGCGAAGCCAGAACCAAAATTGCCGATTTGGAAAAACAGTTGCGCGGACAATTGGATAATAAATTGAGCGAACAACTGGGTGCCCATCCCGAGTGGCTCACGGCATTAACGCAACAGGAGTCTGAACTGGAAGGTGTTCAGCAGAACATCCAGGAAATGCTGAGCGCAAAACTGTCCGACGCTACATCCAGCGCTAAGGATCGCTTAAAAGATTCGTTACTCAAGCGCGCTCAGTGATATGAATAATGTCGGGGGTGTACTGTTCATTTCTGTGCATACATCACTATGTTTCCTTGCATAAGAATGTCATAGTGCAGCCCCTGTTTTTCTGTGCAACTTAGGAGTACCTATGCTCTACGATTTAACCGTTGTGCAATTCAGCAAAATGTTGGGCAACCTGAGTGCCATCCTGCAGAAGGGGGCCGCATTTGCCGATGCAAAAAAAATTGATGTGACAGTGCTGTTAAATTCCCGCTTGGCTCCGGATCAATTTCATTTGATTCGCCAAGTGCAAATCGCTTGTGACACGGCAAAGTTGGGTGTCGCACGCCTGACAGGAAAAGTGGAAAGTGCGCCTGTTCACCCCGATACCGAAACGACCCTGGATGAGCTGTTGAAGCGCATCGAGTCTGTTCGTGAATATTTGGCTGGATTTTCTCCCGAGGATTTTCAGGGAGCGGAGGAGCGAACTATTTCCCAACCTCGTTGGGAAGGAAAATATCTGACTGGTCTTGAATTCGCCATTCAGCACGCCATTCCTAATATTTATTTTCATGTCACAACGGCCTATTCCATTCTGCGGCATAACGGCGTCGATCTGGGCAAAAAAGATTATTTGGGGCCAATGCCTTACAAGATGTAACCAGGTGTGGTGATGCTCGATCCCCGTTGGCAGTGTGTATTGGGGCGTCTGTTACAACGAGACGTCGCTTTGCGTTTGAATGTGCAAGCCGTCCACTCTCAGATTCTGACTCCTGAAAGGACTGGCGTCAGACCTGCGGGGATCATGCTTCCCGGACAGATCGACCGTGCGCGTGCCACTATGCCCACCTCAACCATGGACTATCAGAAGGGTATAGCCCTGGGCGGGCCCATAGTTCATTTGGCTACAACCCTATATGTATTGGCGAACGCGCGAATAGAGCAAGCTACGATTTATGGTGGCGGAAAACGGGAGTCCCTGCTGGGGGTAGGCATTGCGGAGGAATTCAAGCGTTCTCTTGGAAAGTCACTCACCCGCGTACGTCGCGGAATGCTGACATCGACTCGTCAGGGGCTGCTGTATTTTGGCGACTGGCTGTTTGAAAACACTTCTCGAGTATTGTTGGCAGAAGAGCTGGGTGAGCAACCCTTCTCCATGGTGAGAACACCCGCTTACGGGCACGCGGCTCGCTACATCGAATTATTTCAGCTGCAATATCAGGAAGTCGTACGGGCGTCCTTTGATGAATTGGTTGTGATCGATGACTGGGGGCATTCGCCGGAAAAAGCCGCGCGCTATCGAAAACTGCGCGATCGAGTCCGAGCTTCGCGAGGACGTAAAAGTGGGCACGATGTATTTGTGGTTCGTGGCCGCTCCGGGCAGGCGCGGGTTCTGGCCAACGAGCAGGCCTGCATCGAATGGGCGCAGCAACGCGGATTTAGCATCGTTGATCCGAGCAAAATGAGCGTTGACGAGTTGGTCTATGAATTAAAGGACGCCCGCTGTGTTGCGGGGGTGGAAGGCAGCGGATTGCTGCACGGCTTGGCGGCAATGGCATCTGATGGATTTCTGCTTGCAATCGTTGCGGCGGATCGATTTGTCGTAGGGGCAAAAGAGTACGCCGATCCGCTGAATATTCCATTCGCCATGGTGGTGGCAGATAAGGGCGATCTCAACGGCTTTGAAGTGGATATTCAAGAGCTGGATGCTACTTACGAGCTCGCGCGCTCTTCTACTTGATTGAGCTGAGCTTATTGGTTCGGCTGCTGTACCACACCAATAACATGGTCAAGGCAATCGCCGGTATCATGCCCAAGTTGAGCGTTTGCCACCCCAAATGGGTATGCATCTGCCCCGCCAACAAACTTCCCGCAGCGGAAAAGCCAAACACTAAAAAGTCGTTCATTCCTTGCACCTTCGCTTTTTCCGCTGGTTGGTAGGTGGCGGTGAGCAGAGAGGTTGCGCCGATAAAAGTGAAGTTCCAACCTATCCCCAGTGCAACCAGCGCGCACCAAAACTCCCAGTAACCAGGGCCGATTTGTGCAATCAATGCGCTAATTGCCAGCAAGGTGGCGCCGCACTGGATAATCGCAATTTCTCCCCAGCGGCTGATAAGGCGGCCGGTAATAAATGAAGGCAGAAACATCCCGAGCACGTGCCACTGGATGACTCTGGCGGTAGCGGAAAAGTCGTGATGATGTTCGTGCATCGCCAGCGGCGTTGCTGTCATCACCAAAATCATGACGCCATAGCCAATGGCGCCAGCCGCCACCGCGGTGATCAATTTTGGGGTGCGCAGCAACTGCTTGTAGGGCCGCGTGGAGCCGGAGCGTTCTTCGGTGTTGGGAGGGGGCAGCGGTAGGACTGCGATTAGAAGCAGATTTATCCCATAGAGAATGACGAGAACAATAAATGCTCCCAAAAATGGTGGAGTAGGCCAAAAGTGATTGGACCAGATAGCGAGATTGGGTCCTAGAATGGCGGCGACCACTCCTCCTGCCATAACCAAACTGATTGCGCGCGGACGATCTGGTGGTAAACATGCTTCTGATGCAGCGAAACGGTATTGCTGGCCTACACCTATGGCAACACCCAGCAGCAGATTTCCCATGCAAAAGAGGGTGAAACTTTCCTGATTAATTGCCACGCATGCCAATATCCCGCCGCCTATGCCTACGCTATTGCCGAGGCTGAAGCCAATCTTGCGGCCAAAAATCCGCATCAGCTGTGCGGCAGGTAAAGTGGCTGCCATAAGTCCGATAAATTGTATGGCGACAGGTAGTGTCGCCAGGCTGGAATCGGATGCAAGCTGGTGACCAATAAGTGCGACGACTGAAATCAACAAAATGCTGCCAGTCACCAATAATGCCTGTCCGAATGCAAGTCCCCAAACAGCGAGCGGAAGCATAAGATTAATTCCAAAAAATTGGAGCGCGACTATAGCATCTTGATTCAGTTGATAACGCATTACTCATCTTCATGTTTGATGAGCGCGTGCATCTGCTATGATGCGGCTCCACCATGTGTTGGTTTTTACTTCTATGATTTCCAAGCTGCGACAACGATTCCATTCATTGAAGAATAAGAAATCCGTTTCGGGAAGCTTCTGGGTAATTTTTGGTTTTGGAGTACAAAAAAGTTTTCAGCTGCTGAGCAATTTGGTGCTCACTCGAATTCTCTATCCTGAAGCCTTTGGCTTGATGGCAATTGTCTATGCTTTTATGGCTGGCGTACAAATGTTCAGTGATATTGGTATCAGGCCTAGTGTTATCCAATCACAAGATACGGACGACCCGCGTTTTCTTAATACTGCCTGGACCTTACAGATTATTCGCGGCTTCTGTGTCGCTGCTGTTGTTTGTCTTATCGCTTATCCCGCGTCAGTATTTTATAAAGAGCCGCTTTTATTGGGCCTTTTATGTGCCGTCGCTTCTACCGCCATTATCATGGGATTTCAATCCATCAATATCATCCTGGCCGAACGTGATATCAACTATAAAAAGTTGATGATCATGCGAACATTTGGGCAGCTAACATCGCTCATAGTCACCGCAGTGCTCGCTTATTTTTATCAATCCGTATGGGCGCTGGCGATCGGTGCTGTGTTTGGCTGCGTCCTTGATGTGGTGATGGGGCATAAAGTATTTCGCGGTCACAAGCATAGTTTCTTGCTGGACTCAAAATATGTCCGGAAATTATTTCGCTTTGGTCAGTGGATTTTTTGGAGTACGGTATTTACTTATTTTACCGGGCAGGGCATGCGCGCTATTGAGGGTGCCATGGTTTCCACTGAATCACTTGCCATGATTGCCATCTCCGGAACATTGGCGTGGATTGCAGGGGAGTTGGTGGTGCGTTATTTAGGCGCCGTAGTATTTCCAACGCTTTCTCGCGTGCATCGCGATCAACCTGACCAATTTCCCGCAATGCTGTCGCGCATTCGATCTTTCGCTATTCTCACCACGGTGCCTTTATTTGGTTTTTTGTCGGTGTTGGCCAATGTCGTTGTTGCCATTCTGTATGACGACCGTTATGCCATGGCAGGTCCTATACTGGCTGTTATGGCGCTTGTCGGTGCAATGCGAACCCTGCCGATGTTTTATCAAAATGCATTGCTGTCGATAGGGCAGAGTAAAGAAAATTTTTTCAGCACCGGGGTGATTGCGGTTGCGAATGTGATTTTATTGGTCGCCGGATTTAAATTGGCAGGATTGTACGGTTTGTTGATCGCACCAGGGCTTGCATATCTGGTTGGTCACGTGGTGACATCGATCATCGTTAAAAAGTATGGATGGGTTTCTATAAAAGCGGATTTATTATTTTTTCTATTAATGGCAGGTTTCGTCGCTGCCACTTATTTCGTGAATTTCAGATGACGTAGTTTCGTCAGCATCCGATTTAAAGCCGGATGCTGACACGGAGATTTCATCAGACGTTAAAGCGGAAGTGCATTACATCGCCATCCTGCACAATGTAGTCTTTTCCTTCCAAGCGCCATTTGCCCGCGTCTTTGGCACCAGCTTCGCCTTTGTATTTCACAAAGTCTTCATAGGCGATCACTTCGGCGCGGATAAATCCTTTTTCAAAATCCGTGTGAATCACGGATGCGGCTTTGGGGGCGGTTGCGCCCACAGGAATGGTCCAGGCGCGGACTTCTTTTACGCCTGCGGTGAAATAGGTTTGTAAACCCAAGAGTCCGTAACCCGCACGAATCACGCGGTTCAGCCCTGGCTCGTCCATACCCATTTCCGCGAGAAAATCGGCTTTTTCGCTGTCGTCCAGCTCGGCGATTTCACTTTCCAATTTATTGCAGATAGGAACTACCACGGCTTTTTCTTCGGCAGCAATTTTTTCCACTGCCGCCAGAAGCGGATTATTGGTGAAGCCGTCTTCCGCCACATTCGCGATATACATGGTCGGTTTGACGGTGAGCAGATTCAGCTCGCGCAGCAGGAGCAATTCTTCGCTGTTCAAGCCGAATGAACGCAGTGGTTTGGCTTCGTTCAAGTGCGGCTGGATTTTTTCCAGCAGGCTTTTCATTGCCAGCGCGTGTTTGTCCTGACCTTTTGCTGCTTTGCTGTAACGCAGGAGCGCTTTGTCGACCGTTTCCAGATCCGCGAGCGCAAGTTCAGTGTTGATGATTTCAATATCCGCTGCGGGATCGACCTTATTGGCTACGTGAATCACGTTGTCGTCCTGGAAGCAGCGCACCACGTGGGCGATAGCTTCAGTTTCGCGAATATTGGCGAGGAATTTATTGCCCAGTCCTTCACCTTTGGAGGCGCCAGCCACCAGACCCGCGATATCGACAAACTCCATGGTGGTCGGCACTACGCGTTCTGGTTTGACGATTTCCGCCAGCGCGTCCAGGCGTGGGTCGGGCATCGGGACCACACCGGCATTGGGTTCGATAGTGCAGAACGGGAAATTTTCCGCCGCTATTCCGGATTGGGTAAGCGCGTTGAAAAGAGTGGATTTGCCGACGTTCGGCAGGCCCACTATGCCGCATTTGAAACCCATAGTAGAAGTCTCGTATCAGATTTATTGAGTGTGTAAGGTGCGCATTGCTCGCTCCCAGTCGCCGGTGACGATATCACGCATGACGGAGAGGCTGCGCTCAATACCTTGTTGAATTTGATCATGCTCGGCAGCGGGGGCTTTTTTCAATACGTAATCCGCCACCATCTTGGCGTTACCTGGATGGCCGATGCCGATGCGTATACGGGCAAAATCCTTGTTGTTGCCCAGGGCGCTGATGATATCGCGCAAGCCGTTGTGACCGCCGTGGCCACCGCTGAATTTGAAGCGGGCTATGCCGGGCGGCAAATCGAGTTCGTCGTGGGCGACCAGAATCGCTTCCGGCGGAATGCGATAAAACTGCGCAAGTGCTCCCACCGCTTGGCCGCTGCGATTCATATAGGTTGTCGGGATCAAAAGGCGTACATCCTGTCCGGCAATGGAACCGCGTCCGCTATAACCAAAAAATTTGGGCGTGGGAGTCAGAGAAATATTGTGCTGGCGAGCTAGGTGTTCGACCAGATCCTGGCCGGCATTATGGCGTGTTTGGGAGTATTCGGGGCCTGGATTGCCCAGGCCCACGATCAGTTGTACTGGCGTTGATTTCATGCTGCGTCAGTAACAACCGGGGAAGAATTAAGCACTGGGTGCTTCTTCTTCGCCGCCTTTGGCTTTGTTGACGCTGACCACAGGCAGGTCGTGGTCGGCACCGTGGCTCAGGGCCACAGACTCAACGCCTTTGGGCAGTTTCAGGTCAGAGATGTGCAGGATCTGGCCAGCATCAACATCTGCCAAGTCAACTTCGATGTACTCAGGCAGGTCTGAAGCCAAGCAGGAAATTTCCAGCTGGGTCAGGTTGTGAGCGATGCTGCCGCCGCCGAGTTTGACACCCTTACAAGTGTCTTCATTGATGAAGTGCAGAGGTACGCTGACAACGATTTTCTTGGTTTTGGAAACGCGCAAGAAATCTGCGTGCAGGAGTTGCGCTTTGGATGGGTGGCGTTGCAGATCTTTCAGAATGACGCTTTCAGTTTTGCCGTCGACATTCAGAGAGATCACGTGTGAATAGAACGCTTCGTTCTCCAAGTTGCGGAACAACTCGTGTTGATTGATGCTGATGTTGAGTGGGGCTTTGCCGTCACCGTAGACGATGCCGGGTACTTCGTTAGCGAGACGGCGCAGGCGGCGGCTCGCACCTTTCCCTGCAACATCTCGCACTTTGGCGTTCAATTGAAAGTCGGTAGACATGGATATGTCCTCTTTTAATCCCGCAGTCTCCGCGACCAGAAGATCAGCGGGGTTGATAAAAGCCGGTGAACCGGCGGTTTAAATGGAGTGCCGAAGCACTCCGGTCATCATGAGCGAAACATTGCGCTCAAGGATTCTTCATTGCTGATGCGGCGCATAGCCTCGGCTAGCATTGGCGCCAAGGTCAAACGGCGGATGCGGTTGCAGGCGCTCGCTTCAGGGCTTAACGGGATGGAATCGGTCACCACCAATTCATCCAGATGAGAATTTTGCAGTCGATCAAGAGCTGGGCCGGAGAGAATGGGGTGCGTACAGTAGGCCACAACTTTTTTGGCGCCGTGCGCTTTCAACGCGTTGGCGGCGTTACACAGAGTGCCAGCCGTATCCACCATGTCGTCCACCAGCAAGCAGGTGCGGTTTTCCACTTCACCGATCAAGTTCATCACTTCGGCGACGTTCTTCGCCGGACGGCGTTTGTCGATGATCGCCAAGTCTATATCCAGCTGTTTGGCAACCGCGCGTGCACGTACCACGCCGCCTATGTCAGGAGATACTACGATCAGGTCTTCAAAATGGCGCTGTTCTATATCCGCCAGAAGCACCGGTGAACCATAGACGTTATCCACGGGAATGTCGAAAAAGCCCTGGATCTGTTCGGAGTGCAGGTCGACGGTCAGCATACGGTCGACGCCGACTGAAGCCATCATGTCCGCAACGATTTTGGCGCTGATGGGAACGCGCGCCGAACGCACGCGGCGGTCCTGGCGGGCGTAACCGAAATAGGGGACAACAGCGGTGATGCGACCGGCGGATGCACGGCGCAGTGCATCGACCATCAGGAGCAATTCCATGATGTGGTCGTTGGTGGGATTGCAGGTGGACTGAATCACGAAGACGTCGCGACCGCGCACGTTCTCGTTGATTTCGACATTGATTTCGCCGTCGGAGAAGCGCTCCACAGAGGCATCACCCAGGGGAATATTGAGTCTATCGACGACTTTTTCTGCGAGTTCCGGGTTGGAGTTACCGGAGAAGACCATTAAGTCCGCCACGAGACACCTCTAATCGAATCACTTTCATAAATGAGCGAGGAGAGAGTCAGTGAAGGGTGTGGCGAATCTTAACGAGATGGCTGGGGTGGAAGGATTCGAACCTCCGAATGGCGGGATCAAAACCCGCTGCCTTACCGCTTGGCGACACCCCAGGGACAACGCTATTTTAGGAGGCGTTGATGCAGTGGCGATTCGTTAACACCTTTGGCAACAAAGCCGTTCAACTGTGTCGGTCGTTTGGCGAAAACATCCCGCGCTTCTTCTTCAGTCTCAAAGGGTGCAAATACGCAAGCCCCTGTTCCCGTCATTTGCGCAGGTCCAAAACGACCTAGCCAATCAACCGCATCCTTAACTTGCGGGAAGAGTTCTTCGACTACCTTCTGGCAGTCATTTTTCCCGCCCTCCTCAAGGAAGGCGCGTACTGTAATGCCCTTTGAATTCCTTGTCAAACCCTCGTTGGAAAAAATTTCACGAGTGGAAACAGAGCAGTTAGGCGCGAGCACAACATACCATTTAATCGGCAGCTCCAACGGTTGCAACTGTTCACCAACTCCTTCCGCCCAGGCGCTTTTACCGCGCACGAATACCGGAATGTCGGCGCCCAGCTGACGTCCCAGTTCCGCGAGTTGATCTTCGTCCAGTCCTGTTTGCCATAAATGGTTAAGGCCAAGGAGTGCGGTGGCGGCGTCGCTGCTGCCGCCGCCGATACCTCCGCCCATGGGCAGGCGTTTGACAAGGTGCATGCGCGCGCCGAGTCGGCAGTCAGTGGTTTGTTGCAATAACTTGGCTGCACGGACAACCAGATTTTGGTCTGCGGGGATATCGGCAAAGTCCGGCGTCAGGGTAATGGCGCCCGAGGGGTCTATGTCGAGCTGCAGGTCATCACCGTAGTCGAGCAGTTGAAATAGGGTCTGGAGATTGTGGTAGCCGTCCGGCCTGCGACCGGTAATCAGCAAAAACAAATTGAGCTTGGCAGGGCAAGGCAATACCAGCGTCATAGAGGTCTCTATCCAATCAGGGAGCTTGAATCGGTGAAGGTGGTAGGCGCCAGTTTTTAAGGGCGATGGTCAAACGCAACTCGCCGTGTTGCGCCACGATTTTGCCCGGCAGCCACCAACCATCGAAAAATTGGTGTTTGCTGTAAGCCACTTCCCATCCTTCCTGGCGGAGTTCGGTGATAAGTCCTGCTTCATCCCTCTGCAGGTAGGAGGGTTTCGGGCGCTTGGCGGGCAGGCCGCGCAACCAGAATTGCAGGTTGGAAACTGGCACTTGCCAGCCCAGTACCTCTTTCATCAGGGCTTCGGCGGTTTTGGCGCGATGCACGCCCGTCTTGGCGTTTTCCAGTGTGACTCCGCTCGGCGTTTTGCGCAGCCAGGTTGCGCCTTGGCCGAAGGGGCCGAAGAGGTGGACGGAATAGTTGTCGTGCTCTTGCGACCAGTTAAAGGAAGCTGTCTCGCGCTCATTGCCCATCTGCAGGGAAATTTTGCCTTCCGCTGACCATGTGTCGATCGTGTAGAGATGGCTCTCTTGCAAGGCGCCGCCGGTTGCCTTGCGCGGAGTGGTTTCGCAAGCCGTCAGCAGGAACAGAGCGAGAACAGGCGCCCATAGGCGCAGCAGGGAATTGGTCATTCAAGGGGATCCGCAGCGGCGCCTGCGTCTCACTGACGAGCTTGCAGGCGTTTAATGGTGTTGAGAATGATCGGGCTGTCCGGTTGCAGATGCAAGCCGCGTTGCCACACTTGTTGCGCTTCTTTTTTGTTGCCCACCACCCACAGAACTTCTCCCAGGTGTGCAGCTATCTCGGGATCGGGCATCAATTCCATGGCGTTGCGCAAATTCTTGATGGCGGCTTCGTGGTTGCCGCGCCGGTATTCGATCCAGCCGAGGCTGTCGATGACCGCTGGATCGTCCGGTGCCAAGCGATAGGCTTCGCGGATGTATTTGTAAGCTTCCTCTAGTCGGTCAGTGCGGTCCGCCAAGGTATAGCCGAAGGCGTTGAGGGCGGCGGCATGATCTGGTGCGAGCTCAAATATCTTTTTGAAGTCCGCTTCTGCCCTGGGCAAGTCATCCAATTGAGTAAACAACATGGCCCGGGCGTAGAGAAGTTTGGTGGATTCAGGATGTTGTGCCAAACCTTGATGCAATGGCGTCAGGGCTTCCGCCAGCAGGTTTTGCCGGGATAGTACCTGGGCTTCGAGCAAATAAAGGCCTTCTTTTTGGTCTGCCTTGTTGGCCGGCGTCTGTTCACGTTTTTGCCGCACCAGTTCAATGGCTTGTTGTTGCGCGCCGGTTTCGATCATCAGGTCGGCGAGTTGCGCCAGCGCGGGCAGGTAATCGCTGCCGGGCTCAACTTGGCGGAAATGATCCATGGCGGAGACCTTGTCGTCCTCCGCCGCTGATATGCGCCCCAGGTAATAGTGGGCCGTTGAGCGGTGGCGGGAGCCGAGCAGGGCTTGCAGGCGTTGTTTGGCGGGTTCGAGCTGGTCTCTTTCCAACTCAATCAGCGCGATGGTCAGCGTCAGGTCTTCATCGCCGGGCGCTAGTTCTAAAAGCTGTTCGAACTGTTTCTGCGCCGCTGGAAGATCGGTCTTCAATAATGTGCGGGCATATTGCAGTCGCAGATGAGCGTTGTCGGGGTTGCGATCGACCAGTTCACTGAGTTTTAGGCGCGCTTGTTCATGGCGTCCCATTTGTTGCAGAACACGGGTTTCCTGGGCGGCAGACTGGAAGTCGTCCGGCTGGAGTTTGCTTGCCGCCTGGGCGTAGCTCAGGGCAGGTTCCAGTTGATCCAGGCTTTGGTACAGCAGGCTCGCGCCGATCATCAAGGCCGGTTGGCCGGGGTTTTCCTTCAGCAGGCGCTCGTATTCGGTGAGCAGTTTGGCTGATAGGGCGGGGTCGTTGATTTGCTGCGCCTGGGCGGCTATGGCATCGAGACCGGATACTTCATTGTGTTGCAGGAGAAATTCCGCATGTGGAACCGCTTCCATTAGGCCGCCGTTTTGCACCAGCTCTGCGGCGGCAATGAAGTGGGCCTCCAGGCTGTCCGGTTCCAGGCTCAGCCAATGGCGCGCCATGGCAAGGGCTGCGTCGTGAGCATTCAAATAACGGGCTAAGCGTGCTGCGCGCGAAGTCACCCCCGGATCGTTGGTGGCTTCTGCCTGTTGCACATAATTGGCCAGCATCACATCGAAACGCTGGCGTTCTCCGGCAATTTCGGCCACCAATAGAGCGTAGAGCGAATCACTGCTGAAGGGGCGGTCCTCAACATAGGCGGGAGCGGCTGGCTCGGCAGGCGCTAATGGTTCTTCGGCCTTTTTCGCAGGGTTGCTGGCGCACCCGGCAATAAGCGCCAGACCAGCTAGGGCAAGTCTCAAGCGCAACCGTCTGCCCAAAAGAGCAGCGTGTAAGGACGGACTTGCAGAACAATGTTGGCGAGGCATGGGCATCTTGCGGGTTCACTAGGTGGACGAATTGGCGCCAATCAGGCGGCCTCCCAAGAAAAACTATAATCCAATTGCCCCGAGCAGGGCGTTGAATTTCGTAAACCGGAGGGTGACGAAAGCCAAACTCGGGGGCTGCAATGTGGAGTGCGATGCGGACTAAGACTCGAGACCTGTCTTCAGGTTCATCACAACCCTACTTGCCAGTGGTATACGTAAACAAGACAATGCACGGTTTAGTCGCACGCAGGCAGTAAATTACCCGGTATGACCCTGATCGCCTTTGGTATCAATCACAATACGGCACCGGTGGAGGTGCGCGAAGCCGTCGCTTTTGCGCCGGAGCAGATGCAGCAGGCATTGGAGAGCGTGCGACAAAATGCCAAGGTGCGCGAGGCGGCGATTCTATCCACCTGTAACCGCACGGAAATCTATGCCGAGTTGGACGGCACAGATTGTGTGGCGCTGTTGGAATGGCTGGCACAGTTCCACCAAACCGATGCGGCGCGCTTGACCTCCTGCCATTACAGCTACGTAGGGCTTGAAGCAGCCCGCCATATGATGAAAGTGGCGAGCGGTCTCGATTCATTGGTGCTGGGCGAGCCGCAGATTCTCGGACAGATGAAGTCGGCTTATGCAGTCGCCAATGACGCTGGCAGTTTGGGATCGCAGTTGCACGCGACCTTTCACAAAGTCTTCTCCATCGCCAAGCGCGTGCGCTCTGAAACGGCGATCGGGGAAAATCCGGTTTCGGTGGCCTACGCTGCGGTTTCCTTGGCGCAGCAGATCTTTTCGGATCTGAAAAAAGACACGGCAATGTTGATCGGCGCGGGGGAAACCATCGAGCTCGTCGCTCGTCATCTCAGCCAGCAGGGATTAAAAAAGATCATAGTGGCCAACCGCACTTTGGTAAACGCGGTTGAGCTGGCCAAACAATTTGATGGCGAAGCCATTTTGCTGGCGGATATTCCAGAACATTTGCACCGGGCGGATATCGTCATTTCCTCCACCGCCAGCCAATTGCCAATTCTCGGTAAAGGCGCGGTTGAAGCTGCTCTGAAAAAACGCCGCCATAAACCCATGTTTATGGTGGATATTGCGGTGCCGCGGGATATAGAAGCGCAGGTGGCGGAACTAAGCGACGTTTACCTGTACACCGTGGATGATCTGCGCGACGTGATCGACGAAAATATGCGGTCGCGCGAGCAGGCGGCAAAAATCGCCGAAGAAATCATCGAAGAAGGCGTTAACAGTTTCGCGGAAGATTTGCGTGCGCAGGATGCTGTAGCCACGGTAAAAGTATTTCGTCAGAGCATGGAAGAATTGCGTGATGTGGAATTGGCCAAAGCGCAGCGCTTGTTGCAAAGCGGCGCCGATCCGCAAGAAGTACTGCAACAATTCGCTCGCAATCTCACCAACAAAATTATGCACAAACCAACTCAGCAACTTAAAAAAGCGAGTATTGCGGGAGATTACGATTTAATTGCCAGCATGCACCGTTTGTTTGAGTTGGATATAGCCGGCGGCGAAAATTCTGCGCCCCGAGACATCGATAAAAGCGAGAATTCATGAAGTCGTCCATTTTAGAAAAGCTGGAGTCCCTGCAAGAGCGATATGTCGAAGTGGGGGCTTTGCTAAGTGATGCAGAGACCATTGCCAATCAGAATCGGTTTCGCGAGCTCTCGAAAGAATATGCCGAGCTCGAACCGGTGGTGAATTGTTTCAAAGACTACCGCCGCATCAAAAGTCATCTGGAAGAAGCTCGTCAATTATTACGAGAAGGCGATGCGGAATTGCGCGAAATGGCGCGGGAAGAAATCGAAACCAACGAAGGCCGTTTCGCCGAACTCGAATTGGAATTGCAAAAATTATTGTTGCCCAAAGATCCGCGCGATAACAAAAACGTTTACTTGGAAATTCGTGCGGGCACAGGTGGAGATGAAGCGGCGATTTTCGCCGGCGATTTATTTCGCATGTATTCGCGCTATGCGGAATCACAGCGCTGGCGGGTGGAAATTATTTCTGAAAGTCCCGGCGAACACGGCGGCTATAAAGAAATTATCAGCCGCGTTGTCGGCGACGGAGTATATGCACGTTTGAAGTTCGAATCCGGTGCGCACCGCGTGCAGCGTGTACCGGAAACCGAATCCCAGGGTCGTATTCACACATCTGCATGTACAGTGGCGGTGATGGCAGAAGCGGATGAGAGCGAAGAAATCGCTATCAATAAAGCGGATTTGCGCATCGATACCTATAGAGCGAGCGGTGCCGGTGGTCAGCACGTCAACAAAACCGACTCCGCGATTCGTATTACCCACATCCCCACGGGTATTGTGGTGGAATGTCAGGAGGAGCGTTCGCAACATAAAAACCGCTCCAAAGCCATGGCCTTGTTGGCAACCAAACTTAATAACATGGCAGAAGAAAAAGCGGCGCAGGAACAGGCCAGCGAGCGTAAAAGTTTGGTGGGCAGCGGCGACCGCTCGGAGCGTATTCGCACCTACAACTATCCGCAGGGTCGCGTAACCGATCACCGTATCAACCTGACTTTGTACAAGCTGGAAGAAGTCATGGAAGGCGATTTGGACGATGTGATCCAACCCTTAATCAACGAATATCAGACAGACCAACTGGCGGCGCTTTCTGAGTGATGACAATTGCCGAGGCATTACTTCAAGCACATCAATTAATCCATAGCGAAACCCCCAAGCTCGATGTCGAATTGCTGTTAGCAGAAATCCTCGGGCGCGACCGCACTTATCTTTACACTTGGTCTGAGCGTCCCCTGACGGACGAGCAGGCCGAGCTGTTCAACAACTGGTTCAACCGCCGCCTGGCGGGCGAACCGGTCGCCCATATTCTTCAGCATCGCGGTTTTTGGACCTTCGAATTGGAAGTCACACCGGATACGCTAATTCCCCGACCAGACACAGAATTGCTGGTAGAAATCGGCTTGGAATTATTAAGCGGAATTGAAGAAGCGCCGCGCATTTTGGATTTAGGCACAGGTACTGGCGCAATTGCCTTGGCGCTCGCTTCCGAACTGTCGCGCGCGCAAGTGCTGGCGACTGATGTAATGCCGGGAGCAGTCGCGCTCGCGGAACGCAATCGCCAGAAATTGGGCTGTGACAATGTGGAAATTCGCCGCAGTGATTGGTGGTCGGAAGTCGATGGGAATTTCCATTTAATCGTCAGCAATCCACCCTATATTGCTCAGGACGATCCGCATCTGGTGCAGGGCGATTTACGTTTTGAACCGCGTTCAGCGTTGGTTGCACAGGAAGACGGACTTGCGGATATTCGTCAGATAATAACTGGCGCGCCCACTTATTTAGTGCAAGGTGGTTGGTTGTTGTTGGAACACGGCTGGCAGCAGGCTGAAGCGGTCAGAGAATTATTGCGCGAGCGCGGGTTTTCCGCCATTTTCAGCCGCAAAGATTGCGGCGGTAATGAACGCGTTAGCGGAGGTCGATGGCTATGAGCAAAACAGCTTTTAATGACGACGAACTTCTCCGCTACAGCCGCCATATTTTGCTACCGCAAATTGATGTGGACGGCCAATTGGCGCTGGCCAATGCGAGCGTTTTAATTGTCGGCCTCGGCGGTCTCGGCGCTCCTGCTGCGCAATATCTTGCTGCTGCGGGTGTCGGAAAATTAGTGCTCGCCGATCACGACCATGTGGAATTATCCAATCTGCAGCGTCAGGTTATTCACCATCAACAAACCATCGGACTTCTCAAAGTCGAATCCGCCGCACGCGCCATACAATTGTTAAATTCGCATGTTGAAGTGCAGCAAATTCCACACGTATTAGAAGAGCCTGAATTAAGCGAACTGGTCGCATCCGTTGATGTGGTGCTCGACTGCACCGACAATTTCCTCACCCGCAAAGCCATCAACCAAGCCTGCGTCCAACACAAGAAACCCCTGGTCTCCGGCGCCGCCATCCGCCTGGAAGGCCAAATCACCACCTTCGACTTCCGCAATCCCGAAAGCCCCTGTTACGCCTGCCTGTACGACGTCACCGGTGGCGAAGGCGAAACCTGCGCCCAAAGCGGCGTGCTCTCACCCTTGGTCGGCGTAATCGGCGCAATTCAGGCGGTGGAAGCCATTAAATTAATTGCCGGATTTGGCGAGCTGCTCACGGGGAGAATTCAGCTCTATGATGCTTTTCAGGGGAAATGGCGGGAGTTGAAGTTGAAGAGGGATAGTCATTGTGCGGTGTGTGCAAGCCGTTAGTGCACTGCTATAACGAAATTTCGAGAATACGTCTGGATTTCGCCCTAAATTTTCTGAAATTTATTTCAAAATAAAATTCAACGGAATAAAAATGCAACCACATTACGCACCGGGAGCACGCCTGGAAATTCGTGACGCGGAATGGCGCCTTAAGCGTGTTGATTATAGCTCAGATGGTGGGTATCTATTAACTTGTGAGGGTTTGTCTGAGTTGGTTCAGGGAAAAGAGGCGCTTTTCCTTAGCAAGCTTGAAGAATCCATCCGTGTGCTCGACCCCAAAGACACGGAGCTGGTGGAAGATTCCTCCAGTAACTACGGTGCGAGTTTGCTCTATATCGAATCTGTTTTGCGCAAAACGGCGCCGTCGGACGAGCGAATCCACGTGGGATAACGTGCCGCCATTGACCAACTGCCTTACCAGTTGGATCCAACGCTGCAAGCGCTAAGGCAACCCCGGCAAAGAATTTTGATTGCGGATGCGGTCGGTCTCGGTAAAACACTCGAAGCAGGGATACTGGTTAGCGAATTAATTGCCCGCGGCCGCGGCAAGCGGATTTTGGTGCTGGCGGTGAAATCCATGCTCACCCAATTTCAGCAGGAATTTTGGAATCGCTTTACGATTCCTCTGGTGCGTTTGGATTCCGTTGGTCTTCAACGTGTGCGCAATCGCATTCCGGCCAATCACAATCCGTTTCTCTATTTTGATCGCTCGATTATTTCCATCGATACCCTCAAACAGGATATTGAGTACCGTCATCATCTTGAGCGTGCCTATTGGGACATCATCATTATCGACGAAGCCCACAATGTGGCTGAGCGGGGCACCCATTCCCAGCGTTCTCGTTTGGCGAAGTTATTGGCTACACGGTCGGATACTTTGATCATGTTATCCGCCACACCGCACGATGGTCGGGCAGAAAGCTTTGCGAGTCTGGTCAATATGCTGGACCCAACTGCCATCGCCAATCCTAAAGACTATGCACAGCAGGATTATCGAGATAAAGGCCTGGTGATCCGGCGCTTTAAAAAAGATGTGCGCGACCAATTGCAGGGCAGTTTTCCAGAGCGGCAAATCCAAGTCGTTAAAACGCCTGCCACGTCGGTGGAAGAAGCTGCTTATCAACGGCTGATGGAAGTTTCCTTCCACAATCTCGATGGTCGAGGGCAGGGCGCCGGCCAGTTATTCCGCACCACCTTGGAAAAAGCCTTATTTTCCAGTCCCGCTGCTTGCTTATCGACGGTGGAGAACCGTATCGAGCGTTTGCAGAAGCGCTTGCAAAAAACTCGCGACGAAGAGCTACGCACCACACTGTTGGAAGATATAGATACGCTGGAAGATCTGCGTTTATCACTGCGCGCCATCACGCCTGAATATTTCAGCAAATATCAATTGCTGAAAACGCAATTGACGCAAGATCTGCAATGGACCCCAAAAGATCCAGAAGATCGCCTGGTTATTTTTACCGAGAGCCTAAAAACGCTGGAATTTCTAGCAGCCAATTTACCAGCAGACCTGCAATTAAAGGAAAACCAATACGCAGTAATGCGCGGCGATATGCGGGACAAGGAATTAATGGATGTAGTGGAGCAGTTCAATCGCCGCGAAAGTCCATTGCGTTTGCTGATTTGTTCCGATGTGGCGTCCGAAGGGATTAATCTTCATCACCTCAGCCATCGCATGGTGCATTTCGATATTCCCTGGTCATTAATGGTATTCCAGCAGCGCAATGGTCGTATTGATCGCTATGGTCAAACCCGGCAGCCACAAATTCGCTATTTGCTGACCGAAAGTTCCCATCCTAAAGTGCGCGGCGATATGCGCATTCTCGAAGTGCTGATTGAAAAGGATGAACAAGCGGGCAAAAACATCGGCGATCCCTCGGAATTTCTCGGTGTATTTGATCAGGCCGCCGAAGAGGAAAAAGTCGCGGAAGCCATTGAACAGAACACAGGCTTCGACTTCGCTGCAGAATTTGCTGCCCTATTAAACCAACAAGCGACGCAAAGTGAAAATCCGCTGGATAAATTTATCCCCGTGCCTCCGGTGAATAACCCAGCGAAAGCTGTACAGGAGTTGCCCCGTGTATTTGCCAATGGTTTGGAATACGCGCGCGCGGCGCTGCAGTGGTTTGCTGAGCGAAGGGAAAAATTGGATGCCTCCATTGAAGGCGATATCTTTGCCATTACCGCGCCGCCCAGCCTGAAACAACGGCTTAATTTTTTGCCGCGCGAAGTCCGCCCTGAACACGACCGTTTTCTGCTGACGCCCGATAAAAAACGCATTGATGAAGAGATCCGCCGAACCCGTCAGGAAGAAGATGCTGCATGGCCTAATGTGCATTTTCTCTGGGCGCTGCATCCGGTGATGGAATGGCTGGCAGATCGGGCGCTCAATGCGTTTGGCCGTCACGCCGCACCCGTGGTGCGGGTGCAGAATTTATTGGCCGCAGATGAACACATCGTCTTGGTTCATGGCGGTTTCCCCAACCGGCGCGGTCATGTCTTGGTGCAGGATTGTTTTGGTATACGCATTCGCGCCGGCAATATCATCGCCCGCCTGAGCTGGCAGGAATTGCAGAACGAGCTGCAATTGCGCCCTGGGCAATTGCGCAATCGCGGAGTGCCGGGTGACAAACAATCTTTGACGGCGCTGCTGCCTCAGGCGGTGGACGATGCCTATCGACATTTGCGCGCCCTGAAAGCGGCATTCGAAGCCGAACGCAAATCCACGCTGGAAGGCCAGCGGCAGCGTTTGGCTGAATTAAAAAAACAGCACCAGAGCCAATTGGATTTGGAATTCGCTCGTTCGGATCAACCCGACGCAATTAAAACCCGCCGCCGCGACGAGCGCCAACAACACATCGATCGCATATTTAACGACTACCAAAACTGGCTGGATAACACCCAGGCGATGGAAGACGACCCATACTTGCAAATTTTGGCGATATTCACCGGACAGGAAGCGTAATCATGGCGTTTTACGGTCTTCTTAACGAAAACGAATTTTATTCAGACCACTACCTCTCCGAGATTTTCAGCGGCGATATTCGCCAAGTATTGGAGGCATGGCAGCAAAAAGAAAACAACGCTCGGGAAGCGGCTAAGGGAGATATTCCAGAAGGCGCAACGCGCTACACCGGTTATCGCACGCCGGCCAACCAGTTGGCGAGTCAGGCCCGGGAAATCTTGCAACGGCTGGAGGAGAGCGAGCGCCTGCGCAAAACGCTGGAGCGGGTACAGGCGAGCCGCAATTTGACGGGAAGGCTACTGCAAATATTCGAGCTGCCCAACCACCCACACTTAAAAATTCTGGAAGATGGCACCCCGGTGCCGCTGCTGGGCGAATTGCTTAGCGCACAAGGTGAACCCTTGTTGTGGATGATCGAATCCCTGCACGGTGCCAGTGATGAGCCGGACCAGGACCCGCTCAGTTTCCGCATTGTGCCGGAGCAGTGCACCAGCCTTAGCGATGACCCTCTGCCGAAAGACATCACCGCGGACGATGCCGCCGACTGGCAAAAACGCTTGAGCCAGCAGATTTTCGCCCAGTCCCAGCCGCCGCGCTGGGTATTGTTGGTCAGCCCACGCCAATGGCTATTGCTGGACCGCGCCAAATTCGCGCAGCACCGGTTATTGCGCTTTGACTGGGTGGAGCTGCTCAGCCGTCGGGAAACGGAAACCCTCAAAGCGGTCAGCGTATTGCTTCACAAGGATTCTTTGCTCGGCAGCCAGGGGCAGAGCCTGTTGGAAACGCTGGACGAAAACGCCCATAAGCACGCCTACAGCGTATCGGAAGACCTCAAATACGCCCTGCGGGAATGTATCGAACTGCTGGGCAATGAAGCCTCCCGCCAGTTGGAAGAGCGCGCCCGCGCGCAAAACCGCAGCATTTATTCCGGCCGCGAGGCGCTGGACCCGGGCGAACTCAGCCTGGAATGCCTGCGCTACATGTACCGGCTGTTGTTTCTGTTTTATATCGAATCCCGTCCGGAGCTGGGCTACGCGCCAGTGGACAGTAGCGTCTATTTAAAAGGTTATTCCCTGGAGCATCTGCGCGATTTGGAGTTGGTGCCTCTGACGACCGAGGCTGAGCGCAATGGCCATTATTTCAATGACAGCCTGAACATGCTGTTCCGCCTGATTCACGAAGGTTATACCCCGGCATCTACACCTCAGGCGGACCTGCTTGCCAATGGCGCAGTCCAGTCCGGCGCTGATGCCTTTAACCTTCCTGCGCTTAAAAGCCACCTGTTCGATCCGGATCGCACCCGCTTGCTGAACCGCGTGCGGTTCCCCAATCATTTATTGCAACGGGTTATTCAATTGATGTCCCTCAGCCGCCCCTCCAAAGGGCGCAAGCGCCGGGGGCGTATTTCCTACGCGCAATTGGGCATCAACCAATTGGGCGCGGTGTATGAGGCCTTGCTCAGCTACCGGGGCTTTTTCGCCAAGGAGGATCTCTACGAGGTAAAACCCAAAGGCGAAGCCGCGGATGAACTGGGCACCGGCTATTTCGTCACGGCTACCGCGCTGGCGGATTACGACGACGACGAAAAAGTCTTCGACCGCAATGAAGACGGCCTCCAAACCCTGCGCCGCTACCCCAAGGGCAGTTTTATTTATCGCTTGGCGGGGCGCGACCGGCAAAAATCCGCCTCCTACTACACGCCGGAAGTGCTCACCCGCAGCCTGGTGAAATACGCTCTGAAGGAGGTATACAAAGAACAGCTGGACCCCCTGCCGGACGACCGCGCCCGCGCCGAACGCCTGCTGCAACTCACCATCTGCGAGCCGGCCATGGGCAGCGCCGCGTTTTTGAATGAAGCGGTCAATCAACTGGCGGATAAATATTTGCAGCTGATGCAATCCGCACTGGACACCCGCATTCCTCAACAGGATTTCCCGGGGGAAAAACAAAAAGTCAAAATGTTCCTGGCGGACAACAACGTCTTTGGGGTGGATTTAAACCCGGTGGCGGTGGAGCTGGCGGAAGTCTCCCTTTGGCTCAACGCGCTGAGCGGCGACCGCTTTGTGCCCTGGTTTGGCTTGCAACTGCACAATGGCAACTCGCTGATCGGCGCGCGCCGCGAAGTGTTCCGCGCGGAACAATTGAGCCACACCAAAGACGGCAGCTGGCTTAAATCCGCACCCGAGCGCTTGCCGTTGGGGCAGGCCCGTGGCGCAGGGCATATCTGGCATTTTCTGCTGCCGGATTCCGCCATGGCCAGCTACAGCGACAAGGATGTAAAAGCGCTTTACCCACAGGCCATTAAAACCATCGCGGAGTGGCGCAAACAATTCACCAAACCCTTTGATAAAACCGACATAGCCCGGCTGGAAAAACTCAGCCAGCGCATCGCGCAATTATGGGATGAACACGCCGACAGCCAGGCCCGCCTGCGCCGCCGCACCTCGGACCCTTACGCCGTATTTGGCCGCGACGCAAAAGGCGAAAGCACCAGCCTGCAATTTAAAGACGCCGCCCTGGAGCAGGAACTGCGCGCCAACCAACTGGAAAATACCAGCGCCTACCGACGCCTGAAACTGGTGATGGACTACTGGTGCGCCCTGTGGTTTTGGCCCATCGGCAGCGCTGCCGACTTGCCGGACCGGGACGAATGGCTGATGGACCTGGAAAACATAATCTTGGGCGATACGGTTCAAACTGAACACCTGGGCCAAAACTTAAGTCTGTTCGAAGAGCAAAATCCGGCACAAGGCAAACGCTTTGTCAGCCAGAACGGCGTGGTCAATCTCAATATTTTGTTTGCCGCCTTCCCGCGCCTTAAACAAGTCGACCTTATCGCTCGCAAACGCAAATTCTTCCATTGGGAACTGGTGTTTGCCGATATTTTCCGCGAGCGCGGCGGCTTCGATTTGATTTTAGGAAATCCGCCATGGCTAAAAGTGGAATGGAGCAGCGGCGATGTGCTGGGCGACTACGAGCCGCGCTTTGTAATCCGCAAAATGTCCGCTCCGCAACTGGCCAAATTGCGGGATGAGACTTTTGAGCGCATTCCGGAATTAAAAAATGGTTGGACGGAGGAGTATGAAGAGAGTGAGGGTACACAGAACTTTCTAAACGCTCTGTGTAATTATCCGCAGCTAAAAGGCATACAAACGAATCTCTATAAATGCTTTTTGCCGCGTGCTTGGGCAAATAGTAGTGAAAAAGGCATTAGTGGATTTTTGCATCCGGAAGGGGTTTATGATGATCCGAAGGGAGGATCGTTTCGGCGTGAGCTATATTCACGAGTACGAGCTCATTTCCAGTACGTAAATGAATTGAATTTATTTCCGGAGGTCGATCATCATGCGAAATTTAGCGCCAACATATATGGTCCATTGAGCGTTGAGATTGCTTTTACGCATATGGCGAACTTATTTTCGCCCCAGACGATAGATGCTTCTTTTTCGCATGATGGTTTAGGTCCTGTGCCGGGGATCAAAGAAGAAATAGAAACATCATCAGGTAGTGTTAAGACCATCTGGAATACGGGTGGCCATCAAGATCGCATCATCGAAATTGGATTACACGAATTAACATTATTTGCTCGCCTGTATGATGAACCCGGGACTGAATCACTGGAAGCTCGTCTTCCAGCGCTGCATGCTCGCCAGCTCGTTCGCGTTTTAGAGAAGTTTGCTGAACAACCAAAAAGGCTGGGGGACTTAAGGGGTGAATACTTGTCACTTGAAATGTGGCATGAAACCAATGCGCAAAAAGATGGAACAATAAAACGTGAAATCCAATTCCCAGCGTCTCCCAACGAGTGGATTCTGTCTGGCCCTCATTTTTTTGTCGGTAACTCGTTTTACAAAACCCCGCGACAGGAATGCACCCAAAATAGCCACTACGACGTCCTCGACCTCCAAACCCTTCCCGACGACTACCTCCCGCGCACCAACTATATCCCCGCCTGCGATCCCGATACCTATCGCGCTCGGACACCGAGGGTGCCTTGGGTGGAAGATGGAGAAACCGAGCCGAAAAGGGTGACGGAGTATTATCGTTTAGCTTACCGTGGGATGCTCTCACAATCGGGAGAAAGAACGCTTACTCCTGTGATTGTTCCTCCCGGGGTGGCTCATATTCATGGAGTGCAGACTACTAGTTTTAAAACACGGGATTTGCTGTTTAGGCAATCCGCGATTTCTATCTCAATGGTCGGTGATTTTTACATAAAATCAACAGGCCGCAGCAATCTAATGGCGACTTGGGCGGCGTTGCCACTTCCATATTTAACCACTCCCACCTCAGTTCGGTTGTTAGCACTGCAGACGTTGACATATCAATATGGCAACCTTTGGAAATCTGCGTGGAAGGAAGAATTTCGCAGTCAGCGCTGGACAATAAACTCATTAACTGCGTGTCTGAGCAAACAAAAGATCCATCCCGGTGCCAACGTTTTACCCCAAGCTTTTTTCCAGAATCTCACGCCCGAATGGCAAAGAAACAACGCCCTGCGCACCGATTACAGCCGCCGCCAAGCCCTGCTGGAAATTGATGTTCTGGTTGCCCAAGCCCTCGGTCTAACACTGGATGAACTGCTCACTATCTACCGCGTGCAATTCCCAGTTATGCGCCAATACGAAGCCGATACCTGGTACGACCAAAATGGCCGAATTGTTTTTACCCCCAGCAAAGGATTGGTCAGTGTTGGCCTACCGCGCAAAGCGCGCAAATCGGACCTGGCGGAGGGCATTTACTATGGCATTCAATCCCCCACCCGCAATGAACAGCAGATTGCCCTGGGTTGGGAGGATATTCAAACTATGACCGAAGGCACCGTCACCAAAACCTTTATGGACGACACCCTGCCCGGCGGCCCGGTACAGCGCACCATCGAATACAAAGCCCCCTTCTTCCGCCCGGATCGCGAGGAAGATTACGCCATTGCTTGGAGGGTGTTCTCGTCAACCTAGAATATACAGATTAAAAATGAAGGACGGATTATGACTGCCATAAAGAAAATACCCTACGAACAAGTCAAATGCCTCTATGCCTCTCTTCGGCAAACCTCGCTTGACGCAGCTCAGGAAGGCTTGCCGCCGGTACTTCGCAATAAGCGCGGCGTGGCAATAGTGAAGGACGCAATCTCACTCGATCAATTCACATTTAAGAGTCAACGTGAGCTCAAACGCTGGGAGAACTCAGGTGTGAGGCGGGTTGCTTGGGATTGGGACGCCGTGAAAAAGAAGTACCGTACACACCCTAAGCGCTTTGAGCTTACCGTCTGGCATCAAGGCCACATTCTGTGCGGCGCCAGTATTGGCAGACCAACCTGGAGTGGGGGAAAACTGCGTCTGGATTATATTGAATCTTCGCCAATGGGAACGCCACTTGATGGGCTGGTGACTGACATAGTAATCGCAGCCAGTAAAATCTATGCTGACGCTATAGGTGCCGCGCAAATTCGTATAATGAACCCCGTAAATGCCGATGTGCGTAATTACTATTCAAGCAAGCCAGGGTTTTCCTACAACGAACGTGGCGATTACTGCTACTTGGATTTGATATGAGTGATAAAAAGCCAGACAGACCTCCAGTTGACTCGCCCGAATTCAAAGAATGGCTCAAATCCCGGGCAAAGAAACATATGGACGATACATTTGGTGATAACTATAAACCTGCTGATTTTGATGAGCGCGGCCCGATTTTTGGCGATATTAAAAATCTGGATAAAACCGATGCGGAACTATTCCCTGATGAGCTGGAAGAATACTCTCCGGAAGAGCGGAGAAAGATTATAAAGACTCTCAAGAATGACAAAAAATAAATAAACCACGGCTTAAAGATGACGCCAGCAGTGTGTTGTATATGTGGAAAAATTCCCACAACCGATCATGATGGAGATTGGCTCGAGTTCCAGGATTATGACGCGGAGGGAATGGGCCTATCCCATCCGCAAGGTTTGGAGTTTTTCTGTGGAGAGCATATAAGCAGCGGCCGACGTTTTACTTCATTCACGGCTGCGGAAGCGCTGAAGAAAATTAAAGAAGGTCCGAAGTAAACCGGAGAACGGCATGCCAAGAGAACCTCATATCCCCGATCTAAGAACCTACGCTTTTCATCAAAAAGCGGCGGACATTTTGCGCGCGCATCCCGAGCGTATCGCCGAAGTGCATGCTGTGCTAAAGCACTGGCTCGGCATGCCCGGCACACAAGCCGAAGGTTGGGCCGGTAAATGGCAGCAGCTTATAGACGGTCTATCCACTCTGGAAATTGCCGATCTGATCTGCAAGCAAGGAGAGGAAATGGACTTTTATCGCAAAAGCAGCCCGTTTGCGTGTTTGTTATCAGAGACGGAGCGCCTGGAAATCATACGGAGGTTTCAATACAACCATGAATAAGTCCCAACTCGAACATATCCTTTTATCCGCCGCCAGAATCGGTGACGATAACGAAATCATCGTGATCGGCTCCCAATCCGTGCTCGGGCAATTTCCTGAGGCCGGCAAAAACCCTGTGCTTTCCTATTCCATGGAAGCCGACCTCTACCTCAAAAATAAGTTGAAAAATACGATCCTGGTTGAAGGCGCTATTGGGGAAGGGTCCATGTTTCACCAGACCTTCGGCTATTACGCGCAGGAAGTGGGACCGAATACCGCGATACTGCCAGCAGGATGGGAGACGCGGCTTTTTCCCGTCACGGTGAAGCAGGATGGTGGAATCGGGCTATTGCCTGGAAGTTCATGACCTCGCTGTTGCCAAATATGCCGCAGGGCGGGAAAAGGACTACATTTTCCTGGCGGTGATGATCAATAAAGGCATGCTGCGGAAGAAGGAGCTGATCAGCCGTGTCCACTCCACAAAATGTATCCAGCACGCGGCGATTATCGAACGAATCAAAAGAGACTTTAAAGAATACGCAAGCAAATACCACGACTTCGGCAAACTTATGCCAAAGACCAACGCGGCTGGCCCAACGGCACTCGATGCCGAGAAGCAGAGGTTTCTGGCGGAAGTGAAGAAAAATAAGAACATCCTTTAAAAGGCAGCAGTATTTGCGCTGCGTCACCGAAAGAATATGTGTGGAAGAGCTGAGATCAAAACTTGAGTGGGTCGCTGATAGGATGTCTGTCATAAAGGGGGCGCAAGTCGCATTATGATCGAGTATAAAAACGCAAAAGAAAAAGAATTGTTGCATTACTACGCGGAAAAATTTGGCAACGCCGAAGCGGAGACAGTTTTAGCAAGAGGATTTGTTAGCAGCCCAGAGGATGTAAAACACCTTGCCGCCCTCTATTGGCGAATGGTGGACGAAGCCGAAGGCGAGAATATGGATTACTGGTTGGAGCGGATTTATACAACGCTTTTTATTCATGTGAGCAACAACGGGTTTGATGAGGAATGGGACAGGCTAATTCCGTAAATGGGACAGGCTAATTCCGTAATGGAAGGAGGGATCGAGTGATGAGGGCAGTCGGCGTTACCTGAAAGCGAACACGACCCACCTCGGTACGGTTGCTCTGGACTGTTTTCTGGCCTAAGGTTTATAAAACCCTCTATTAACGTCGTTATCCGACGGTCGGGAGCGATTTTTTAAACCATTGATGTCTGCATGGTTTATATTTTAGCTTGAGAACGTCGAAAAACGACGTAAGCGACGTGAAATATAAACTATGCCTGAATCCCTCATCGAACTGATGCCCTTGGCCGTACCTACATCCCGGCGCTGGTTGTTGGCTCAGGGTGTGAGCGTCTCTCGCCTGGATAATGCCTTGAAAAGCGGCAAATTCGCAGCCTTAGGACCGGGGCTCTATGCCCGCCCTGGGCTGCAAGTCGACTGGCGGGGCGTAGTGCTCGCCCTGCAGCGGGAGGGAACTGGCGCGGTGGTTGGGGGTGTAAGTGCATTGGAGGTATTGGGCAAGGGGCACTACCTTTCGTTGACCGCGACCAAGTCACTAACCGTATTTGCATCAGGTCCGCCTCCCGCCTGGTTGAAGTATGTCTCCTCCATTGTGACGGTGGATTGGCAGGGCACTTCGCGGGTATGGGGTGGTGTTGCGGATTTGGGGCAGTTCATGACCCAGCCTTATGACTGGCGGACGGATGTTCCCGCGTTGGCGGTTTCCCGCCCAGAGCGGGCGGTGCTGGAGGTCTTGTCCCTGGTGCCCAGGCGGGTCAGTTTTGAATTAGCGGACAATCTGTTTCAAGGATTAACCAGCTTATCGCCCTCCCGAGTGGATCAGGCGCTGCGCGCGTGTTCCAGTGTTAAGGCAAAACGCCTTTTTTTCTTGTTGGTAAAGCGTTACGGATATTCCTGGACTAAACGGCTCGCCATAGAAAATTACGACTTGGGAAGCGGCAAAAGAGTGATTGTAGAAGGCGGCAAGCTTGACCCGGATTTTTTAATAACCGTGCCGGAGGCCTTCTATGAATCCCGGTGAGCGCTATTATCAGCAAGTGCAGCTGCTGGTTGATGTTCTTCCGCTGGTGAGCGAGGAAAAATGCTTTGCTCTCAAAGGTGGTACAGCAATTAATTTATTTGTGCGGGATATGCCGAGATTGTCGGTGGATATCGACTTGGTTTACCTGCCGAATGAACCTCGGCAGCTGGCATTACAGGGGGCGACCTCGGCACTAGCTCGCATTGCCGAGCGTATCCGTAAAGCGTTCTCGGATGCCAAAGTGGTGGAAGCCTACAAACATAAACCGGATGTGCTGCGGCTGGTGGTCGATCGGCGGCAGGCGCAGATTCAGATTGAGTTGTCGCCAGTGCTGCGCGGCACACTATTTCCGCCTGAACTACGCAGCGTTACCCATCGTGTAGAAGCAGAATTCGGCTATGCGGAGATGCTGGTCACCTCACTGCCAGATCTCTACGGAGGAAAAATTTGCGCGGCTCTTGATCGTCAGCACCCCCGCGATTGGTTCGACGTAAAGTTGCTGCTGGATGCGAATGAGCTGGAGCGCTCGATCTTTCTCGGATTCCTCGCCTATCTGCTTTGCCATCCTCGCCCTATACACGAAGTATTGCAGCCGCGCTGGAAGCCGATAGATCAACTTTTTCAAAACGAGTTTGACGGCATGTCAAACACCTCAGTGGCATTGGTGGATTTAGAAGCCGCTCGCGATCGGTTAATGGATACCATCCGCCAACATATAACCCCGCAGGACGCGGAATTTCTGCTGTCCTTCAAGCGCATGCAGCCCAACTGGAGCCTGCTACCTTTAAAGGATGCTGAAACCCTGCCCGCCGTGCGCTGGAAGCTGCAAAATCTGGCGAAAATGCCGGAGGCGCGGCATGCGGAGGCAGTGGATAAATTGGAGGCAGTGTTAAACCAGCTTCTCAATCGCACTTAATTAAAAACACAATAACAACGGAAAAATAAAATGCTGCCCACATTAGTCGCCAACGAGATGCGTGAGGCCGTCAGCCAGTTTTTGCGCAGTGCATTCCCTATTGCGACGCTTTTTTTCAGCAGACGGAAAATGCGCCAGCAGGTGCGCATGCCTTAATTGAGGATTTAATTAATCGCCCAGGCGCCTTATTCAAAGGCCCTTATTTGGATATCAAGTTACCTTTTCGCCAAGCTCAAAGTGGCACTTTGCCCTTTCGCAAATTGCGTTTGCCTTTTACGCCTTATCAACATCAGTTATTGGCATTTCAGCGTTTAGCCGCGGAAATGCCGCAATCCACATTGGTGGCCACAGGTACCGGCTCCGGTAAAACCGAATGTTTTATGTTCCCGGTACTGGATGATTGTTTAAACCGGCGCGTACAGGGCATCAAAACCATCGTGATTTACCCCATGAATGCGTTGGCGACGGACCAGGCCAAGCGCTTTGCCAAGGCTGTGGCAAAGCTGGATACCAAACTGACCGTGGGCTTGTTTGTGGGTGGGGATGAGGGTGAAGCTGAAACGGCCATGGGCCCAGAGAATGTCATCACTTGCAAAAAGACCTTGCGTAAAAACCCTCCAGACATACTTCTGACCAACTACAAAATGTTGGATTTTTTGCTGATTCGCCCCATCGATCAGCCCCTGTGGCGCTACAACACGCCCGGTATGTTGCGTTACTTGGTGGTGGACGAGTTACATACGTTTGACGGTGCCCAGGGTACGGATCTGGCGTGTTTGATTCGCCGTTTACGCGACCGTTTGCAGACAGGGTCCGAACTGGCGTGTGTGGGCACATCTGCCACTATCGGAGCAGATTCCGTCAGTGAACTGTTACGTTATGCCAGTGAGGTTTTTGCCACGCCATTTGATGATGCGGCCATCATTACCGAAGACCGTCTCTCAGCGGATGAATATTTGCTAGGTAAAACGCCAGAGGAGCGCATCGCGAGGAAAAACCAGATTATCTATTTTCATTGGCCACAGGCGGACGATCGGCGTCTGGATCCCGGTCAATATCAGACGCAGGAAGATTATCTATTTCACCAAACTCGCCTTTGGTTTGCAGAGGAGGTGGCTACCCTCCCCGAGTTGGATGCCAAAGACGCTTTTATTCGGGCAGAGGCTGCGGTCGAGCTGGGGGAACTCTTACATCGCCATGAGGCTTTTCACCAGTTGATTCGCGCGGCCGATACTTTGGTCGAAATCAATTCTATTGCCGAACGATGGCAACAGCATCTGGGGTTATCTAATTCCGCCCAGGTGATCCCTTTATTGAGCAGCTTACTGTCGCTGGTGGCGGTGGCGCGGGTGTGGAAGGACAAAGATAATAAAGACCCCAAGGAATGGTGCAATCCGCTGCTGAATGTAAGGCAGCAGTTATGGCTGCGGGAATTGCGCCGACTGGTCTGCGAGGTACCTAAGTCCGGCGGTGTGCCGCATTTGAGGTTTGCTGACGACTTAAAAAGCTTGGAAGAGCCTTTGCAATTACCATTGTTGCATTGCCGCGAATGTAACCTGGCTGGTTGGGGTACAGTGGTGGCTGCGGGCGATAACCATGCCAAGGCGGATCTGCAAAGGTTTTATCAGGCTTGGTTTAGTCATTCGCCCCAATGTCATTTATTGGTGCCCCGCAGCGCCAACGAAAAAGCGGGCTCCGTGCAAACCCGTAAATTATGCGTTAAATGTCTGCGCCTACAGCCCGCGACGCAATCCATAAGCTGCGTGGAATGCAGCGGCGACGCGCTGATAGAAATATGGATGCCGGATATTGTGAGTCCGGACAGGAAAAACGAACGCATTCAGTGCCACCATAATTGCCCGGAGTGCGGCGCCCGCGACTCTATGACCATTTTGGGGTATCGCGCCGCAACGCTGATTAGCGTTATGACTGCGCGGCTATTCGCCACACCTTATAACGATGATTACAAACTTATTGCATTTTCTGATTCAGTTCAGGACGCGGCTCACAGGGCGGGTTTTCTCGGTGCCAATACTTGGCGGCAGGTGGTGCGCCAAGCCATGGTGCATTGGCTGCAAAAACAATCGGTATCGTTAAGCCTACGGGAAATGGCGGATTTGATGCCGGGGCGCTGGCGCGATCTGATCGGCGATGACCGGAAATTCTGCGGTTTATTTATTCCTCCCAACCTGGAATGGCATTCGGATTACCACCAATTAGTGGAGCAAGGCACGCTGCCTGCCAGCAGTGAATTACCGGATATGGTGCATAAGCGTTTGGCGTGGGAGTGTATAGCCGAATTCGGTCGGCGCAGTGCCATTGGACGTTCCCTGGAACGCACAGGTGTAGCGGTAACGGTTTGGGATACACAGCCGCTGATGGCGGATATCGCAAAAGTCGCTGCGCAATGCCGGGAAGAGTTGGGGCAGCTGCGGGAGGTGAGTGATACTGCATTTATTTATTTTGTATTGGGATGGCTACACCATCTGCGCAAAATTGGCGCCATCTATGATTCGGTTTTGGATGGTTATTTGGGCAACAAAGGGAATGAATTTCTGCTAAATAAAATTCCCTGGATGGCGAATTTTGGACGCTCCCAAAGACCGCCGGCAGCTGTCACACTCAATCATTTGACCACAAACTTTGAGGCGTTGGTCGCCAACGGAACGGAAACTTGGTCCACCGATTGGTTGAAAAAGACCTTGGCTGTCGAGTCTATTTTCGCTGCCGCTGATTCACGACAAGTTTTTCAATTGTTGCTAAAGCATTTCACTCGTGCCGGCTGGCTGGTGGAAAAAGAGGCGAGCGGCGAACCCTTGTGGATGCTCAATCCCAATCGTCTTTTACTGGAGAAAAACCTCGCGACACTTGCCTGTGATAAATGCCGTCATAGTCTGAACACCAGCACTGAGGCGGCCTTTCATCTTTCCGGGATGCCATGTTTACGCAGGCATTGTCGCGGCAACGTGCAGCCTGCAGGCACTCCTATGCCTACCCGAGATTATGGCATTACCGCGCCACGCCGCCTGGTCCCCCATGAACATACGGGCTTACTGCCCAGAGAAGAGCGGGAAGCTGTAGAGCATTCCTTTATCAAAGGTAAAGAGCCTTGGCATATCAATTGTTTGTCGGCTACTCCCACTTTGGAGATGGGTATTGATATAGGGGAATTGTCATCAGTCTTCCTGTGCTCGGTGCCGCCCGCCCAAGCCAATTATTTGCAACGCATCGGGCGCGCCGGCAGGCGCGACGGCAATGCTCTGGCGGTGACGGTAGCAAACGGTCAGAACCACGATTTATTTTTTTACGAAGACCCAATGGAAATGATGGCCGGAAGCGTACATACGCCCGGTGTATTTTTAAAAGCCACCGCCGTTCTGGAGCGGCAGCTGACCGCCTATTGTTTTGACCGGTGGACTGCCACGGGCATAGGTGAATCGGCCATTCCGGCGCAAATGCGCAAAGTGTTGGATGCGGTGGAACACGCACGCCTGGAGCAGTTTCCCCATACGCTGCTCGGTTTTATCAGTCGTAACCGCAGCGAATTACTCTCCGGTTTTTTACGGCTATTTCACGGTTTGGACGAAAATGCGCGGGATCATCTGGCGCAATTTATTCATGATCGGGGGGAAAAGACCCTGGCGCGCCGGCTGATCAACCGTTTGCAAGAGCTGGCGAAAGAGCGAGTGGTGATTTTACAAAAGATCAAGCAGCTCAATGCGGGATTAGCTGGCTACCAGACTGCGCCCGATGATGAAGCTACGCGTGCGAAAAAAGATGAATTGGAGCGCGAACGCAATGCGCTGACGAGTTTGGTTTACAGCATGAACTCTCAGTCTGTGCTCAATTTCTTCACGGATGAAGGTTTGCTGCCCAATTATGCCTTCCCTGAAGAAGGAGTGACTTTACGTTCAGTCATTTTGCGGCGTAAGTCGCGCCAAGCGCTACAAAATGGCGAAAGTGCCTACGAAAAAATCCCCTACATATTCCAGCGCCCGGCACAAACGGCCTTAAGCGAATTGGCGCCGGAAAGCCGGTTTTATGCAATCGGTCATGAAATGGAGATCGATCAGATCGACCTGCAATTATCGGAATCCGAAGATTGGCGCTTTTGCGACCGCTGCCAGTACACGGAGCGGGTGGATATTGCTGACAAGCACAGTGCTTGCCCTAAATGTGGTAGTCCGCAATGGGCGGACAGCGGACAGAAACATCGTGTGCTGAAGTTGCGCCAAGTTTATTCCACTGTCGATGATTATAAAAACCGCATTGACGATTCCTCTGAGCAGCGCGAGCCGAAGTTTTTCAATCGGCAAATGTTGGTAAGTATTCCCGCCGGTGCAGGTCAGGGCGGCTATCGCCTGAAAAGCGAAACTCTACCCTTTGGTTTTGAATATTTGCAGAGGACAATTTTGCGCGAAGTCAATTTCGGTCCGATCGGAGGTGATTTACATAATTTTGCGGTGGCTGGGAGAGAAATGCCGCGTGCGGGGTTCCATGTTTGCCGGCATTGCGGACAGGTTCAAAAAGAGCGGCGCAACGAAAAGCCGCATGCGTATACCTGCAAACTATTCAAAAATCCAGGGCTCGCGACGCAGGAGGATTTTTTCTCGAGTCTGTATCTGTATCGGGAATTGGAATCCGAGGCGGTGCGTATTCTGTTGCCTTTAAGTGAGGTGGCCTATTCAGATGAGAAACTGCATTCATTTATTGCAGCGTTAAATTTGGGTTTGCGAGTGTACTTTCACGGCAATGTGCAGCATTTGGAAGTGACTGATATGCGCGAGCCACCAACCACAGACAGTGGTGAGCGAATTTATCTGGTGATTTACGACCGCATACCTGGTGGAACTGGCTATTTAAAAGAGTTGATGCGTGCGCCGGAGAACCTTTTCGGCGTTTTGCATAGCGCATGGCATAAACTCACCACTTGCACTTGTATAGAAGATGAAAATCGTGATGGTTGTTACAAGTGCATTTTGGCCTATCGCGATAGCCGCAATATGCCCTCTATTTCCCGTCATGCTGCTGCGGAATTGTTGGCTGATATTTTGGCCCAGCGAGAACAATTTGAGCCTGTTGCTGAGCTGAATTCAATTTCCACTAACGTTCTAATAGAAAGCAAATTGGAGCAGAAATTTCTCGATGCTTTAGCGCAGCTACCTGGTGCACGCATGACACCGCGCTTGATCCGGGGCAAGTCGGGCGCTCTGCTCAGTTTGCCGGGGGAGGAAGGCAAACCCGTTTCTTGGTTGGTGGAACATCAGGTGAATCTGGGGCCAGAACAGGGGGTGGTGTTGCAGACTGCGGTTGATGTTCTGTTAACACCTGCTCGCGAAGAAGATGCAAATATTTATCGGTCTATCGCGGTTTATTTGGATGGTTTGCAATATCACCACGACATAGTGGCGGATGATGTTTGCAAACGGTCCGCGTTGTTGCTCAGCGGGAAATATTGGGTCTACTCCTTGAACTGGGATGATTTGCCACAGTCTGGAAAGACTGCGCCTGCGCACGATCTCGATTTAATGCGTTTGGATGGTTTGATGCAGGCAGCAATGGCAAAGCTGTATGACGGTGCGGCGAATACACAACAATGGGCTTCTGCTGCTGAGCACTCTATGGCACACCCCCTGGGAAGTTTGGCGTGGTTAGACAAGCTTTTACGCAATCCGGGGAATGCACAAGGCTTATTTGCACAGCGCGCCTTGTTTCGCGCATTAACGGCGACTGTGCCGACAGCAATGCAGGACAGTGCGTTGCGGCAGAAAATGGTGTATGAGCTGATGGAAAATGCGCCGAGCGCTGTGCGGGAAAGGTTGAATCTTGATGCTGATACGCAGGTTCCAGGCGGCTTTATGGATGCCTTAGGTAATTCACCCGGTGCACTGGAAATGACGGTTGCCTTACCTATGACTGCGATTCAGACCGGTCGCCTTGCAGATATGCTTTCTCAAACCGTATTGCATCTTTGTTTTGATGATAGAGATACCACTCTTAGCCAGAGCTATAAAACTGCATGGCGAGGATTCTGGCACGCGGTGAATCAGTTGCAATTTTTACCAGGCTTTTCCATGGCCACACGTCAATCCATAGCCAATGGGCAAATGGAGCAAATGTACGCGGCGCTGTATTCATTAAAAGGAGTAACCTCAGTTGCCAGCGGGTCAGTAGACAAATGGAAGACGGTATTTGAGCTTTCTGTGATTGATATTCAATGGCTGAGGGAACTGGCCGCCATGGATATTCCTGAGCCTGAAGTGGGTATGGACTTGACGACAGAGGACGGCGAGGTGGTGTATAGCGGAGATTTGGTGGAGTTGTGCTGGCAACAGGCGAAAGTGGCAGTTATCAATGGACCTGTCACCATCGAGCTTGAAGGCTGGCGAATGGTTGAAGCGAATGATCGTATGGTAAACGCCATTAAAGAAATGATTGGAAATGGAGTCTTTGCATGAGTGAAATACAAGTAGCAATATCCCAGGACTTCTTTAATGCGTTCGCGGATATTCCTCGAGCAAAACAAAAGAAGGTGCAGGAGTTTGTTAGCAAGTTTCGCAACAACCCACAGGCATCTGGCATAAACTACGAAAAAATCAATGATGCCGCCAATCCAGGGTATAGATCTGTTCGTATAGATCAGGAATATCGGGGCATTGTGCTAAAGCCCGAAAAAGGTAATGTTTATTTATTGATGTGGGTGGATAAGCATGATGATGCTTACGACTGGGCCCGGCGTCATAAATGCCAGATCAACCCAGAAACGGGCACGCTACAACTTTACGAAGTTGTGGTTGGAACCCCTACTGCGGAACCTACAGCGGTATTGCAAGAAGCGCAGGCCCTACTTACTTTGCGAGATCGGGAATTCTTACGCCTCGGTGTACCGGAGGAGCTTTTATCTAAGGTAAAAGCTCTGGCCTCCATGGCCGAATTAGAGGCCATTAAAGCGCAATTGCCTGTAGAAGCATTCGAGGCGTTGAGTTTTTTGGCAGACGGCATTCCCTTGGAGGAGGTAATGCAAGAATACGCCGTGCCGGATGGTGTAGCGATAGACCCGGAAGATATTGCCGTTGCCCTTGCGCGGGTGCCAACTCAACGGCGCTTTACGGTGGTGACGGACGAGCTGGAACTCAAGCAGATGCTGGAGGCACCACTCTCCCAGTGGCGAGTGTTTCTTCATCCCACGCAGCGGCGTTTGGTCGAACGCTCTTGGAATGGGCCAGTACGCGTGCTGGGTGGGGCAGGTACGGGGAAAACCGTGGTCGCCATGCACCGCGCTCGTTATTTGGTAAAACAGGTTCTCAAGCCCGGTGAAAAATTATTACTGACTACCTTCACTCGAAATTTGGCATCGGATATTGAATTCAATCTCCGAAAAATCTGCACACCAGAGCAGATGAAGAAAATTGAAGTTGCCAATATTGATGCTTGGGTTATGCGCTTCTTGAAACGAGAAAAGCAGAATGTACGCATTGTTTACAGCGATATGGATGATTATGAGAGGTGTTGGCAAAAAGCCTTGGCGTTGCAGGATGGCTCATTAGAGCTGCCAGATAGTTTTTATCAAGACGAATGGGAGCGGGTGATTTTGCCGCAGCGGGTACTTTCGCAAATGGATTATTTCAAAGCCAGCCGGATCGGCAGGGGAGTGCCTTTATCACGGCAGCAAAGAGCTAAAGTCTGGCCGATTTTTGAAGAAATGCGTTTGCAAATGCATCAAGCCAATATCGTGACATTACCCGATGCGACTTTTGCGGCACTTGATTTGTTGATACAAAAAACGCCTCCATATCGCGCTGTTATCGTGGATGAAGCGCAGGATTTTGGTGAAGAAACCTTGCGACTATTGCGTAGCTTGGTTGATGCACAACCCGAGGATTTGATGATCGTCGGCGACGGACACCAGCGAATCTATGGTCGTAAGTCATCACTGGGGAAATGCGGTATTAATATCCGTGGTCGCGGCCGCAAGTTGCGTATCAACTATCGGACGACTGAACAAATTAGACGATTTGCGACGGCAATTTTAGAGGGAGTAAGTATTGACGATATGGATGATGGTAGTGATACCACGGTCGGCTATAGATCGCTCGTTAACGGCGATATTCCGGTGTTAAAAGGTTTTGAGAATGAGCAAGAAGAAGCGGTTTGGGTTGTAGATGAGATTGAACGACTATTACAACAAGGTTTGGAATCTCAGGATATTTGTGTAGTAGGAAGAACGATCAGCCAAGTTAAGACTGTCTCCCATGAGCTAACTCATCGTAGCCATGTTGTTCACAATCTGAGTCGAGAATCTTCCGATGACTCTAAGATACCAGGAGTTCGCTTGGCGAATATGCATCGCGTAAAAGGATTGGAGTTTAAAGTGGTCTTTTTGGTAGGTGTTCGTGACGGTGTGATGCCTTTGGATTTCGCTTTGAATAAATCTGATGACCCTGTGGAAAAACGATCAGCAGAGATTTCAGAACGAGCTTTATTGCACGTAGCTGGGACCCGGGCGGTCAGGGGCCTTTATGTGACTTGGAGCGGAAAACCTAGTCCTTTCATTGTGAAATAAAAAAGGGGCACCTCGTTGCCCCTTTTCTTTTTTGTAAGCGATCTAATTAAAATCTATAAGTCGCCTCCACAGCAATCGTGCGTGGTCTACGCAAAAAACTGTAGTAAGTGTTGGTTTGGAAGAAGGTTTCGCTCAGCGGTACGTTGGCGGAGTAGGAAATAATTTCTTCATCCAGCAAGTTTTTGCCAAGTAATGCGATTACCCAATTTTCTGCTTCCAATGCGAGGCGTGCATCCAACATGGTGTAGGAGTCAATTTCGCCGCGCGGATCCAAGTTGACGTGCACTTGCTGTTTATCAACCCACTGTGCGTCCAATGAGGCGGCCAATTCCAAGGAGCCTATAGGCTGAATGTATTGCAAGCCTGCGTTGATGGTAACTTCCGGTGTATAAACGCCGCGTAGGCCAGTGTAATCACAGAATTTATCATTGCCGACGGTGGAATCTGGTTGTTGACCGAAATAGCAGTTGCCGTTGGTGAAATCGTCGTATTCGAAGTCGAGGATAGCAACGCCGTAGGTTCCCAATAAATTATTGGTTAACTGTACTCGGCCGTCGATTTCAATACCTTGAACAATAGTGCTGTTCGCATTACCGATATTAAATCCTACTGCGCCGTCAAATTGGCTGACTTGCAGGTCTTCGTAATCCATATGGAAAACGGCGACGTTCATCTCGCTGCGACCGTCGAGGAAGCGCATTTTGCTGCCGAGTTCGATGGCAGTAACTTTTTCTTCCTCAAATTCAAAGCGAGATGCTTTGTTGGTGCGCGGGTCGAAACCGCCGGCTTTAAATCCTTTGGAGATTTTGGCGTAAGTCATGATGTCGTCATTGACATCAAAGGTGATGGTAAACGCCGGTGTAAACGCCGATTCGCTTCTGGATCCTCTGACGTTGTGGCCAGTACCTTGTTCGGTATCGGTAAGGAAAATAATGGCGAAGATATTGGCAAGATCTGTATCGTTAATAATGTCGCCTGTCGCAATATCCAGCACATTAATAGTTTTGTCTGCGTCTTTGTCCTCTTCGGTAAAGCGCGCGCCTAATGTCAAAGACAACCGATCAGTAGCTCGCCAAGTGGCTTCAGCAAATATCGCCCAAATATCCGAGCTTTGATTAAAGCGTCTTGCAACTTGGCTGCCACCAAAGCGGGGTGAATATTGCAGGAATGGGAACTGTACTTGATAGGCAGGTATTGCTCGGTCTCTGACTAATACTTGTAGCGGACTGGTGAGCGGAATATTGAAGTCGTCGTCAAAACTTTGATCGTAAGTTTGATAGAAGGCTCCAGCAATCCAGGTTACGGCTCTATCTTCTGGTGAAGCAATACGAATTTCCTGACTAAATTGCTTGTAGTCTTCGTACATATCCAAACTGAAGAAATCGACTGGCGTAAAATCACAATCGCAATTTTCATCGTATTCAAAGCGCAGTCCGCCCGTCAAAGAGGTGATGGTGTAGTCACCCAAGTGGTAGTCAGCACGGAGTGTCAGTGAATCGATTTTATTGTTGCTGATCTCAGGGGAGTTGATTTGGCGTCTATAGTCCGCTTCGCTATCGATGCTGGCGCCAAAGCTAGCTCCTAATATTTGCTGGAAAGTGAGACCGCCAACACCACCTGGGGGTGGGGTGGTAGAAATGGAAGCGACATCCTGGGTAATTTCGATCGCCCGCCCCTGAACATCAAACTTATTATGTTCTGCAACCAGCAATATGTCCCATTTGTCATTGGGTTGCCAGGCCAGAGATCCTCGCACGGATTTTTCTTCGCTGTCGGGTTCGTCGCGATTTTTTGTGGTGTTAAACATAAAACCCGGGTCGTCGTAATAACGCACGGCGATGCGACCTTGTAAGTTGTCGCTCAGCGGGCCGGAGATATATCCATTAACTTCCTTGGTCTTAAATTCGGTTTCGTAACCTGCGGTGATTTGGCCTTCGAATTCATTCGTCGGTCTGGCAGTAATAATATCCAGAGCGCCCGCAATGGCGTTTTTGCCGAATAGAGTGCCTTGCGGTCCGCGCATGACTTCCACGCGCTCCACATCAAAAATCGGTGCGCGGAACAGTTGCGCACGGCTGTGATAAATGCCGTCTTTGTAAACACCGACGGATTGTTCAAATCCCTGGCTGTTATCGGAACCTATACCGCGAATACGCATCTGCGTGCTCAGGCCGGTTTCGGTGAAATGGATATTGGGAACGTAAGCGGTCAGGTCTTCTAGATTTTCGATGCCCATGCGTTCGATTTTTTCGCCGGTTACTGCGGCGACAGAAATCGGAACTTCCTGTAGGGTTTGAACACGTTTTTGAGAGGTCACCAGAACTTCTTCAAGAATTTTAGGTTCGCTGGTCTGCGCCAGGGCGACGCTGCTTGCGCAAATAAGGGAAATTGCCGTGTATAGAGGATTTTTTAATAGATTTAATGATGACGAAGCGCGGTTCATGGTTTCCTCCATTAAGGGTCGATTCAAAATCTTGTTATCGGGCGCTGACGGTGGAGAGTTCTGGCTGGTGTCGAGACTTCAGAACCCGTCCGCTATTTTTATAGTGCTAATGGTTATAGCTACTCGCTAAATTGTTGTTATAGCTTCTGGCTAAATTGTTATAGCTACTATTAGTGTAGTCGGAATACGCAAAAGTCTCGGCGATTCGCCGGATGCGGCATCATAGCTTGCTTTGAGAAAGATGAAACCGGGCAAAACCGGGGCTTGCTGGATATGGCGACACACCTGTTAAGTTGGGTGCCACAAGTATTACTTGCCACCTGATATCGCTTGCTGTTATTGATTGTGCAGACAGGCCGCGACATCGTGCTAAACTGCGCGTTTATTGGACAGGTTCAACCTGAGCCCACCGTTGACACACAAGTACTGGAAGATCATTTGAAGAAACAACACTCTCCTGCAGATGCCCAAGATTGGCACATCGAGCAATTCGAAGTCCCGCCCGCCCAGGGCAAAATACGTTTTCACGACTTCCCCCTCTCGGCCCCGGTGATGCGGGCAATTCAAGAACTCGGTTTTCGCTACTGCTCCCCCATTCAAGCGCAATCACTGCCTTATAGCTTGGCCGGTCACGATGTATTGGGACGCGCCCAGACAGGCACCGGCAAAACAGCCGCGTTTTTGATTAGCGTGATCGAAGATCTGCTGAAAAACCCCATCAAAGGCCCTCGTTATGCCGGTGAAGCGCGCGCATTGGTATTGGCGCCCACACGCGAGCTGGTTTTGCAGATTGCCGAAGACGCTAAAGCGCTGACCCGCTTTACCGATTTGCATATCCATACCCTGGTGGGCGGCATGGATTACGGCAAGCAGCGCACCCAGTTACAGCGCGAGCTGGTGGATATTCTGGTGGCAACTCCCGGCCGCCTGATCGATTTTTGCGATAGCAACGACGTATTTTTGGATCAGGTCGAAATTTTGGTTATCGATGAAGCGGACCGTATGTTGGATATGGGATTTATTCCGCAGGTGCGCCGCATAGTGCGTTTGACACCGCGACGGGAAAATCGCCAGACGCTGATGTTTTCCGCAACATTTTCTTCCGATGTATTGAATCTGGCGGATCAGTGGATGTTCGAGCCTGCGCGCGTGGAGATCGAGCCGACCAGCGTGGCGACGGAAACGGTGGAACAGCATATTTATCTCGCGTCCGCAGATGAAAAAGACACCATGCTGTTTAATCTTTTGCAGCAGACCAATGTCGACAGCATGATGGTATTTGCGAATCGTCGCGATCAATGCCGCAAACTCCACGGCGCCTTGCGCAGCCTCGGTTTTAAAGTGGGTTTGCTGTCGGGTGAAATCGATCAGAACAAGCGCGTTAAAACGCTGGACGCTTTTAAAAATGGTCAGCTGAAAGTGTTAGTCGCAACTGATGTTGCAGGGCGCGGCATTCACATCAACGACGTATCGCATGTAGTGAATTACACCTTGCCGGAAGAGCCGGAAGATTATGTGCACCGCATCGGTCGCACCGGGCGCGCAGGCAGTCACGGGACGTCCATCAGTTTTGCCTGTGAGGACGATGCATTTCGTCTGCCGGCGATCGAGGCGTTGCTCGGGCGCTCGATTCGCTGCGAACAACCGCCGGAAAACTTGTTAAAGCCCATTCCGGCGGAGCAGCAATTGGCGTTGCAGGCCCAGCACGCGGAAGATCGTCGCAATAGCGGGCGCCCGCATCATTCCGGTGGGCATAATAAACGCCGGTCGCGTCGCTGAGCTTATTTTTTATTTTCTGCAGGTGGCCGAGTCACCTGCAATCCTTTTACTTCATTCACCCAAAATAAAGTACCGCCAATAACCGCTGCCGGCATGGCAATAATATTCAAAACCGGGATCATGCTGCAGCCCAATACCACACCGCCAAAACTGACGCTGCTGTAGCGACGTTTGCGCAGAATTCGCCGTAAAAGACCAAAATCCGTTTTATGGTTGTCCGCAGCGTAGTCCACGTATTGAATCGACATGGACCAGGCGCTCCACAGAGTGCCGACTATAGGTACCAGAAAATTCAAAAAAAATGTCAGGCCGAGCAGCAGCATCACCAAAAAAATAAAAAGGCCGCGCGTTAAAAAATAAACCAGTTTTCTTATTTCCCGCACAACGGTGCGCAGAATCATCAGCAACAACGATTCATCCGGCAATTTTTGCCCTGTTACCAATTCTTCGGTTTTTTGCGCTAACAGGCCGTAAAAGGGCGCGGCCAAAATATTGGTGATGATATTGAAGGAGTAGCCGTAGCCAATCAGCACCACCACCACAATCAAAAACCACGCGACCCATTTAAGAGTTTTTTCCAAAAATTGGAGAATTTCCGGCAGCGGTATTTGCCAATTGGTCAATTCGTCGAAGTACTGCACCAGCAGGGTGGTGAGAATAATAAACAGGGCGATATTGATAGCGAGCGGGACTAGAACAAACAGGCGCAGTTGCGGATGGAAAACCAAGCGCAAACCGCGGAGAAAATAATGGACGCCGGAGATCGGGCTATTGCGGGGCAGCTCGTGATGCATGAGGGCGTCAGACGGCGCCCTCGTCTTTAGCGCCAGCAGCTTCCAGCGCTTCTACATATTCTTCGGCATGGCGATGAGATTTGATCACCTGCAAAAAGGTTTTGCCTTCGCCGTTGGAGGCGTTGATATTGCGCCCTTCCTCGACAAAAAAGCGAATAAAGGTCGCGAAGTTTTCCGCATTCATGCCGCGGTAGGCTTTTTCCAGCGCGCAGTAATCCGGGTCGAGATTTCCGTAAGGTTCGACATGGAGAAATGTGCGAATGCGATCATCGTCAAAATGCTCGCCGAGAACTTTGGCTTTGTCTTTTTTCAGGCTCATAAATATTCCTGTATCGGCAAAATGGATGTGGAGAGTTTACCCCGCCCCAGCCCTCTCCTCGGTGTAAAGGGCTAGGCAAGGGGAGGCTGGGAGGGGTCACCCCCCCAGTTTCTCCAGCAAAATCCTGTTCAATTCTTGCGGGTTCGCCTGGCCTTTGGAGGCTTTCATCGCCTGGCCGACAAAGAACCCGAGCATCTTCGGCCGTTTGTCTTCCGCAGCGCTGCGGTAATTGGCCACCTGCTGGGGATTGTTGGCGATGATGTCGTCAACGATTTTCTCCAGCGCTCCAGTGTCGGACACCTGTTTCAAACCTTTGGTTTCGATAACCGTGTCGGCGTCACCTTCGCCATTCCACATGGCTTCGAACACGATTTTCGCCATCTTGCTGGAGATAGTGCCATCGTCCAGACGGCGGATCAGACCGGCTAAGGCGGCAGCGCTGATGGGCGACTGCTGAATCGTCAGTTCCTGGCGGTTCAGTTGCGCGGCGAGTTCCACCATCACCCAGTTGGCGGCCAGTTTTGGTTTGCCGGACAGTTGTGCGGCTTCCTCGAAATAAGCTGCTGTCGCAGCGTCGCTGCTCAGAATGCTGGCGTCATATTCGGGCAGGCCCAGTTCGGCGATATAACGCGCGCGTTTGGCTTCTGGCAGCTCTGGCATTTGCCGGCGCACGTCTTCGATAAAGGCATCGTCCAATACCACCGGCAGTAGATCCGGGCAGGGGAAGTAGCGGTAATCGTTGGAATCTTCCTTGGTGCGCATGGAGCGCGCTTTTTTGGTGTCGCCGTTGTACAGACGGGTTTCCTGCACGATCTTGCCGCCGGATTCCAGCACATCGATCTGCCGTTCGATTTCCAGCTCGATCGCTTCTTCCATGAATTTGAAGGAGTTGAGGTTTTTGGTCTCGGTGCGCGTGCCGAGTTTTTCCTGGCCTTTGGGGCGCACGGAGATGTTGACGTCAAAGCGCATGGAGCCCTGTGACATATCGCCGTCGCAGATGCCGAGAGAGGTCACCAGGCCGTGCAGCTTTTTGGCAAAGGCCACAGCTTCTTCGGCGGAGCGCATATCTGGCTCGGTTACCACTTCGATCAAAGGTGTGCCAGCGCGATTGAGGTCGATGCCCGACATGCCGTGGAAGTCTTCGTGCAGAGATTTGCCCGCGTCCTCTTCCAGGTGAGCGTGATGAATGCGTACGCGTTTGGTTTCCCCGTTGGAGAGAGTCAGATCCAGATAGCCTGCACCGACTATGGGACTGGCCAACTGAGTGGTCTGATAGCCCTTCGGCAGATCGGGGTAGAAATAATTTTTGCGCTCGAAGATGGAGCGGCGGTTGATTTCAGCATTGATCGCCAGACCGAACATGGTGGCCATGCGAAACGCTTCGGCATTGACGGTCGGCAGGGTGCCGGGCATTGCCAAGTCGATCGCGCAGGCCTGAGTGTTGGGCTCAGCGCCGAATGCTGTGCTGGAACCGGAAAAAATTTTCGAGCGGGTCGCCAGCTGTACGTGGACTTCGAGACCTATGACGGTTTCCCATTCCATTTTGTATGTACCTTTTTAAATACCGGCGGGCGCCAGATCGTGAAATTGGGTGTTTTGCTGGAACTGATGCGCGATGTTCAGCATGCGCGCCTCGGCAAAATAATTGCCGATGATTTGCAGTCCCACAGGTTTGCCATCGACCAGACCGCAGGGGATCGACATGCCCGGCAGGCCCGCCAAGTTGGTGGCGATGGTATAGATATCTTCCAGATACATGGCGACCGGGTCTTTGCTCTTGGCGCCGAACTCAAACGCCGGTGATGGCGCGGTCGGTCCCATGATCACATCGACGGTTTTGAAGGCGTCGACGAAATCCTGTTTGATCAAGCGGCGGGCTTTTTGCGCCTTCGCGTAATAAGCGTCGTAATAGCCTGCGGAAAGCGCATAACAGCCGACCATGATGCGGCGTTTTACCTCTTCACCAAAACCTTCACTGCGTGAACGCTTGTAGAGATCTTCCAGGCTCTGCGGATTGGCGCAGCGGTAACCGTAACGCACACCGTCAAAACGGCTGAGGTTGGCGGAACACTCGGCAGGTGCGATCACATAATAGGCAGGCACTGCGATATGGCTGTGCGGCAGGCTGACGGAATGTACAGAAGCGCCGAGTTTTTCGAAGGTTTTGATCGCGTCTTCAACAGCGCGCGCGGTTCCTTCGTTTAAGCCTTCGCCAAAATATTCTTTCGGCACACCGATTCTTAACCCGCTCAAGGATTCATTCAGTGTCGCGGTGTAATCCGGAATGGGTTCATCGACGCAGGTGGAGTCCTTGGCGTCGAAGCTCGCCATTGTGTTCAGCAACAGAGCTGCGTCTTCGGCGGTGCGGGTCATCAAGCCTGCCTGATCGAGGCTCGAGGCAAAGGCGATCATGCCCCAGCGGGAAACGCGGCCGTAAGTGGGTTTAATGCCGGTGATACCGCACAGGCTGGCAGGCTGGCGAATGGAGCCGCCGGTGTCAGAGGCGGTCGCTGCAGGCGTGATGCGCGCCGCAACGCTGGCGGCAGAGCCGCCAGAAGAACCGCCGGGTACGCAATTCAGTGCCCAGGGATTTTTCACCGGACCGTAGTAGCTGGTCTCGTTGGATGAACCCATCGCAAATTCATCCATATTGGTTTTGCCCAACATGACTACGCCGTCGCGCAGGTAATTTTCCACGATGGTGGCGTCGTAAGGCGGGACAAAATTGTCCAGCATTTTGGAGCCACAGCTGGTGCGCACGCCGGTGGTGCAGAAAATATCTTTGTGGGCGAGGGGAATGCCGCACAGAGCTGGAGCGTTGCCTGCCGCTAAACGCGCATCGGCCTGTCTGGCCTGCTGCAGCGCTTGCTCGCGGGTAACTGTAACAAAGCTGTTGTAATTGCTGTCGAGTCGCTCGATGCGAGCCAGAAAATGTTCCGTCAATTCCACGCTGGAGAACGTTTTTTGACGCAGCTCCCGGATCATCTGGGCAATGGTGAGGTTATGCATGAGTCGAATATCCGCTGCGGTTTTTCCGCGAGAAAAATTAATCGATGACTTTGGGGACGAGGTAAAGGCCATTTTCCGTGGCGGGTGCAATCGCGAGAAATTCATCGCGGCGATTGGGTTCGGTCACTTCGTCGGCGCGCAGGCGTTGCACTGCATCGAGTGGGTGGGCCATAGGGGCAACATTGCCGGTATCGAGTGCCTGCAGTTGGTCCACCAGAGCGAGCACATTGCTGATACGAGTGGCGACTTCGTCGATTTCTTCGGGGCGAATTTCCAGTCGCGCCAAATGCGCTAGTTTTTCAATTTCGGAACGGTCCACAGAAGGTCTCCCGTGCGTTACCCCGGCGCGCATTCGCGCGGTGGCCGCACCTAAATTCAACTATAATGTGAAGGATTTGCGAGGCGCGCTAAGTTACCACATTTGCGCCTTGCTCTAAATCCCCGGCATTGCTAGAGTGCCACGATTTACGATTCCGCATTGTTTTCCTACATAAACACAGCTGCCAGCGGAATATTCGCCCGCTCACCGGGTTGACATCTAAATAAGGTTTTTCCACCACTATGCTAAAGCGTCTGCGCGGAATTTTTTCCAACGATCTCTCTATTGACCTCGGTACCGCCAACACCCTCATCTATGTCCGCGAACGCGGCATTGTTCTCAACGAACCCTCCGTCGTCGCTATCCGCAATCACAACGGCCAAAAATCAGTAGAAGCTGTCGGCATGGCGGCAAAACGTATGCTGGGTCGTACACCGGGAAATATCACGGCAATTCGCCCGTTAAAAGATGGCGTAATCGCCGACTTCCAGGTCACCGAAAAAATGCTCCAGCATTTCATTCGCAAAGTGCATGAAAACAGCTGGTTTCAACCAAGTCCGCGCGTATTGGTCTGCGTGCCCTGTTTATCGACTGAAGTAGAAAAACGCGCAATTCGTGAATCGGCCTTCGGCGCTGGTGCGCGTGAAGTGCGTTTGATCGAAGAGCCTATGGCGGCAGCCATAGGTGCGGGTTTGAAAGTGGCAGAAGCGACCGGCTCCATGGTGGTGGACATAGGCGGCGGCACCACTGAAATTGCCATTATTTCCTTGAATGGTGTTGTGTTGTCCGATTCAGTTCGCATCGGCGGCGATCGTTTCGATGAAGCAATTGTGAATTACGTGCGCCGCAAATACGGCACCGTTATTGGCGACGCGACGGCGGAACGCATCAAGAAAGAAATCGGCTGCGCCTACGCTGGCAGCGAAGTGTTGGAAATCGATGTGCGCGGTCGCAACCTCGCCGAAGGGGTGCCGCGCAGTTTCACCCTGAACAGCGACGAAGTCCTCGAAGCTCTGCAAGAACCCCTGTCCGGTATCGTCCAGGCGGTTAAAAGTACTCTCGAACAATCTCCCCCAGAATTGGCCTCTGATATTGCCGAAAGCGGCATCGTCCTCACTGGCGGCGGCGCGCTGCTGCGCGATATCGACCGCCTGTTGATGGAGGAAACCGGCCTGCCAGTGCTGGTTGCGGAAGACCCCTTGACCTGCGTCGCCCGCGGCGGCGGTAAGGCAATGGAACTCATGGATAGCCGAGCCATCCATTTACATTATTGATCCACCTTGTTCGTTGAGGTCTTCCTATCAAACCGATGTTTGCCAAGGGTCCATCACCGGGAGCTAGACTCACGGTGTTGGCGCTGCTCGCCTTGGCGATCGCGCTGATCTATAGCAAGACCACCTGGTTGGATGGCGTGCGCCAGCGTCTCGTGGATGTGACCGTCCCCATCTATTGGCTGGCAGACATCCCGGGCGACATAGGCCGGTGGTCGCAGGATCGCTTGGCTTCCAAAGTCGATCTGCAGGAAGAAAACCGCGCACTGCGCACCGAAGTTCTGGTGTTAAAGCGCAAACTCCAGCAAATGGCCGCCCTCACCGCCGAAAACACCCGCCTGCGCCAACTGCTCAATTCCGCCGATACCATTGAAGACCGCGTCCTGGTCGCCGAGTTGATCGGCGTTTCGCCCGACCCTATGAAACATAAGGTAATGATCAACCGCGGCACGGCGGATGGCGTGTACATTGGCCAACCGGTGGTGGATGCCTATGGTCTGGTGGGGCAGGTGGTGGAAGTCGGCAAACATACAGGTCGGGTGCTGCTGATCACCGATTCCAGCCACGCGCTGCCGGTGCAGATCAATCGCAACGGCATAAGGCTGGTGGCGGAAGGCCAGGGCAACCTGTTTGAATTGCAGCTGCGGTTTGTCTCCAGCACTATGGATATTCAGGAAGGTGATCTGCTGGTCACCTCCGGTTTAGGCCAGCGTTTCCCGCCTGGCTATCCGGTGGCGCAGGTGGAAAAAGTCACTCACGATCCGGGCAAACCCTTCGCCACAGTCACGGCGCGCCCCATGGCGGAGTTGAACCGCAACCGCCATGTTCTGCTCGTATTCGATCGTCACAGCATGCAGGACGAGCCCGCAGCGCCTGCCAGCGGCAACTGAAATGCCGAATCCTATGCCGCTCATTTTTGTGATGCTGTTCAGCCTGCTGGTGGCTTTACTGGTGGCGGTTTATCCCTTGTCGCCCAATTTGTCAGTCTACCGACCTGAGCTGCTCTGCCTGTTGGTGATTTACTGGATTATGCACAGCCCTCACCAGATCGGGGTTGGTATAGCCTGGTGTGTGGGTTTGCTGCAGGATTTGGTGGAAGATGGCGTTTGGGGTGGGCACGCCCTGGCGCTGGCTTTGGTTGCTTATATCAGTCTGATGTCCTACCGGCGTTTGCGCTCTTACTCCATCAGCCAGCAGACCTTCTGGATCTTTATTTTTGTCGGTATCCACCAGTTGTTTGTCAATTGGGTTCAAGGATTATCTGGATACGCCGCGCCAGCACGTTATATGGTGATCTCGGCGTTTGTATCGGCAGTTTGCTGGCCTTTGCTGGTACTGTTGATGTTCCTCTTGTTGCGGCGTCATAGAGCTTTCTGACGCATCGGGTGCGAATGGAAGCCAGCTCTTAATGTCTATAACAATCGTTTGAGCTTCGTTCCGACGGCCCTGTATATCCTGGCATTGTCCCTGTATATCCTTGGCACTGCCTCTGTATAACTTGGGCTTCGTCCCTGCATAAAGATAAAGAGAACTACCATGTCGCCGCCCGACCTTTTGCTTGCCTCCCAATCCCCCCGTCGCCAGGAGCTTCTGCGCCAGATAGGTGTTCGCTTTGAAGTGATTCGCGTTGATGTGCCGGAAGTGCCTGAACCCAGTGAAACCGCCGAACAATATGTCCGCCGTTTGGCTCTGGCCAAATCCCGCGCTGGCTCAAAGTTAAGACCGGACCTTCCGGTGTTGGGCGCGGATACGGTGGTTGTGCACCAGGGCCGTATTCTGGAAAAGCCGTGTGATCGTGGACATGCCCTGGCTATGTTGGCGGACTTGTCGGGCAATGTTCATATGGTGATCACTGGCATAGCCGTCTGCCAAGGCGAGCGTTTCCGCGTGGAGACGGTGACCAGTGAAGTCCGTTTTCGCGCTATCAGTCCGGAGGAGGCGGAACTCTATTGGACGACCGGCGAACCGCGGGATAAAGCGGGCAGCTATGGTATTCAAGGTTACGGTGCGGTATTTGTTGCGCATTTGGCGGGCAGCTACAGCAATGTGGTCGGCTTGCCGTTGACGGAGACACAGGCGCTGCTGGCGGAATTCCAGGTGCCGATTTGGTGTGGAGCAGAGCATGAGTGATGAAATCCTGGTCAACTTCGGTCCGACGGAAACCCGCGCGGCCTTGATCGAAAATGGCGTCGTACAGGAAATCTACATTGAGCGTGTCAAACGCAAAGGTTATGTCGGCAATATTTATCTCGGCAAAGTGGTGCGCGTATTGCCCGGCATGCAGGCGGCGTTTGTTGATATAGGTCAGGAGCGCGCCGGTTTTATTCACGCGGCGGATATAGCGCCGCTCAACAAAAACGGTATGGAAGAGCGCACCACCGAAGTGGCGGATATTCGCTCGCTGGTGCATGAAGGCCAGTCGCTGCTGGTGCAGGTGACCAAGGACCCGATCGGCAACAAAGGCGCGCGCCTGACGACGCATCTGTCCGTTTCGGCACGCTATTTGGTTTATATGCCGCAGACCGACCATATAGGCGTCTCCAACCGCATTGAGGACGAGGAAGAACGCGAGCGTCTGCGCAAGCTGGTGGAGAAGCTCGCGGCCGAATACGCCGACCAATACAAAGGCGGATTTATTGTGCGCACAGTGGCGGAGGGTGTGACCGAAGAGGAACTGCGCGCGGATATCCCCTTTGTCTACAAGCTGTGGCACGACCTGGCGGACAAGATCAAAGCCGCCAAAGCGCCGGCTATCATTTATGAGGATCTGCCGCTGTTTATGCGCACGGTGCGCGACCTGATGCGGCCGCAAATTCAGAAGGTGCGAATCGATTCGCGCGAGTCTTTTCAGCGCATGGCGAGTTTCGCCAAACACTATGCGCCGGAGATCGGCGGGCGCATTGAGCATTACCCGGGCGAGCGGCCACTGTTTGATATCTATGGTGTCGAAGAAGAATTGCGCCGGGCGCTGGATACCAAGGTGGTGCTGAAATCCGGCGGCTATTTGATCATCGAGCAGACCGAAGCCATGTGCACCATCGACGTCAACACAGGTGCATTTGTCGGCCATCGCAATCTCGAAGAGACCATTTTCAAGACCAACCTGGAGGCGGCTGCGGCGATTGCCCGCCAGCTCCGCCTGCGCAATCTGGGCGGCATCATCATCATCGACTTTATCGATATGACCGACCCGGAACACCAGCGCCAGGTCTTGCGTACTTTGGAAAAGGCGCTGGAGAAAGACCGCGCTAAAACCACCATTAACGGAGTATCGGCGCTGGGGCTGGTAGAGATGACGCGCAAGCGCACGCGGGAATCGCTCGAACAGATTTTGTGCGAGCCATGCCCGGTCTGCCGCGGTCGCGGTCGGTTAAAGTCACCGGAAACCGTCTGCTACGAAATCTTCCGCGAGATTCTGCGTGAGGCGCGTACCTATGATGCGTCTACCTTTTTGGTGCTCGCCTCGCAGGTGGTGATCGACCGGCTGTTGGATGAAGAGTCCGCCAATGTGGCCGATCTTGAAGCGTTTATCGGGCGCACTATTCAATTCCAGGTTGAGACCATCTATAACCAGGAGCAGTACGACATTATTTTGGTGTGAAACCCCATATGCACCTCCCGTTTTTATTGATTCCAGTTCCTGAGGTGCGGTAGTGCGTTGGGTTAAACGTCATCTGAGCTTCTGGGCTCGCACCGTCTGGGGATCAGCCCTGTTTCTGATCATTACCCTGGCGGTGGTGGTGCAGTTGGGGCGCACTGTGTTCCCCATGCTGGATGACTACAGGTCCGAGGTGGAGCAGCAACTGTCATCCCGCCTGGGGGTGCAGGTGGGCATAGACCATATCCGCGCTGAGTGGACCGGCTTGCGCCCGCGCGTGACTTTTACCGGCGTGTCCGTGCGCAATGCGGAAGGTCAATTGGTTTTCAGTGCCGATAGCGCCAACGCCGAGGTAAGCCTGCTTGCCACTATGCGCGATTGGAGGCTGGGCTTCCGGCGGATTCGCTTTCGAGGCCTGGATGCCACCCTGGAGCAAAACGAGTCCGGGCGTTGGTGGGTTCAGGGACTGGCGCGCCGGCTCGACGAAGAAAAAGCAGAAGATGACAAGGACCGCATCACCGATCCTATGGATATATTTTTGTTCGGCCGGCGGGTGGAGCTGGCGCAAACCCATTTGAAACTCCTGTTCCGCAGCGGTCTGACCACCGATATTTCCGTTCCCCATATCCGCCTGGAAAACGACGCTACCTTCCACCGCCTAGAAACCGCTTTTGCGGTGGACGAAGGCGAGCAGGCGTTCCATCTTGTCATTGAGGGCGATGGCAACCCGCGCGACGAAGCCAATTTTGACCTCAAAGGTTATTTGCAGCTGCAGGACTTCCCATCGGAAAAAGTCTTGGCGGTGATGGGCATCGACAGTCATATGCTCGCGCAGGACGCCGACGTGCAGGGCGAATGGCATGGCGACGGCAGCGTTAACCTGGCCTTGTGGTTTAACGGCAGTGCCAATCGTGGCGTGACTTTGGCGGGCTCTCTGGAGGTGTTCGGCTCGCCGTTGAAGTCGCCGGCAGGAATTGAATGGCCGCAGTTGCTGCGCAGTGATCTCAATGGGCGTTGGGACTCCAAAAAAGGCTGGCAACTTGGCTTTAATCAGGCACGCCTGATCTGGACCGAGTTTTCCGCGCCTCCCGTAGATGTATTGTTGCAAGGTGGAATTGGTCAGGAAACGCGCCTGGCAGTGGCGTCGCTCGACGTGGCGGTATGGACGGAGATTGTGTTGCGCGCCGGATTGATTCGCGGGTACGCCGCAGAAGTGTTAGATACCCTTCGCCCGCGCGGCGAGCTTTTTAATATCCAGCTTGCCCGTCGAACCCGTGAACAGGGCTATTTCTCTCTCAAAGCCAATATTCGCGAAGGTGGTGTGGACGCCTGGGTTGGTGCCCCGGCGTTGCAGGGTGTGGAAGGTTATGTGGAGGCGGGCGCATGGGGAGGGGAAATCCGTCTGCAGACCGACCACGGCTTCTCTATGAACTTCCCGCAAATTTACGACGAGCCCTTGGTGTTCGACAGTGCTCAAGGCGCTATTGGCTGGGATATAGATTTAAACGCCCGGCGCGTCGGTGTCTCTTCAAGCTTGCTGTATCTTGCCAATGAACACGTCAGCGCCAATGGCCACTTCAACCTGCGCTTTCCTTTGAATCGCGATATCGCCGACCCCGAGATGACCCTGGTAATTGGTGCCAAGCAGGGTTCAGCCATGCTGCACCATCAGTTGATCCCCAATGTCCTGCCCCAACCCCTGCTCGAATGGCTCGACCGGGCCATACAAGGCGGCCAGTTGGAGAACGCGGGCTTTATCTATCACGGCCCGCTGGGTGAATCCGATTTGGCCAGAGTGGTGCAGCTGCAGGCTGAGGTTCATGAGGGAGAGCTGGTTTACGATTCTCAATGGCCTGCTTTGCGCAATGCGTCTGGGAAGGTCTATTTGGATGACCGCGACCTTTACGTCACCGACTTGCATGGGTTTCTTGGCAATGTGCAGGTAAAGGACGCTCAGGTGCAGCTGCTGCAAGTGAGTGATGAGGATCTGGGCGTGCGGGTGCGTGGCTCTGTGGCTGGAGACAGCCGGGCCGCAGCCGAGTTTTTGGCTCAGTCGCCACTGCGGGACTTGGGCGGAGACGAGCTCGCCAGCTGGCAATGGCAAGGCGAATTGGCTGGCAATGTCGACCTATTGGTGCCGTTCGATGTGGATCACCCTGCGGCTTATCAAAAGGTCAAGCTGCGGTTTATCGATAACCGGCTGGTCATGCCCAATTTGAACCTGGATTTCGCCAATCTTAATGGCCCTCTGGAATATGATTCCGCTACCGGATTAAGCAGTTCGGGCATAGGAGCCTTGTTGTGGGGTAAACCTGTAAGCGCAGCCATTCGAACGGAAATGTCCGGTAACAGTAGCCAGCTGCTGGTGGACTTGACGGGATCTGCCGATGTGGCCGATGTGCGCAAATGGTCCGCGCGGCCGGAATTGGTATTCGCTGCGGGAGTCGCCGAGGTTACGGGGCAGCTCAAGGTGCCGCTCCGCAATGCGGGCGATACCCTGAATTTGTCTTTGACTACTCCATTGGAAGGGGTCGACATAATGGCTCCGCCGCCACTCGGCAAAACGGCGGCGCAAGCTATGCCGTTGCAAATTGAGGTGGAACATCAGCGCGAGTCAGGCTTCCAGCACTACCGGTTTGTTTTGCAGGATTTGGCGAAACTGTTGGTGATCAACCAAAACGGCGTTGTGCGCGCGCTGGATATGGCGCTGGGGCATGTCGCCAACTCTGCAGAAAGCGGAATTTTTCATATCCACGGTCAGGTGGATTCCGCCGATGCTATGGTCTGGTGGGATGCTATCCAAGAGCTTGTGAGAGTTCGCAGTGAGGCAGAAAAGGCGGCCGATGAGTCTGGGGAGGTCACAGCCGATCAGGAGATGCCCATTCGCCTGGATTTGGTGTTTGGCAATCTGCAGGCAGGGGATTTGGAACTGGAAAACTTCCATATGACCGGCGGTAACGCGGGCGATATCTGGAAGATCGGTGTGGAACACCCAACCATCGCAGGTTCGGTCACCTGGATCTCCGATGAGCAGCCTCTACAGCTTCAGCTCGAGCGTTTGTATCTGCCGGATGACGATGTGGCGAGTGGGAATACCCCAGAGACGGCAACGGTCGATCAATTGCTCAGTCAGGATGATTTGTTCCAACCGCTGGAGCCAGAACCCGATTTTTGGCAATCCCTGGACTTGGCCGCAGTTCCGCCGATGGATATTCAAATTCAGGATTTGCGCAGCGGCGACCGCCAACTGGGACGCTGGGATATGAAGCTGCGCCCGATCGAAAAAGGGCTTTTGGCCTACGACCTCACCGCCGCGACGGTCGGCCTCAACATCGCTGGCCGTGGCAAACCGGGGGCGGAGTTGATCTGGCTGCGCACCGCTTCGGGCAATGAAACTTTCTTTTCCGGGCAGATAAACGGCAGCAATCTGGGCGACACTTTCCGCCATCTTGGGCTAGATCCCGCGCTCACCAGCAGCAACGCAGTATTCGATGTGGATCTCCAGTGGTCGGATGTACCACCGCGATTTACTTTGGCAAATCTGGCTGGCGAAGTGGATCTCACCATCGAGCGCGGCATTTTCAGCCGCGGTGGTGCAGTAGGGGAAAATCCGCTGCTGAAGCTGATCGGCCTGCTTAACTTCGATACCCTGGCGCGCCGGCTGCGCCTGGATTTCTCCGACCTGAGTTCGACGGGTCTGGGCTATGAAACCATACGGGGAAGCCTGCTGTTCCGCACCGGCTCCATTCATATCCGCGATCCACTGCAGGTGGAGACGCCGTCCAGCAACCTGCAATTGGTCGGCGATCTGAATGTGGTACAGGAAACCATGGATACCCAACTGGTCGCGACTCTGCCGCTCGCCGGCAACCTGACCATGGCTGCGGTCTTTACCGGCGGCGTCCCCCTGGCGATTGGGGTTTACGTGATGGGCAAAGTATTTAAGGATCAGGTGGATCGAGTCTCCAGCTTGCGTTATGACGTCACCGGTCGCTGGGATGATCCCAAGGTGAAACTCGAGCGAATTTTTGAAAACACCGTGCAAAAGAACGGGAGCAAAGCGGAAGGGGCCAAGAGTGAGCCTTGAGCAAGAGTGAGCCTTGAGGGAGTCGCAACAATGAGCTTGAGGAGGTAAACGTGAGCCTTAAAGTGCGCGCCGCAGTGGCGCAAATGTGCAGTGGTCCGGATGTCGACGCCAATCTCGCGCAAGCAGATCGCCTGATAGCGCAGGCGCATAATGAAGGCACCCAGCTATTGGTTTTGCCCGAGAACTTCGCCGTTTTCGGGCGCAAGGATCTGCCTTCCATTGCTGAGCCGGCGGATCACTCTGGTCCCATAGGTCACTTCCTGGCGGATGCAGCAAAAAAATACGGCTTGTGGATTATCGCTGGCACTATCCCCTATGCCGCGTCCCGCACGGGAGTTGCGGCCCCTCAGGGCAAAGTATTCCCCGGTTGCAGCGTCTGGTCCGATTCCGGGGACTGCGTTGCGCGTTACGACAAGTGCCATCTGTTCGATGTCGATGTGGCGGACGGCGTGGGGCGCTACCGGGAGTCCGATAACTTCGCGCCGGGCGATGCGCCTGTGGTGGTACCTACCCCCTGGGGGCAGCTCGGCATGTCGATTTGTTATGACCTGCGTTTCCCCGAGTACTTCCGCCAGTTGGTCAATGCTGGAGCGACCATGTTGGTTGTGCCTGCAGCCTTCACCTACCGTACCGGCGAAGCCCATTGGGAAGTTTTGCTGCGCGCGCGCGCGATTGAAAATCAATGTTTTGTTCTGGCTTCAGGCCAAGGCGGACAACACGATGCAGTGCGCCGTACCTGGGGGCACTCCTGCATTATCGACCCCTGGGGAAGCGTGTTGGCGTCTTGTGCGGAAGAAAGTCCGAGTCTTGTGGTGGCAGACTTGGACTTTGCCGCTTTGGCGGATGTGCGCCGCCAGATGCCGGTATTGCAGCATCGACGGTTTTGATTAATGCGCCCAGCCGATATGCAGGGCAGCACCTTGGCTATCGCTACCCTGTGCATAGGTGAGATCCAACCGCAGGCGTGCGATCTCCCAACCAATTCCCGCGCTTAGTTGATCATCTACCGAACCTGCCAAATCGTGGCGGTAGCCGGTGCGCAAAGCCATGCCGAATGATGTGCGGTATTCGATACCGAGGCTGACGTCCTGCCTCTGGTCGATATCCTGGATGTCTTTTGTCTTGTCCAGGTCGGCATCCAGGCCGGCGCTCCAGGAGTTGCCTATATAGGCCACTCCTAGACGGGCATGCGGTTTCAGCCTGACCCTGCGGCCGCTTTCGGTGGAGACGGATTTGCTGCGGACATCTTTGATAGCGAGTCCAACACGCCACACCTCGGCAAGTGTGACAGCGGCTCCCACATCCAGGTTGAAGTACAAATCAGTCTCATCTTCGCCGACGTTTTCAAACTCGCCATTGACCGCGCGCCAGTATTCGTGGAACAAACGGAGATGTACCACCTTGGGGGCTATGCCGAGGCTGACCTGCTGACCCCATAACGGGTATTGCTTGGCGGCGGAAACGCCGAGCTCCGACAGCAGCACCGCCACTCCTGAGCCGGACGATTGCATGCGTAAGCCGGGGTTGAGCAGATTGCCATCCCCGTCGCGCAGCTCCGGGTGGTCGACGCCATCGCTGCCGCCGCTTTCAATAAATTTCAGAACCTCTATGTAATCATCCAGAAGGTCGTAATCTTCAGGTCTGATATCCGATACGCCGCGACCTATAGCGCGCGACCCGACAAAAAAGGTACCCCCTTCAAGATCGGCGGGAATACTGATGCTATAGCCGACATAGGCGTCGGCATTGATGCTTTTGCCATCGAGCTTGCGGATGGCCGCGTTCAAGTCCCAGGCGGCCTCAAGGCCTTCGCGGGCGGTTTCTTCGGTGAGATTGGCGTTGAGATTATCGATGGCATCGCTCAAGCGACTTTCGAGGTCATCGGAAACCATATCTAAAGTGGTGCGTGCACCATCGGAAATGGACAGCACTGAGTGAAAACTGTGACTGCCGTCCTGGGTGCGCTCTTCGTGGCCTTCATGAAATGCCGTCAGTGCGGGATTGTAGAAATGCCCAGTCGTAAGAGAGCCGAGGGCGACACCAGTGCCGCCGAGCGACTGTGTGCGGGCATCAAACACGCCGTAGCCGTCGGCCAGTGCGGTATTTCCATAAGCCGATATCATCAGGCCCAGCAGGATTCGATAGGGTTTCAACTCTTTCACTAACACCTCCCAGGTGTTGGGACCCACTTCCGTATATAGGTCCCTGCGGTGATTGGTTGGAATGGCGCGTTATGCCGGGGTAGGAATAAGAACGGCGGACGCCAAAACTGTGGCGCTAGTGTTTCAGTACTCCGCTGGACCCGCCATGGCATCTCTCACAAATCGAAATAATTTGCGCGCATGGGTGCTGGCCTGTTGGGTGCCTACCGCGCCTTTGGCGCTGCGCACCAAGTGACGCAATTCTTGGCGATCAGTGTGGGGAAACTCTGTAAAGAAGCGCTCGACAACCTCCTGGTCGCCGGCAATTAAATCGTCGCGCCAGCGCTCCATGACATGGAACAGGCGCGCCAAGCGGTTCTGTTCTTCTTTCAGCCCTGAGACTGCGGCGGCAATTTTTTCATGATCGGCGCTGCGCATCAGGCGTCCGAGATACTGATGATGGCGGCGCAGAGCTTCGTTCTTTTTGATGTTTTTGGTTTCTTGAACCGCGTTCAGCAAATCCTGGGGCAAAGGAATACGTGCCAATTGCTCCGGTTTGAGGGTGGTCAGGTAAACCGCCAGTTCTTGCAACGCATGCATTTCTTTTTTCATGCGCGTTTTACTGACGTATTCAATTTCCTCTTCGCTGTCGTCCTGCGGGTCCAGGTCGAATTCATTCATAACCAATACCATTGAGTCGGGTGGAACGCCCCGGGCGTTCAAAAGGCGAAGAAGCCTACATCATCCGGGGCGGTGGTTCTATGGGGGAGTCTGCGGAAGAAGGGGGCAAAGCGATAGAAATATTGAAGAGAGCTCACTCTCCCTCGCCAAATTTGTCTTCGATCAACTCGACAATGGCCGCCATTGCCTCTTCCTCGTCATGTCCATCTGCCGTGATTTCAATAGAAGTGCCCTTGGAGGCGGCGAGCAGCATCAAGGACATAATACTTTTGCCATCAATCGTCTTACCGTTGCAGCACACCTGCATTTTGCTGGTAAAACGGCCGCATACATTGGCGAATTTAGTCGCGGCGCGCGCGTGTAACCCCAATTTGTTGGATATGACGATCTGTCTCGAAATCATGTTCTGGTGCCGTTATACGTTATTTTTATGCCTGATTCCTGAGCGGTTCAGGGCGACATTTGAGTAAGTTGGCGGTGGCGCGTCTGTACGTTCGGGTACAGCGTCTGGAAATGCGCACTCAGTTTGTCTGCCAGATACACCGAGCGATGCATGCCGCCAGTACAACCTATAGCAATGGTCAAATAGCTGCGGTTGTTCTGCTCAAAGCTGGGAATCCATTTCTCCAAAAACTGCACAATGTCCTCAAGCATGGATTTGACCTGAGGTTGTGAGTCCAAAAAATCGGCAACCGGCGCCTGCAGGCCTGTATAGGCGCGCAATTCGGGCTGCCAATAAGGATTCGGCAGACTGCGGACGTCAAACACAAAATCCGCATCCACTGGAACACCGTATTTAAAGCCAAAGGATTCGAACATCAAGGCCAATCCTTGCCCTTCGGCGCCCGCGACCTTCTTTTTCACCGCGGTGCGCAGCTCGTGCAGAGTCAGGTTGCTGGTGTCGATGGTGATGTCAGAAATACGTGCAACCGGGTCGAGGATATCATTCTCCGCCTGAATTGCTTCCCTCAGCCCCGTGGTCTTGTTGGACAAGGGGTGTCTGCGCCGTGTTTCGCTGAAGCGCTTGATCAACACCTGATCGCTGGCATCCAGATAAACCACCGTAAAAACGGCGTTTTGCTGTTTCTGAGCTTGTTCGAGGATTTCGGGAAACCGGCTCAAATCACCACCGACGTTGCGGGCGTCTATGCCGACCGCAAACTTCATGGGATTTTGGTGATTGGCCTGGGAAACCTCGGCGATCAGGGTCGGAAGGAGGTTGACCGGAAGATTGTCGATGCAGATAAAGCCGCTATCTTCCAGGAGCTGGAGCGCAGTCGTCTTGCCCGAACCGGACCTACCGCTGATGACCACGAATTCCATAACATCACTCCGAAAGAGGTTAGATGTCGTTTCCTATAGCCGCGCGATAGAGGTCCTCGTCGGTTTCCGCGCGGCGCAGAGCCTGTACAAAATTGGGGTTTTGCAGGTGTTCGGCCAACATGGCCAGGGCATGCAGGTGTTCAGTCTCTGCATTTTCCGGCACCAACATGGCAAAGACTATATCGACAGGCTGGCCGTCGACTGAATCAAAATCGATGGGTTTGGCCAGCGTCATAAGCGCGCCGACAGTGGCACCAGCAGTTTTAAAGCGGCAGTGAGGGATAGCAATGCCTTCGCCGATACCGGTGGAGCCGAGGCGCTCACGTGAGATGAATTGTTGGAACAGTTCGTCAGCGTTGATGTTTTCACTACCCTCGGCGATCAGCGTCGCCAGCATTTCCAGAGCGCGTTTTTTGCTGCTGCAATCCGCGTGGCAAAGGGTGCGTTTAATGGTCAGAAGGGATTCGATTTGCATAATTGTTGGACTTCATTTTTGGGGTGCAACTTTGTAAGTACACCCACTTATTTGGAAAAGACGGCTGCTTATACCAGCCGCTTACGTTCATTGGATGGTGCAATGCCTAGGGATTCCCGATATTTTGCTATGGTCCTTCTAGCGACATGAATGCCTTGTTCTTCTAATAAGGCCGTAATTTTGGAGTCGCTCAAAGGTTTGCGCGGGTTTTCCGCTGCGATTAGCTTTTTAATGATAGCGCGAATGGCTGTGGAGGAACACTCGCCGCCAGATTCGGTACTTACGTGACTTGAGAAGAAATATTTCAACTCAAAAATACCCTGCGGGGTATGCATGTATTTTTGCGTTGTTACACGCGAAATGGTCGACTCGTGCATTTCCACCATTTCCGCCACATCATGCAGAACCATGGGTTTCATGGCTTCCGGGCCGTGCTCCAAAAACGCCTGCTGACGTTCCACTATGCAAGTGGCCACTTTCAGCAGAGTCTCATTGCGGCTTTGCAGACTTTTGATAAACCAGCGGGCTTCCTGCAGGTTATCGCGCAAAAACGCGTTGTCGGTGCTGCTGTCGGCGCGGCGGACTAAAGAGGCGTAATCCGGGTTGATCCGCAATTTGGGTGCTATATCGGGATTGAGCTGTACCACCCAGCGATTGTTTTCCTTTTTCACGAACACATCGGGCACCACATATTCCGTAGTGTCATCGCCGATCTGCTCACCTGGGCGCGGGTTCAGGCTCTGAATTAAACGAATGGCTTCCTGCAATTCGGATTCTTTTACCCGCAATTTGCGCATCAATTGTTTGAAATCGCGCGCGCCGAGCAGGGGCAGATAATGCTGCACCAGATTGATCGCCACCTCATAGGAGGGCAGGGTCTTCGGCATCTGGCGCAATTGCAGGAGCAGGCATTCGGAGAGGTTCTGGCTCACCACTCCCGGAGGATCGAATTGTTGCAGACGGTGGAGTACCGCCATTACTTCGTCCATTTCAAGTTCGGGTTGATCCTGCTGCAGTCCTTGCCAGATTTCTTCAATTGGTTGAACCAACATGCCACTGGGGCCGACCGCATCGAGAATCGCTTCTGCAATATAGCGATCAAGGTCGCTCATGGGGGTTAGGTTGAGTTGCCAGAAGAGATAATCTTGCAGGGTTTCGGAGGCGCCGCGGCGGGACTCGAAATCCATGTCTTCATTTTCGGGGCGGGAAAGCCCGGTTCCTGTGGGGGCGCTTTGATAAACATCGTCCCAACTGGTGTCTACCGCTAATTCGGTGGGGATTTCATGGCTCCATTCGCCGTCTGGGATGGATTCCTCGCTTTCTTCTCGTGTGCTGGTTATTTCTTCGCTTTTGAGTGAGGTGTCTTTGCCGTTGATGAAATCCAGTTCGGGACCGCCTTCAGGAGTGAAATCCGCGGAACTTTCATCCTCGGCCACATCCAGCATGGGGTTGGTTTCCAGCGCTTCTTGAATTTCGGTTTGAAGATCAAGCGTGGACAGTTGCAGAAGGCGGATGGCCTGTTGCAGCTGCGGAGTCATGGTTAGCTGCTGGCCGAGCTTGAGTTGCAGTGATTGCTTCATTCGTCAGTCGTCGCCGTTGCAGGTATGTGGAATGAACTAATTCTAGTCATCCCTATTTATACAAGCAATCACTTTTGGCCTATTTTCAAAGCAAACTTTGGGCCAGATAAGATATGTTTTGCTGCTTGTCAAGCGGGCGCGCCACGTGTGGCTCAGAGGCGGAAATTTTCTCCCAGATAGACTTTGCGCACTTTCGGGTTATCCATAACCACTTGAGGGGAGCCTTCGGCAATGATGTAGCCTTCACTCACAATATAGGCTTTTTCACAAATGTCCAAGGTTTCCCGCACATTGTGATCCGTAATTAACACTCCGAGGCCACGATTTTTGAGATGGGTGACAATTGTTTTGATGTCGTTGACGGAAATGGGGTCGACGCCGGCAAAAGGTTCATCCAGCAGAATAAATTCCGGATTGGTCGCGATGGCGCGCGCGATCTCCACCCGGCGCCGCTCACCGCCGGACAGCGCCATGCCTAGGCTGTTGCGAATATGGGTGACGTGAAATTCTTGCAGCAGATGGTCCAAAACTTCTCTGCGCGCCTTGCGGGACAGGTCCTTCCTTGTCTCCAATATGGCCATGATGTTCTCGGCCACAGTCAATTTGCGAAAAACCGAGGCTTCCTGGGGGAGATAGCTGAGTCCGGCGTGCGCCCGGCCGTGTATAGGCAGATGGGTGACCTGCCGGTCATTGATATAGACTTCGCCTCTGTCGGCAGCGACCAGTCCTGCGATCATGTAAAAGCAAGTGGTTTTCCCTGCGCCATTGGGGCCGAGTAAGCCGACGATCTGACCGCTTTCCACCGTCATGGAAACGTCTATGACAACTTTGCGACCTTTATAGCTTTTCGCGAGATTGCGGGCTTCCAGTTTCGCCATTGAAATTTTATTCCTCTGCCTGTTTCAGCGATTTTGCTGGAATAACCATTTTGACGCGCTCGTTCTGACTGGCGTCGCCGCCAGCCTTCACCACGGATTTTTTGACATCGTAGTCAATGCGATTGCCCGACAGGCTGCTGCCTTCCTGTTGCAATGAGGCGTTTTCGATCAGGTGCAGTGTGTCCTGCGCAATGTTGTATTCCAGGCGATTGGCCTGGGCGATGATCGGGCCTTCATCGGGACTGGGTTTTTGCTGATAGCGCGCGGGCCGTCCGGTGGCGACTATCTGCGTCACTTTGTTTTTAACGTTGACGATCACCACCTTGTCGGCGTCGATGCGCATAGAACCCTGTTGCATGACCACATTGCCGGAATAAGTCGTAGTGCCTTTGATTTCATCCCGCTCAGCGCTATCTGAATGGATGGTGATGGCCTGATCTCGATCTGACGGCAAAGCAAAGGCCTGCTGTCCGGCCAATAACAGTTGTCCAGCCAGTAACAGCAACAGGAACAGTCCTTTCACCAGGTTAAGGTGCTGGAGTGTTGGCAATCGGTTCATGGTAGCCCCTCACTCGGTTGAGCAGTTCAATTCGTTTATTTTCCAGATCCACAATCATGCCTTTGGCATCCAGGCGGCCCTGAGGGGAGCTGATGCTGACCTCGGCATCTGTGGAAATAATTTTTTCCCGGGGCCGAATTTCCAGGTGTGTCGTCGTCAACTCGGTCAATTGCTGTCCGCTGCTGTCTTCCTGCCAGATGCGCACATTGGGCCAGAGTTTCAGCAGCGTGCCGCGCTCGCTCAGTTCGCCCTGTTCGGCAGTGACATACCAGGGATCGCCATCATCAGTGTGCAGGGTCAGTTTGGGCGACTCCAGATTGGTGTAGTCGTTTTCGCTCACCCGGCGCAGATCCAGGCGGAAGTGGCGCAATGTTGTGGCGATAAATTCGTAGCTCAGTTTCCCCTCTGAATCGAAATGCTTGGAGTGCGCATCTTCGATTACCGCATAGGGAAAGCGTGTTTCAGGCCCTTCAGCGCCAAACGGATTCAGGATGCGCGGCTGTTCTTCCCACAGCATGACGACAGCAATGACCAGGGCCGCGACCAGCGATATATAAATCCAGTTGTGTTTCATCGACCTGTATCGGTATAGGCCGCAAGAGCGGCAGCAAAACTGCCTTTGGCGCGCATCAGCATATCGCAGGCTTCACGGACGGCGCCTTCGCCGCCTCGGCGTTTGCTCTGCCAGTGCGCGCGCGCGATTACTTCATCGTGGGCGTTGGGAACGGTCAGAGCCAAACCGACTCGGCACATGATGGAAAGATCCGGCCAGTCGTCGCCCATGCAGGCAATTTCGTGCAGTCCAATTGATTTGCCAGCGATCATTTCTTGCAGGGCGTCGAACTTGTCTTCGCGTCCTTGCTGAATCCATTCGATACCAAGATCTTTCGCCCGGCTCATTAAAGCCTCGCCGCGCCGGCCGGTAATCAGGGCCACCTGAATCCCGTTCTTTTGCGCCATCTTGATGCCGTGCCCGTCGAGCGTGTTAAAGACTTTTAACGTCTCGCCGGATGCGCCGTAAAAAAGTCGGCCATCGGTCAATATGCCGTCGACGTCCAGTACTAAGAGACGTATGGCTTGTGCCTTTTGTTGCAGTTCCGATTCGCTCAGCATAGTTGTGATGGTCTGATGCACCTTAAACAAGGCCCGCACGCAGTAGGTCGTGCATATGAATAACGCCGACGGGGTGGTTGTGCTCGTCGATAACGACTAAGGCGGTAATTTTGCGGTTTTCCATAATGGTGAGCGCTTCCGCCGCGAGCGCGTCCTGGTGCACTGTGGTCGGCTTGCGCGTCATGATGTTTTCGATGGTCACTTGGCGTATGTCATGTCCTTTGTCGACGGCGCGGCGCAGGTCGCCGTCGGTAAACACGCCCAACAAAGTACCGTCTTCACCAACGACAGTGGTCATGCCCAGGCCTTTGGCGGTGATTTCGCTGAGGGCATCCAGCAGCGACGTCTGTGCTTGCACCTTGGGCATCTGGTCGCCGGCGTGTATCAAGTCATTGACCCGTAACAGCAGGCGCCGGCCCAGGATGCCGCCGGGGTGGGAGAGGGCAAAGTCTTCCGCAGTAAAGCCGCGGGCTTCAAGCAAGGCGACCGCCAGGGCATCGCCCATCACCAGGGTTGCGGTGGTGCTAGAGGTCGGGGCCAAATCCAGAGGGCAGGCTTCTGACGCCACATGAATATCCAGACTTACTTCCGCGGCCTCCGCCAGCGGGGAGTGCGGTTTGCCGGTCATGGTGATCATGGGAATACCAAGGCGTTTCAGGATTGGCAGCAGGGTGAGAATTTCTGGCGAGTTGCCCGAATTGGAGATGGCCATCACCAGGTCGCCACGAGTAATCATGCCGAGGTCGCCGTGGCTTGCTTCTCCCGGATGAACAAAAAAGGCTGGCGTACCAGTGCTGGCCAAAGTGGCAGCGATTTTGCGCCCTATATGACCAGATTTACCCATCCCGGTGACCACTACCCGGCCTTTGCAGCTAAGGATCAATTGGCACGCGCGCACAAAGTCGTCGCCGATCCGCTCTTCCAGCGCAGCGACCGCCTCCTGTTCCAACCGGATGGTTCGTCGTCCGGAAGCGATGAGTTCTTGTGCTGAGAATTGCCTCATGAGAGTCCTTAGCTTGGGAAAGCCGCCCATGATAAGGGATAAGACGATGGAATATTAATAGGCAAGCGCACGTACCCATCGGTTTTTCATAGTGTTAGGTTAACTCATGTTCAGGTTTGGCATGGTGGAATAGCACTAGCAAGGTGGAATAGATCTAAGATGTCAGCTTCGCTCGCGCACCTGGCGATGTGGCAGTAAACTTCGCGCCGCTGCACGGTTCAAATCATGACTGGCGCTTCGGTCAGTTGAATAAAGTGCTCAAAGCGGCTGAAAAAGGGCGCGTTATGTTTCTTTGATACGGTTAAGGAGAGTTGTGTGAAAAAGCAATCAGTTAGCGCGAATTTGCGGGTTGTATGGTTTTTGCGGGTTGTATTGTTGCTGGTCATGGGATTGTGGGGGGCTACAGCTCTGGCAGAGGCGGCAAAAAATGACGACCCGCACAAGGTGGTACAGGATGTTACCAGCGCCGTGATGGAAGTAATCAAGGGCGGCGAAAAAGCGCTCAAAGAAAATCCGGACGAATACTTTTCCCGCGTGCGCAAAACACTTGAGCCGCATGTGAGCTTCGCCTTTATCGCCAAGAGTGTAATGGCCGGTTACTGGGATAAGGCGACTCCTGAACAGCGCGATCAATTCACTGAAACCTTTACTCGCGGCATGGTGGAAACCCTGGGCAAAGGCTTGGCGAACTACAGCGACCTGAAAATCACCACACTTCCGGTGAAGGAAGATATCAGTAATGCCAAGCGCGTTGATGTGATTCAGGAAGTGGCAGCGGCCGACGGCACCAGTCGCATCTCCTATTCCATGGCGAAGAACGGCTCCGGAGAGTGGAAGTTGATTAATGTCGTTCTCAATGGCGTGAATTTGGGCAAGAGCTTCCGCGATCAATTCGCCCAAGCTATGAAGCAGAACGACAACAATATCGACAAGGTCATCAATACCTGGTCACAGAAAGCCGTCTAAACCCCGCCGACCGCCCCGCAGCGGGTGCGCGGGGCGGAGGATTTGATTAAACTACGCACTTTTTGCGGAGCTGTGCCGTATATGCGGTGCAGCTGAAGGTTATATATGCAAGAGCAAGACATAATTAATGCCGTAGTGGCAGCTATTCCCGATGCCCAGGTGGAAGCCCGCATGGAAGGGAATCACGCCCACCTCACCGTTACCAGCACCGCTTTCGAAGGGCTTTCCCCGGTCAAACGCCAACAGTTGGTTTACAGCGCTCTCAGTCAAGCTATTGCCAGTGGTGCAATTCACGCAGTGCATATGAAAACGCTGGTACCCGGCGCACACTGATCCCAGGCAGATATCTCTGGGACAAGCCATTCTCCCTTCTTAAAGCAGACTCATCGCGATGGACAAACTGATTATCACCGGTGGTACTCCCCTCAATGGGGAGATTCGCATTTCGGGCTCCAAAAATTCCGGTCTGCCGATTCTGGCGGCTACGTTGCTGGCGGACAGTCCCATGCATCTGGCCAATCTGCCGCATTTGAACGACATCACCACCATGCTCACCTTGTTGCGCTGCATGGGCGTCGAAGTGACGGTTGATGAGCGTATGGGGGTGGAGATCGATGCCAACACCATCCGCGAATTTTCTGCACCCTACGATCTCGTCAAAACCATGCGCGCCTCGATTCTGGTGTTAGGTCCGCTGTTGACGCGCTTCGGTAAAGCCGATGTCTCCTTCCCTGGCGGCTGTGCTATTGGCAGTCGCCCCGTTGATATTCACTTGCGCGGACTGGAAGCCATGGGGGCGTCGATCGAAGTGGATGGCGGCTATATTCGCGCCCGAGCGCCTCAGGGTTTGAAAGGTGCTCATTTCTTTATGGATGTGGTGACGGTTGGCGGTACAGAAAACTTGTTGATGGCTGCCGTGCTGGCGAAGGGCACAACCGTGCTGGAAAACGCCGCGCGCGAACCGGAAATCGTCGATTTGGCCAACTGTCTGGTGAAGATGGGGGCGCAGATCGAAGGTATTGGCAGCGATACGCTGACGATTCACGGTGTAGAGCGTCTGCACGGCTGCGACTATTCCGTCATGCCCGACCGGATTGAAACCGGCACCTATCTGACCGCCGCAGCGGCAACCCGTGGGCGGGTGCGTCTGCGCGACACTACCTCGTCCATTCTTGACGCGGTTCTTCTAAAGCTGGAGGAAGCGGGTGCCCATATCAGCACAGGCGCTGACTGGATCGAGTTGGATATGAAGGGCAATCGGCCCAAATCCGTCAATATTCGTACGGCACCTTATCCGGCGTTCCCCACCGACATGCAAGCGCAGTTCACAGCGATGAATGCGATTGCCGAAGGGACTGGCGCAGTGACGGAAACGATTTTCGAGAATCGTCTGATTCAAGTGCACGAACTTAACCGTATGGGTGCCAATATTTCCCTGGAGGGCAACACCGCCATTATTAAGGGCGTAAACCGTTTGAAAGGTGCGCCGGTCATGGCGTCCGATCTGCGCGCGTCAGCGAGCCTGGTGATTGCGGGTCTGGTAGCGGAAGGGGAAACCTTGATTGATCGGATCTATCATATCGACCGCGGTTACGAGTGCATTGAAGAAAAATTGCAGCTCTTGGGCGCAAATATTCAACGGGTTGCAGGTTGATCAGGGGATTACCATGGCACAGCTCACCATAGCACTAACCAAAGGCCGTATTCTGGAAGAGACCTTGCCGCTGCTTGCTGCAGCAGGCATCGAGCCCCTGGAATCCATCCATAACAGCCGCAAATTGACCTTTGAAACCTCCTCGCCGGAAGTGCGCCTGCTGATTCTGCGCGGCGTGGATGTACCGACCTATGTGCAATTCGGCGCGGCCGATGTCGGTGTTTCCGGCAAAGATACACTGCTGGAGCACGGTGGCCACGGTTATTACGAGCCTCTGGATCTGCGCATCGCGCGCTGCCGCTTGATGACAGCGGGCTTGGTAGGCCAGGCTCCCAAAGCCGGGCGCATCAAGGTCGCCACCAAATACGTCAACGTCGCCAAGCGCTTTTACGCCGAAAAAGGTCAGCAGGTGGACGTGATCAAGCTCTACGGCGCTATGGAGCTGGCGCCGGTGCTGCAGTTGGCTGATGAAATCGTCGATATTGTCGATACCGGCAATACCTTGCGAGCCAACGGCCTGGAGCCGCGCGAGGTCATCGCGGAAGTCAGTTCGCGCCTGATCGTCAACAAAGCCTCCATGAAGCTCAAGCACTACCAGATAGAAGCCCTGATGGATGCCATGGAAAGCGCCGTCAATGAAATCAATAGCGGCACGTAACCCGGAGCCAATCCATGCTGATTCGTCGTCTCCAGTCTTCATCTCCCGATTTTTCCCAGCAACTCGATAGTCTGTTGGCGTGGGAAGCTGAGTCCCATGATGCGGTGGAAGGGGCGGTTAAAGAAATCCTGGCCGCGGTACGCACTCGGGGCGATGCCGCAGTGGTGGAATACACCAATCGATTCGATCAGCGCGACGCCAAAACTGTCGCCGATCTGACATTGGGCAGAGAGCTGCTGCAACAGGCGCTGGCGCGCATTCCGGCGGAGCAGCGCGAAGCGCTGGAAGTGGCGGCGGAGCGCATTCGCTCATATCACGAGCATCAGCGGCAGGAGTCCTGGAGCTATCAGACGCCCGACGGCACCATCCTCGGGCAAAAGATTACGCCTATGGATCGTGTGGGTATGTATGTGCCGGGCGGCAAGGCTTCTTATCCGTCGTCCGTATTGATGAATGCTATTCCTGCTCAGGTGGCCGGTGTTCCGGAAGTCATTATGGTCAGCCCGGCACCGCGCGGAGAATTGAATGATCTGGTGCTGGCAGCGGCTGCTATCGCCGGTGTGGACAAGCTGATTTCCATCGGTGGCGCCCAGGCGGTTGCTGCCTTGGCCTACGGCACGGAAAGCATCGCGAAAGTGGATAAGATCGTCGGACCCGGCAATATTTTTGTCGCTACCGCCAAACGCGCCGTGTTTGGTTTGGTGGATATCGACATGATCGCAGGGCCATCGGAAATTCTGGTGGTTTGCGACGGTAAAACCGATCCGGATTGGATCGCCATGGATTTGTTCTCCCAAGCAGAACATGACGAAAACGCCCAGGCGATTCTGATCAGTCCAGACAAAGCCTTCCTCGACGCAGTGGAAAACAGCATTGCGCGTTTGCTGCCGACTTTGGAGCGCAAAGACATAGCCGGTGCGTCGCTCGCAAAACGCGGCGCGTTGATTGAAGCGGGTTCGATGGATGAGGCTATAGAGCTGGCAAACCGCATTGCTCCTGAGCACCTGGAGTTGTCGGTCGAACAACCGGAGCTCCTGTTGCCCAAGGTCAAACACGCAGGCGCCATCTTTATGGGGCGACACACCAGTGAGGCTTTAGGCGATTACTGTGCAGGTCCAAACCACGTACTGCCAACCTCAGGCACAGCACGGTTTTCTTCACCTTTGGGTGTATACGACTTCCAAAAACGCAGTTCGGTGATTCAATGTTCGGCTGCCGGGGCTTCTAAGCTCGGTCGAATTGCGTCGGTATTGGCGCGAGGGGAGTCATTGGAAGCGCATGCGCGCTCGGCGGAGTATCGCATTCTGCCCGGTGACCGCTGATTAGCCGGTTACCGGCTTCTTCTCTAAAATGGCTTGAACACGCTCGAGCTTGCCATTGCGATAAAACTCTATGTCCACGGTTTCGCCGGGGCGTGACTCTTGAATCTGCTGCCGGCCGCGGGCGCCATTGCCCACCGGTTCGTCGTTGATCTTCACTATCACATCACCGGGCTGTAGGCCCGCCACATGTGCAGGCCCATTGTTATAGATACGGGTAATCAACACACCGTTGGTGGAATCTAGTTGGAAGGAGTGCGCCAGCTGCGGCGTCAGGCTCTGGGCATCCACACCCAGCCAGCCGCGCACGACCCGGCCAAACTCGACAATGTCCTTTAAGGTGCGCACCGCCGTATCGGCGGGTACAGCCAGGCCAACGCCGTTCAGATCTGAGTTGCCGATGCGGTCGAGGATGGCGGTATTGATGCCCAATAAATTGCCGTGCACATCGATCAAGGCCCCGCCGGAATTGCCCGGATTGATGGCCGCATCTGTCTGAATAAAGTTTTCAAACACGCTGATGCCCAGGCCGTAACGTCCGGTCGCCGAAATAATGCCCTGGGTTACCGTCTGGCCCATGCCAAACGGATTGCCTATCGCCAGCACTATATCGCCCACCTGAGCGGTTTGCGGCGAGCCTATGGGGATGGCTTTCAGATTGTCGAGTTCGATCTTCAGGACCGCCAAATCATTTTCCAGATCGACCCCTATCACCCGCGCTTTACTCTCGCGCCCGTCCTGCAGCTGCACCACAATCTCGTCAGCTCCATAAATCACGTGGTTATTGGTGAGCAAATAGCCTTGTTCACTGATGATCACCCCAGAGCCGAGGGCTGATTGCATGCGCTCCTGGCGGGGGATATCCGCGCTGTTGTAGAAGTAGCGAAACAGCGGGTCATTGAACAATCGGTGTGTCGTGCGGTTGATTTTTTTGCGGGTAAAAATGTTGACGACAGAAGGTGCTGCGCGGTTGACGGCCTCAGCGTAGGAGGTCATCCCTTCGTATTGCTGGCCCATAACATTAAACGAGGGATTGTGGGGGGCTGTCGGACTATTGCGCGGATTGAGCTCAGGGAACAGCTGCAGAATGATGAGCGCCATCAGCAGTCCGAAGACCGCTGGCCAGCGAAGGTATTCAAACGCTCTCATCCACATAAACAGGTTATCTCAGCGACCGCTTTAGATCGTGCGCTTGGTGCCGCCGGGAGAGTTTTCCAGCAGCGTTGCGGCTTCATCGTCGTCCTTCAAACCAAATTCTTCGCTCAACATCCCGTGGCTACCGGGAATCTTCGGTGCCCAGTCCTTCGGTGGTTCAATCTGCGAAGCATTCAGTTTTTCTTTGCCTTCTTCGTTTTCCCCGGCTGCGAATAGTTGACGCCCGATCTCGACATTGGTCAGTTGCATAGCGCCCAGAGCGAGGTGCTCATGCAATTCTTTATAACTTTGGGTAAGTTCGCGCACCTTTTGCGCGGTTTCGCTGAAATGTTGCGCGACGTCTTGTTGATAGCTTTCCAGCTCCCGTTTTGCGTCCAAAAGTCGTTGCTCAATCTCTTTGTGCTGCTCCGGTGCAATCCAGGTTCGGCTCACAATGGCACCTATAACAGCGCCCACTATCAGCATAATAATCCCGACGATAAACAAGCTTTCTAACGGAAACACAAAAATCTCCTTAGGCGGAAAAAATGGAGGTGGGGCGACGAGGCGTGCAATTTTTAGCCGGCAGATGGGAAATCTGTTTGCTATGTTATTGAACGCAGTCGGCTTGGCGGCAATCAACACGCTTCTTAATGATACCCCGACTTACAGCAACTTGCGCTGGTTCACAGCGAAATTGCGCCACCTAGAGCGGCAAGTTAAAGTACGCGCCGCCTGTTTTTCTGGTTAGAACCGTTCCAATGATTGATACACCGATCAGCCGCTATGAACGTGACTTGCAAAAATCAGGATTTGCAGCAGATGCGGCACAGCGGCAAGCGATCGAACGCTTGCAGATTCTGTTCGACGAATTAGTTGCTCTTCAGCATCGTCGAGTTCCGCTTTGGCAGCGTTTATTTGCATTTGGCAAAACTCCCTCGGCGCCTAAAGGCGTTTATATGTGGGGAGGTGTCGGGCGCGGCAAAACCTACATAATGGATGTTTTTTTTGAAACCCTGCCGTTTCCACAAAAAATGCGCGTCCACTTTCACCGCTTTATGCGCCGCGTTCACAGCGAGCTCACGCGTTTTAAAGGTGAAAAAAATCCCCTGGAAAAAGTAGCGGATGTGCTGGCGGGTGAAGCGCGCGTTATCTGCTTTGACGAATTTTTTGTATCCGATATTACCGACGCCATGATTTTGGGGAATTTGCTGGACGCTTTGTTCGCGCGCGGCGTGACCCTGGTGGCGACATCCAATATTGAGCCGGATGGCTTATATAAAGATGGCCTGCAGCGGGTGCGCTTTCTGCCAGCGATTGCGCTGTTGAACAGTCATACGGATGTGCTCAATGTCGACGGTGGTACGGATTATCGTCTGCGAACTTTGGTCAAGGCGGATCTTTTCCACTCTCCTCTGGGAGATGAGGCGGAGCAGGCTCTGAAAAATTGTTTCCATCGCCTCGTACCTGAGAGAGGCGCTATTCAGCAGAATGTGCCGCTTGAGGTGGAAAATCGGACGATCTGTGCGCGCTATGAAGCGGACGATGTGGCCTGGTTCGATTTCGCTGCCCTGTGCGACGGCCCGCGTTCGCAGAACGATTACATAGTTCTGGCCAAAGAGTTTCACGCCATCCTGGTTTCCAATGTCCCTCAGTTTGTCGGCCGCAATGACGACCAGGCGCGGCGTTTTATCTATATGGTGGATGAATTCTACGACCGGCGCGTCAAGCTGGTGCTCTCCGCCGCTTGTCCGGTGACAGAGCTGTATAAAGAAGGGCGGTTGGAATTCGAGTTTCAGCGCACCGTGAGCCGTTTGCTGGAGATGCAGAGTGAAGAGTATCTGGCTCAGCCTCACAGACCGTAGATTCGACGCTTAAGTTGCTTGAAAAACGGCCAATCCTTGTGTAGGATTCGCGCTCCTTTTTGCCCGCGTCTTGTGGGCAGGGCTTTAACCCCCGGGTTTTCCGGGTTCCAGTTTGTACCCTACGTTTTGAAGGCCTACAACATGAAGACTTACAGTGCCAAATCGGAAACAGTAAAACGTGACTGGTACATTGTCGATGCTTCAGGCAAAACTCTCGGCCGTCTGGCTGCAGAAATTGCTCACCGCCTGCGCGGCAAGCACAAGCCTGAATTTACTCCCCACGTGGACACTGGCGATTACATCGTTGTAATCAACGCCGAAAAAGTTCGCGTGACCGGTAACAAGGCAAAAGACAAGTTCTACCATCACCACACCGGTTTCCCCGGTGGTTTGAAATCCATCAGCTTCGAAAAATTGATCATCAAGGCTCCTGAGCTGACGATCATGAGTGCCGTGAAAGGTATGTTGCCTAAAGGGCCTCTTGGACGTGCGATCTTCAAAAAACTGAAGGTGTATGCCGGCGATGCTCATCCGCACGCAGCCCAGCAACCCCAAGAACTGAACATTTAACGGAAGCTGAATTATGGCAGGTGAACAATTTTACGGTACCGGTCGTCGCAAAACTGCTACGGCACGTGTTTTTATCTCTTTGGGTAGCGGCAAATTCAGCGTCAACGATCGCGCTCTCGAAGAGTATTTCGGTCGCGAAGTAGCCCGCATGATCGTGCGTCAACCGCTCGAACTGACCGGCAACTCAGACAAGTTTGACGTTAAAGTAACTGTCAAAGGCGGCGGTAGCTTCGGTCAAGCTGGTGCAATTCGCCACGGTTTGACTCGCGCTCTGATGGCTTATGACGACAGCCTTCGCTCCGATCTGCGAAAAGCAGGTTATGTCACTCGCGACTCTCGCGAAGTGGAGCGCAAAAAGGTTGGTTTGCGCAAAGCGCGCAAGAGACCGCAATACTCCAAACGTTAATCGTTGGATATCCGAAAGCCCGACAATGTCGGGCTTTTTTCTTTGGTGTCTGGCAACTTATCCGCGCGAGTTGGAAAACTTTTTATGGTCTGGGCGCCTGGTTAGACGACGCGTATTTCCTTGTAAGCAGTAGGTATTTTCATTACCATGTTGCCATTTTTTGTGGGCACTTGGGGCAATCAATTCATACGGCATCACCGCAGTAGGCGAGATGTCGGGATACTCCATTTTAATAAAGTGATCCCGCCGCTGAAGATCATAGAATTTATCCATTCTCAACCTTTGTCTTTTAAAAGCTGTCACGGGAGATTAGCGTCATGAGCAATGACGGTGTAAACCAAGGGCGTCGTCGTGTCCTAACGGCGATGACGTCCGTCGTGGGGGCTGCGGGTGTTATTGGCGCCGCGGTACCATTCGTGGGTTCTTGGAACCCCAGCGCCAAGGCCAAAGCGGCAGGCGCTCCAGTGGAGGTCAATATCTCCAAATTGGAGCCAGGCCAGATGGTAACTGTCGAGTGGCGTGGAAAGCCCGTTTACATAGTTCGACGTACTCAGGAAGCTCTGGCCGGTTTGAAAGTCATGGAGCCGGAGTTGCGTGATCCCACCTCTGAAAAATCGGTTCAGCCCGGTTACGCAAAAAATGAAGGGCGCGCAATTAAAGAAGAATTCGTCGTGCTGCTCGGATTGTGCACCCACTTGGGCTGTGCTCCTGGATACCAACCGACAGTGGGTTCGATTGATATAGGCGGATCTGTTGAGTGGCAGGGCGGCTTTTTCTGCAAGTGCCACGGGTCCAAATTCGACTTGGCAGGCCGCGTATTGAAAGGCGTTCCAGCGCCCATCAATCTGGAAGTCCCCCCCCATAAGTATCTCAGCGATACCGTAATACTCATCGGCGAAGATCAGGAGGCGTGATCCAATGACAAAGTGGCTTACAGGCTTGTGGAACTGGATTGATTACCGCCTTCCGGTGCAGCGCGCATGGGATACCCACATGGGCAAATACTACGCGCCGAAAAATTTCAACTTCTGGTACTTCTTCGGAGTGCTGTCACTGCTCGTACTGGTGAACCAACTGCTCACCGGTATCTGGCTGACGATGAACTTCGAACCTTCTGCTGAAGGCGCCTTTGCTTCTGTTGAGTACATCATGCGCGACGTGCCCTACGGCGATATTCTGCGCTATATGCATTCCACCGGTGCATCTGCCTTCTTCGTGGTGGTTTACCTCCATATGTTCCGTGGTTTGATGTACGGATCCTACAAAGCGCCGCGCGAACTGGTGTGGATCTTCGGTATGTTGATTTACTTGGTGCTTATGGCCGAAGCCTTCATGGGCTATGTGTTGCCTTGGGGCCAGATGTCCTACTGGGGGGCGCAGGTAATCGTAAACCTGTTTGGTGCGATTCCTGTTGTTGGTGAAGACCTTGTTCAATGGATCCGCGGTGACTACCTGATTTCGGGAGCCACCTTGAACCGCTTCTTTGCTCTACACGTAGTCGCTCTGCCGATCGTTCTGCTGGCGCTGGTGGTGCTTCATATTCTGGCTCTCCACCAAGTGGGTTCCAATAACCCCGACGGTATCGAGATCAAGAAGCATAAAGACGCAAACGGCGTACCTCTGGATGGAATCGCGTTCCACCCGTACTACACCGTTCACGATCTGGTTGGCGTAACCGTGTTTCTGTTCGCTTTCTGTGGCGTTATCTTCTTCGCTCCGGAAATGGGCGGTTTCTTCCTGGAATACGCAAACTTTGAACAAGCCAATGGTTTGAAGACTCCAGAGCACATAGCACCGGTTTGGTACTTCACGCCGTTCTACGCCATGTTGCGCGCCGTGACCTTTGATATTGGACCTTTGGATTCCAAATTCCTCGGTTTCGTGGTCATGGGTGCGGCTATTGCCATTCTGTTTGTGTTGCCCTGGCTGGATAAGAGCCCAGTTAAATCCATTCGTTACAAAGGCACCTTTAGTCGCATTGCGCTGATTGTGTTCGCTGCAGCGTTTGTGATTTTGGGTTATCTGGGTGTTAAGCCTTCTACTCCCGGCCGAACCATTCTGGCGCAGCTGTGTACTGTTCTGTATTTCGCTTATTTCATCGGCATGCCGTTCTGGACTCGCCGGGAAAAATGCAGCCCAGTGCCTGACCGTGTTCGCATGACCGGCTTGAGCAAAGGTCTGGTTCTCGGTGGATTCGCCTTGTTTATCATTTTGGTGATAGTGCCGATCAAGGCGGTGGGTGCATCAGAGGGAGGTCCATGTGGTAACGTTCCTTGCCTGGAGCCGCATAAGCCTTTCGATATCAGCGACAAAGAGTCACTGCAGCGCGGCCTGAAGTATTTCGTCAACTACTGCATGGGATGCCACAGCGTCGGTTATTCACGCTATGGCCGGGTGGCGGAAGATCTCGGTATTCCGGATCAGGTGATGCTCGACAACATTATTTTCACCGATCAAAAGATCGGTGAACTGATGACCATCTCTATGTCTCCGCAAAATGCCAAAAGATGGTTCGGTGCCACTCCTCCGGATCTCAGCTTGGTTGCGCGCTCACGTTCCCCCGAATGGCTGTATACCTATCTGCTGACGTTCTACCGCGACGATACCCGTCCTACCGGCGTCAACAACAAGGTTTTCGAGAACGTTGGTATGCCGCATGTGATGCTTGAGCTGCAAGGCCTGCTCGAATGTGCTCCTGGGCCAGCCGTCGACAGCCATGGTCGTGTCATCCGCAACCAGGTGGGTGAGCCTGCAACAGTCGCTTGTGGCACTTTGGCTCCCGGTGCAATCAAGGGCTCTCTCTCCGGTGAAGAATTTGAGCGCGTGGTTTACGACGTAGTGAATTTCCTGGAGTATGTGGCTGAACCGGGCGCAGAGAAGAGGAAGCGCATCGGTATCTACGTCATGTTGTTCCTGCTGGTCTTTTTGGTATTCACTTGGTTGTTGAACCGCGAATACTGGAAAGACGTTCATAAGTAGTCGGTTGGTCGTCCAAATCGTCAACGCTTACTGTCCCGGCGCAAGCCGGGACTGATGTCCCCCTAAAAGTGAGGTCTCGATGGTAGGTACGGCCAAACGTTCATCTGCTGCCCTTTTTTCTGACGCCAAAGATCATTACAGTCACCGAGTTCGCATAGTTCTCGCGGAAAAAAACGTCGGGGTAGAGGTCATTACGGCTGATCCGCTCGACCTGCCAAAAGAACTTAGCGAAGCGAATCCCTACAACTCCCTGCCCACTTTAATCGACCGCGATCTGACGTTGTATGAGTCGCGCGTTATGATGGAATACCTGGACGAACGTTTCCCCCATCCACCACTGCTGCCGGTTTATCCCGTAGCGCGGGCGGAAATTCGTCAATATATCCATAGGGTGGAGATGGACTGGTGTCCGCTGGTGGATGCGCTGGCGCGCGACGGGAAAAATTCCGCTGAGGCGCGCAAAGAGCTGACTGACAGTTTGGTGGCAATTGCACCGATCTTCGCCGATAAACCCTTTTTCATGAGTCCGGACTTTTCGTTGTTGGATTGCTGTGTTGCGCCTATCTTGTGGCGTCTGCCGGCATTCGGCATCAAGATTCCGTCGACGCGGCAAACTCAGCCTTTGCTGGATTATATGGAACGGGTGTTCAAGCGCGATTCTTTCGTCGCTAGTCTCTCCGACTGGGAGAAGTCCATTCGTCCTGCGTCGCGCACTTAAGAGAGGAGGTTAAGCAGCGGTGAATAAATCCAGTATGACGTCCAGCCGGCCCTACTTCATCCGCGCGCTCTACGAGTGGATTGTCGACAATTCCCTCACCCCCTATCTGGTGGTGTTCGCGCGCGCTGAGGGCGTACAGGTGCCCCAGCAGTACGTTTCCAAAGATGGCCAAATCGTCCTGAACATAGCGCCGCGTGCGGTGATGGGGTTGGATTTGAGCAATACCGGTGTGCGCTTCAGTGCGCGCTTTGGCGGTGTGCCGACGGACATTTATGTTCCTTGCAATGCCGTCCTCGGTATTTATGCCAAGGAAAACGGCCAGGGCATGATGTTTGAACCGGAGCCCAGTTCTCCGGAACCTCCTAAGCCTACTGAACCCGGTCCAGCCGGGGGTGAAAAGCGCCCCAGCCTCAGAGTTGTGAAGTAGAGTTGTGAAATAGAGTTGTGAAGTACAAGGCAGCATGGTCCCGCTGCCGTTCATATAGCGAAAAAGGCCTTTAGGCGGTTTTTAGATTGCGAAAGGGTCTTACTAAGCCGAAGCGACGGAACCATAGCTGTCATAGAATCTCATACGATAAGTCCACAATCTCGCGTTACATAAATTTAATAACGGCGCAATCGGAGATACGTATGGGTATTTTGCAACACTCGCTCGGCATCCTGTTTAATCCTCAGTCTGAGTGGAAATCCATCCGCAACGACAAAAGTTCCTTCCTCCAAGTCTTCGTCAGCCACGTACCATTTCTTGCGCTTATCCCGGCGGTTTGCGCTTATATAGGCGTTACGCAAGTGGGCTGGACAGTGGCTAGAGGTGAGCCTGTGAAGCTGACGGCGGCAAGTGCCGCGTCATTGTGTGCCCTGACCTATGTAGCGCTGCTGGCAGGCATTTATCTGCTGGGCGAGTTTATCAATTGGATGTCCAAAACCTACGGTGTTAAGGACGATGCGGAGCGCCGTCACTACGAGGGAACTGCGCTCGCGGTTTATATCTCCACCCCCACGCTGCTTTCTGGAATCGTTCTGCTTTACCCCGAGCTCTGGCTGGTTACGGCAGTGATGGGTATCGCGGTGGCCTATTCGGTCTACCTGATTTATCAGGGGATTCCAATTCTGATGGATATTTCCAAAGATCAGGCTTTTATGTACGCCACGTCAGTGATAACCGTTGGTCTTGTGCTGGCTGTGTCGATTTTGATCGCCACAGTGGTGATTTGGGGGATGGGAGTAGGGCCTATTTACGTTGATTGAACCCTGCCTTGATTGATTCACAAAATGGGGTCCTCAAAGGCCCCATTTCTATTTATCGAGTCCGTGACCCAGTGGCGGGACCGGGCAGTCCAAGCAGTCTGCCACAGCGCGAAACAGCTCGATCTCTTCCTGGGTAATCTTCTTATCTGCTTCCATACAGGCTGCTAAAGCTTTCAATAAGGTCGGCTTTTCCAGCGGGCGCAGCCGTTGGAGTTGTTTCATCGCAGCGTCGAGAGCAGCGATGGAAAAGGTGCGACTGGCTTCTTTCTGCAACGCAACACCGGATAAGTGGCGCTCGGCCGCCGCAAGGCTGCCAGCGAATTGCACCTCGCTTTGACCTTGGCAGGCCGCGGTGAGCAGGGTCTGCACGGCTTCCTGGAGTTGCGGCAGGCGATGAGTGCCATGAACCGTCTTGTCCTCGCAACCGCTGGTGACTATGCGATAGAGACACCATTCAAACAGCGAGATTTTGTCGTCGGCCTTGATCAGCGCCGCCAATTCCTTTTTGAATTCCTGGTACTGGCTGGCGGACAGGGTTTTCAGCGCGGGCATGGCGAGATCCACCACGCTCAAATAGTCCGCCCTTTGCAGTGCTTTGATGTCGTATTCCAGATCTTTCATGGCTTGCAGAGTCTGCGCATCCAGCGAGGATTGCAGAATTTGCCATTGGTTGCGCCGACATTCCTGATTGTTCTGGTCCATCAACAGCCAGTAAATCAACGCACGGCAGCTGAAAGGCTCGTGTGCAGCAGCGTAGATGGACTTGGGCAGTTCCATCAAAAACACTTGCGCGCTCTTGAGGTTTTCTTCGGTCGGATTGCCCACCTGCTCTATGGCGGCGCTCAAGGTGCCGACTTGCGCCAAGCTGGCGGCTGCTGTCGAAAATCCCGCTGCAGTAGTAGAGGGCTTGGGTTGGATATCGTCGACCGCTGTTTGTGCGGTCGGGGTAATCATGCTGCCATCCCAGCGCGGCAGAATTTTGCGGATGCGCAGGGGCAGAGGAGGGTGAGTCGCCATCAAACCCCCAAGAGCCGATTTAAGCCCCTGGCCGAAATACATATGGCTGAATTCCGAAGCGCGGGCGTTGTGCAAAATGGCATGCTCACTATGACCGCCGATTTTGCGCAGCGCATTGGAAATTCCGGTTGGGTTGCGGGTGAATTGCACTGCAGAGGCGTCGGCAAGAAATTCCCGTTGGCGACTGACAGCGGCTTTAATCAGATTGCCGAAAAAGACCCCGCAATATCCCAGTACCACTAATGCCAGGCCCATTCCCACCACCGCACCGTGATTCTTGTTGCGGCTGCGGCTCGAAGACGAACGCAACATATACGAGCCGATCAGGCCGATCAGCAGAATACCGTGCAATACCGCCACAAGGCGCAGGTTGAGTTTCATATCGCCGTTGTGGATATGGCTGAACTCGTGCGCGACCACGCCTTGCAGTTCTTCGCGGTTCAATAGCTCCAGGCAACCGCGGGTGACACCTATGACGGCATTGCGTCTATCCGTTCCGGCGGCAAAAGCGTTGATCCCTGGCTCATCCAGCACGTAAACCGGTGGTACGGGATTACCCGACGCTATGGCCATTTCCTCCACCACATTGAGCATGCGCCGCTCCAAGGGATCGGTGGTGTTCGCCAGGATCATGCGTCCGTTCAGTGCCTCGGCGACGCGTCGACCATTACCGCCGAGCTGGAAAAATTTATACAGAGATCCGCCAGCCACAGTCGCCACCACGGCTATGGCGGCGTAGAGCAAAATGCTGGAATTCAGAGAGTAGAGAAAATGTTCCTTCCAGGGTGTCTGCATATTCTCCACCATGCGCGGAGAGTCGATCGGCCACTGGATAAAGTAAAGGATCATACTGATGGCCAGCGCGGTCATCAGAATCAAGGAGATAACCGCCGCCGTCATCAAAACCCCGAGTAAAAGGGTCTTGCGCCGCGCGCGTTCTTGTTCAGCAAAGAAGTTCATAGCGGAATCAATTCACCAAAGTTATCCAGGGGCCCGGCATTGCACCGGGCGATCATCAAAAGGAAACCTTGGGTGCTTGTTGAATGGCGGCGCGATCTTCGAATTCGAGCAGCTTTGCATCGGTGCTGTGGCCAAACAGATTGGCGAACACCACGGGCGGGAAACTTTGGCGGTAGGAATTGTATTCAGTGACTGAGTCGTTAAACGCCTGACGTGAAAATGCCACTTTGTTTTCCGTGGAAATCAGTTCTTCGGACAGTTGCATCATATTTTGATTGGCCTTGAGATCCGGATAAGCCTCCATCACCACATTCAAGCGGCCAAGTGCGCCAGCCAGAGCATTTTCTGCTCCCGCCAAGCTCTGCATGGCGTCTGCATTGCCCGGATTGGCGGCGGCTGATTTCAACACGGACAGAGCTGAGTTGCGTGCGGCTATGACGGCTTCCAGGGTTTCTCTTTCATGCGCCATATAACCCTTGGCCGTTTCCACCAGATTGGGAATCAGATCGTAACGGCGCTTTAATTGCACTTCGATTTGCGCAAATGCGTTCTGAAAGCGGTTTTTCAGTGCAACTAATTTGTTGTAGATGGAAATGACGTAAAAGATAAGCGCAACAACAATAACCAACGTAACGATGGTTGAAATGCTCATGACAGAGTTCCCTTTGGTTGGACTAATAAAAGAGTGTGGCGCAAAACACACCAGGTGCAACTAAACGCAAAGAAAGTCTATCAGAGAAAAAGTCGACCCATGTTGCAAAAAGGGCAGCCAAACCCGTGTTCCGGCATAGAAATCGTCGGCCATATTGCGAAGACAGCATAGAATCCCAAGTTTCCACGTCCCGTCTATCTGTCTTCATTCCAAATCTGAATTGACCAGCAGGAGGTCCCTATGAACGATCCTATTGTAGTTGTCGGTATCGCCCGCACCGCCATGGGAGGTATGAGCGGTGTTTTTAGCGAATTATCCGCACCACAGTTGGGAGGTGAGGCAATCAAAGGTGCAGTGGCCGATGCTGGTGTGGCTCCTGCGGATGTCAATGAAGTTTTGATGGGTTGTGTGCTGCCTGCAGGTCTCGGTCAGGCGCCCGCGCGTCAGGCGGCTATTGCAGCGGGTTTGCCACAAAATGTGCCCACCACTACGGTCAACAAAGTGTGCGGTTCGGGAATGAAGGCGGTGATGATGGGCGCAGATGCGCTCACCGTTGGAAATGCGGAAATTGTGGTTGCTGGCGGCATGGAGAGCATGACCAATGCGCCTTACCTGTTAACCAAAGCGCGTTCCGGATATCGCCTGGGTCACGGCGAACTGTTAGATCACATGTTCCTCGACGGTTTGCAAAACGCCTATGACGGCAATTTGATGGGGACTTTTGCCGAAGCCACCGCCGACAAATATCAATTTACTCGCCAGCAGCAAGACGACTTTGCCATCGCGTCGCTAAACAAAGCCAATGCCGCAATTGCCGCAGGGCATTTTGAACGGGAAATTGTTCCTGTCACGGTGAAAAGCCGCAAAGGTGAAACCGTGGTCGCGGTGGATGAACAACCGGGCAATGCAAAACCGGAAAAAATTCCTTCACTAAAACCCGCATTTAAAAAAGATGGCACAGTCACAGCGGCCAATTCCAGTTCTATTTCGGATGGTGCAGCGGCACTGGTGTTAATGCGGCAAAGCACAGCACAAAAACGCGGCTTAAAACCCCTTGCGGTCATTAAAGCGCAAACGCAATTCGCACAGGCGCCGGAATGGTTCACCACGGCGCCGGTCGGCGCGGTGAAAAAACTTTTGGAATTAACCAATTGGTCGGTGAAAGACGTCGACCTGTTCGAAATTAACGAAGCTTTCGCAGTGGTGACCATGGCGGCTATGCGGGATTTGGAAATTCCTGCCGAAAAGGTCAATGTGCACGGCGGCGCCTGCGCTTTAGGCCATCCCCTCGGTGCATCCGGTGCGCGGATTTTGGTGACCTTGATTGCCGCGTTGCAAACTTACGGCAAAAAACGCGGAATTGCCGCGCTCTGTATTGGCGGCGGCGAAGCTACGGCAGTTGCGGTGGAAATTGTGTAGAGAGGAAAACAAAATGCCCCGGTTTTATCCGGGGCATTTTTATTTGGGAGTAATGAACAATTTAGCGTTTTTCGATGTATTCAATAACGCGAACCACTTTTTCCACGCCGCTTACCTGCGCAGCCAGTCCGCTGACCAAATCGGCTTCTTTGCGCGTCAATAATCCCATCAGATAAACCACGCGATTATCGACTATCACCTTAACGCGTTCGGATTCTATATCGCGATTGGCGAGAATTTTCGCGCGCACTTTGGTGGACAGCCAATTGTCGTTGCGGCGCGCGAAAAACGTCGAACTGCTTTTCACCAACAATTCATTGTGCACTTGGCGGACTTTGGCAATGGCGCGCGCGGTTTCACCGGCAATTTGGCGCAAATCACTATGTGGTACTTCGCCGGTTAACAGGACCACACCGTTAAAACTGACGACATTGATACGAGCATCTTGCATGCGCGGATCCGCCTTGCGCAGATTCACTTCGATCAATGTTTCCAATCGTTGGTCGTCGACGTAGGCACCAAAGGTTCTGCGCCCTGGATCGGGCTGCACCGGACCGTCGTTGGTTGCGTCGAGCATGGTGACGCAACTGCACAGCAGAGTGCAGAACGCTAAGGTAATCAGGCGAAACGCTGTAAATCGCTGCATATCATTCAATTCCAAAAAGTTTGTGGTCGATCAAATCGCTAAGGCAGTAGAGCACCAATAAATGGATTTCGTGGATTCGGCTGCGGGAATTGACTGCCGCGCGCAGTTCTATATCTCCCGGCTGTAACATGCGCCCAATCTCGCCGCCGTCGCGCCCGGTCAGGGCGATGACCGACAGGCCGCGGTCGTGGGCAGTGTGAATCGCGTGGAGCAGGTTTGGGGTGTTTCCGCTCGAACTCAACACCAGCAAAATGTCCCCCGCTTGCCCGAGTGCGCGCAGTGGTTTTGCGTAGACGTCGTGGTAGTGCGCATCGGCGACGATCGATGTGTAGGTCGCCAGATTGCCGCCGAGCCAAATGGCGGGCAGGCCGGGGCGCTCTTTTTCAAACCGGTCGACGAGATTGCAGGTAAATATTTGCGCGAGGGCGGAAGACGGGCCGTTGCCGCAAACCAGAATTTTCTTTTCTTCCAAAAGCACCTGTACCAGCCGGTCGGCGGAAGCCTCGATCAGCGGGGCTAATTCTTCGCCCACTTGCATCTTGGCTTCGATACTGCGCTGGAACAGGTTATAGACTCTCTGCGACATAAAATTTCCGGTGATTAAAACGCGTTGCGCACCCAGTCGATGCGCGCTTGTTTGCCGTCATGTATGACGCCGACAACATCGAAGCGCATCGCTTGGCGCGACGAGATTTTTTCGCTCTGTAAATAATGTTGAGAGGCGGAAAGGATTTTGCGTTGTTTAGCCACAGAAACAGTTTCCAGCGGCGAGCCGTAATCACTGCTTTTGCGCTGCCGCACTTCGACAAACACCAAGGTATCGCCGTCGCGCATGATCAAATCGATTTCGCCGCTTTGGCAGCGGTAATTGCGCGTGACCAAGCGCAAGCCCTGCTCAAGCAAATAACGTTCGGCGGTGCGCTCACCTTGCTGTCCGATCAGTTGGCGGGTGAGAGAAAAAATCATCGTCAGAACGACTCGGCCAGCACTCGCGGGCGGCCATTACGAAATTCTGCCCACACCTGCTGGCGCTGGAACTGCTGTTGTTCATTAAGACGCAGAGTTCCGGTGAGCCCGTAAAAATTCGCTTCGCGCACCGCTTCCAATTGTTTTAGGCGCGGATACAAATGGAAGCTGTCCACACCCATTGCATACAGCGGTTGCAGTGCGGCGCTGTTGTCGGCGAATTTTTCCAGCGCTTTTTTCTCGGCCGCTTGGCGCTCGAAAAACCAGGGCAGGGTGGAGAATTTGATGCCATTCATATCCTGATCGAGCTTGCTGTCGGGAACTCCGGAGTAAACCTGACTGGTGGAATATACCGGAATATCCGCCGCGTAATGGAAGGCTAGAGTCGGTTTTACCTGGCGCGCTTCATTGGCCTGGGCGACCAGGAAAATCAAGTCGATATCCTGTCTGCGGCGCGGTTCAAATTGCACATTGCCGATCAGCGCGCGAATTTCCTGCGCGCGCTTTTCACTCAAGTCCAACTGCAAAGCTTGTTTGAGCAGTTTTGAATAATCCTGCTTTTCGGAGTAGCGATATTCTTTAACGATTTCGCCGCCAAAATTGCGCCAGTGTGTAATAAATGTGTTAACGCTGCGATCGCCCCAGTTGTTATTGGGGGCGAGAATCATGGCGCGGCGGTGACCATCGCGCCAAGCCTGTTCTGCCGCTTGGCGAGCTTCGTCTTCCACCCCGAGGCCGAATTGAAACAGATTGGCGACAGTACCGAGCGGATTATCGATAGTGTTTAGCGCCAGAGTCGGCACAGGCAGCGCCGGGCGCAGCGCCAAATCCTGCAGCTGCTCTTTCGCCAGAGGACCAATGATCAGCTGCGCGCCGTCCGCCAAAGCTTGGTCGTACACCGCGTTGATGTCCTGCTGTTCCGTGTCATAAAACCGCAAGGCGGGAGCGTCGGATTCCAATTGGCGGTGTTGGTAGTAAGCCGCCATAAATCCGTCGCGAATCGCGTTGGCGGCGCTGGCGAGTTTTCCCGAGAACGGCAGCAGCAGCGCAATTTGTTGCGGCTGCTCGCTGAGAATCTGGCGCAGCATCTGCAGGTCGGCGGGGAGATTGACGCTAGCGGGGTGATCGGACCACTCCAGCATCCAGCGGTCCAGGCGCGCCAATTGTTCGCGGATATTGGCCTGGGTGTCTTTGCTGAGCAGCGCCAAGCGATACCAGCCTTCCAAATCGCGACTTGCACCGCCTTCTGCAAGAAGCTTCCCTAGTTCCGCCGAGGGAATTTCCATCAGGGTTTGCCACAAGCGTTGTTGATTATCTGCACTCTCCTGCGCCCGGCCGCCGAGCAAATCGTGCAAGCGGACGCGCTCTTCCAGGCTGGCGGGATAATTTCCCATGTTATGAAGTAGTGTGGCTTTTTGCTCCAAGATAGGATGAGCAAGTTCGAGCGGAAGCGCGGATGGATAATCGGCCGGTGGTGCTTCCAAATATTCCAGTGCCTGAACGTAATAACCGTCTGCAGTGGCGATATAACTTCTGACCAGAGCGAGGCGTGCAGCCTGGGCAGTGGAAATTCGGAGGTTCGTTTGTGGGGGCAGATTGTTTATGATGCTGCGCGCCCTGCCGACATCTCCGCTTTGCGCCAGTATTTGCGCCGCTTCCAGCATCAAGCCGAATTTGGTTTGTGGATCCGAGCGCTCAGCTTGGGCCAGCAGAGCGTCTGCCGATTGCCGCTGTTGCGCGACTATTGTGGAAGTATCAGTGCCGCCGGGCCTGCTCTGATTGCTCTCGCAAGCGAGAAGCGCGAGTGTAATGACGCCGAATGCCGTCAGCCGAGTACCAAAACTCATGCTGGATCTCCACGGTGAATAAAAACGAGATTTATTGGAGTGAGAATCATGACTGTCCGAGTGAGTTCGGCTGCCGGAGTGTTATACATAGTGCCGACCCCCATCGGTAATTTGGCCGATATGGTACCCCGCGCCATTGAGGTTCTTCAAACGGTCGACCTCATAGCGGCAGAGGACACACGTCACAGTGGGAAGTTGATGCAGCATTTTCAGATCAGCACTCCCATGATCTCCTACCACGATTTCAGCAGCGAACAAAAAGCCCAGGATTTGTTGGATCGTTTAAAAGCGGGAAAAAACATTGCGCTGATCTCCGATGCGGGTACGCCGTTGATTTCAGATCCCGGTTATCGTTTGGTTTCCGCAGCGCGGGAGGAAGGCATTAATGTCATCCCTATCCCGGGCGCGTGCGCTGCGATTGCAGCTTTAAGCGCCAGCGGTCTGCCTTCGGACCGCTTTGCGTTTGAAGGGTTTCCTCCCGCTAAAAACAGTGCGCGCCGCGCGTTTTATCAGGCGCTGGTACAAGATTCCCGCACGCTGATTTTTTACGAATCGCCGCATCGAATTCAGGCGAGCCTAGCCGATCTGCTGGAAGTCTTTGGACCGGAGCGGCGCATGGTAATGGCGCGGGAGATCAGCAAAACCTTCGAGACCTTTTTATCCGGAACAATCAGCTCGGTCCTCGCTATAGTCGAGCAGGATCCGGATCAGCAGAAGGGCGAGATCGTCTTGCTCGTGGCCGGCTATCAACCGCCCGAGCAGCAAGAGGAGCTCTCCCCGGAAGCCTGCCGGGTGATGAGTTTATTGTTGGATGAGAAACTGCCGGTGAAACAGGCGGCCTCACTGGCTGCGGCCATCACAGGCGAAAAGAAAAATCGCCTCTACGACTGGGCATTGACGCGCTGAAGCCAAACATTTGTTGCTTGCCGGCGCAGGAATATCTTTGTTAAGGTGCGCCCCGGAGTTGGCCAGGCAGTCGCTCCTGTTTCGGCAGGGGAGGAAAGTCCGGGCTCCATAGGGCAGAACGCCAGGTAACGCCTGGGGGGCGCGAGCCTACGGAAAGTGCAACAGAGAGTAGACCGCCATCTTTGGATGGTAAGGGTGAAAGGGTGCGGTAAGAGCGCACCGCGCAGCTGGTAACAGTCTGCGGCACGGCAAACCCCGTTCGGAGCAAGACCAAATAGGAATCCAATGGCGTGGCCCGCGCTGGATTCGGGTAGGTTGCTAGAGGCAAGCGGCGACGCTTGTCCCAGATGAATGACTGTCCATGACAGAACCCGGCTTATCGGCCGACTCCGCATTATCTCTCATATACGCTTTATCCCTTCTTTGCGTAGTTCTTCCGCGTTGTTAAATCGAAATATTCTTGCAATTAAAGTGCTTTGTTAGCACTTGCTTCCACGCCTTTGTTTCTCATCAAAAAGATCTTTCTTTTTTGCCTGTTTTGCAGAATTTTCCAAACCAAAAAAATTCTCATTTTTAATTGGTGCCCTCTCGTTTTGGTGGTCTGCCGTGTTGACAGGCGCCACGCGGCCTGGATAGTGTGCTAAAGTGGAATAAAGTGGTTTTTTGTGGATATTGGTGGGGCGATGGTGGTCTCCCAAGGGCAAACGGTCTTCTAATGGTCAAAGTGTGTTCCAGGGCAGTCACAGCATAACGATGGACGCTAAAGGGCGCATCGCGATACCCGCCAAGCAGCGGGAATGCTTTATGGCGCTCAGCAACGGCCAATTGGTTATGACAGCCCATACGGAAAACCGATGCATTCTGATCTATCCCGAGAATGAATGGGAGCAGATCCGCCCGCAAATTGAAGCCCTGCCGACATTCAACAAACACGCGCTGCGCGTACAACGATTGTTGCTGGGAAATGCAACTTCGCTCGAGCTGGACAGTAACGGTCGCGTGTTGGTGCCACCGACTCTGCGCACCTATGCCGGGCTCGATAAAAACCTGATGTTGGTGGGGTTGGGAAAAAAATTGGAATTGTGGAGTGAAGAGGCTTGGTTCAAGTCGGTGGTTAACGCGGAGCTGGACGACGATGCACCACCGCCCGAATTGTTGACCTTGAGCCTGTAGGACTTATGAGCCAGCCAGAGCATTTTTCGGTACTCCTGCGGGAGTCGGTTGACGCGTTAGTACAGGATGCCAGCGGTTTTTATATCGATGGCACCTTTGGTCGGGGTGGCCACAGTCGCGCAGTACTGCAGCGACTCAACGCGGAAGGTCGGTTGCTGGGATTTGATAAAGACCCGCTGGCGATAGCCGCGGGGGAAAAACTGGAACAAGAGGATCAGCGTTTTTCCATTGTTCACGATTCTTTTGCTGCGCTGGCTGATATAGCTGCGCAGCGTGAGGTTGCCGGCCGAGTTGCGGGGATATTGTTGGATCTGGGGGTGTCCTCCCCGCAACTCGATCAGGCGGAACGCGGGTTCAGTTTTATGCAGGATGGCCCGTTGGATATGCGGATGGATACCAGCCGCGGTATCAGTGCGGCGCAGTGGGTAAATAGCGCGTCAGAAGAAGAAATTGCGCGAGTGTTGTTCGAATATGGCGAGGAAAAATTTTCCCGTCGCATGGCCCGGGCAATAGTCGCGCACAGACGTGAAAGTCCTTTTACCCGGACGCGTCAATTGGCAGAGGTCATTGCTGCGGCGAATCCGAAATGGGAACGCGATAAGCATCCAGCGACGCGCGCGTTCCAAGCGATCCGTATTGAGATCAATAACGAGCTAAAGGATTTAGAGCAGGCGTTACACGCCGCAATGGCTGTCCTTCAGCCCGGTGGACGCTTGGTAGTGATCAGTTTTCACAGCCTCGAAGACCGCATAGTCAAGCGGTTTATGAAACAAGAGGCGCGCGGTCAGGTATTTCCCAAAGGATTGCCGGTAACGGCGGACCAGTTGCAGCACAGGCTCAGGATCATCGGCAAAACCGTTAGGGCGAGTGAGGAGGAAGTACAGCAAAATATCCGCTCACGCAGTGCAATCATGAGAGTGGCTGAAAAAATTTAATCCTCATTTCCGCAACGTGTATCAGACCGGGGTGAACCGGTGAGAGAGGTACCCAATGGTACGCAAGTTAGGACATGGCATGTTGATTTTTGCTGCGTGGTTTCTCGTGATGGGCTCTGCGCTCTCCGTTATCTACGTCACCCACCGTGCCCGTCTCGCTACCCATGAATTGGAAACGCTGCGCCATGCCGCTGCAGATTTGCAGGCGGAGTCGGGGCAATTGTTGTTGGAAAAAAGTTCTCTCTCGGCCTATGCCCGGGTAGAGCAAATGGCATTGAAAGAATTGAACATGACAGTACCGGACACTGATCAGGTGGTCGTTGTAAAACGATGATACGCAAAAACGCAAGTCCAAAAAAAATTGCGCGCCAAACACCGGCAGGACCGGTGTTTGCTCGTGCGCGCATTATTTGTATGGTCTTGCTTTTGGCGGTTTTACCTTCAGCCCTGATCTGGCATCTCGCGCACCTGCAAGTGATTCCCACCGCTGAAAAAGGCTACACGTTTTTGCAAGAGCAGGGACAGGCACGCACCGTGCGGGAAGAAGTCATCCAGGCCTATAGAGGTGTGATCACCGACCGCAACGGTGAAATCCTCGCCGTCAGCACGCCTGTCAAATCCATTGTGCTCAACCCGCAACGTTTCGATCCGGAAAAAACAGCGGTATTGGCTGAAGCGCTCGGTTTAAAAACCTCTGAGCTGGCAGCCCGCATTGGCCGTTTCAGTGACAAACAATTTATGTATGTGGCGAGAAATTTACCGCCGCATGACGCCGACAGAATTCTCGCCCTCAAATTGGAAGGCGTATCCGCGGAAAAAGGCTTTCAGCGTTTTTATCCCGCAGGTGAAGTCGCGGCGCACGTGGTCGGTTTTACCGATATCGACGATCGCGGGCGCGAAGGCATGGAATTGGCGCTGGAAAATTGGTTGGCAGGAACGCCCGGCTCCCGCAGGGTGATGAAGGATTTGAAAGGTAATGTCGTAAAAGATCTGGGCGTGATCCGCGCGGCCGAATCGGGCAAAGATGTGCAACTCAGTCTGGATTTGCGCCTGCAATACCTCGCCTATCGCGAATTGAAAAATGCCATTGCAGAACAAGGCGCGGCATCCGGTTCCATCGTAATGCTGGATGCGCAAACGGGCGAAATTCTCGCCATGGCCAATCAGCCTTCCTATAACCCGAACAACCGCAGCCAGATTCAACCAGCTCAGTTACGCAATCGCGCGGTCACAGACATGATCGAGCCAGGCTCGACCATGAAGCCATTTACCATAGTTGCGGCTCTGGAAAGCGGTCGATATAGCCCTAACACCAAAATTGATACCAATCCCGGGTATTGGCGCGTCGGCGGCAAAACCTATTCGGATTTCCGCAATTACGGTGTGATGGATTTGACCACTGTGATTCAAAAATCCAGTCAGGTCGCGATCAGCAAAATTGCCATGGATTTACCGCCGGAAGATTTGCGCGATGTGTTCTATCGCGTTGGGGTTGGCCAATTGTCGGGCACAGGATTTCCCGGAGAAGCGCTGGGCAAATTGCCCAATCCGCGTCGTTGGCATCCGACCGAGCGCGCGGCTTTGGCTTTCGGTCACGGCATGACTTTGACGGCGCTGCAGCTTGCCCACGCGTACACAGTTTTCGCCACCGGCGGCATTTTGCGACCGACCGCCATTCTCAAGCAGCAAAATGTTCCAGAAGGCAGCCGCGTCATAGATGTCAAACACTCGCAGCAGGTGTTAAACATGCTCAAAGCCGTTACCCAAACCGGTGGTACGGCAACACGCGCAAATATCAAAGCCTATCCGGTAGCGGGCAAAACCGGCACAGCACATAAGGTGGGTGAAGGCGGTTACGCGGACGACAAATACATCGCTTTGTTTGCTGGTCTTGCACCTGCTGACAATCCGGAAATCGTCATGGTGGTAATTATTAATGAACCACCACAGGAACATTATTACGGCGGTGAAGCCGCTGCTCCGGTATTCGCCCGGGTGGCAGAAGGTACTTTGCGCTTGTTGCAGGTGCCGCCTAGTCAATCACCCTCGCAACAAAAAGTGGTGGCACGCTAATGACAAGCGCAACGCCTATCACAGCATCATCGATCACACTGGCGCAGCTGATGCCTGAGTTGCGCCTGCCGGACGATTTGAGGAATCTGCGTGTTTCCGGCGTATGCCAGGACAGTCGTCAGGTCGCTCCCGGTGATTTGTTTATCGCTCTGCAAGGCGGGAAATTAGATGGCCAAACATTTATTGCCGACGCGGTAAAACGCGGAGCAGTAGCGGTTTTAATTGAATCGACAGTAGAACAAAAAACCGGGCTTGTACGTTATGAAGTAGATGCGCCGGTGATCAGCGTGGCCAACCTTCCTGCGCGCGTCAGCGAAATTGCTGGCAGATGCTATGGCGATCCTTCTTCTTCACTACAGGTTATCGGCGTTACTGGCACTAACGGCAAAAGCACAACCGTTTCTCTTTTAGCGCAGCTTTACAGCGCCATTGCCGGTCGAGCAGGCACTATTGGAACCCTGGGTGTAGCGGTTGATGGCCGTGTTATTCATGATTTTGGTATGACCACGCCGGATGCGGCGCGCGCGCAGAAATTACTGGCCGATTTGCGGGATAACAATGTGCGCATGGTGGCGATGGAAGTTTCCTCGCATGGACTTTATCAACATCGCGTCGCTGGCATTAATTTTCGTGCAGGTATTTTTACCAATATCACCCACGATCACCTCGACTACCACGGCACCATGCAGAATTATGCTGCTGCCAAACAAAAATTATTTGAGTCGATGGGACTGCAGGCGGCGATTATCAATCTTGATGATCCTCATGCGCCACAAATGGTTGCCGCTGCCAAACAGCGCGCTAATGTCTACAGCTATTCATTGCTGCATTTTGCCGCAGATGTTTACGCCAGCGATTTGACCTATAGCGCAGAAGGCGTGAATTTTCGCTTGGCGACGCCATGGGGCGAGACAGAAATTTCCAGCCCATTACTCGGCGAATTTAACGTCTACAACCTGATCTCCGCCTTGACGGCGCTGTGTGCAATTGGTTGTGAATTTCCGGTGTTGCTGGAAGCCGTTCCAAGATTGCTGCCAGTTCCTGGGCGCATGCAGCGTATTGCAGTAGACGCAGATGTGACGGCAGTGGTCGATTACGCTCATACGCCTGACGCACTTGCCCAAGCCATTGCCTCCACACGAGTTCACACCTCCGGAAAATTATGGGTGGTGTTCGGCTGCGGCGGCGATCGCGATCGCAGCAAGCGGCCGGTGATGGCGACATTGGCAGAGCGATTTGCCGATCACGTGATTGTCACCAGCGATAATCCGCGCACGGAGGAACCGCACAGCATTTTGCAGGAAATCTGCACCGGTTTTCGTGCACAAAAACACCGTTGCATTACCGATCGAGCAGAGGCCATTGCTTTTGCTATTACCCAGGCGCAACCCGGTGATGTCATCCTGATTGCTGGCAAAGGTCACGAAACCTATCAAATCATCGGCGAAGAAAAACGTCCGTTCAGCGACGTGGAAGAGGCGGAAAAAGCATTGCGTCTTCGCGCCCAACGAGGGGGTGTCTGATGCGTCTGACGGATCTGATCGCACCTTTGCACGCTCGCCTGGTGGGCAGCGACGCTGAATTTACCAAGTTGAGCACGGACTCACGCCAGCTTCAACCAGGTGAATTATTTGTGGCTTTGCGCGGTGACAATTTTGATGGCCACGATTTTGTACAGGTCGCCGTTGATCGCGGTGCATGCGCGCTGGTTGTCGAACAGGACATTGAATCTGCCAATGTGCCTCAAGTGGTTGTGGCCGATTCCACGCGTGCGCTGGGCGCCATAGGGGCGCTGAGCCGCAAAGCATTTTCCGGAACCATTGTGGCCGTAACCGGCAGCAGTGGAAAAACCAGCGTCAAAGGTCTATTGCGCGATATTTTCGCCACAGCAGCTGATGTAGTGGCAACGCAAGGCAATTTTAATAATCACATCGGTGTGCCTTTGACACTGATGAATTTGTCGACGCAGCGATTTGCTGTTGTCGAAATTGGCACCAATCATCCGGGCGAAATTGCCTATCTCACCGATTTGGTTAAGCCGGACATAGCGCTGGTTAACAATGTCGGTCCGGCGCATATTGGCGGATTCGGCTCGATTGAGGCTATAGCGCGGGAAAAAGGCTCCATTTATGGCGCACTGCAAGCGCATCAGACAGCAGTAATTAACTTGGACGACGCCTTTGCTGAACAATTTCTCAAAGCAACGCAGCAGTGCCGACAAATCGGTTTTTCTTTGGCAAAAAGCGACCGAGCTATTCCTGCGGTTTATGCGCAAGCGATCGAATTCGACTCCGTAGGGCGCGCGTCTTTTGCATTGTGTTACCAAGGCGAAATGCAGCCTGTTCGTTTGCTTTTGCCGGGCCAGCACAACGTTGCCAACGCTCTGGCCGCGGCCGCCTGCGCAATTGCTGCAGGCGTCAACTTAAGTGATATAGCGGCGGGACTTGGAAAATTTTCCGGCGAAAAAGGCCGGATGCAAATTTATGACGGTCCGCGTGGGGCACGCATAGTCGACGACACCTACAACGCCAATCCCGCTTCCGTGCGTGCGGCCATCGACTATTTAAGCAATTGTCCTGGTAACCGCGTGCTGGTATTGGGTGATTTGGGCGAATTGGGCGAGACAGCTCCTGCGCAACATCGCGAACTTGGGCGCTACGCCGCGCAGAAAAATATTTCGGTTTTGTTAACGCACGGCCCTTTATCCGCATTGAGTGCAGCGGAATTTGGCACAGGCGGATTGAATTTTCCCAGTAAAGAAGCGTTGGTGGATGCGCTGCTCTCTCAACTGGATGCGCACACCACTGCACTGGTTAAAGGGTCCCGCAGTGCACGCATGGAAGAAATCGTGCAGCGGGTTTTAAACACGAAGGAAGTTTCTTCATGCTAGTTTGGCTTGCCCAATATTTGGAACCGTTTTTCCGCCCTATGGCGGTGTTTCAATATCTGACGCTGCGCGGAATTCTTGGAATCATGACCGCATTGTGCGTCTCTCTTTTGCTTGGGCCATGGTTCATTCGGAAAATGGTGCAGAAGCAAATCGGGCAGGCTGTACGCAACGATGGTCCGAAAAGTCATTTGAGCAAATCCGGCACACCCACCATGGGCGGTGCGCTTTTGTTATTTGCCATCTCCATCAGCGTGTTTTTATGGGCTGACCTCACCAACCGTTTTGTCTGGGCGGTGCTGTTTATCACCATTACCTATGGATTGGTGGGATGGGTCGATGATTACCGCAAGGTCATCGAAAAAAATTCCCGCGGCCTGCCCGCGCGCTGGAAATATTTTTGGCAGTCAGTTGCCGGTATAGCAGTGGCGATTTTTTTGTATACGACTGCACAGAGCCCAGTGGAAACCCAACTGTACGTGCCCTTTTTCAAAAACGTCACGCTTGATTTGGGTTGGGGATATTTGCTGCTGGTGTATTTCGTGGTGGTCGGCGCGAGTAACGCAGTCAACTTGACGGATGGTTTGGATGGTTTGGCGATTATGCCGACCGTGATGGTGGGTTCGGCACTCGGCATAATCGCGTATCTCGTTGGCCACGCCAATTTCGCCACTTATTTACATATTCCCTATGTGCCGGGCACGGGCGAACTCGTTGTATTTTGCGGCGCATTGGCCGGAGCGGGACTTGGCTTTTTGTGGTTCAACACCTATCCCGCACAGGTTTTTATGGGCGACGTAGGTGCATTGGCACTCGGCGGTGCTCTGGGTGTTATTGCAGTGATTGTCCGCCACGAAATCGTCTTTTTTATCATGTCCGGCATTTTTGTGATGGAAACCGTGTCGGTGATTTTGCAGGTGGCGTCTTTCAAACTCACGGGTAGACGAATTTTCCGTATGGCGCCGCTACATCACCATTTTGAATTAAAAGGATGGCCAGAACCGCGCGTGATTGTGCGGTTTTGGATTATTACCGTCATGTTGGTTTTGATTGGTCTTGCGACCTTGAAGTTGAGATAAATCATGGCTGCTCTGATCGCCACAAGTCGTATTGCATTGATCGTCGGGCTCGGCGTGACGGGATTTTCCGTTGCCCGTTTCCTGGCGCGTCAAGGGCGTACCTTTATGGTGGCGGATAAAGCACCGAAACCGGAAAGTCTAGCGCGTTTTCAACAGCAATTTCCGGGAGTTCGGATACTGACGGGCGAATTTGATTACTCGCAATGGCAAGGTGTCAGCGAAATTATTTTGAGTCCGGGCGTGCCGCGTAAACATCCGGCGATCGCTGCAGCCATCGCCGACGGCGTGCCGGTCATTGGTGATATCGAATTATTTACCCGCGAAGCGCGCGCACCCATAGTGGCCATTACGGGTTCCAATGGCAAAACCACGGTCACGACGCTGGTTGGCGAAATGGCTAAAAAAGCGGGTGTTGCCGCCAAGGTCGGTGGCAATCTCGGTACGCCTGCACTGGATTTGCTCGACGATAGTGCCGAATTGTACGTATTGGAATTATCGAGCTTTCAACTGGAAAGTACGGTCAGCCTACGTGCGGCCGCGGCCACCGTGTTAAATGTGTCGCCCGATCACATGGACCGTTACAAGGATCTCGCGGAATATCACTTCATCAAACAGCGCATTTATATGAATGCCCAACATTTGGTGATCAATCGGGACGACGCCTTGACGCAACCGCCATTGGCCGAAGGCGCGCAAGTGACGCGTTTCGGACTCGGTGAGCCGGACTTGAAAGATTTTGGTTTGCACCGGGATGCCGACGGAATTTGGCTGGCTCACGGTTTGCGCAAATTATTGAATGCTTCAGAAATTCCGTTGCGTGGTTTGCACAATCTTGCCAATGCGCTCGCTGCTCTGGCTTTGGGACGAGCAGTCGGCCTCGACGAAAATGCCATGCTGGAAACCTTGCGGGAATTTCCGGGTTTGCCGCATCGCTGCCAATTGGTGGGCCGATTTGACAGCGTCGATTACGTCAATGACTCCAAAGGCACCAATATAGGTGCGACCGAAGCGGCGTTAAAAGGTCTGGCCAGTGACAAGCCCAATATAGTGCTGATCGCTGGAGGCGATGGCAAAGGTGCAGATTTTTCTTCACTCGCTCCTTTGATTAAAGCTAGCGTAAGAGCGGTGACCCTGATCGGCAAAGATGCAGACAAAATCGCGCAAGTGTGCGCACCGCTGGTGCCCGTTGAAAAATGTTCTTCGCTGCAAGAGGCGGTGGAAAAAGCGCGCAAATTTGCCTCGCCCGGCGATACGGTTTTGTTATCGCCAGCCTGTGCCAGCCTGGATATGTTCAGAAACTACGAAGATCGCGGCGACCAATTTCGCGACATAGTGGAGCGGTTATGCGCGCACTGATGTTGGAATCGCCATTATTTGTTTCCGAGCGACCCCAATTCGATTGGACCTTGTTGCTGTTGGCTTTTGGCCTGGTGTCGTTCGGCGTCATCATGGTGGCTTCTGCCTCCATTGATTTTGCTGCTCAGGTTTACGGCGATCCGTGGTATTTCGTTAAGCGGCACGTGATTTTTCTGGGCATGGCTCTTGTCTCAGGATTTTTGGTTTATCACGTGCCGGTGGAATTGTGGAACCGTTGGTCGATTCTGTTGTTGTTCGCGGGCATAACCTTATTGATTGCTGTTTTGATCCCCGGTGTTGGTAAAACCGTTAACGGCGCCCAGCGCTGGTTTTCTTTCGGACCAATATCAGTACAGGCATCAGAAGTTGCGAAATTCTGCTTCATTATTTTCTTTGCCAGTTTTCTGGCGCGCAGGACCCGTGAGTTTCAAACCCGCTGGAGTGCGTTTTTCAAACTGATAGGCATCCTTGGCGCATTTGTTCTGTTGTTATTGCTCGAGCCGGATTTCGGCAGTGCGGTGGTTTTATGTTTGACCGCCGGAGCCATGATGTTTATGGCGGGTATTCCCTTGATTCGCTTTATTCTGCTGTCGCTGACCGGGGTCATTGGACTGGCCACGCTTGCGATCATTTCGCCCTATCGCTGGCAGCGATTGGTGACATTTCTTGATCCCTGGGCAGAACAATTTTCCAGTGGCTATCAGTTGGTTCAATCGTTGATCGCATTTGGTAGAGGCGAGTGGTTTGGGCTGGGACTGGGCAACAGTCTGCAAAAATTGTTTTTCCTGCCAGAGGCGCATACAGACTTTATTTTCGCCATAGTCGCAGAAGAGTTCGGCTTGTTTGGCGCAGCATCCGTAATAGTGGCTTTCGGAATTTTGGTATGGCGAATTCTGGCAATAGCTCGCGCGGCAAGTGAACGCGAATATCCGTTTATTGCCTTCTCCGCCGTTGGCGTCGGCATGCTGATTGCGGCTCAGGCATTTATCAATATGGGAGTGGCATCCGGTTTATTGCCAACTAAAGGCTTGACGCTGCCATTTGTCAGTTCCGGTGGAAGCAGCTTGATTATTTCGTGCTGTTTTATGGCGTTGCTGCTGCGCATGCAAACGGAACTTTCTTCTGCAAAAGGTGAACCTTCAAAGAGAGAACCGTCCGCCAAAAGAGAGCCCTCAGCTAAAAGAGAGCCCTCAGCTAAAAGAGAGCCTTCAGCCAAAAAAGAGCCTTCAACAAAATGGGAGGCTGCCAATGACTGACAGTGCAAAAAAACGTGTGCTGGTTATGGCCGGTGGAACGGGTGGTCATGTATTTCCTGCGTTAGCGGTTGCGAAAGAGCTGCGCAGTCGCGGATGTGAAATTCAATGGTTGGGTACCGATCGTGGAATCGAGGCGAGATTGGTGCCTGCAGCAAATATCCATCTTCATTTATTACCCATTTCCGGCGTGCGTGGAAAAGGTTTAAAGACCCTGATCGGCGCGCCCTGGAAAATCGTGCGTTCAGTGTGGGCGGCGCGCGCAATTTTGCAAAAATTCCAACCGCATGTTGTGTTGGGAATGGGTGGATATGCGTCAGGTCCGGGCGGCATAGCCGCGCGCATCATGGGGATTCCGCTGGTTATCCATGAACAAAACGCGCGTCCAGGCACTACCAATAAGTGGTTGGCGAAAATTGCGACGCGAGTTTTAACCGCATTCCCGAATGTATTGCCCAAAGCAATCTGTATCGGCAATCCTGTGCGGGAAGATATAGCCGCTTTACCGGAACCCGAAACGCGTTTGCAAAATCGCACTGGCCCATTGCAACTTTTGGTGTTGGGTGGAAGTCTTGGTGCCCAGGCATTAAACGAATTGGTGCCTAAAGCGGTTGCACCATTTATTAAAGAAGGACAACTGCAAGTCCGTCATCAAACGGGTGCGAAACATTTAGACAATACTCTCGCTGTTTATAAAGAGTGCGGCGTGTCAGGGGAAGTTACTGCATTTATCGACGATATGGCCGAAGCATTGGTCTGGGCTGATTTGGTCGTGTGCCGCGCAGGCGCTCTAACAATCGCAGAATTAAGTGCAGCGGGAGTAGCTTCTCTCTTAGTTCCTTTTCCATTCGCAATTGACGATCACCAAACGGCAAACGCGCGCTGGCTTGTCGATCAAGGTGCAGCGGAACTGTATCCACAAAAATCTCTCACGGTAGAGATATTGAAAGAACGAGTTATGACATTTATCGCTCAGCGGGGCCTTTTATTAAAAATGGCGCAAGCAGCTCGTAAAGCCGCGAAACCTGAGGCGACGGCTTCATGTGCGGATATATGTCTGGAGGCGGCCAATGGCTAATGCCAAAAATCATAACGTGCCGGAAATGCGCCGCATCCGCAAAATCCATTTTGTCGGTATCGGCGGTGCTGGTATGTGTGGCATTGCAGAAGTGTTGCTCAACCAGGGATATGAAATTTCCGGTTCCGATATAAAAGCATCGGATACGACGCGACGCCTCGAATCCATGGGTGCGACTATATTTATCGGTCATCACGCAACGAATGTTGCCGGTCGCGATGTTGTGGTCTGCTCCAGCGCAGTTAACGCGCAAAACCCGGAAATTGTCGCTGCGCGTGAAGCGCGTGTTCCGGTTGTGCGCCGCGCCGAAATGTTGGGTGAATTGATGCGTTATCGCCACGGAATTGCTGTGGCAGGTACCCACGGTAAAACCACCACGACCAGTTTGATTGCATCAATTCTTGCCGCAGGTGATTTGGACCCCACCTTTGTTATCGGCGGACTATTAAATAGCGCCGGCACCAACGCGCGTCTCGGGGAAAGTCGTTATTTGGTCGCGGAAGCGGATGAAAGTGATGCTTCCTTTATGCATCTGCAGCCGATGGTCACGGTGGTCACCAATATTGACGCCGATCATATGGACACCTACGGCGGCGACTTCAATAAATTGAAGCAGACATTTATTGCGTTTCTGCACAATCTGCCTTTTTACGGTTTGGCCGTTTTATGTGGCGACGACCCGGTGATTCGCGAAGTTATGCCCTCAGTGGGGCGTGCAACCATTACTTATGGATTTGGCGAAAACAACGATTATCGCGCGACAGATGTGGTGCAAACTGGCAAAACGCAACGTTTTCGCGCATGGCGTCCCAATAAGTCGGAACCTTTATCGATATTTTTGAATTTGCCCGGGCGTCACAACGTCTTGAATGCGCTGGCATCAATCGCCGTTGCAACGGAAGAAGGGGTGCCGGACAGCGCAATTCAAGCGGGGCTGGCGGATTTTCTCGGCGTTGGCCGACGCTTTCAGGTTTATGGCGAATTTATTTTAGGACCGGGCGAACCGCTGATGTTGGTGGACGACTACGGCCACCACCCGCGCGAAGTTGCCGCGACTATCGCTGCGGTGCGCGCAGGCTGGCCGACACGTCGCCTGGTCATGATTTATCAACCGCACCGTTACACTCGCACGCGGGATTTATTTGAAGATTTTGCTGATGTGTTGTCCACGGTGGATCAATTGATTTTGCTGGACGTGTATCCGGCAGGCGAAGAACCGATTCCCGGTGCGGATGGCCGTACCTTGAGTCGCAGTATTCGCACTCGTGGCACAGTGGACCCGATTTTTGTGGAAAGCGTTGATGCTGTTCCCCAGGTGTTGGCCAATATCGTTCGGCCCGGAGATATCGTCATTACGCAAGGCGCGGGCAACGTCGGCGGACTTGCCGCGGTTTTGGCTCGCCAATTTTCTCAGGTTTCAAAAGAGACATGACACACTATTCATTTAAACAAGCACGACCGGAACAACTCGGCGTAGTTGCGGTGCTGTATGGCGGCACATCCGCCGAACGTGAAATTTCTCTGCGCAGCGGCGCGGCTGTTATCAATGCATTGCGCGAAGAGGGCGTTGCTGTTGAGCCAGTCGATGTTGGTGAAAACCCGTTGCAACAATTACAAAAATTGAAGGTTGATCGAGTATTTATTGCACTGCATGGTGCTGGTGGTGAAGACGGCAAAATCCAGGCCCTCCTGGAATGGATGAATTTGCCTTACACCGGCAGTGGCATAGCTGCGTCGGCTCTCTGCATGGATAAATTGCGCACCAAACAATTATGGCGCGGATGCGGATTATCGACACCGGATTACGCAGTGCTGAATTCCAGCAGTGATTGGAACCTTATTATCGAGCAGCTCGGTGGTGAGGCGATGGTAAAACCTTGCCATGAAGGCTCCAGCATCGGCATGGCAAAAGTTAAGAGTGCGGCGGAATTGCAACAGGCTTTCGAAGCCGCGCAGCGTTATGACCGGCTGGTATTAGCAGAACGCTATATCCGCGGCGCCGAATATACCGTTGCCATACTCGACGGAATTGCATTGCCGCCCATTAAATTGGAAACCAATCACCAGTTTTACGATTTTTCCGCGAAATACCAGGCGAACGATACTCGCTATATTTGCCCTTGTGGCCTTAACGACGCAGATGAACGCCGTTTGAAACAATTAGCTGCGGATGCATTCAATGCGGCTGGCGCCTCGGGATGGGGACGGGTGGATGTCATGGCGGATGCAAATGGCAACTTTTATTTGTTGGAATTGAACACGGTGCCCGGTATGACCGATCACAGTTTGGTTCCCATGGCCGCCAAAGCGGCGGGATATTCGTTTAATCAGCTTGTGTTAGCGATATTGAGTCAGACCTTGGATTAAAAGCCATGATCAGCGCAACGAGAAGGTCATATTCGGGAAACAGCTCGAGAAATAGCTCTCCGGCTGTCGCTCGTGCTGCGCGCTCGGGCGCTACTCGCAAAAAGGCGAAAGTTTCCTTTGGCCGTTACAGGGCTATGGGGGCAGTCGTTTGGAAAGTGCTGTCTGCAGGTAGTTTGATCGGTGGAATTGTTGCGGCTATTTGGTATTTCAATCCGCAGGAAAAGTTGCAGCAAATCGCCCATCGACCAATTAAAGAAGTGCAGGTTGAGGGCTCGTTTCAGTTTATTTCGAGTGACCTTATCGAAGAATATGTCGCACCGCATGTGCAGGGTTCATTTTTGGAAATGAATTTGCACGATCTAAAGCGAAAACTGGAATCCAATCCTTGGATTGATACCGCATCTGTTGCTCGTATGTGGCCTGACAAACTGGTCGTGAGGGTTACCGAACAGCAACCGATTGCGCGCTGGGGAGAAAAAGGATTCCTAAATATGCGCGGCGATATCATAGAAGTTGAAAAAACGACTAAAATACAAGCATTACCGCTTCTTCATGGTGAAGACCGTTACGCACGGGAAATCATGGAACAATATCTCCGCATCGGCAAATTACTCGCGCAACAAGATTTAGTGTTAGCTGCAGTCGAATTGGATGCGACCAGGGCTTGGACATTGACGACTCAGTCAGGATTGGTGATTAAGCTCGGCCGCGATCGTTTGTGGGAAAAACTGCAATATTTATTGGCAGCAAAGGCGGGGGATCTGGGGAAGGATTTCCATAAGATTGAGCTTGTCGATATGCGTTACCCCAGTGGATTTGCCGTGACCTGGAAAAATCCGGTGGAAGGACAATACATGGCGGGTGGTTGATGCCATCCAGGTAAATCGAAATTGGTAAATGTGAATTTACGTCAAATAAAAGCAAATTTAAGAGTGAAAAAGGGCAATGGCACAGTCTAGTGGGGGGAGAATGATCGTCGGCTTGGATATAGGAACGTCCAAGGTTGTCGCTATTGTCGGCGAAATATCCCCAGAGGGGGAGCTCTCTGTGGTGGGGTTGGGATCCCATAAATCGGCTGGGCTGAAAAAAGGTGTTGTGGTCAATATCGATTCCACCGTGCAATCAATTCAAAGAGCGGTGGAAGAAGCGGAGTTGATGGCGGGGTGTCAGATTCACTCTGTTTATGCCGGTATCGCGGGCAGTCATATTCGCAGTCTGAATTCCCACGGCATAGTGGCGATTAAAGATCGCGAAGTTTATCAGCAGGATATTGAGCGCGTTATTGATGCTGCTCAGGCAGTGGCGATTCCAGCGGACCAGAAAATTCTGCACATACTGCCGCAGGAATATGTGATCGACGAACAGGAAGGCGTGAAAGAGCCGCTGGGTATGTCTGGTGTTCGCCTGGAAGCGAAAGTGCATTTGGTGACTTGTGCCCTGAATGCAGCGCATAACGTCGAAAAATGTATCAAACGCTGCGGTTTGGAAGTCGAGGACATCATCCTCGAGCAACTCGCTTCGAGTTACGCCGTCCTGACGGATGACGAAAAAGAACTCGGCGTCTGCGTTGTGGATATAGGCGGCGGTACTACGGACATTGCGGTTTTTTACGACGGAGCGATTCGCCATACCGCCGTGATTCCGATTGCCGGCGACCAGGTGACCAATGACATTGCAATGGCATTGCGTACGCCCACCCAATACGCCGAAGAAATCAAAATTAAATACGCCTGCGCTCTGGCGAAATTAACCGGCGCGGAAGAAACCATCAAAGTGCCCAGCGTCGGCGACCGACCGCCGCGGGAATTATCCCGCCAAGCATTGGCGGAGGTAGTGGAACCTCGTTACGAAGAATTATTCACCTTGATTCAGGCCGAACTGCGGCGCAGTGGTTTTGAAGACATGATTCCGGCGGGAATTGTTTTAACCGGCGGCACATCGAAAATGGAAGGCGTAGTAGAGCTAGCAGAAGAAATTTTCCATATGCCCGTCCGCCTGGGAACTCCGCAAAACGTTCGCGGCTTAAAGGACATTGTGAATAATCCAATTTATTCAACTGGGGTGGGTCTTTTGATTTACGGAATGAAACAGCAAGGAGGCAGCAAAGTTTTTCATAACAACAGCGAAAGTGTGTGGACCCGCCTTAAAGGTTGGTTCCAAAAGAATTTTTAACTCGGTACTAATCCACGGTTTCAGGGGAAAATGAGGGGGAACTTATGTTTGAACTGGTAGATGCTTTACCGCAAAATGCGGTAATTAAAGTGGTAGGAGTCGGTGGTGGTGGCGGCAACGCTGTTAAACACATGATTTCCAGTCAAATCGAAGGCGTTGAATTTATTTGCGCCAACACCGATGCGCAAGCGCTCAAAGATATAGATGCGCGAACCGTATTGCAGCTCGGCAGCCACATGACGAAAGGATTGGGCGCGGGTGCAAATCCGGAAGTGGGTCGTCAGGCGGCGATGGAAGATCGTGAACGCATCGCTGAGGTATTGAGCGGCGCTGATATGGTATTCATCACTGCAGGCATGGGTGGTGGTACCGGAACTGGTGGTGCGCCAGTGGTGGCGGAGGTCGCGCGCGAGCTCGGCATTCTGACCGTCGCAGTGGTCACCCGTCCGTTTACGTTCGAAGGTCGCAAGCGTATGGCGATCGCCGAAGCCGGTATTAAACAATTGAAGGATCGCGTGGATTCTCTAATCACCATCCCGAACGAAAAATTGTTGCCGGTATTGGGTAAAACCACGAGCTTGCTCGACGCCTTCAAAGCGGCGAACGATGTTCTGCTGGGCGCAGTTCAAGGTATCGCGGATCTGATCATTCGTCCCGGTATGATCAACGTCGACTTCGCTGACGTGCGTACCGTAATGTCCGAAATGGGTATGGCGATGATGGGTACCGGTATTGCTCGCGGCGACAACCGTGCGCGTGAAGCAGCTGAAGCTGCTATCCGCAGCCCGCTGCTGGAAGACGTCAACTTGCAAGGTGCTCGCGGCATCCTGGTCAATATCACGGCCGGCATGGATTTGACCTTGGGTGAGTTCACTGAAGTGGGTAACACCATTGAAGAATTTGCCTCAGGTGAAGCCACGGTTGTCGTCGGCACCGTAATCGATCCAGAAATGACGGACGAACTGCGGGTAACGGTGGTTGCTACTGGCCTCGGTCACAACGAAGCCAAAGTCAGCGCCCAGCCAGCCAAAGTGGTGGACAACACCCGCAATTCAGACGGTATGCCGAACTACGCTGTTCTGGATAAACCGACTGTTATGCGCGCAGCTGGTACTGGCCGTGCTACTGGCAACACTGCACGAGCTCTGGATACCCGAGAGCGCGATATGGAGTATCTGGACATCCCGGCGTTTCTGCGCCGTCAAGCTGATTGATACCGCAAGGCAGCGACTCGCGTCTGTTCCTGTTCCCCCCGCGGGAACAGGCCGTGGTCGCTGTCAATTGAACTCGACCTATTCAGTGAGAGTTCAGGCATATTCAGTTTGAGTTCAGATTGATTTCTGCACACTAGCGCGGCTGAATCGCGCAGAGTGCTTAGGCCTCTCTTCATCAAGATCAGTCGGGTGGCGGTTTTCCCGGCGCGCAGCCAACCGGCCATCTCTGTTTCCCTTCTTTAGTTTGTTAGTATGCGCACCCTTTTTGCATTGCGTGTTAGTCGCTTTATATTTGAGACCGAAAAATGATCAGACAAAGAACATTGAAAAATGAAATTCGCGCGACAGGCGTAGGTCTCCACACAGGCAAAAAGATTGTATTAACGCTGCGGCCGGCTCCGGCGGATTTCGGCATTATGTTCCGTCGCGTGGATTTGGATCCCGTCGTTGAGATTAAGGCTAAAGCGGAAAATGTTGGCGACACTACCCTGTCGACCACGCTGGTTCAGGGTGATGTGCGCATTTCTACGGTTGAACATTTGCTGTCTGCGCTCGCTGGTCTCGGTATCGATAACGCCATCATCGAAGTGGATGCTGATGAAGTCCCTATTATGGATGGCAGTGCCGGTCCATTCGTTTTTCTGATTCAGTCGGCCGGCATTGAAGAACAAAATGCTCCGAAACGATTTATCCGCATCAAGAAGACGGTCACCGTTGAAGAAGGTGAAAAGCGGGTCAGCTTCCGTCCCTACGATGGCTTTAAAGTGTCCTTTGCCATAGATTTTGATCATCCTGTCTTTAAAGATCGCTCGCTGCGCGCGTCCGTTGATTTCTCCAGTACCTCTTTTGTCAAAGAAGTCTCTCGTGCACGCACTTTTGGCTTTATGCATGAAATTGAATACCTGCGCTCCAAAGGCTTGGCCAAAGGTGGCAGTGTCAACAATGCCATAGTGATCGATAAATACCGTGTGTTGAACGAAGACGGCCTGCGCTATGAAGACGAATTCGTCAAACACAAAGTATTGGATGCGATCGGCGATCTGTATTTGCTCGGCTATAGCCTGATCGGCGAGTTTGATGCGTATAAATCTGGTCATGGATTGAACAATCGCTCCATCCGCGAGCTGATGCGGCAAAAAGATGCCTGGGAAATGGTTACCTTCGAATCCGAAGAGCAAGCAGTGCCTATTTCTTACTCGCGTCCCTTGGCGATCGCTTAAACGAAATTTTTATAGATTTGCTTCACTTAACGCCCTTGCTGAATAACGGTTGCGTTTTTGGCGGCTCTTATGCCATAGTCGGCCACCGTCAGGGTGGCTGGACGCCCCCTTTCGCTTGCGCACATGGAAGTTCATGTACTACTTATTACAGAGCTCAATCGCAACGCTGCGTCTTGAGTAACGTCTCAGCTAGTACCGGACTCAGCCCCAAAAGCGAAATTAATCAGTGAAAATCATCATCCTCAGCAAAAAATACGGCAATTGCCGCAGTATCAACCTAGGCATTTGGTCGGGTGCTTTATTATCTGTCTGCCTTGCCTGTCTGATTGGCGTTCCGGTTGCTGCTTACGTCACCTACCTCAAATTAGTTTCAGATTCCAAAAATCATCTGCTCGAGCCGGAAATCCGCCAAGTCTGGGCGGAGCGGTTGCAAGAACAGGAAATATTGATCGAACAAGCCCGCCAGCAGGCTGAAAGCAAGTTGGCAGCTTTGACGTTACGTGTAGCCGAATTGCAAACCCGTTTGGTGCGCATAGATGCTCTGGGCGAGCGTTTGACCACCATGGCGAAGCTCGACAATGGGGAGTTCGATTTCTCCCAGCCGCCGGCACTGGGTGGTCCCGAGCAGGAGATCTCCGGCGACAGTTTCTCTCCCCCTGATTTTTCTCACGCCATTGAAGAGTTAGCCCAGCAAATCGAAAACCGGCAGCATCAGCTGGAAACCCTGGAAGCACTGCTAGCCAATCGTAAATTGGAAAATGATGTCTTTATTGCCGGGCGTCCCATTACCAAAGGTTGGATGTCCAGTCGCTACGGTCGTCGTACCGATCCGTTTACCGGCCGCATAGCTTGGCATTCGGGCGTCGATTTCGCCGGCAAAGAAGGCTCTGACATTATTGCCGTTGCGGCGGGTGTCGTTGTATGGTCCGGTGAGCGCAGCGGCTACGGCCATATGGTCGAAATCAACCACGGTAAAGGATTTTCCACTCGTTACGCCCACAACAAGGAAAACCTGGTCAAAGTGGGCGATGTGGTGAAAAAGGGCCAGATCATTGCCCGTATGGGTACGAGCGGACGCTCCACTGGTCACCACGTCCACTTTGAAGTCTACAAAAACGGCCGAGCGGTCGATCCTTCTTCTTATATACATCGCGCCAGTCGTTAACACCCCTCGTTTTTCTTTGCGCGAACGCGCATCCTATTTCACCCCTAATTCAAGTCATTTATGATGCGGGCCTTTCGAATCGAAAGCCCCTTTTCCTCCGGAATTTGCAATCCCATGATTGGAACACTTATAAAAAAGATTGTTGGTACAAAAAATGATCGCGAACTGAAGCGAATGGGTAAATTGGTCGCCCAGATCAATGGCCATGAAGCCGCGATCCAAGCGCTGTCAGATGAGCAGCTCAAAGCCAAAACCGAAGAATTCAAGCAGCGGCATGTCAAGGGTGAGTCGCTGGATAAATTATTGCCGGAAGCCTTTGCGGTTTGTCGCGAAGCGAGCCGCCGCATCATGGGAATGCGCCACTTCGACGTCCAGTTGATCGGTGGTATCACGCTGCACGAAGGTCGCATCGCGGAGATGAAAACCGGTGAAGGTAAAACATTGGTTGCTACCCTGGCCGCCTATTTGAACGCTATTTCCGGTAAAGGCGTACATATAGTAACCGTCAACGATTATCTGGCTTCGCGCGACGCCAACTGGATGCGTCCGTTATACGAAGGTCTTGGCTTGACCGTAGGCATAGTAGTATCCATGCAGTCGCAGGAAGAAAAGCGCGCTGCCTACGGAGCCGATATCACCTACGGTACCAACAACGAATACGGCTTTGATTACCTGCGCGACAACATGGTGCTGCGCAAAGAAGATCGGGTGCAGAGGGGGCTGAACTTCGCCGTAGTGGATGAGGTGGACTCCATTTTGATCGATGAGGCGCGCACGCCCTTGATCATCTCCGGCGCTACCGAGAACAACACCGAGCTGTATCTGCTGATGAATAAACTCATCCCGCAGTTGCAACTTCATGATGAAGAAGCTGGCAAACAAGGTCACTACACCGTTGATGAGAAAACTCGCCAGGTCGAGCTGACCGAAGAAGGCCACCAGCTTATTGAAGAGTTGTTAACCAAACACGGTCTGCTGCGCGACAACCAAAACTTGTATTCCGCGAGCAATCTCGGCTTGCTGCACCATGTTCATACCGCATTGCGTGCGCACAAGCTGTTCCATAAGGACGTCGAATACATTGTCGAAAACCGCCAGGTCATTCTGATCGATGAACATACCGGCCGAACCATGCCGGGGCGACGACTTTCCGAAGGACTGCATCAGGCAATTGAAGCCAAAGAGGGTGTGCCCATCCAAAGCGAAAGCCAGACCTTGGCTTCCACTACCTTCCAAAACTATTTCCGTCTGTATAAAAAACTGTCTGGTATGACCGGAACCGCAGATACGGAGGCGGTGGAGTTCCGCCAAATTTATGGTCTGGATGTCGTCGTGATTCCCACCAACCGCCCCGTACAGCGAAAGGATCTGAACGATCTGGTCTTCCTAACAGCGGAAGACAAGTACGAAGCCATTGTTAATGAAGTAAAACGCATCAACGAAACCGGCGCGCCAGTGCTGGTTGGTACTGCTTCGGTGGAAACCTCGGAAGAAATGTCGCGCCGCTTCAAAAAAGCCGGCATTGCGCACGAAGTATTGAACGCCAAACAGCACGCCCGCGAAGCGGAGATCGTCGCCCAGGCAGGTCGACCCGGCGCCGTGACCATCGCAACCAACATGGCCGGTCGGGGTACGGATATTGTGCTCGGCGGTAATTGGGAAGCGGAAGCGGCTCGTTTGGAGAACCCTACCGAAGAGCAGATTGCCGCGATAAAAGCCGAGTGGAAAAAACGCAATGAGCAGGTATTGCAAGCCGGTGGCCTGCACATCATAGGTACCGAGCGCCACGAGTCTCGCCGTATCGACAACCAGCTGCGTGGTCGCGCGGGTCGTCAAGGTGACCCCGGTTTCTCTCGCTTCTATTTATCGCTCGAAGATAACCTGATGCGTATTTTCGCCTCTGACCGGGTGCGCAAAATTATGAGCGCTCTGGGAATGGAAAAAGGCGAAGCCATTGAGCACCGCATGGTGACTAATGCGATCGAAACGGCTCAACGAAAAGTCGAGGCTCGCAACTTCGATTATCGTAAGCAGCTACTCGAATACGATGACGTCGCGAACGATCAGCGTCAGGTTATATACAACCAGCGCAATGACTTACTGGATGAAGAAAGCATCGAAGAAGCCATTCACAGAATTCGTGATGACGTCGTCAATGACATGGTTTCTTCCTATATTCCACCCCAGTCACTGGCTGAGCAGTGGAATATTCCGGGCCTGGAACAGGCGTTGGAAGGCGAATTCGGCGTAAAACTGCCGATCCAGCAATGGTTGGATGAAGATAAACGACTCCATGAAGAGCCGCTGCGTGAGCGAATTCGCGCGGAAATGGAGCGTTTTTATCGGGAGAAAGTCGAGCGTATCGGGCCCATCATGCGCTCTCTCGAGAAGCAAGTGACGCTGCATGTTCTGGATACTTTGTGGAAAGAACATTTGGCCAATATGGATCATTTGCGCCAAGGCATAGGCTTGCGTGCGTACGCGCAGAAAAACCCAAAACAGGAATACAAACGCGAGTCCTTCGGTTTGTTCCAGGAAATGCTCAACAATCTCAAACACGATGTAACCCGAGTCCTGTTCCGCTTGGAGCCTATGACGCAAGAACAGATGGAAGCGATGGAGCGTCAGCGCCAAGAAGCCGCATTGCAGGCTCAGCGCAAAATGCGTTTACAGCATGAAGAAGTGTCTGCTCTCGAGCAAAGCCCGGCGCCTGAGTCAGCGGCGAAACAAGAACCGTTGGTGCGCGGCCATGCCAAAATCGGCCGCAATGAATTGTGTCCTTGCGGTTCCGGTAAGAAATACAAGTCCTGTCACGGCAAATTGGTTTGAGGAGCGATAGATAAAATGACATCGGCAAAAGTTGTGTGGCCCCAGATGCATGCGGTTAAAGGTGTTCGCATCGGTGCGGCCAGTGCCGGAATCAAAAAACCGGGTCGATTGGACGTTTTGGTTTTTGCCGTAGATGAAGGCGCCACAGTTGCGGGCGTTTTCACCCAAAGCGCGTTTCGCGCAGCACCGGTAATCGTTGCGCGTGAACATCTGGCCAGTTCAGAGATTCGTTTTCTCGTCATTAACTCTGGCAATGCCAATGCCTGTACGGGAGAAAGAGGATTGGCGGACGCGCGTGCTACGTGTGAGCAACTCGCACAGCTCGGCGGCGTTTCCGCAACACAGGTATTGCCATTTTCCACGGGGGTGATTGGCGAATACTTGCCTGTACAAAAAATTTCCGCCGTGCTTCCCGATGCGATTCAGTCTCTTGATGAGGCGGCTTGGGAAAAAGCGGCGAGAGCCATTATGACTACGGATACCTGTCCCAAAGGGGCCAGCATCCAAATCGAGCATGAAGGGAAAACCATTACGGTGTCCGGAGTCGCCAAAGGCGCAGGCATGATTCGCCCGAATATGGCGACCATGCTCTCTTTTGTCGCCACAGATGCTGCGGTTGAGCAGTCCGTTTTGGCGGAACTGCTGAAAACTGCCGTGAACAAATCGTTCAACCGAATCACCATTGACGGCGACACCTCAACCAACGACTCCTGCATTTTGATCGCCAGCGGCAAATCCGGAGCACCACAGATTTCTTCTGCGTCTGGTGCTTTATACGAAAAGTTGTCCGATGCAGTTGTGAGTGTGATGCAACAGCTCGCGCATGCCATTGTGCGAGACGGTGAAGGTGCTACCAAATTTGTCACGATCAATGTCACTGGTGGCGCCAATAGTGAAGAATGTTTGAAAGCGGCTTACGCGATTGCTCATTCTCCGTTGGTCAAAACAGCTTTGTATGCATCGGATGCCAACTGGGGTCGTATTGTCGCAGCTGTCGGATATGCGGGAATCTCGGGGCTCGATATATCAGGCGTGAAGTTGTGGTTGGACGATGTGCTGGTAGTGGAAGGCGGGGCGCGTCACCCAGACTACACGGATGCAGCTGGAACCTCCGTCGTAAAAAAATTGGAGTTCACCATTCGTGTTGAGCTTGGCAGAGGCTCCAGCGACGAAACCGTTTGGACGTCTGATCTGTCCCACGAATACGTCACTATCAACGCTGAATACCGAACCTAATCATGCCGGCGGCCGTGCACGTAGCAGTAGGAGTGCTGCGCGACGAACATGGACGTGTACTGATTGCATTGCGCCCTTCAGACAAACACCAGGGAAATCTATGGGAATTCCCTGGTGGCAAGATCGAAGCTGGCGAGCAATGTGAACAGGCTCTTCGGCGCGAGCTACATGAAGAGCTCAATATCACCGTTCACGAATCCCGCCCTTTAATTCGTGTTCCTTTCTCCTATAAAGACAAGTCCGTTCTTCTTGATGTCCGAGAAGTCATCCGATTTAGTGGGACGCCAATCGGTAACGAAGGGCAGGAGGTTCGATGGGTAAATCCAAACGAACTCAACTCTTATTCATTTCCCGCTGCGAATGTGCCCATAGTCTCGGCGATTCAATTGCCTGATTGCATAGCTGTAACAGGGAAATTCGAAAACGAGGGGGAGCTTGCCTCTGGTATTGAGTGCGCATTGAAGAAAGGGGCGGGGATGATTTTATTCCGGCCGGCGCCTGGAATTTATGGAGTAGCCAACCTTATTGAGGTGGCGGAAGCGATGTGTGCTCGCCATGGAAAGTTGTTTGCGGTCAGCTCCTCTATTGGCCAATCCTTATGGGGGATCGGATCCGGTCTCCACTTAACGAGCAAGGATCTAATGGGATTGATGGAGCGCCCAGTCGGTAGAGATAAATGGCTCGGCGCATCTTGCCATAACAGAGAAGAGTTGGAATGGGCTCGCAAAATCGGCGTTGATTATGCGTTTCTCTCTCCTGTGCAGAAAACTGAATCCCACCCTATGACCGAGCCCATTGGTTGGGAAGGGTTTAAATCGTTGGTCTTTAATGTAGGAATCCCGGTTTATGCCCTTGGAGGGGTGTCGAGGGATGATCTGGAAATGGCCCGAAACTGTGGGGCTAAAGGTATAGCCGCAATACGGGATTTTTGGTGCAAATAAAATTTTTAAAATAGTTAAAACAAAAGACTTGCACAGCCCAAAAAAATGGATAGAATGCGCGCCTCACAACGACGTGAGGCACTAAAAAGCCGGTCGCTGTGAACAGCAAGCTCCGATGAAAATCGAAATAAAAAAAGCTTGCAAAGCTCGAAAGAAAGAGTAGAATGCGCGCCTCACCAACGGGGTGAACCTAAAGTCCGAAGCGACTTGGGGCTGTTTAAAAATAGG